>Ga0209116_1000061_pt1 | contig 17794 bp, 16 predicted proteins | sample BlaSpr_A8_OM2_O1_FD_187975 | JGI IMG/M metagenome (GOLD analysis project Ga0209116, IMG submission 187975) | Forest soil microbial communities from Thunder Bay, Ontario, Canada - Black Spruce, Ontario site 2_A8_OM2_O1 (SPAdes) (version 2) | ecosystem: Environmental > Terrestrial > Soil > Boreal...
ACTTTTTCGGGCATTTATTGCGGGCGATTGCGGGTGCTGCGCGGGGGGTGCCTCTTGATCGCCTCGCGGTTTGCGGTTTGGGTGCCAGCGCTTCAGTTCTGCGCCACTGGTGCGGTGCCGTTCACTGTATCGAGGTGAAATTCAACCAGCACGGTGTTGGCGATCTTATCGAAGGGCGGGTTATGCGTCATGCCAAAATCCCGTCGGTTGAACGAAAAACTTCCGTCGATCCATTCATGCCCATCGTCCTGGCGCAGGAAGGTGATCGAAACCGAAACGGGCTGAGTGATTCCGCGGATGGTGAGTTCTCCATCCATGTGAAATTTCGAGGGAGCGCCGTCGGCCGTGATGCGCTTGGCTGCGAAGCGGATTTTTGGATGCTCCTCTACCGCGAAGAAATTCTTGCCCTTCACTTCTTTATCGCGCAATCCGCTGCCGGTGGTTACGCTCGCCGCATCGATTTCCAGCGCCAGGGATGCATCGGCAAATTTGCCGGCGGGCATCTTCATATTTGCGTCCCAGGAGTGAAACACTCCTACGACCTTCGCGAACGTCGAGGTGGAGTGAAATTCGATCCTGCTGCTGGTTTTCACCACGTAGCGGGTCTGCTCATCCTGGAGAGGTGAAGCGATGGCAACTGTGGCGCAAATCAAAAGTACGCACATTCCCAGTGCGCGGGTCATGAAGGCTCCTCGAAAAATTCACTCCACCCTGTTCGACGTCCAATATATGCGAACACCGCGCGAATCACCAACTCTCCTAAAAGCACGGCTCGCCGTGCGCGATCGCTGCTCGGTGGCCCACTTCTCGACCTCTGTTATACTTTCCTTCCCGCGCAGCACGCGCCGGAAAGCCAGCATGCCTCCCACAGACCGCAAGCGCCTGTTCCTGATTGATGCGATGGGCTACATTTTTCGCGCCTATTTCGCACCCATGGACCGGTTGCAAACTGCCTCGGGGATTCCCACCAAGGTGCCTTACCTTTTCGCGACCATGATGCGCCGGCTGCTTTCGAATAAAGAGCGGCTGCCGCATTACGTCGCCGTCGCTTTTGACTTGAGCGCCCCCACTTTCCGCGACAAGCTCTTCGCCGCTTACAAGGCGCAGCGGCCGCCGATGCCGGACGATCTTTCTGTGCAAATTCCCTTCGTGCGCCGCTATTGCGAGGCGATGCGCCTGCCGATTCTGGAATATCCCGGGTATGAAGCTGACGACGTGATCGGCACTCTGGCGCGGCTGGCTACGAAACAAAATCTCGACGTGTTTATTGTGACCAGCGACAAAGACTTGCTGCAACTGGTCTCGGCGAACGTGCTGGTTCTGAATCCGACCAAGGCCGACCTGCTGATTGACGAGAAAAAAGTGGAAGAACTGATGGGCGTGCCGCCGTCTAAGGTGGCGGACGTGATGGCGCTGATGGGCGATTCTATTGACAATATTCCCGGTGCGCGCGATCCCAACGAAAAGGTTGCGCCTGGTGAACGGCGCAAGCCGGGGATCGGCGAAGTGGGAGCGCGGCAGCTCATCCAGCAATTCGGCAGCGCGGAAGCAACTTTGAAACGCGCAGGGGAAGTGAAGCGCTCAAGCTACCGCGAAGCCCTGGAAAAATGCGGCGAGTTCGTTATTCTCAGTAAGAAGCTCGCGACGATTCCTACCGATGCGCCCGTGGCTCTTGATCTGGATGCGATGAAAGTCGGCGAGCCGGACACGGCCGCTTTGCGCGAGCTTTACGCCGAGCTCGGATTCACTTCCCTTCTGCGGGAACTTGCGCCGCTGTCGGATGCGCAGCAGACGGACTACGCGGCGATCGAATTGGCTTCCGAGTTCAGGAAATATCTTGATGCGATTCCGCGTGGGGACGAAACGGCTGCATGGCTTTCTCTGGAGGCGCAGGACCCGGATGAAGAGGGCTTTGGGACGCGGGTACTCGGGGTCGAAGTCGCGACAAAGCCCGGGCAAGCGCGCATTGCGGCAAATGACGTCGAAGACAAGACCCTCGCTGCGCTGCAGGATTGGCTTGCCGACTCCCAGCAGCCGAAGGTCGTTCACGACCCGAAATTATTTCAATTGCTCGCGGCTCGCGCGGGTCTTCGCGAGGGTCCCGCTGTCGCGGCACCAAAGCGCGCGAAAAAATCAGCGGCTTCGTTGCCCGCGAACTCGGTTGCTGGGATTCGCCACGCCACCATGCTGTATTCGTACTTGCTGCGTCCCACGACGGCGAACCATGAATTTGCGGAAGTCGTGCTGCGCCATCTGAATCGGACGCTTTCCGGCGCGCCGGGCGAACATGCCGATTTTCTTCTGCGCCTCGCGCCGGTTCTGCGCGCCGAAGTCGAAGCGCAGGGGATGCTGGACCTTTACGAAAAAATTGATTTGCCGCTCGCGGGAGTTCTGGCGCGCATGGAAGCCGCCGGCGTGCGCGTGGATCCGGTCGAGATGGAGCGCATCTCGACGACCACGCTCGAGGAAATCGGCAAGCTGGAAAAATCCATCTATGGGCACGCCGGAGTGGAATTCAACATCAATTCGCCGCAGCAGCTCGCCGAAATCCTTTTCGACAAATTGAAATTGCAGCCTCCGCGCCGCAGCCGCGCCAAAGCGCGCTCGACCGCCGCCGATATTCTGGAAGAACTGGCGGCCGTTCACGAGCTGCCCCGGAAAATCATTGAATATCGCGAGCTGGCCAAGCTAAAATCCACTTATTCCGACGTGCTGCCGCGGCTGATCCATCCCGTCTCCGGCCGGCTGCACACGCGCTTCTGCCAGACCGGCACCGCGACCGGACGCCTGAGCTCGTCTAATCCAAATTTGCAAAATATTCCCATTCGCACGGAGCTGGGCCGCGAAATTCGCGCCGCGTTCGTCGCCGCGCCTGGATGCCGCCTTCTTTCCGCGGATTATTCGCAGATCGAGCTGCGCATTCTCGCGCATCTCTCGGGCGATCCTGTTCTCGTGGAAGCTTTTCGTCGCGGGGAGGACATTCACTCGCGTACCGCGCAGGAAGTTTTCGACGTCGCGCCCTTTGCGCAAACGCGCGAACATCGCCGCGTCGCGAAAGTTATTAATTTCGGCGTGATCTATGGACTGTCTGCGTTTGGCTTGGCCCAGCAGCTCGACATTGATCAGAAGGAAGCCGCGCAATTCATCGCCAAATATTTCGAGCGCTACCGCGGGGTTAAGGATTTCCTGGACCGGCAGATCGCAGGGACGCGCAAGTCCGGCGTCACGCGCACGCTCTTCGGCCGCGTGCGCCAGATCCCGGAAATCAATTCGCCGCAGCCCAACATGCGCAATTTTGCCGAGCGCACCGCCATGAATACGCCGATGCAGGGCGCCGCCGCCGACCTGATCAAGCTGGCGATGATTGAACTCGATCGCCGCCTGCCTGCGGAAAATTTCCGATCGCAAATGATATTGCAGGTTCACGACGAGCTGCTCTTTGAAGGCCCCGAGGAAGAAATTCCCGGGCTCACCAAGCTGGCCAAACAGGTGATGGAAGGTGTCCACAAGCTCGCGGTCCCGCTGGTGGCCGACACCAAGGTAGGCTCCAACTGGCGCGACATGAAGTGACGACGCGACAAGCGTCGTGTTATGTTTCTGCCTTGGAATCCAAGCTAAGGAAGAGGTGAAAAAGTGAGTCATCCGAATCATCCTGAAGGTTTTCTCCGCCTGGTGGCAGACGCCAAAAAACGCATTAAAGAGGAAGACGTCCAAGCCACCAAGAAAAAACTGGACGCCGGCGAAAAAATCATCCTAGTGGACACCCGCGAAGAAAGCGAATGGGCCCGCGGTCATATTCCCAACGCGCTGCACCTCGGCAAAGGCGTCATCGAGCGCGATATCGAAAAGGCTATCCCTGACAAATCCGCCACGATCGTTCTCTACTGCGGAGGCGGCTTCCGCTCCGCGCTGGCGGCCGACAATCTGCAAAAAATGGGCTACGGCAATGTGATTTCGATGGATGGCGGCTGGCGCGGGTGGACCGAAGCCGGTTTTCCTGTAATTAAAGATTAAAAGGATTGAATTTATCGTAGTGTGCAATTTGTCGCTACGGGTCTGTTGGGCAACGATCTCCAAGCATTTCTGCCCGGCGGTCACCCAGTGGGCTGCGGCGCGTTGAGGGACAGTGTGATAACGGACCGAGAGGATGTGCGGCAAATCAAGCAAGCTGGGTTCACGCAATCGTCATGCATCGCGCGTACAGCAGATTTCCGCGCTTCCTTTCTATACACCGCGCTCTCGCGAATGCTCAACGCAAACGTGCGACCTAAATTCCTTATCGCGTTCCGTCTCATACCGCCGCTTCATTTCTTCGATTGATTTGACGACAAGCGGTCCAGACCCCTTGTAGGTCCATGCACAAACGGAACAAGCCCAGCCGTGGAATCGCTCACGCTCAACCCATACCATTTCGCGCGCCAAGGTACACCTCTGCCAGGAGAGGTATGCGGAGGCCCACATCATGATGCTAGCGGGACGCCGAGTCAAGCCGGGAGTGTTCCATTTTAGACAGAACGGGTGAGGCTGTTATGGGATGGTATCTTCCCCATCCCAAAAGGAGCTGCATGGAACGCGACTATGACTTGTTCGAAGTTTTACCAGACGGCGCCCCTTTGTGGCGGCAGATGGCAGCTGGCCGAGAGAACGCACTTCGGAAACTTAGCGAATTATCAAAGCAAACGTCACACGAGATTCGCGTAATTCACGTTCTCAGCAGTACTGTTATTGCTTCGACGAACGGCTCGAAGCCGTAGCGGAGCTGCGTCGTCGATCGCTCGCGATGCGCGACTTCGCGTGCCGGCCTGCGCGCGATTGGTCCCTTGTCTGCTAGATACTTAATTCGGTGTATCGCTTTCGTCGCCATCTTCGGTTCAGCCTAGTCGTGCGGGGGGTTGGAGCCCGGAGAGAGAAAAGGCAGTACGCTGATGACCCCTCAAAGGTATCGTTCCACACCTCCATGTCTGTGTGAACCAGACGTCTCCAGGTCTCTACCGTGCGGGCAAGCCCTTTTGTTGAGCTAATCTCCGCCTCGCTCACCGCGGCCGTTGACACTTCCTTGCTCGATGCCAGCACAACCAGAATCGGTGCGACGGGAAAAGGTCTCAAGACGTGAATGTGTGTCGAAGTGAACAGATATCGACCTTCGTCTCCCTCATGCTCCCACCTGCAACGAAACTGGGGCATTCAGTTTCCATCAGCACAAGCAGAATCCTATGGCGGAGCCAAGAACAGCCAGACGGCGCCGAAGCTACGCATTCAAAGGAGATTTGACATGCCATTGCTGATTGTTGTTCCGGTGCTATTGTTCGGCGCGGGGGCTGCCCTGTTCTATTCACTAGCGCCAGCCAAATCACAATCGCGAAGGAAAGGCTCATAGGCCCCAGGGATGGAGCACGAAAAGTCGTGTCGCGCTGCGTGCGCGTGCCGTGGGCCGCACCCTTGGCCGAGTCCGTAGATGCAGCGAACCAAATACCAATTCAATTTTCCAAATCCCGAAACAAAGGAGATTGTCCATGAGCGAATATCTTCGCAAGGATGCGGGCCTCACCTCTGAACCGGCGATACTTGCGGACGCGAGCTCGACAGAAACAAATTCCCAGCGAACTCTGGAACGTGATTCCAATCCCCACACCTTGATCACGCCGCCTCCCACAAACGATTCGCCCGCCAACCTCGCCAGTGATTCGGGAACGGGCACCGCTGTCGCACGCGCACGTGAGGAAGAACGGGTCGCCCTATTTGCAGCGAACGAATCGAACGAGCTACGCGCCCGCTGGGACAGTATCCAGGTGGGATTCGTTGACGAACCGCGCAAGGCCGTGCAAGAGGCCGACGCACTTGTTTCCGCGACAATCAAACGGCTGGCGGAGATGTTTGCCGCTGAGCGCCAAAAACTAGAACAACAGTGGGATCGCAGCGAGAATATTTCGACTGAGGATTTCCGGGTTGCGTTGCGACGATACCGCTCCTTTTTTGCTCGACTCCTCGCGATCTGAAGGCACGGTCACGGCATGGCAGCGTCGGCGGAGAGCACTCTAATTCACCGCCCACGGCGGATCCTGCTTCCAATCTGGACCGTGCAGAAGGCGCAGAGGCGTCCTCCTGCACAAAAGCCGATTCGATCAGGCGCGACGTGCTGCAGACACGGGTGGCTTCCTCAGATCGGTTGAGTCGGCGAATAAGGTCTTTGAAACGCTTCGTGGGCGTTTGCTTGCGTACGAACCTCTCAACCACGGAGTTCTTTCGCGGTCAAAGCTCGAAAAGCCAGTGAACGGCCATACAGCAATTTTAGTTCGAATCAATTGTACGCCACCGACCGGTCACCTGATCGGCTAATTACATGCTTCGATGTATCGCTTTCATGCGCCTTTCCTGTTCAGCTTGTCTCACGGTTCAAGGACCGGAAGAGCGATGCCAAAGAGAATCTTGGTCGCTGATGACAGTGCTATGATTCGCAAATGTCTTTGCAGGATCTTCGAAATCGAACAGGACTATGACATTTGCGCAGAGGCCGTCAATGGTGAGGAAGCGATCACGCTCGCAAAACAGCACAAACCCGATCTAATCGTCCTGGATTTCCAAATGCCGGTGATGAATGGGATCGAGGCCGCTTACGAATTAAAGCGCATTATGCCGGATGTTCCAATCATTCTGTTTACGCTGCACGCGGAAACGATGAAGGACAGCATGGGGCAAGACTCGCCGATCGATCTTGTGGTCGCAAAATCCGATGCGGTCCACATTGTCGGTCACGTTCGTTCGCTGATCCCTGTCTGAGTCAGCCGCCGGATCGTTTCCGAACCCTCTCTGCTAGGTCCCTATGAGCCTTCGCTCGCTCGTGATAAACGGCCGCCAGCAGGTCCCATTTCGTCCTTTTCGCCTCAGCTAGCCCAATTGCAAGTTCCTCCACGTGTTGCGCCGCCTCATCCCACCATCGAGCGTCCCCTTCGACGAATGACAATACTTCCTTAAGGAGTTCCTCCAAGTTGCACCTCCAGGAAAGGTGTACTGGAAAACGGGCGAGATTCTATCACCAAAGCGCGTCACCGGGTCAGTAGCGTGCTTTACCCGAAATCGGAAAGCGTGCGTCCAGGCGCCGCATCAGCTCGTCGGCATTATCGATCGCATCGCGGAACGCATTTGACACGCAGAGCATAGAGGGAGATGCGACGGCATTCGGGCGCTCAGTTCGGTTCTTGCTAGTCGAGCGGGAAGTACCTACACTGGTTGCACCCAAGCCGAGCGTGAAATAGTGTGATGAGAATCCCGACCGAGCCAATTGGAAGCATTCCAAGGCCCGTGGCGCTAATTGATGCGATTGCGGCATCCGGAGACCATGCGGCGCCGAGCCTGAATCCTTTGTACGAAGAAGCGGTTCGGGACACGATCAAACAGTTCGAGGCCACCGGTTCGCCGGTTATTACCGATGGGGAGCAGCGTAAGTATCACAATTTTTTGACTTATTGCGTTCACGGATTGCACAACACGTCGCCCGACGGTTTAGAAATTCCCTTCTCAGACGGTCACATCCGGCGAATTCCCCGGCTTACGGCAGGGCCGTTTCGCTATAAAGTTTATGCGGACACCTACCTGGATGTGGCAAAGCGGTACGCTCACAGGCCGCTGAAGCAGGCGATAATCTCGCCGTCCGCGCTGAGCCTGATGTATCCGGCCGAGGACATTCCGAATTACTCGCGCCAGGAATTCATCGACGATCTGCTACGCGAGCACGAGATGGAGATTCGCCGATGTTTCGCACAAGGTGCCGAAAAGGTCCAGATCGATTTCACCGAGGGAAGGTTGGCGGTCAAACTCGATCCATCAGGCGATCTGCTGAACAGTTTTATTGGCCTGAACAATCTGGCGCTATCGCGGTTTTCATCCGCAGAGCGCCAACGCATCGGTGTGCACACCTGCCCCGGGGGCGATATTGATGCCACGCACAGCGCGAACGTCGATTACGCCGAGTTGCTTCCGAGCCTCTTCGAATTGCGCGCCGGCAATTTTTACATCGCGCTTGCCGGGGAGAAGGATCGCGTCCGCGTTCTGAAGATTATTCGCGAATATCTGCAACCAAACCAACGGGCGTTTATAGGCGTTGTTTCACCCATCGACCCGCATGTCGATACACCGGAAGAAGTTCGCGACCGCGTGCTGGAAGCTGCAAAATATATTCCGCTCGAACAACTCGGCACCACCGACGATTGCGGGTTCTCGCCGTTTAGCGATGATACTTCCACGACCCGGGAAACGGCATTTTCGAAGATTCGCGCGCGCGTGGAAGGCACTGGGCTTGCGGAACAAGTTCTCGGGATCGGATGATGGACGAAAGCGACCAGAAGTTACTGCGTTCAGTGGCTCTGCAAAATGCGCGAGCCATTCTGCTTGCGCGTGAGCGAGCCGAGCGCGAATTGCTTTCGACCAAAGAGGCCTTGAGCAAAGCACGCGACGAGCTTGAAAAGCGAGTTCAGGAACGAACCGTAGAACTCGAACGAGCCAACGAAGGTTTGCGCGACCTGTCTGCTCGTCTCCTAAAACTACAGGATGACGAACGACGACGATTGGCTCGCGAGTTGCACGACAGCGCTGGCCAGAATCTGGCTGCTCTGGCGATGACTGTAGCGCGAATGGAGGATGAGGCGAAGCGCGATCCTGCGCAACTGTCCCAAACCCTCCGAGAAGCCCGGGACTTAATTGACAGTCTGTCCCAAGAAATACGCACTACTTCGTATCTTCTGCACCCACCCATGCTGGACGAATTCGGGCTTGCGTCTGCACTCGGTTGCTACCTAGAGGGACTGGAACAGCGCAGCGGACTTAGTATTCAGCTGAACGTACCTGCCGACTTCGGAAGGCTTGCCCCGGAGGTGGAACTCGCCATTTTTCGTCTGGTGCAGGAATGCCTGACAAACATTCATCGCCATTCGGGAAGCAAAACGGCGGTAATCCGTATCAATCGTGAGCCCGACAAAATTTATGCCGAGGTTCAGGATCACGGGAAGGGAATGTCGCCGGAACGATTCGCAGAGGTCCAATCCCAAGGTGCCGGGGTGGGCGTCGGGATCAGGGGAATGCGAGAGCGCGTGCGGCAGGCTCGTGGCGAATTGACCGTGGATTCTAGTGCCTTGGGTACAACGATTGCCGCTATTTTTCCGGCCAAGACACCCGCGGCGAAGGGACAGGGCCCTAATTCGCGACACAGCGCCGCATGACTGTTTCACACAACAGTCTAATACGTGTAACCTTCGGTTTTTCCCGCGCGCGTTCGTAGCTCGCGCTCTTTGCGTCCTTAACGCCCGATAATTCGAGGTACCTGATAAATCGCATGCGATTACGCACTTCCCCCGCCGAATAGGTTGATCAGGCGGTTGGTCCACTCTTGCTGAGTGCCAAGCCAAACAAAACCTGGACCAGAACTCAGCGGTTGCGACGTTCTGTCTGTCAGGTTTTATTGCAATAAAACTTGACAGATGGAGACCTGGGTAGCAGCCTTGCGCCTCCGGAAAGCTCTCAAGCAACTCCGCAGATCGGTTTTTCAGCGAAATATCTTCAGCCGTACAGCGGCTCGTCAAGTACGGACCTTCGAGCGCCGAATGCGGAGCGGTAACCATGCGGAGGCTGGCGGCACCATCGTGCTTCGTGCTGCGGTCACGGGAGCGTGGCTTTCGGTCTGTTGGTGCAGTTGTAGGTGAGGCGTACATCCCAGTTGATTCATCCCCACGGAAACACGGGTACCGCAGCATCTGTATTCGTTCCCTTCGGCGAATAGGCCGTCATCGTGGGCGGCGAGCCTCTATCAACGAAGGTGGCCGGAGGGTCGCCCGGGTCCTGCACCGTCGTCGTTATCTCTGGCCCCGCGGTCTTATTGCTGCGATCTGAGTTTAGAGACTTATATCCTGTGCATGATAGATTGCCTATTAGGCAATTTTCTTGACACAAAGCACAATCGCACTTATATTGCATGCATCATTGTTTGCCTTACAGGCTATCCGTTGAGCATACAGTATAACTCAAATCTGAGAACTTCCCGGAGCCAGATGGCCAATCTTCTGATGGCTCTCTACGATTCTGGACGAACTACTTTTACTACCGCAGACGCCGTCCGAATCACGGGACTGCAATCACCACTCGCCAGCAGCCTGCTTCATAAGGCCGCCAAACGAGGCCTCGTGGCCCAAGTTAAACGGGGCCTCTTCATCATCGTTCCGCCCGAACTCGGGACTGCTGTCGAGTATTCCGGAAATCCCTATTCGGTCGCACGCCATCTGGCTGGCTTCGCCCCCTACTATCTCTCTCATGCTTCCGCTATGGAACTCCATCGTATGGTGACCCAGCCACAGTTTGTCGTGTTCGTTTCCAGCACCAAACACATTCTTAACCAGACGCTGAACGGAACCCAGTTCAGATTTGTTCTTCTCAAACCTAAGGGTTTCTTTGGCACGATGAAGCACTGGGTAACAAAACAGGAATCGGTTGAAATCAGCGACCTCGAACGAACCATCATTGACGGACTGCGCCAGCCCGAATATTGCGGCGGCATTACTGACATCGCCAAAGGTCTCTGGATGCGTCGCGCCGACATGAACGTCCAGAAACTGCTCGACTATGCCACGCGCCTGGACATAGGCTCGGTCAAGCGCCGTGTCGGCTATTTGCTCGAATTGTTCAGCCTCGCGTCCGAACAGCAACTGCAAGCTTTCCGGAAATCCTTGACGGCGACCTACATTGCGCTCGATCCTCTGCTTCCGCGCGAAGGGCGCCACCTCGCAAAGTGGCGACTCCAAATCAATGTTTCGCCCGAAGAGATACTAGCGGCCAGGAGCAGTTGAGTGATTCCTCAAAGAAACATTTCCCTCCTATCCAATCGTCTCGCGGCCGGTGGCGGCGTACGTATTCGGGAAGATGTTCTCGAACCGGATTATTGCCTCGCCTGGTTTTTGTGCTGCCTGGCTCAATCCGACTTGAAGCCTATCCTAGCCTTCAAGGGCGGAACCGCACTGAAGCGTTGCTACTTCGCCGATTATCGCTTTTCTGAGGATCTGGATTTTACGCTGCGGCAGCCGCTGCCGTTCGAGGAGATTCGGACGCGCCTTGAGCGCGTCTATGCCGCTGTTCAAGAGCAGTCGGGTATCACTTTCGCCTTTGACCATGAAGACCGTCAGGCGCACGCGAACAGCTATACTTTTTAGCTCAGATACACGGGACCATTGCCCAGGGGGCAGCGACGTGAAAGTGGACATCACGGTCAATGAACTCGTGGTCTTCCCGCTCATCGAGCGTGTCGTCCTCCAGGGCTACGAAGAATTCAGTGATCTCCCGGAGAATCGATCCATTTTTGTTTATTCGCTCGATGAAATTGCTACCGAGAAAACCCTGGCTCTCGCCGACCCCGCGAGAAATGAACCTCGCGACCTATATGACCTGTGGCACCTGACCACGAATGAAGGAATAGAGATTGATCCCCTCATCCCCGCGATTCGCCAGAAACTGGAATTCCGCCACAAGGCGTGCGAAGGACTCCAAGCTGCGATTACCCGAAAGGAAGCGCGGCTAGCGGCGCTTTGGGAGGCGAGATTGTCACATGAAATGACGGCTCTGCTGCCGTTTGAACGAGTTTTCAGAGCCGTGCGCAGAACGCTTCGCCAAACTCATTCGCCTTAAGAGTGGCTGCGGCTCTGGCGTCGGTTTTCAGCTACTCACGACTCCGCTTCAAAGCCCATTCAGTCTCCCGCTGCGCCGCCTTCGTTGGTTGAGTATTCCGCAATAGGCGCTGGCCCTATATTCTGTCCGGTGAGGTACACGCCGGTTACACCGCGCGCGCAAGCGATCGAAGGCCTTTTCTTTCAGATGGAAGGATTGGCTGGGGCGGTTGGACTCGAACCAACACCGTCCTCATTAACAGTGAGGTGTCCTACCAATTGGACCACGCCCCAGCCGTGCCTAGATTGTAAACGGGAATGGAATTCTTTTTCCCAAGCATTTTTGGATGGATGGATTTCGCGGTTAACCGAAAATGCTAACGGTGCGCAGAACTGCCAAAATGAAGACTCCCCGCCGTATTAGTCCTGTATGAAATATATGAATTAGACGGGAGAGGCCGAGGGAAGGAAGCCGGCCCAGCCCTCAATCCCCTAAAGGGATCCTCGGCTTTCCTTCCCCCTGACGCAATATGTATGGCACGCGGTTCACCAAAGTCAACCTGCTGAAAACACACGGTTTCCGACTTTCGCCCCCAAGTAAAAAATCCAAGCTCCAGGGCAAAATTTCCCCCTAGACGGTGCCATGGCCGATGAGTTCGATTTATTTTCGTAGGCGCGCTGCCGCTTGACCGCGCCGTTGCTGTCTTGCTATGTTGATAGATTACACTGGGCGCATTTTACCCAGTGTATGACGCTGCATCCAGTGGGGAGCATTCCATCCCAGCATGGGCCTGAAAAAAATCGTTATCCGGGGCGCCCGGCAGCACAACCTGAAAAATATTCATCTGGAAATCCCGCGCAACACGCTTACAGTCATCACAGGGCTTTCCGGTTCGGGCAAATCCTCGCTTGCTTTCGACACTTTGTATGCTGAGGGCCAGCGCCGGTATGTGGAATCTCTTTCCGCATACGCGCGGCAGTTTCTCGATCAGATGGAACGGCCGGACGTTGATTCGGTCGAGGGCCTTTCGCCCTCAATCGCCATCGAACAGAAAACCACCACGCGTTCGCCGCGTTCGACTGTCGGCACGATCACAGAAATTTACGATTACCTGCGCGTGGTTTACAGCGCCATTGGTTCTCCGCACTGCCCCAACTGTGGCAAGCCCATCACGCGGCAGTCCACCGAGCAAATTGTGCAGTCGGTTCTCGCGCTGAAGCCTGACGACCGCATCATGGTACTGGCGCCGGTGGTTCGCGGACGCAAGGGCGAATACAAAAAAGAACTGGAAAAATACGCGAAGGAAGGCTACTTGCGCGCGCGTGTGGATGGCGACCTGGTGAATCTCGACGAGCCGATTCCGCTTGACCGCCGCAAGAACCACACGATCGAAATTGTGGTGGATCGCCTGCTATTGAAAAATGGCATCGCGCAGCGCCTGCAGCAATCCGTTGAAACCGCGCTGAAGCTTACGGGAGGTCTGGTAACCATTGTTGTGGTGGGCGGCGAAGAGCACGTCTACTCCGAAAAACTTGCCTGCCCCGATTGCGGGATTTCTGTTCCGCAGCTCGAGCCGCGTTCTTTCAGTTTCAATTCGCCATACGGCGCTTGCCCCGAATGCCACGGGCTGGGCTCGAAATACGATTTCGATCCTTCCAAAGTAATCGTCGATTGGACCAAGCCGCTGTTTGAAGGCGGCCTCGGCCCCGGTTCGGGTTCTACGTACCTGCAGCGCACCATGCGCCTGGCTGCTGCGGCCTACAAGTTCGATCTGGACACGCCCTTTGAGCAACTTTCGCGCAAAACACAGAACCTGATTCTGCACGGCAATCCCGCGAGCGGCAAAAATGGCAAGGAATTCAATTTTCCGGGCCTGCTGGCGCATCTGGAATCCAATCTGGAAGAATCGAAGTCGGACAACTACCGCGAATGGCTCACGCAATACATGTCGCCGGCGCCGTGCAGCGCGTGCAGCGAGCGTCGCTTGCGCCCCGAAAGTCTCGCGGTGAAAATTGCCGGCCTCTCCATCGCCGATTTCACGGAGCTGCCGCTCACGGCCGCGCGCGCCGCGGTGGATAAAATCCGCGCAAAGCTTACCCTGCGCCAGCACAAAATTGCCGGACGCCCGCTGACCGAGATCGCAGAGCGCCTGGAATTTCTTCTCAACGTCGGTCTGGGCTATCTCACGCTGGACCGTTCCGCCGCCACACTTTCCGGCGGCGAAGCCCAGCGCATCCGCCTGGCGACTCAAATTGGTTCGCGCCTGCGCGGAGTGCTCTACGTGCTCGATGAACCTTCGATTGGCTTGCACGCGCGCGACAATGGCCGCTTGCTCAATACCCTGGAAACCTTGCGCGACCTGGGCAACACGGTTCTCGTGGTCGAGCACGACGAAGAAACCATCCGCCGCGCCAATTACGTGGTGGACCTCGGTCCCGGCGCCGGAAAAGCAGGCGGATACCTGGTCGCCGCTGGCGCGCCTGCCGAAATCGCCGCCAATCCCGCGTCACTGACCGGCCTATATCTTTCGGGAAAAGTGAAAATCGCCGTCCCCGAAACGCGCCGCCGCCCCAACGGAAAATCCATTGCGATTCTGGGCGCGCACGGCCACAACCTGAAAAATATTGACGTCACGCTGCCGCTCGGACTCATGACCGTCGTCACCGGCGTTTCCGGCTCGGGAAAATCGACGCTCATCAACGATATTCTGTACCGCGCGCTCGCCGCGAAACTTTATCGCTCGATGGAAAAACCCGGCGCGCATCGCGCCATCACCGGCATCGAACACATTGATAAAGTCGTGCAGATCGACCAGGCGCCCATCGGCCGCACGCCGCGCTCGAATCCCGCTACCTATACCGGCGTTTTCGCGCCCATCCGCGAGCTTTACGCCATGCTTCCGGAATCGCGCGAGCGCGGCTATCGTCCCGGGCGTTTCAGTTTCAACGTAAAGGGCGGACGCTGCGAGGCCTGCCAGGGCGACGGCCAGCGCCGCATCGAGATGAATTTCCTGCCCGACGTCTATGTCACCTGCGAAGTCTGCCGCGGCAAGCGCTACAATGCCGAAACTCTGGCCGTGCGCTACAAAGGCCTTTCCATTTCCGATCTTCTGGATCTGCCAATCGAGGAAGCCCTAAAAGTCCTCGAAAATATCCCGGCCATTCAGATAAAACTCCAGACCCTGGTGGACGTCGGCCTCGGCTACGTGCAGCTGGGACAGTCTGCCACCACTATTTCTGGCGGCGAAGCGCAGCGCACGAAACTGGCGCGCGAACTTTCCAAGCGCCAGACCGGCCGTACGCTTTACATCCTCGATGAGCCCACCACCGGGCTGCATTTTGACGACGTCAAAAAACTTCTCGACGTGCTCAACCGCCTGGTCACGCTCGGCAACACGGTGCTGATCATCGAACATAATCTGGACGTCATCAAACAAGCCGATTGGATCATTGATCTTGGTCCGGAAGGCGGCGAAGAAGGCGGCCGCATCGTCGCGCAAGGTTCGCCCGAGCAAGTGGCGCGCGTGAAAAAGTCCTACACCGGACAAATTCTCTCGCGCGCGCTCAACGGCAACGGCGAAAGTTCCGTTGGCCCGAACGGCGCAAGCAAAAAGCCGCTGGCGGACCAGTGATAGGCACAAGGCATTCCGTGCCCCTGCTTTTTCGCGCCGCTGGAAATGAAGTATAGTGAGCGAGGACTCGCTAAATCGCCCTCGAATGACCTTCGACGACAACAATCTTCCGCCATCAGACGCCGCGCGCGTGACCGAGCCGACGGCGGCGCCCGAGCAGCCCGCAACCCCCATCACTCCCGGCTATCTGGGTCCCATCGACCCATTGCTGCCCGAAGATCTTCGCGTCCCTTGGGGCTGGGGCGACTTGGTGATTCTGATCGTCGTCGCGATCTCCGGAACATTCGTAATAAGCCTGCTTCTTATTAAGGGGTTCACGATCGCCGGCGTCAGCTTTCGCCAGGTCCAAAACAACCCAGGCGATAAGAACCTTTTTCTCATCTTGAATCAAGCACTGCTGTCCGTTGTTCTGCTGGCCTATCTCGCCACGCAAATGCGCCACAGTTTTCATGCGCCTTTCTGGCGCACGATTGGCTGGCGTCCTCTGCAAACCGGCCAGACGCCTCGCGCCGCGGCATACCTGGGATTGATTTTCAGCGGCTGCATGCTGGCGATCCTGGTGACAGTTTCCTCCGCGGCATTCAAGAGCAATACCAAGATGCCCATCGAACAATTTTTTCAGGATCGCCGCAGCGCGCTGCTGCTGATGTCGCTCGGAGTGCTGCTAGCACCTGTGCTCGAGGAAACCATTTTCCGCGGCTATCTTTATCCCGTCATCGCACGCAGCTTTGGCGTGAATGCAGGTATTGTCGTCACCGGCACGCTGTTCGGATTGCTGCACGCTTCGCAGTTGTGGGGAGGGTGGGCGCAGATTGCGCTGCTGGTGGTAGTCGGCATCGTTTTCACCTACGCCCGCGCCCGGACGCACACCGTCGTCGCCAGCTATTTGTTGCACGTCAGCTACAATTCATTCCTGTTCCTGGGATTTCTGATAGCCTCGCACGGCTTCCGTCATTTTCCCGCTGCGCAGTGATCGAAATCGCGCCGGCGCCGCATCAATCACCCTGCGAAGAAGGCGCGAAAATCAGCTACAATAGAAATTTGTGCGCAGCATCGGGCACACACCAGTGACGGAGATGAGCGCGTTGCACACGGTCGAACCCATTCAGTGGACATCCGCAGGCGTCGTAATGCTCGATCAGCTGAAGCTGCCGTCCCAGGTAGTGCATCACACGTACACGGATTACCGCGATGTCGCAAAGGCCATCCAGACGATGATCATTCGCGGCGCACCGGCGATTGGGGTGGCTGCGGCCATGGGCATTGCGCTGGGCGTGCAGCATTCCGAAGCGAAAACGCTGGAAGAGCTGCGCGCGGAATTTCCCATCATCTGTGAAACCCTGGCGCACACCCGTCCTACCGCCGTCGATCTGTTCTGGGCTATTGCGCGTTTGAAACGCCGGTTCGAGGATCTGGCGCTTGCTGCATCGCAGAATGGCGCGGCCGGCCTGGAAGGAATTCGCGCAGCCATGGTGCAGGAAGCGCTGCTGGTACACGAAGAGCGCCGTGCGGGCGATCTCTGCATCGGAAAATTCGGCGCCGCACTGATGCCGAAATCCGGGCGCGTGATGACTCAATGCAACGCCGGGGCGCTCGCTACGGGCGGAATCGGCACGGCGCTGGGTGTGATCCGCATGGCCGTCGAGGCAGGTAGCCAGATCGAAGTGCTGGTTCCGGAGACTCGCCCGTACCTTCAGGGATCGCGCTTGACCGCGTGGGAACTGCACGAAGAGGGCATCCCGCTGACGCTGATCACCGACAACATGGTCGGGCACTTTCTGAGGACCGGAGGAGTCGGAGCAGTGGTTGTCGGCGCCGACCGCATCGCCGCCAACGGCGACACGGCCAACAAGATTGGCACCTACGGAATCGCAGTGCTGGCCAAAGAAAATAATGTGCCGTTCTACGTTGCTGCTCCTATCTCCACTATTGACCTGTCTCTTCCCACCGGCGATCAAATCCCGATTGAAGAGCGCTCACCAGCAGAAGTGACGCACTCAGCCGGCGTTCGCACGGCGCCTGACGTCCGCGCCGCCCACATCGCCTTCGACGTGACTCCTCACCGCTACATCACTGCCATTGTTACCGAACACGGCATTGCGCACGCGCCCTTCGCTGCATCCCTGAAAGACTTCGTCCAGCGATAAGACGGCTCGCGAGAGATCGCCAGCCTTGCTGCGCGTGCCCACTCCGAGCGAGTCGCCCGCAAAACCATCGTCGCGACCCCCGACTGCAAAATCATGCGCTGGGGCTGCGGTGAAGTGGTATGATGCGCCACAATCAGCTGGGTGAAGAGTCCTATGACGCGACTCGCTCCATTCGCTCTCGGTCTTTGCTGTTTTGCGCTGCTGCCGCATCAGGCCTTGGCACAACGCGGGATCGCGGGTTCCACCAACACCGTCAGTGTGACCGGGACTGTCTTTTCCGATTCCCACAATCAGCGAGTTTCACAGGCGTCGGTGCGCTTGTGCGACAGCGGCGGCAATCAGGTGTCGGAAACAGTCGCAAATGACTCCGGAGAAT
>Ga0209116_1000067_pt1 | contig 17731 bp, 19 predicted proteins | sample BlaSpr_A8_OM2_O1_FD_187975 | JGI IMG/M metagenome (GOLD analysis project Ga0209116, IMG submission 187975) | Forest soil microbial communities from Thunder Bay, Ontario, Canada - Black Spruce, Ontario site 2_A8_OM2_O1 (SPAdes) (version 2) | ecosystem: Environmental > Terrestrial > Soil > Boreal...
CGCCGGTCACGCCGAGGTACGACGTGACGGTTCACCGGCCGGGCCCCGGCTCGCCATCGGCCCAGGTCGCGTGGGGAACGATCAACGGCAAGCGCTGGCAGCTCAGGGTGGTGGCTCAGCAGGGCGTGTCCAACGGCTGCACGTTCTTCGGCCAGGATGTGCAATGCGTGCCGGGCGAGGCGAGCGCGTCGCCGGACCAGGTTAGCTTCATTTATGCCGTGAGCGGCGGCACTCAGTTCCAGCTGGCCGCCGTGGGGGCCGGCGTGACCAAGGTCGCCGTCACGCTCGGCAACGGCACCGAACTGACGCTGCGGCCCACGGTGGTCGACGGCAAGCGCTGGGTGGGGTTCGCTGCGCCGACGCGGCTGACGGTCAGCCGGGCCGTGTCCTTCTCTGGCACGCGCGAACTGGGCTACGCGATCCCGTATAACGGCGCGTCCGGTGCCCAGTTCATTGTCTGGCTCCGCCCCGGTCAGCGGGGTCCGGCCCGGGCGTCCTACCGAATCGGCTCGGGCACGCTCGGCGGCAAGCACTGGTCATCGCGGGCGTACGCCGGGCCGTGGGGAATATGCGTCGAGGGCGTGGGCTCAGCGGGCTGGTGCGCGGCAAGCGCCACCGCCATCCGGCCTAGCGGAGGCGCCATGACCAGCTACATCACCTGCAGCCCCGGGACGGCGGGCGTCTGGTACGCCGCCGTGGCCCGGCCGTCCGTCGTAACCGTGCGGTTTGGCCTTTCGGACGGCAGATCGTTCAGCGTCCCGGCGGTGCGGATCGCCGGCGGCGGCAGGGTCTACGCGTTCGCGGTCCCCAACGGCGTCCGGTTGCTGACGTACACCGCCTACGACGCGGCCGGGAAAAAGGTGGACGTCGGTCCGGGCTGGAAGTGCGGTTAGCGCGGGGCGTGCTTGCGGCTTGACCGGTCCGTGCGCCGGGCCGCGGCCGGTGACCGCCGGTTTGCAGTTGGGCCGGGCCGGCGCGGAAAGATGTGGCCCATGCCGAAGTACGCAATTCTTGAGGCGCCGTCCGCGCTCGGCCACGTTCCCGAGCACCGAGGGGTCGAGCGTGCGCCAGATGTGCTGCTTGGGGCGGGGCTGGCCGATGGCCTCGCCGCGCGCCGCGCCGGCCGGGTAGTGGCGGAGGGCTACAGCCCGGTCCGTGATCCGGGAACGAATATCCTGAATCCGCAGGCGCTGGCCGGCTACTCCAGCGTCCTGGCCGACGCGCTGGCCGCCCTCCTCGACGAGGGTGAGTTTCCCGTCGTGCTCGGCGGCGACTGCTCGATCCTGCTCGGCGCGGCGCTGGCACTGAAGCGGCGCGGGCGCTATGGATTGCTCTACATCGATGGCGATGCTGACTTCTACCAGCCAGAGGTCAATCCGATCGGTGGCGCGGCGTCAGCGAGCGACCTCGCCTTCGCCACCGGCCGCGGCCCCGACATCGTCTGCGACATCGAGGGGCAGCGGCCGCTGGTCCGCGACGGTGACGTCGTCGTGTTTGCCAGCCGCGACGCCGCCGACCGGGAACGGCGCGGCTGCCAGGCACTTCCGCCGGACATGCTCGAGCTGGACCGCGAGCAGGTCCGCGGGCTCGGTGCCGTCGCTGCCGCCGAGCAGGCCGTCACGTTCCTGACCCGCCCGGACGGCCCGCATGGGTTCTGGATCCACATCGACGCCGATGTCTTCGACGAGAGCATCATGCGGGCCGTCGACGATCCGCGACCTAACGGCCTGGCCTGGGAGGATCTAGTATCAGTGGTCCGGGTGGCCATCGCCTCCGGCGCGGCGGCGGGCCTGCAGATCGCGATCTACAACCCCGACTTCGACCCCGACGGGTCGAACGGCCGCGGCCTGGCCGCTACCATCCGCGACGCGCTCAGCGCGGGTGGAGGTTGCGTAGCGTAGGGGCCACCTGCGTGCCGAAACGTTCCAGCGATGAGCGCGCCTCCGCATAGCTGAGCGAGCCGAAGGCGAACGCGCCGGCGAAGTGATTGCATCCCGACGCCTGCAGCATCTCGGCGAGCTGGGCCCGTACCGAGGCGGCCGAGCCCGCGACCACCCGGCCCTCGTCGATGGCGCGGCCGAAGTCCTGCGGCTGCAGGTAGCGGTCGTCGCCGTGGCGCCGCCACAAGGCAGTGAACTGCGCGTAGAACACATCCATCGCCTCGATGACGCGTTCGCGGGCCGCACCGTCGGACTCCCCGACGTAGATGTTGCGCATGATCCCGAAGCGCGGCGTCGGCGTCCCCGCACCGCCCATCGCGGTCCCCGCCGGCGCGTCCGCCACGCCAGCGAAGTACTCGTCGCGCCGCAGCCGGGTCACCTCGATTGCGGGAGACCTGAAACTGAACCCGAGAATCGTGTTGAAGCCCCTCTTGCCAAGGAGCGGGACGCTCTCCGGGTTGCTGCTGGGGTACCAGACCGGCGGGCGGGGTGCTTGACGGGTTCGGATCGGCATCTCGGTGCGATCCGCCTCGGTCCCGGCTGCGTCGATGACGCCGCTTTCGAGGGTTCGCATCACCGAGTCGAAAACCTCGTTGTATCGCTGCTGAGCGTCGCCAGGCTCGATTCCGTAGCAAAGCAGTTCGTAGGGGTTGCCGCCCTTGCCGAACCCGATCTCGAGACGTCCCCCGCTGAGCTGATCGAGCATCGCGATCTCTTCGGCCAGCCGCGTCGGGTGATAGAGCGGCAGCACGTAAACCAGGGGACACAGCCGGATACGCGTGGTCCGCACCGCCGCGGCCGCGAGGAACACGCTCGGCGAGGGTGCCAGGCCGAGCGGCGTGCCGTGATGCTCGGCGAGGTGGTAGATGTCGAAGCCGACGGACTCGGCGTCGGCGAGCAGGTCAAGCCGTTCCCGGTACAGCTGCCCAGCGTCCCGCACCCCGTCCGCGTCGACCCAGTCGAACAGGCCAAAGGTGACTGTCGGCTCGCCGTTCTCGGCAGTGCTCACGGCCGGTCCTGGCCCGGGCCCTTGAAGGCAGAGTCCCACAGCTCCTGGATGGGCGGGTAGATCAGCTCGTGGTCGCGCGGCAGCGACGCCTTGACGGACCTGGTCCGCTCGTCGGCGAGCACCTCGACCTGGCCCGCCTCGACGGCGTCGAAGACCTGCACGGCGACCGATTCCGGGCTGATCTTGGGCACGTCGAGGCCGGCGGCCATGTCGGTGTCGATGAAGCCGGCGTGCACGCCGACCACCAGGGTGCCGTGGTGGTGCAGTTCGGTGCGGATGCCGTTGGTCAGCGACCATTCCGCCGCCTTCGAGGCGCCGTAGCTGGCGTTGAACGGATTGGTGAAGAAGCTGGTGACCGAGAGCATGTTGACCAGTGCGCCGCCGCCGCTGGCCGCAAGAATCGGTGCGAAGGCCCGGCACATGCGCAGCGTGCCGAAGTAGTTGGTCTCCATCTCGAGCCGGGCCGCGTCCAGGCTGGGCGCGTCAATGAACGTGCTGGCCCTCATCACACCGGCGTTATTCACCAGCAGACTGACGTCCGCGCACAGCTCCGCGGCGCGGGCGACGCCACCTGGGTCGGTGATGTCGAGTGCGACGGGCGTGACCCCGGCGTCCGTGACGGCGGCAGGATCACGCGCGGCCCCGTACACCTTGGCGGCTCCCCGGCTGACCAGTTCTGCGGCGAACACCCGTCCGAGGCCGCGGCCAGCCCCTGTGACCAGGGCAACCGATCCGGCGATCTTCATCGCGCCTCCTCGTGGCTGGATCTCCCGAGGTAACCAGAATCGCGGCGTTCGCGCCATCGCGGCACGTGATCGGCCCAGATCACGAAATGGTGTCCAGGACCGGGGCACTAGCATCGGTCGGCGTGGCAGCGATCAGGTACCAGTCACCGGATCCGGCGCTGGTGCTGCCGTTCACCTGCCGCGGCGATGCAGGCGCCGTCGACGTGCACTACGGCGTAACGAGCGATCCGGCCGCGCTGGGCTTCGACCTGGCCGCCATCGGTTTCGACAACGCCAGGTTCGCCGGCTTCCCTGCGATCCGCGCCGAGGTCAGCCTGGACGGTGAGGGATACCGGGCGGTCGTCGGGTGGCTGCAGGTGATCAGCAGGAGCGTCGCCGCGAGCGGCGAGCTGATCGTGGAGGTGGACCTGCCGCCGGTGCTCGCCACGACGGACTCGCCGCTGGCCTGCTTTGGCTACCTGCCCACGTTCTTCGACGCCCCGGCCAATCCCGATCACCCCGATGGCGAGTGGGTCGCCGAGACATTCCTGGTCGCGCTGCCGGACATCGCCCGCACCAGGCGCCTGGCCGCCCTCACCGGCTTCCGCTGGGGCTATCGGCTCACAGCGGGAAGACCGGCGCCGCTGCCGGTCGCGCCGGTCGGGCCGCGGCGCTGGGAGGTCCACCGGCCGATGCTGGCCAACGCGTACCCACGCTGGACGTTCCTCGCCAGCACCTAGTGAGGGTCAGGCCAGGACGCGCGGAATCGCGGCCTGCACAAAGGCCCGGGCCAGGTGCGCGCGCTGGAACCGCCACCGCCCCGAGATCGGCTGCACGGCCTCGTAGCGACGCCGGTAGATGTCGCGCACCACCTCGGCCGGCGCATCAAGCTGGGCCAGCACCTCAAGCGCTTCCCGCTTGCTGATGAGCCGCCCGTCCCGCAGCGTCACGCTTGCCCGCGCGAGTGTCAGCATCCCCAGGTCCACCCAGATGTCGCGCAGCCACAGCGCGGGCTTGCGCGTTACCGGGGTACCAGTAGTCGCGAAGATTGGCGCGAACGTAGTCCACGAGTTCCTGGTCGGTGATCACCGGAACCATCGTGCCGGGCTCCGGGCCGTGCAGGCACAGGCCGCCGTCGCGCAGTTCCCTCCGGCTGATCGGTGATACCGGCCGTTCGTACAGCTCGCCCATGGCCCAGGTGACATGGCTGCGGCCGGCGTCCGCGAGCTCGGAGCTGGCCACGTACGAGCAGTGCAGCTTGTCCGCCAGCTCCTCGTCCCTGGCCAGGGCCTTATGGATGCGCTCCAGCTCGGCTCGTTGTGGGTCGCCGATGTGCTCACTGACCAGCGCCACCAGGTCCAGGTCGCTGCGGCCGGGCTGGTAGTCGCCGAGCGCCAGCGACCCGTGTGCCCACAGCGCCACGAGCGGCACCACTCCGGCCGCGTCCGCGGTGAACCGCTCCAGCAACGGCTTGACCAGCTCGCGCCCACCATCGCGCTCGGCATGATCGCCGCACATGGGTCGACGATATCCGCCCCGCGATGGCTCATGCTGGCGTGAATGTACCGTTTGACGGCCTCCAGGCCGCCTTTTGGTACATCCATGCGCGCTGTGTCGGCCGGTGCGCGGGCTGGCTAGGTCCAGCCGGTCAGGGAGATGACTTCGGCCGCGATGTCGGCGACGGTCCGTGCGTCGGTGGCTACGCGGTGAACCCAAACGGGGGCGTGCCGGTCCAGCCTGCGCGCCATCTGGGCACTGCGCTCGACGTGCTGGTCCAGCGCCGATCCGATCTCGCGCTGGGCGAGCCGCTGCCGGGCGGTTGTGTCGCTGCAGGTCAGCAGGACGCCCGTGACCTGCGGGTCGTCGCCCATGGCCGCCGTGAGCTCGCCGATCACCTTCTTGAGCACGCTCGCGGTGTTCGTGTAGATCATCCGGCGGTAGTCGAGCGCGCGGTAGTTGGCCCACATCGCGGCGAGGTTGCGCTCCGCGAGGTGGTGCTCCCATGGCTCCGGATATGCCATGTCGAGGTTGTCGCCCTCGATCAGGCAGTGCCGCAGGCCCACGGCCGACAGCTGCTCGTGAATCTCGTAACCCACGCTGCTCTTGCCGGCCCCGGCCCGGCCGCCAACCAGCAGCGCCTCGGTTTGCCCGGTCACGCCTGTCGGCCGAGGTCGGGCGCGGCGGCATCCGGTGCCGTGGCGCCATCCGGCTGGTCGGCGGCGTCGCCCCGGACCCGCACCCTCCTGGTCGCCGCGACGAGCAGGCCGGCCGCCGGCGCCAGCGCGGCGGCCCCGGCCACCAGCGCGATGCGGATCGTGGCCAGGACGCCGATAACGCCCACGATGGGCCCGCCGACGATCTGGCCTCCGCTGTCGAACATGTCGGTCGCCGACAGCGCGGTCGCGCGCACGCTGGAGTCGACCCTGCCGAGGACCCAGCCGGTGACGAGCGGAGAAAAGAGCGGCCGCATGGTGACCACGGCCAGGTAGGCGATGATCGCGAACACGAACACGCGGCTGGCCGCCATGCCGACCACGCCAGCCGCGGTCGCGATCGTGAGCACCAGCAGCGTGGAGACGACGGACGTCGGCCCCAGCTTGTTCGTGCGGCGGGTGGCCCATTCCGTGGCGGCGAGGCCGAGCAGCGCGGTGGCGACCGCGAGCACGCTGAACCACGCCGCGGTGCTGAGCCCGAACGGATGCGGGAACCTGATGTCTTTCAGCAGATATGCGCCCCACAGCCGGTCGAAGCTCTCGTTCCACATGCCGACACAGAACAGCATCCCGAGCAGCAGCACGAGGCCCGGCACCACGACCATCGCCCGGTGCGTCTGCCTGACCTGCCCGGCGAGCGTGGCCCAGGCCTGGCGGGTCACGGTGCCCGCGGACACCGTCCGTGCGGGCGGGCGGAAGTTACTCTCCGGCATGACGAACAGCAGCGCGACGGCCAGCACACCGGCGAGGCCGCCGCCTACCAGGAACGGGACGTCCAGGCCGAGACTGGCCAGCACACCGGACAGGATGCTCCCGGCGATGACGCCGACCATGCCAAGCTGCGTGGCCCTCAGGAACACCGACGTCAGCTCCGTCTCGCCGGCCTCGTCGGCAAGCCACGCCTCCTGCGCGCCGAACGTGAGCGCGGCACCGATGCCCACCGGGATCTGCGCGATCAGCTGCACCGTGAAGTCGGGGGACAAACCCTGCATCAGGAAGCCGGCCGCGACCAGGAACCGGCCGGCGATCACACACAGCTTGCGGCTCGCCATGTCGGCCAGAATCCCGGTCGGGAGCTGAACGACGAAGTACGAGAGCTCCAGCATTGTGCCGAGCAGGATCAGCTGAAGCGGGTTCTGGTGCCCCGAGGTGACCCGGTACACCACCGCCGTCGTGTACGTGATGGCGACGAAGAAGCTCTCAGCCACCTCGATCCCGATGTAGAGGTGCTTCGGATCGATGCCGGCGCGATCGCCGGGGGAGCGCGGCCGTGCTGACACTCGGCGCCTTTCGCGGCTGGGATGCCCGGCGAGTGAACCACTGCCCGATATCGGCCGGCAACCGATTTACCCAGAGCCCCCATCGAGTTCGCGGGCGGCGGGCTGGGCCGGATGCTGGCGACGGCCGTCTGTCCGCCGGGAAGATAGCGTCATGATTGATCACCTTGCGATCCAGTGCGCCGACGTCACCGCGAGCGCGGAGTTCTACGATGCGGTGCTCGCCCCGGTGGGCGGGCGGCGGGCGATGGACTTCGGCGACGTCATCGGTTATGGAGTCCCGCCCATGCCGGAGTTCTGGATCGGCCCGCTGACCACCGGCGACGGCTTCCGCGAGTCACACATCGCCTTCACCGCGCCGGACCGCGCGGGCGTGCGGGCGTTCTTCCAGGCGGCGGTGGAAGCCGGCGCGGAGGTGCTGCACGAACCGCGCCTGTGGCCGGAGTACCACCCCAGCTACTACGGGGCGTTCGTGCGGGATCCGGACGGCAACAACGTGGAAGCCGTTTGCCACGCGGAGGAGTAGCGGGGCGGACTGCTTGCCCCTAGTGCTCCCACCACGGCCGTATCCGTCGGCCGGCCGGCACCGGCTCGGGGACGCCCGGATGGCCCGGGGCAGCCGAGGGAGATCCGGCCGCGGTTCCGGCGGGCTGCCCGCCCGGTGCGGCTGGCGTGGCGTGCCGCGCGCCGGGGTGCGGCTCGCCGTCGAACAGGTGCAACGGGGCGCGGGAGCCGACCTTGGCGTAGCCGAGGAACAGGATCCCGCTGACCAGCGTCACCAGGATCCACACCGGGTGGCCGTTCACCCGACCCCAGTCGTTGAGCCCGTGCAGGACCGCAGCGATGACCACGCCGATCCAGCCCACCGTGTACCACTTGTGCCGTCCGCTCACCGCGAGACCGATGAAGTAGCCGGTCAGCCCGGCCCAGCAGGCATGGGTGATCGAGTCGGTGAGGAACCGCCAGACGAAGTCCAGGATGAAGTACCGCACCGGGCCGATGAGCACGGCAAACAGCGACGTGGACGTGGAGTGCCCGCTGTTGATCAGGCTCTGTATCGAGGGGAGTGCCGCCTTGACCGTCAGGTAGAACTCGACAACCCCATTGATGGTGAAGTAGTGCACGACCTCGCTGGCCCCGAAGACCAGCCCGCTGACTGCGCCCAGGAACAGGTAGTCCCTCGGCTCGAGGGAGCGGCGCCGCACGTAGAAGAGCGCGATGACGAGCACCGGAATGGCCTTGGCGAGTTCCTCCGGTATCCCGACGCTGTAGATGCTGTGGCCGAGGCCCGCGTTGCTGGCGTGCAGCACGGTCTCCAGCGTCACGGCCAGCGGGATCTCCACCACCAGTGCGATCGCGGTCACCACCACGAGCAGGAGCCTGGTCACGTGCTCCGGCCGGATGATCACGCCGAGCAGCAGCAGCCAGGCGAGACCGAAGTACGCGGCGAAGATCCAGGCGACGCTGTCGAACGTGCCCGCGCTCGGGTTTGCGCCGAGGATGACCAGCGCGATCGACGGCACGCAGATCAGGACCAGGAACAGGAGCACCGGCCAGCTGCGAAGGGAATGGTGCCGGATCCAGTCGCCGAGCGGCAGCAGGTCGTTGACCTGAGCGCCCTTCTGCCGAGATGGCGAGGCGGACGGACGAGCCGGGGTCATTGGATCACTCCTCAGCGGTCGGGTCAGCTGCCAGCATCACACGCCGGCCACCGGGATATACCCATCAGCCGCCAGGCGCGCCCTCGCCGCCGGGCCCCGGCGTCGCCGGGACCCGCCGCTATAAATGGGAGAATGGGCGATCTTCCGGTGCTCGTCGTGGTGAGTGGCCCGGCCGGGTCGGGCAAGACCACGCTCGCGCATGAGATCGCGCGGGCGATCGGATGCCCGGCGATCTGCCGCGACGAGATAAAGGAAGGAATGGTGCATAACACTCCGGAATTCGTGGCCGCGCGAGGTGACGAACTGACCATGCGGACCCTGCCGGTCTTCTTCGGCGTGCTTGACCTGCTGATCCGGGCCGGGGTGACGACCGTGGCCGAGGCTGCGTTCCAGGACCGGGTGTGGCGTCCCCGGCTGGAGCCGTTCCACGGCCTGGCCCGCATCCGCATCGTGCACGCCGTGGTTGCCGCGGACGTGGCGTTCCAGCGGATCCTGCGGAGAACGGCGCAGAACCCGCTGCGCCGGGCGCACGCCGACCCCACCTACGGCGACGCGGCGGGCCAGGCCCAGGCCCACAACGCGTTCGACCGGGTCAGCATCGACGCGCCCTGGGTCGAGGTCGACACCACCGACGGCTACCGCCCCGTGCTCAGCGACGTCGTCGCGTTCGTCAGCGCTTAGTGCTTGGCGACGAGCACAAGAATCACCAGGACTATGACTGCCAGCAAGAGCGTCCGGAGAATATAGCGCGTTCGGTCACGGCGCATGGCGGGCAACTGGCCCTTTCTGGTCGGTATGAGGCCATGAGACATATGCGCCTTGCTGGCATGCCAGCCGATAACGCAGGCAATTACCAGCGCGATTATCGCTACCCCCATGGCTCACCCCGCCAGCCTGCGCGAGGTGGCGCGACGGTGATCCATAACGTCATACGTGAAATAGTAAGGTTTTTGCGCGCCCGAGGCGCGCGCTTTAACGGGCGCTGAACGCGAGCCCGGCCTGGTCGGCCAGGGTCACCGCGACCAGGCGAGCCTGCAGAGAGGGCCGCGACATCGGTTTGGGCCGCAGCATGAACCGCCCGTAATACCGGCCGTTGGCGATCGTCCGCAGTTCGATCTCCTCGCCCGGGAGCCCTCCGTCCTCGACGGCATAGCGGTGCCGCCCGACCATGACGCTGCCGTCCTGCTCCAGCCGCGGCGGGTGCCCGAGCAGGGACCCGTACTCGAACCGGCATCCAGCCAGGTCAAGCACGCTGATGAGCTGGCCCTTGACGTGGTCGACCACAACGTCGGGCGAGCTGGCCGTCTGCGCGAGCTCCGACGCCTCGTGGATCTCGGCCAGGTAGCGCGCGTCGGTGATCGCCAGCACCCGAAGCCGTCTGGCCCTGGCGGCAAGCTGGGACACGGCCACGCCGACCACCAGCAACAGCACAGCAGTCCTGATGTCGGCCGACCGGGAGATCGCGAACCGGTAGTAGGGCACGGTGAAAAAGAAATCGAACCAGGCGGCTGCGGAGAGCGCGGCAAGCACGCCCGCCCACCGGTTGCCGATCGCGGCCACCGCGACCACCGCGACCACCAGCACCAGGGCGACGTTCGTGTTCGACCAGCTGGACCGCAGCGGGAGCAGCAGCGCCGAAACGGCCAGCGGCAGCAGCAGCCCGGCGGCGACCGCGGCGGCGTCCCTGGTCAGGTAGCGCTTCACCCGGCACCTCCTGTGCACAACCTCCGCTATACAGCGTCCTTCGGCTAGCCGGTGCCGGCGCCGTTCCTAACGGCATCCGAACGCGCCGGGTGCGGATCCTCACGTCGTCAATGCGCCGTTGGGGCAGGAGGTGGTGCCCGGACGATCTACGTAAGCTGGGGCAATGACGAGCACCGAAGCCAGCCCTGCCGCCGCCACCGCCGCCCGCGACCTGCTTACCCGCCACCCGATTCTCGACGGCCACAACGACCTGCCGTGGACCCTGCGCGTGGCCGACGATGTCGACCTCGACACCACCGACTTGGACCACCCGGTCGCCACGATCCAGACCGACTGGCCCCGGATGGCCGCCGGCGGCGTCGGCGCACAGTTCTGGTCGGTGTACGTGTCGGCCGACCTCGAGGGCGAGACCGCGGTCACCACGACCCTGGAGCAGATCGACCTGGTGCACGAGCTGATCCGGCGCTATCCGGGCACCCTCGAGCTCGCGCTGACCGCCGACGACGTGGAGCGGATCATCGCGGCGGGCAAGGTGGCCTCGCTGATCGGGGCGGAGGGGGGCCACTCCATCGGCTCCTCGCTCGGCACGCTCCGGGCGCTATACGCGCTCGGCGTCCGCTACATGACCCTCACCCACAACCGCAGCCTGCCCTGGGCTGACTCGGCGACCGACGACCCGGTCGTCGGCGGGCTGAGCCCGTTCGGCCGTGAGGTGGTCCGGGAGATGCAGCGGCTCGGCATGCTCGTGGACCTGTCCCACGTGTCCCCGGACACCATGCGCGACGCCCTGGACACCGCGGAGGGGCCGCTCATCTTCTCCCACTCGTCGGCGCTGGCGATCTGTGACCACCCGAGGAACGTCCCTGACGAGATCCTGGCGCGGCTGCCTGCCAACGGCGGCACCTGCATGGTGAACTTCGTGCCCGCGTTCGTCTCCCAGGCGTGCCGCGACTGGGAGCGGGGGTTCGCCGAGGACGCCAGGCGGCGGGGGTTCGACTTCAAGAACGTCCCGGGCCGCGGCCAGGCCCGCAGCCTGCGCCAGGAATGGATCGCGAAGCACCCCAGGCCGGCCGTGAAACTGGCTGAGGTGGCCGACCACGCCGAGCACGTCCGGGAGGTCGCGGGCGTCGACCACGTCGGCATCGGCAGCGACTACGACGGCGTCGACTGGCTGCCCGAGGGGCTCGAGGACACCTCGACCTACCCGGCGCTGATCGCCGAGCTGCTTCGCCGCGGCTGGAGCGAGGAGGACTGCGGGAAACTGGCCAGCGGCAACATCATCAGGACGCTGCGCGCGGCCGAAGAAACCGCCCGGGCGCTCTCGGCCAGCCGGGGACCGTCGCGTTCCAGGATCGAGGATCTGGACAAGCCGGCCGCGGCGGATTAGCTGAACGGGGTCTTGGGCTTGGCCTGCAGCTTGCCGTCCAGGTACACGTCCACCTTCTCGTCGTAGAAGCAGGCCAGGCCCGCGACCTTCTGGCTCTCCGGCAGCGGGGTCCGGTACATCCAGACGATGTCCTGGTGCACGCTTGTGCCGGTGTCCACCGACCAGTAGCTCGCGCTGCCCTTGTACGGGCAGTGCGAGACCGTCTCGGACGGCCGCAGCATGTCCATCCGCACGTCGGTAAGCGGGATGTAGTGCCGGGGCGGCAGGCCGGTCTCGAACAGCACCCGCGGCTGGCGCGACTCGGCGACGGTGATGCCGTCCACCTCGACCCGCACGTGCCGCGAGCTGGCCAGGATGTCCACCCGCTTGTAGGGGTCGCGCGGGTGGGTATATACGGGTTCGTCCTCCTCCAGCCACTCGCTCATCGCGCCCCAGTCCAGCCGGACCAGGTCGCGCAGCTGCTCCAGCGGGGAGTCCGGGTAGCGCACAGCCGCCCGCTCCGCGGTCGCCGTGGCCACCTTCACGTGGAGCACCTCGCCGTTACCGCGGCTGGGTGAGTGCTTGGTCTCTCCCGCCGGGATCAGCGTCGCGCGCATGTCGGACGCGGGCAGGTAGTAGGTGGGGTAGTACGGGGACTCCCACACCAGGTACGGCGTCCTGGTATCGGCGACCAGCTCGCCGCCCAGGTAGACGCGGACTCTCTTCGGCCCCTGCTCGACCCTGACGCTGCCTCGCGCGCTCTCGCTCATGCCACCTCCAGCGGTCCCCTAATGTTCCGAACATACAGCGGTGCGCCTGGCTGGCCCGGCTGGGCCGCCAGTGTCCCCTTCTGCTGCAGCAGAGGCGGTAGCGTCGTGTTATGCGCTTGGGGGTCCTGGACGTCGGGTCCAACACCGTCCATTTGCTTGTTGTTGACGCACACCAGGGCGCGCGGCCCGTTCCCGCGTTCTCGCACAAGGCCGAGCTGCGGCTCGGCGACCATCTGGACGATGAGAATTGCCTTACCGAGGACTGCGCGGTGCAGCTGCGCGACTTCGTGGATGAGGCGCTGCGGATCGCCGAGGACAAGGGCGTGCAGGAGTTTCTGGCGTTCGCGACCTCAGCCGTGCGGGACGCGGCCAATGGCCTCGAGCTGCTCGGCCAGATCCAGCGGGAGACCGACGTCGACATCAAGGTGCTGCCCGGCCCCGACGAGTCCCGGCTGACGTTCCTGGCCGCCCGGCGCTGGTTCGGCTGGTCCTCGGGGCGGCTGCTCATGCTGGACATTGGCGGCGGATCGCTGGAAATCGCCTCGGGCGTGGACGAGGAGCCCAGTGTCGCGGTCTCCCTGCCGCTCGGCGCCGGCCGCCTCACCAGGGACTGGCTGGGCGGCGACCCGCCGTCGGCCGACGAGGTGCGGCAGCTGCGCAAGCACGTCAGGGCCGAGATCGCCGCGACCGCGGGCGCGGTCATGCGGGACGGCCGGCCCGACCACTCGGTTGCCACGTCCAAGACGTTCCGCCAGCTGGCCAGGATCGCCGGGGCCGCCCCGTCCAGCGACGGGCCGTACGTGCGGCGGTTTCTGCGGCACGCCGACGTAACGGCACTGGCGGACCGGCTGTCACGGACGTCGGCGGCGGAGCGGATGAAGTTGCCCGGCGTGTCCAGGGGCCGGGCCCCCCAGCTCGCCGCCGGGGCGATCATTGCCGACGCGGCGATGGACCTGTTCGACCTGCCCGAGCTCGAGGTGTGCCCCTGGGCGCTGCGCGAGGGCGTGATCCTGCGCCGGCTGGACGCCCTGCCCGGCTAGGACCGTTCAGTACTGGCCCAGGGTCTCCATGAACTCCTGCGGCGTCTGCACGATGCCGCTGCAGGTCGGCTGCGCGGCGGTGTCCACGCCGCCGGAGCATTCCTGGTCCCGGCCGGCCGACCACATCGACAGCCACGCCAGGTGCTTGGCGGCCGCAAACGCCTCGAGCTGCTGAGCGTCGGCAATCGTGAAGACCTCGTCGGTCTGGTCGTTCTGGCCGATCATCGGGGTTACCGCGACCTTTGCCCAGGCCGCCGCGTCGCTGATCCCGAGCACGCCGGCGAGCTGCGCGTCGGTGGCCGTCGCGGCGTCGATGGCGTAGGTGCCCATCATCGTGGCCGGATCCGGGGCGTTGGCGTCGCCAAAGTCCATCGCCATCACGTTGACCGCGGCGATCTTGACGCCAGCCGAGACCGCGCCGTCCAGCAGGTTGATGCCGTCCTGGGTCAGCCCGGACGGCTCCACCGGGAGGGTGAACGACACCTGCAGGCCGGGATCCTGCGCCTCGAGCTGGGCGAGGGCCTGGTCCCTGACGGCGTTGGCCGCGGTGTCGTCGATCGCGGCACCCTCGATGTCGAAATCGACCTTGTTCAGGCCGTAGGCGGAGATCACCTGCTGGTAGGCGGCGGCGAGCTGGGAGACGCTGGTGCAGGTCTGCGCCAGCTCACTGCCGTCCTCACCGCCGAACGAGACCCGGACGTCCCCGCCCATCGCGCGCAGCGCGCTGATCTCGGCGGCGACCGGGTTGTCGCCGATCGCCGTGGTGCCGCCCCATTCCGGGGTGCAGCCGCCGCCGGACACCACGAACGCCAGGTTGAACTGCTTCACCCCGGTACTGGCGGCCACGCTGGTCAGGCTGAACGGCGGGAACAGGCTGGTGTCCACGTACGGGGCGAAGCCAGCGGTGATCCCGGCCGGCTGGCTCGGGGAGGGCGACGGCGCCGGGGAAGTCGGCGATGGGGACGGGCTGCTGCTCGGCGTGGCCGTTGGCGTCGGTGTGGGGGCCGTGGCCGACGGGCTTGGTGTCGGAGAGCCGGTACTGCCCCCGCCCGGCTGACAGGGCGCGCCGTCGATCGTGCAGTCTGCCGGGGCGGCGGCCGAGCCCTCGACCACCAAGCCGACGTTCGCGGCGGCTCCCGGCTCGATCGTGCCGTCCCAGCTGGCGTTCGTCACCGTCACCTGGCCGCCGCTGACCTCGTCGGTGCCGTTCCACAGGCTGCTGAGCGAGGCGCCGCCGGGCAGCCGGAACCCGAGGGTCCAGCCGGCCGCGGCGGCCGCGCCGTCATTGGTGATCGTGTACAGGCCGGTGTAGCCGGTGCCCCAGCTGGAGGTGGTCTGGTAGCTGACCGTCAGGGACGGGCCTGCCGAGCCGCTGGCCGCGAGCGCCGCAACGGTGCCCCCAGCGGCGAGGACCGCCGCCATCACGATCGCGGGCAGGAATCTCGACACGCCGATGCGCCGCCAGCCGGCCGGCCGCGGCCGCACGCGCCGATAGTCATTGCCGTCGTTGCCGATGTTGTTGTCGCGGCGTCCGTGCGGCCTGCCCATCGCTGCGTCACCCCTCGGTCGGGTTCCAAGGTCCCGTGGGCGGGTTCCACGAGCCTGTGAACGCGAGCCACGCTAGGCGCGCGTCACGCAGCCTGACCGGGGAGTGGCTGAGCGTTAAGGCCCCCTTAATCGATGACTGAGCGCCTGCTAAGCCGCCGCCTGCCGCCGGCCCTGCGGCCGCGGGACAGCGGCGGCCCGCCGGTGCGCAGCCACATCTGGACCTGCGCGCCGCCCAGCGCGGACCGGTCGATCCGCAGCTCGCCGCCGGTCGACTCGGCGACCCGCCGGGCGATGTCCAGGCCGAGCCCGGTCGAGCCGCGGCCGCTGCGGCCGCGCTGCAGCGCCGCGCCGGGGTCGGTGATCCCGGGCCCGGCGTCGGCGAAGAAGATGGCCACGACGCCGTCGCCGGCGTGCAGCGTCACCGCGAACTCCGTGCCCTCCCCGGTGTGCAGGAAGACGTTGCCGAGCAGGGCGTCGGCGGCCGCGATCAGGTCCTGCCTTGCCACCGGCACGGGCACCGGCTGGTCCGCGCCGACCAGGTGCCACGCCCTGAGCTGGTCGTCGGCCAGCGCGGACCAGAAGTCCATCCGCTCGGCGAGCACCTCGGCCGCGTCGCAGCTCGACGGCTCGCCGAGCGCCGGGCGCCGGGCGGCGCGGATGATCTTGTCGACCTCCTGCTCCATCTGGGTGACGGCCAGCCTGGTCTCGTCCTCGGCCCGGCCCGGCCCGAGCGCACCTGCGTTCATCCGCAGCGCGGTCAGCGGGGTGCGCAGCCGGTGCGGCAGGTCGGCGGCCATCACCCGCTCCGCTGTGATCATCCGGCTGAGCCGCTCGGCCATGGCGTTGAACGCGGCCGCCGCCGCGGTCAGCTCCGGCGGCCCCGACACCTCGCTGCGCGCCGTCAGGTCGCCGCCGCCGAGCGATGCCGCGGCCGTGGCGAGCCGCCGCGCGGCACCGGTGACCTGGGCGGCCAGCCGGTCGGCGAGCAGCACCGAGACCGCGACGAGCGCCACCGCGACCGCAGCCATCACCGCCCAGGACAGGGCCACGCCCCGGGTCAGGTCCGCGCCGGGAACGAACGCCTCGATCACCGCGAGCCTGCCGCCACCGAGCGCCACCGGCTGGAACACCACGTACCCGCCCGGCCGTGGCACCGTGAACGATCGTGCCGATGCGACGGCCCGGGCCAGATCGGCCGGGTCGGCCTGGCCGCTTCCGGCGGCCAGCACGCCACGCCCCCCGGCTGGACCGGTGAGGTAGACGGCCAGCCTGCCGTCCCCGCCCGCCTGCGCGGCGTCGATCGCCTTGGACAGGCCGGCCCGGCTGGTGGTGACCGCGAGCACCGGCTCGATCGAGGCAGCCTGGAACTGGGCGCTGCGCAGCGCGTTGTCCTGCGCGATCTGCCGGACGAGCAGGGCCAGCGGGATCAGGAACGCGAGCGCGACCATCGAGGTCACCGCGGCACAGACCAGGGCCAGCGTGCGCCTCACCGGGGGCTGGCCAGCTTCACGCCGACCCCGCGGACAGTGTGCAGGTAGCGCGGGGCCGCCGCGCTCTCGCCGAGCTTGCGGCGCAGCCAGGACACGTGCACGTCGATGGTCTGGTCGTCCCCGTAGGACTGGTGCCACACGTCGGTGAGCAGCTCACGCCGGGCCACCACCTGGTCCGGGCGCGCGGCGAGGTACCCGAGCAGGTCGAACTCGCGCCGGCTCAGCTGCAGCGGCCTGCCATCGAGGCTCGCCTCCCGGGCGGCCAGATCCACCCGGAGACCGCCGACCGTCAGCACCTGATGGCCGCCGTCGCCGCCATCGGCCGCCCCGTTCCGGCGCAGCACCGCGGCGATCCGCGCCGCCAGATGCTCGCAGGAGAACGGCTTGACCAGATAGTCGTCGGCGCCGGCGTTGAGCAGGCGGACGATCTCGGACTCCTCGTCGCAGGCGGTCGCGACGATCACCGGAACCGCCGACACCGCCCGCATCATCCGCAGCGCCTGGCGGCCGTCGAGGTCGGGCAGGCCGAGGTCGAGCACGATCACCTCGGGCGGATGGTGGCTCAGCTCGCGCAGCCCGTCCAGCGCGGTGCCCGCGCTGCGGACCGCGTGCTCGCGGTTCGCCAGGTCGCCGATGACCGCGGATCTCACCAGCGGGTCGTCCTCGATGACGAGCACCCGGGCCATGACAGGAACCGTACGCCATTCGCTATCGATTGCTGCAATATTGGCGATGTGCGGCGGTTAATGACGGGACGGCCTGGCCGGTCGGGCCGGCCGGGCGAGCCGGGGCGGCCGAGCGGCCTGGGCCGGCCGGGGCGCCTGATCAGCGGTACCGCGGTGTGGGCCGCGGGCACCGCCGTCGCCGTCGCGCTCGCCTGGCTCGGTGCGCAGGTCGTGCTGCGGGACGCGGTGAGCGGCGGGCAGCCAGCCCCGGTCCTCGGCGCCGCAACGCCCACGCCACGGCCCGGGGACCCGCCGTCGCCAAG
>Ga0209116_1000070_pt1 | contig 17306 bp, 14 predicted proteins | sample BlaSpr_A8_OM2_O1_FD_187975 | JGI IMG/M metagenome (GOLD analysis project Ga0209116, IMG submission 187975) | Forest soil microbial communities from Thunder Bay, Ontario, Canada - Black Spruce, Ontario site 2_A8_OM2_O1 (SPAdes) (version 2) | ecosystem: Environmental > Terrestrial > Soil > Boreal...
TATCTGGCAGGAGACGGTATCAGGCCATGAAAATGCAATTCGTAAATTAGTGGAGCTATCGAAGCGAACAACAAACGAGGTTCGCGTGATGCATATTCTCAGCAACACTCTGATTGCTTCTATGAACGGACCCAAAGCGTAACGGCGCCAGCGGTCGCCCACCCTTCCCCGCAACCGGAACGCTTCGATGCTCCTGCGGCGCGATTCAAAAAACCTGTGCTGAACCCGTCCGGCGCCGTGGCCAAGTCGAATCGCTAGTGACGGATTATTAGAAACGGGCGCAAATGATTGAACACAAATAACAGCGACCGATTCTCATCGCTAGTCTTTCTGGCGTTTTGCGGCGGCGTGAATTCGCCGATCAGGAGATTGGCGTTCGAAGAAGTGCGCGCGGCGCGGATCGCGGAGCACGGACCCTGGATTCATTGGGCACTTGCCCGCCCATCACTCGTCACTGCCTCGTTGCGGAAGCTACGCGCATTCTCATCAATGCTGCGGCGATTAAAAACGTCTGCAACTTCCAGCACACAAACAGTCACGGCAGATTCCAACGGTCGGTTCTTGAGCGCTGGGGCGCGCCCGCGGCAGTACGGCCGCACGGCTTCTGCGTACGCGCGCAACGCATGCCACCTACCACGGCAATCTAGGCCACATGAGCTGTTGCGGCGTTCTTGGCGGGCTCGGCGGATGATTCTGGGACGCGGAGATTGCGTTTGGCCCATTCGTTCAGGACGTACAGGCTCCAAGGGCGCGACCACGTCGTGCGACCACGCAGAAAATCTTTCCAGACGGTTTGCGCAAAGCGGCCATCGAGGCGGGATTCCAGAGCGGGCGACCAATCGCCCAGCTGGATCGCTACGCGTTCACCCAATTTCCCGCGCAACCAGGTTTCCCATGGAAAAGTGAAAGTGCGTTTGGCATGTTTGACAATTTCATCGGGCAGCAAATCTTTCACGGCTTCGAAGAGCAAGGCTTTCGGGCGCGCGGGATTACGCTTCAGCGCTTCGGGGAGCTCGAGGACATATTCGACGAGGGGGCCGTCGAGGAAAGGCACGCGGACTTCCAGAGAGTGATGCATGCTCATGGCGTCGGTATCGCGCAGCAGAGTGTTGACGAGGTAGGAGCGCAGCTCGAGCCAGGAGACTCGCGTGAAGCGGTCCATGGGTCGTGATTGGCGCGTGGCTTCGGAAAGCCAGCGTGACCACAGCATGGCGTCCCAGGTGGCCGACTCGTCGCCCAGGAGGTTGACCACAGTTTGCGGAGTGAAAAGCGCGCGCGTGAAAAAATATGGCGATGGGAGCAAATCAGGATCGAGCCAGGCGGAAAAGGCTTTGCGAAATGCGTCGGGCGAGCCGCGATACACTTTCGAGCGCTTGATGCCGGAGGTGGCAAGTTCACGGGCGAGTTTGGGGAAAAAGCGGGCCATGGTGGTGAGGCGCGTTACTTGCGCGGTGGCGCGAAAAGAACTGTAGCCGCCGAAAAGTTCGTCGCTGCCCAAACCGGAGAGCGCGACTTTCAATCCCGCCTGGCGCGCCGCCCAGGAAACAAAATAGGTGTTGATGCCGTCCATACTGGGCTGATCGAAGGAGCCGACGGCTTCATCGAGACGCGCCTCCATTTCGGAGCTGGAAAGGGTCATCTCGCGATGGTCGGTTCCCAGGCGCTGCGCGGTACTGCGTGCGACTTCGGCCTCGCTGAATTCGGCGTCGGGGAATGCGACGGTAAAAGTGTGAATGCCTTTTTGCACGTGGCTGGCTAGCGCGGCAATGGCCGTCGAATCCAGGCCGCCGCTGAGAAACACGCCGACGGGGACGTCCGCGATGAGATGGCTGCGGACGGAATCCTCCAGCAGCGAACGAACGGTGGAAGCGGCGGCGGAAAAATCCTCCTGGTAGGCGGTTCCGGTTTCGGCTTCTTCGTCCTGATAAAATTCCTTCGCGAAATTCCAGTAGAGCTTTGGTTCGGGCCGTCGGCGCGGATCGTTCGCGCGGATTTTCACGAAGTGACCCGGCGGCAGCGAGAGCACACCTTCGACCATGGTCATCGGTTCGCAGACGGAACCGAAAAGCAGGTACGAAGGAATCGCAGCGTCAGAAAGCTGCGCAGAAACGCAGCCGCTGGCAAGGAGCGCGCGAACTTCGGAGGCGAATAGCAGCCCTCCGCCGCCCAGCGTGTAGTAGAGCGGCTTGATGCCGAGCGGATCGCGCGCCAGAAACACGGCAGCTGCCGGGCCGCCGCGGCCCTGGGGCATTTCGATGATGGCGAGCGCGAACATACCGCGCAGTCTGGCGGCGAATTGTTCGCCCCATTGTTCGTAGGCGTGGACGATCACTTCGGTATCGGAGCGGGTGAGGAAACTGTGACCCTTGTCTTCGAGTTCCTTGCGCAGTTCGCGGAAATTGTAGATTTCACCGTTGAAGACGACGGCGAGCGTTCCGGTTTCGTTCCAGATAGGCTGCGAGCCGCCGGGAAGATCAATGATGCTGAGGCGCCGCGCGCCCACGACGACCGGGGGAGCGGCGAGAAAGCCTTCTTCATCGGGGCCGCGATGAATGATCGCATTGAGCATGCGGCGCACGACGGCCTCGCCATTCAGCTTCGAGTCCAATCCGATGACACCACAAATTCCGCACACGGAAGTGGATCCCCTTTCGCTCCAGATTTTAACAACTCGCAGTGCATCCGGACGACGAAGGCACAAGCAAACGAGGCTGGGAATTGAGAGTATATCCTGAAGTCACCAGGAATCTAACGACCTCGGTTCGTCGCACGTCGAACGATGCGCCCGTGAAACCATCCGTTCCATATTTCGGCGCGTCCGTCCACGATGTCGAGTCCCGAAATCGGTTCGCGCCGGTCCGCGTCTCCTCGGAGAAACGAGTGCTCACAGACCTCAGCTGCGACCAGCATTGCTGCATCGCGTTCGGATTGGAAGCAAGAGAGTTCCTCGAGAAACCGGGCGTAATCGGCCGCCTCTTTCCTGCGACTCTCCGCCCAAGACTCGCGCGGGGCGACTTACTGCCTTGCGGATACCTGTACTTTCTCTGTACTCTCGTACAGTTGTTCGCTTGGCCCAAAGTACTGGACTATCGGAGGGTTCTCAGCACGGAACCATTTGGAGGGAGCAATGGACCTCAGAGCACGATTCTTTTTGCTGATGGTCAGTCTGGCGAGCGTTTCGCTTCTGACGGGGGCTGCGTCGGCGAATCCCGCGGCCCTTAAGTGTAATTCGCACCGAGACCAAATCTGGGTCTATGATTCGTTGGATCGTTTCGACATCGAGGCGAAGCTGAATTGCGGAGAGAACGTCGAAGTTGTTGAGCGCGTTAACGGTTACGTGAAGATTCGTGCTCAAAATGGAGTGCAAGGCTACATCCCCGAGTCGTCCGTCGACGATCTTCCAGCGCTTGAAGTTCGCCAAGACCCAGCTCTTGACGTCGGTACAGTCGCGAAGCAAGCCCAGGCAAAGGAAATCGCTAACGCAACTGCCCAAGCGGCCGCCGAAGCAGCCCGTATCCATCCACCGGATTCGGGTACGCCGTCGTCTGGTTCGGCCAACGACGCTGCAGCGAACAACACGAGCAACAAGAGCGTGCCTGCAGGGGTTTCCGTGCCACAGGTCGCCGCGTTCGGCGAAATGAATCCTCCCCGGGTGTCTCCGCGTGCAGGCGACGCCTCAGCAAGGGAAGTTGCCGCTGATTCGTCGGCGCCCACAGGCGATTCCAGCGAAACTCCCGACTCACAGCCGGAGAATCTAAGCGCGGACATCGCCTGCCAGAACTACTTTGCTGCATACGGCCTGACGCCCAGCCAAACGAAATGGATCGCCCAAAACAGGAAAAAGCTGTTCTCAAATGTCTGTCCAGCCCCCGATCCTTCGAAAGTGGATTTCGTGATTATCTTTACGCATGACGTCGATTTTTTTAGCGCGACGATGCCCGATCCGGTTCACAAGATCAATGGGTTTTCCGACTTCACGCCCATGACACTGATCGACTCTGCGCTCATGTCTGAATCCGATGCTGACAAAGCGCACCGTCAATATGTCTGGATATTCCAATTCGCGAAAGGCGCTTTCGATCCGGCAAGTTTCTCCCCGCGCCGTCAGTATCAGTTCTCGAAGATGGAAACAAGTTCACTGGGTTCGAAGGCCGGTATCAAGACAGTCGAGGACGCTTTCCAATTTGTGGCGACGAGCCACTGAGCTCAGCGTCGGATGATGGTTCTCTCTCCGTTTCCGTGCGCGAGCTTTTCTGAGTTCCTGCAAGGCGGGTCTGTCGCGCCTCAGCTGGAACTGGACCGAGCGTTCTTCCGTTAAGATAACGGAGAGAACGCGTGCGCAAAAAGCGAAAGCATTACGCATCAGAAGAGAAGCTCACCATCCTCAGACGCCACCCTGTTGGGTAAGATTCCAGTCTCTGATCTCTGCGAGGAACTCAGGCCCTACTGCCAGCGCATCAGCAGGGTACATCGCGGTTCTGTACCTCTCCGTCTGCCGGCTGGCTTCACGGTCTTTGTGCCCCTGCAAGAAATTGAGAGAATGGGAGTTACGCCCAACGCGGTCGCGATATAACGAACCCAGCCAATGGATGGACCTGCGTGCGTATACACGATACGATTGCGTTTCGGAGTGAGTTATCTTGCCGCCGAAAAACGCGATAGAAGAGGTTGTTTCCGGTAGAACGATTTTGATGACGGGAGCCGGAGGTTCGATCGGCTCTGCTCTGGCTAAGACCGCGATCCGTCTGGAGCCGCGGCTCCTGCTTCTTCTCGACAACTCAGAGCGAAATCTTCATGAGATTGATTCAGAACTGGCGGCTGCGGTTGATTGCACTTCGTACAAATCTGTGCTCGGCGATATTTGCGACGCGAAACTGTTAGCCGAGCTCTTTAGGCGTTATCACCCTGAGGTGGTGTATCACGTTGCGGCTTTCAAGCATGTTCCGCTTATGGAGAACAATCCGTTTGCAGCCGTTCGCAACAACGCCTTGGGAACCGCCCGTCTCGCGAAGATCGCCCAGGCCGAAGGTGTCAGCAACTTCGTCATGGTCTCGACGGATAAAGCCGTCCATCCGATCAGCATCATGGGCGCTTCGAAGCGGGTAGCAGAACTCGCGCTCCTGAGTTTGAACAACCCCAAGAACCGAATGAGCGCGGTGCGCCTCGCAAACGTATTGGGTTCTCACGGCAGCGTCGTCCCGAGATTCCTGAGCCAAATTTCCCGAGGCGGTCCCGTGACCGTCACGCACCGGGACGTATGCAGATACTTCCTAGCGATGGGCGAGGCAGTCGAACTGATTCTCCTGGCATCGGGACTGCCGGAAAGCGGAGGCCTATTCGTTCCCCAAGCGAGCGCGCCGGTCAAAATTCTAGACATCGCTGTTGAATTAATAACTCACGCCGAATCCGAATCTCGCAAGGAGATTCCAGTGACGTTTACAGGACTGCGTGCTGGAGACAAGATGTCGGAGGAATTCTTTTCCCAGGATGAATCGACCGAGCCGACAGTCGATCCGAGACTCCTGCGAGTCAAGAGCAGGGAGGTTCCCGCAGCCAGATTCGATATTCAGATGGAAGATCTTTCCCGATGGGTTGACCAGAGAAACCTGAGCGCGATGATCGAAACCCTTTGCCAAATCGTTCCCGACTACCGGCCAACGGATATGCTATCTCCCGCAACCCTAAGATCTTCGGTTTAACGCCATGAAGCGAAAAATTGCGGCAATTACAACCTCGCGCGCCGACTACGGGCATTTGTATTGGCCCTTAAGAGATTTGTCAGAGAACGGAAACGTAGATCTGAAAATCATCGCCCTTGGATCGCATCTGTCGCCTGAATTCGGGAACACTTTCCAGGAGATTGTAAATGACGGCTTCACGATCGACTCCCGGATCGAATGTTTGCTCAGTTCGGATACCGACGTCGGCATGGCGAAGACAATCGGCATGGCCACGCTGGGATTGGCCGATCTGTTCGGGCAAATGCGGCCCGACCTGCTCCTGTTGATCGCTGATCGTTACGAGATGCTGGCTCCGGCGTCGGTTGCTCTGGCGCTGCGCATTCCCATGGCTCACATCGAGGGCGGAGAGGTGAGCGAGGGCGCGATCGACGATGCCGTGCGCAACGCCCTTACGAAAATGAGCCATATCCACTTTACTTCGACGCACGCCGCTCGGGAGCGAGTGATCGCGATGGGCGAAGAAGAATGGCGTGTACACCGGGCCGGCGCTCCATCGCTTGACAATTTGCGCAGGCGAACGCTTCTTGGTCGGAAGCAAGTCGAGGAGCGGCTGACGCTCGATCTCCAGAGACCGACCATTCTAGTGGTATACCATCCGGTGACCATCACCCGCGACACGCTGCAAGAGGCGGACGCCGTCTTCGCAGCCCTGGAAAATCTTACTGAGCAAATCTTGTTCTGTTACCCGAATCCAGATGCGGGAAGCAGGGCCTTGATCGATCAGACGAAGCGATTCATTTCCCGCCGAGGCCACGGAAAAGTCTTCATGAATCTGGACTCGATAACTTTTTTGAGTCTCCTGCGTCAGGTCGATATGTTGCTTGGCAACTCCAGTAGTGGAATCATGGAATCCGCATCGTTCGCAATTCCTACCGTAAACGTGGGAATCCGCCAGCAGGGGCGTGAACGGGCACGGAATGTGTTGGACGCCGACGCGCATCCGGGACGAATTCTCGAAGCGGTGAGCACGGCAAGAACGCCTGAATTTCGTGAATCCCTACGGGGCATGTCCAATCCGTATGGTGAAGGGTTTGCTTCCGAGACGATCGTCCGAGTACTAACCACCATTCCTCTCTCGCAGGAGCTTCTGGTGAAACGTCGTTCCAGTGTTCCTGTGTCCGTTGCGGTTCCCGGCGGTTCGCAACATTCATGAGGATACCGCTGTCAGCTCCGGAAATCACAGAGCAGGACATCGAAGCCGTAACGGGCGTTCTTCGCACTGCGAGCCTTAGCATGGGTCCCAAGGTCGGGGAATTCGAGCGCACCATTTCTCATTACGTGGGTGCTTCGAATGCGATTGCCGTAAACTCCGGGACCAGCGCTCTGCACTTGTGTATTCGAGCCCTGGGCATTTCTGAAGGCGACGAAGTGCTGGTGCCCTCTTTTACCTTCATCGCGGTCGCCAACGCAGTCCGCTATGAAAGGGCCACTCCAGTGTTTATTGACGTCGACCCGCAAACGCTCAACCTAGATCCGACCCTGCTCGAACGGGCAATCACTAGGCGAACACGGGCGATCATTGTCGTGCACACCTTTGGCTGCCCCGGGGAGCTAGCCGACATACTGCAAATAGCCAGGCGCCACGGACTATTCGTCGTCGAAGATGCCTGTGAGGCCATCGGAGCAGAATACCAGGGCCAAAAAGTCGGCGCTTTAGGGGATGTCGGAGTCTTTGCGTTTTATCCCAACAAGCAGATTACAACAGGAGAGGGCGGCGCGGTCGTCACCAACAATTCCGAAATCGCGCTCCAGGTCAGAAAACTTCGCAATCAAGGAAGAGACGACTCAGAACAGTGGTTCCAACATACGCAATTGGGGTACAACTACCGGATTTCTGACATCAATTGCGCGTTGGGAATCGAACAACTAAAGAGAATCGATGCCATTCTGGATCGGCGAGAATTAATCGCTCGCGAGTACAGTGACGCCCTAGGTTCCGTTCCAGAACTAATAATCCCGGCTATGCTGTTGCCACGTCGCAAAATCAGTTGGTTCGTCTACGTGGTTCGACTGAGTAGTCGTTTCGACGAGGCGCAGCGAGATTGGATCGTCAAGGAAATGAAGTCGCGCGGGATCGCTTTGGGGCGATATTTTGCGCCAATTCACTTGCAACCCATCTATCAGCCCTCCACGAGCGGCAAGTCCGCTCTCCCTGTGACAGAGTTCCAGGCGTCTCGCGCGCTCGCATTGCCATTCTTCAATCGAATCCGAGCGGAGGAAATTAAAGAGGTCTGTCAAACGCTGGTCGAGCTGATTCGACCTGGGTGAGGGCATTTGAAACACGAGATTCAAGTAGGCTTAGAAGGATTTTGGGTATGGGCGACCACCTGCACCGGAACGTCTCACGCTGGTACCAGAGGCCCCGGCCACAGGAGCGAATGTCTGTAGGTGAGAGCCGGCTAAAAGTACGTATCCGAGGCGATTCTGCTGCTGGTAGATAACCTAACAGTACATATTCGTGTTGACGCAGCGATTAGCCTAGATTAGAAATCAGACGCCACAATTCCAGCGCCAGCTGGGAGTCAGCGAACGAAGTCGCAGCCGAACCACGGCGACTTCCTTCGACCTCCGTCACTCGTCAGTCGACGGCCCAACGACCCGCCGCAACAGTCAAGCGGAAGAAGTAGGCTCCGCTATCAGCAGTCAAGCATCTAGATTCAATCGAAAATGTACCGCATCATCCGGGCCACTCTTCGGGTACCAGATCGGCCTTAGAGTGTCGTTTGGAAAGGAACCCTATGATTAACAGAGTTGTAGCTGTGGAGTACGTTCGCCGCATGCAGGGTGGCTCGCAAGCGCATCTGTTGCGCTGTTCGGATGGAGAATACTACGTCGTCAAATTTCAAAATAACCCGCAAGGAACCAGAATCCTTGCCAACGAATTGATGGCAGCCGTTCTGGCGGCTCGCTTAGGTCTGCCCATTCCTGAGAGCGCGATCGTGGATGTGACCGAGATTCTCATCCAGCGTACGGGCGATCTCACAATCCAGATCGGGCGAGGAAATGTTTCCTGTAGTCCAGGATTGTGTTTTGGCTCTCGTCTTCCTTCTGAGGCGGGACCATACGGTATCCGCGTCCCGATCGCGATCCAGAATTTTCTGCCCGATTGCCCACCGCACAAGATCATAAACAATGCGGAATTTGTCCGGATGCTTGTGTTCGACAAATGGACTTGCAACAGCGATTGTCGCCAGGTGATGTTTACGTGCGCCAGGGGAGCACAAGACTATACTGTCACCATGATTGATAACGGCTTCTGCTTCAACGGCATCGAATGGACCTTCCCGAACCTCCCAAAAGGCGGACTCTCCCCGCGACCCTCTGCCTACGAAACGGTCCGGGGAATTGATTCTTTCGAGAAGTGGATTCAGGTTCTTGAAGATGACGCCGGCATCCAATTGCTCGATCATCTTGCAGATGAAATACCTCCCGAATGGTATCAGTGTGATAGGAAGGCGCTTCATCGTCTGCTAGATGACTTAAATCGCAGGCGCCATCACGTGAGAGCACTGTTGTACACGAGTCGATCGGAGTTTCCTCAGTGTTTTCCGAATTGGGTGTACAAGCATCCCATTAACTACAACCCGATTGCGCGCTCGCAGCCACTGCGGGCGAACGCCACTAGTGCCTAGCCGGCATGATCCATCTGCGCAAACGTGCTCGAACCTGCCGCCAGAGGTCGGGACGCTTGGTCGGGGCAGAACCGCCGTTGGGAGCCCAACAGCTAGGTCGAACTGCCTGCATCAGCGTAGAACTTGATTCACGCGCCACTCGGTTCTTGTGCCCTCCGCCTGAGACCGCGAATCTGATTCGAGACGCCGAGCCGAGGTTCAGAGCACCATTGGTTCGCACAGTTCTTGGCTCGTCTCAATCTCCCGATGGAGTCTGATCCCGAAGGTACTCAGGGCCGCCCGGCCAAAGCAATCTGGAGCCGCCTCGTTCAACGACGGCTCCACGTGCTCTGAACGCCAGCCAGCTCGTGCTCGGAAGGACGCGAGTTGTTAGCGTTCGATGAGGCGCCAGTGTTTTAGTATGGCCGCAACAAATCGTCAATCCGGATTAATGCGGATATGCTCGTTGGTGATTCTACGCAGATGACGTACGGAGTTGTGCGGACGTAAGTCCATGTTGAACAGAACTGTAGTTTTCATTTCGGTATAGTTTCCACCTCGAAACCAGAAATCTCAGACCCGCACAAATATCTCCGGCAGCTTGTACCACTTGTGGCGTCGCGGCGAGGGAGCGTTGGGCGCTGCGTTCCGCAATGACTGGGAATAGGCCCCGGAGACCGTCTCATCGTTCGCTCCGGCAGCCGCCGACGGGCGCAAAACGACAGCGCTCCCAGCCGGTTCTCCGGGCCGGTACCACCGAGGATCGGTTCCCCTTGTCACAAGTGGTACTTCAAAGCACTCCTCCTTTCGGCCCCGCGTTTCAGCATGAATCGCCCTGAATTTTGCCTGCTTGCGAAGCAGGATTCGGCGCGCTGAGCTGAAGTGCGGGAGATCCCCAAAGAGCAGGCTCCAGCCGTTCAGGCGAGCCCCTCAGCGCTCGGCCCTCAGGGGAATCCGTGTGGCAATACACTAAGTTGGCGCGGGTAGTACAGGGATCTTTGGAGTGAGCTGCTCGCTTGCGTATGTTTTAATCGCGACGCTTGTGTTGTAAAACGGCCGAAAAAAGGAGCGAACATGTTTGGAAAAATAAAATCACTTCGGGAACTATTCGAAATCGAATTGGGATACGCATACGACTGCGAAAAAAAGCTGGTGGAGAAAGGTCTCCCTGGCATGATCGAAAACGCCGGTTCAAGCGAACTGCGAGCCGCGCTTGAACACCATTTGCAAGAAACTCGCACCCACGTGACACGCCTCGAGCGTGTTTTCTCGTCGATCGGCATCGAACCAAGGACCGAATCGAATGCGGTCCTGGGCGAACTGACGAGCGCCGCAAAAGATTCTGTTTCGCACACGGAGGATTCTCTGTTGCGGGACGCGGCGCTCATCGTGAACGGCAACTTCGTCGAACATTATGAAATCGCCCTATACGGATCGCTAGCGGCCTTCGCTAAGAGCCTGGGCTTCCAGGATGCAGCGCAGTTGCTAAACCAGACGCTGGCTGAGGAGAAAAAGGCAGATGCAAAGCTCTCAGAGATCGGCGAGACTTTGCTCGCCAATCAGGCCGGCAGGCGCCAGACAGCAGGAGCTGGTAATTGAACCGGATTGAGTAACAGCTGGGATAGTCGCGGGCCGAAAGTTTCCTCGTGAAAAGGTCCGCGACCACCCGGCGCCGGTAAACTCTGAAGGTCCGAGATGTAAGTCGCACCTGCCTCGATAATTTGCTTCGACAAAAGATCGAGTATCTTCCGAAGTCGTAGGAAGTGCTCCAGTAACACTTACGGGAGCCGCCGAATGGAGCTCACGCAGATTGAATCAGATTCCCCGCCAAAACCCGGAAGAACCCATGCTCCGTGCAGTAGAGTTCGATTTCCCAGTCAGCAGGCCGAATGACCGGCTCATTTGCAGTAGCATTCGTGTCGCCGCCGTACGCGCACTTCTGACCGCATACAGGGCACGTCTCGTAAGAGCTTCCGTAAATGTGAACCACGTCCGGCATTGACCGGATTATACCGCCGACGCCGCGTGAATGCGTCGCGTATGCATAAATTGACACGGTATCCGGTGCGGCCACCTTGCCGGTCATAGCCGGCCCTCGGCGGCTCGGAACGATGTCGCGACACGATCGAATCGTCGAGAAAATTGGCCTAGGTGGAATGGACGTTACTTTCTGCTCCTTCGGCACACAGTTCGGCATGCGTGGCAGCCCAGGGCCGCTTTGCTCCGATGTCCACCGATTTCAAGCAGCCGACGTAGCGAACCGGCACACTCTGGTACCGGATTCAGAACACTTGTTCCGAATCATCACACAATTATTGACGTGCAAAAGTACTTTCAGCCACGGTGGCGATTTGCTTTGACACGTTCATGTGTTTTCTTTAGAGTTTAGATCCCCTCTACGTTTCTCGCACTTCTCCCCCTTCCTCAGGAGCCGTCATGCGTCTGTTAGTCGCCGAGAACGATCCCGCCCTCGCGACATTTCTGCAAAACAGTTTCGACCAGGAGCGCTATACCGTGGATCTGAGTGACGACGGTGCGGACGCGAAGTACTGGGTCGAACGGCGTCATTACGACCTGGCGATTTTGGACTTAAATATCGAGCGGGGCCAAGGCACGCAAGTCCTACAATTCGTCCGGGCCAAACGCAGTCAACTTCCCATCCTCGTTCTCTCTAGCCAGCATCGTGCGGAGGACTGCGCCCAGGTGCTGGATCTCGGTGCAGATGATTTGCTTTTGAAGCCGTTCTTATTTTCAGAATTGTCCGCCCGGGTGCGCGCACTGCTACGCAGGGTCGCGCCTTGTGCGGAAACGGTGTTGTGGCTGGACGATTTGGAGTTGAACCGCGTGGAGCACTCAGTGAAGCGCGCAGGACGCGTGATCGACTTGACGCCGAAGGAATTCGGCCTTCTGGAATGTCTCATGCGTAATGCTGGACGGCACGTCACTCGAGCGCAGATTCTCAATCAAGTGTGGAAGTTGCCTTACGACACGCTCACCAACGTCGTAGACGTTTATGTGAGCTACCTGCGAAACAAGATCAACGGGCCTCTAGACCGCAAGCTAATACACACCGTGCGCGGAATTGGCTATGAGATTCACGCAGTTGCTGACCGCGCCGGTCCGCAACTTGTGAGGAGCAAGGAATGAAATGGCCCAACACCTGAGTTACGGGCTAATTGCTTTCGACGAGACCCAGCGCGAGAAGGTCATAATCGAGCAGCTCCCGCATGTCCGTTGTATCGCACGTCGCATTCACGCCCGCGTGCCGCGCCAGGTGCTCCTGGAAGACCTGGTGCATGCGGGGATTCTAGGGCTTCTCGAAGCAGTAAAAAAATACGATCCCAACAAGAACGTTCAACTGCGTCACTATGCCGCGTTCCGCATTCGCGGCGCGATTCTCGATAGTCTCCGAGAAGTTGATTGGGGCACGCGCGGCCTCCGTCGTAAAGCGCGGCGAATCGAACGCGCGATTTCAGAATGCAAACTCCGCTTTGGCCGCGATCCGACGGAACCGGAAATCGCCGCCGACCTCGGTGTCACGCTGCAGCTCTTACAGCACCTTCTGGGAGACCTGCATGCTCTGGATTTACTAAGCCTGCAAGAAATCGCCGGCGACGATCGGTTGAGCGACGATGTACTGGCAGATCGTGTGGGGGAAGAAAACGATGCGTTCTGTCAGACCCTTCGCGCCGAGATGGTCGTCCTGATGATGAAAGCGATGGGCGAATTGCCCCAGCAAGAGCGACGAGTGCTCGCTCTGTATCACTATAAAGAACTCACCATGAAGAAAGTCGGGGTCTTAATGGGGATCGGTGAATCACGGGTGTCACAATTATACGCAAAGGCAATTTTGCGCACTCGAGTTCGGATGCACGAGCTGTTGCGAACACCTAGTTACGCTTCCGAATCCACTGTGAATCTTGCTTCCTGAAGGAAACTCGTCGACCGAGGCGCGATTGGCTCAACTGAAATCACTCACAGCTCCCAGGGTCTCATCTTTTTGAATTTCAATCTGCTTTCGCTCATCCGCTGCACTTCCAGTTGTCTAGGCGCGGCTCGCCATCTTCGACGCCACTTGAAATATAAGCCCGCGGTACTTATCGTTCATCCGCGAAAAGATTTTGGCGAAGGCCCGAATCTCGCGCTCCTGTTTTGAGTGGGCGCCCCGCTGCGGAATGCTTTCCATCGGTATATTGGGTTTCTCCACTCGACCGTCGTCGGTGAAAAGGCGGTACATCGGCACTTCGAGCGCTTGCGCCAGCCTTTCCAGCGTTTCAACGGATGGAACCGTGTGCCCGTTCTCGACCCGGGAGATGTAGCAGCGAAGTAGTCCGGTGCGCTTTTCCATGTCGCCCTGAGACATTTTTTTCTGCGCTCGCAAACTCTTCAATTTGTCGCCGATCACCATTCGAATCCTCCGGGCGGAATCATACGCCGCTGATCGCCGAGCTTCAAACGCCCCATGCGCGTTACAGCTAAAACTCGTTTTCAGGACTTGAGCGCCCCCAAGACTCCTGCTTTCGGCGGCGCGCGGCGATTCGGAAGAAATCCACCTAGGTGCCGACAAGACGCCTGTCACGCGGGCTTCCCGCTCGCAGTAGTTGTCTGCGAACATCGCCGGCCGGCCTCAGCATCGTGCCGCGAAAAGTAACTTCGCGCACGTTCGGCATAGGCTGAATTGTCCTCAAGATACCGGCAGCCTCGTCGATGTGTGCTTCGGCCAGCAAAATCTGAGCGACCTCGCGACGACTGCCCGTTTGCACCACGCGCGTGCGCAGGTCCGTTATCAGGCCCATCAGCGTGTCGATGGTGAGTCGAATAAAGTATTCGTCGGCCGGCGCGGGACGGACGGACTTGATGGTTCCAGGCCTTCGCATCTGCGGTCTCCTTACCTCGCCATCGGTCGGAGCAGCGGTAGCTTCGAGTGGTTGTCAGCCTTCGGGACACAAACCGAGAGAGAAAGCAGCGTCTAAGGTCTCATACCGTTAGAGCGGAGCTGTCGAGAGCTTGACGATAGCACTCAGGAGACATGGTGATACTAGAATCCTACTTTGATCGTCAATTCGTAGTGACCGCATCGGAAGTCGGCATTTATACCGAGCGATGAAGCGGGATGAAATCGCGACATAGCCTGCGGGTGACCTAATCCTTCTGTTCCGACGCCGCTTTAGATAATTCTTCCAGGGCTCCATCGAGCAGGCCAGATGCCATGATCAGGCGGGAGATCACTTGCGAGTTACCGCCGCGGTTGATCATGCCGCTCAGATCCGACTTCAATATACGGATTTTCTGGATTAGTTCGGCTAGTCGTGCCGAGCCGGAATATGAACTTGATCCCGCGGTGCCCATGTGTTTGCCCCGTTGTTGCCTCAGCGCATTCCCTGCAAATGTCCGGGTTCGGGCCTAGACCGACTGGTTAGCCGAATAGTACGAATATCTCCCCAAGTGGACAATACCCTATTTACCCGAGGCGAATCGCACGATCATCAAAATATACACATTCCCATGCGGCGTCCTTCGCGAAGATACCCTTGCGAACTGCGCGCCATCCATTTCCGCGGGAAGCGCAGAATGGTGGGCCATTCAGGTATCAACCAAGTTTTCCGGGCACGCGATGGCTCCGCCACAAGTAGCGCCGGATCGCCCAGGCGCGGTACCGCGAAACCAACGCGAGTCTCACCTCGCGGGCGGCGTCAATCACTTCAAGAGCTGAGTCTTCTAACGCAAGCAATCGATGTAGCTAGCCATCATCTGCTCGCAATCCTCGATGAGTCTTCTGGCGGCTAGGACTGATCGCCTGGAGCCGCGAAGCGGCGCGCCGGTCGCTTGCGAGGAGAGTTACAGATTGCCGCACAGGCACAACCTGTAGCCGAAATGTTGTGGCGTTCGTGAATGCCACTTGTTCAGTGGAAGGAAAACGGCGGACCGAGCGATTCAGAAATGTGGCTGTTCTTGTTCCAAGATCGCACCCGCAGCCTTATGCGTCGTCAACTTAATCCGCTGACCCAAAGATAACCTGTATCTTCTGCAATCAGTGAAAGCCGAAACCTCTTCTCACCATGAAGAGAGAGCCTTCGTGTCATTTTCGACATCGCAGCTTGCGGATCTTCACTTCGGCATGACTTGCCGGACTACGATGGACGGGTAGGTGGAACGGCCTGAAAGTCGCACACGGTCCACCTTGAGCCAAGTTATGGTCGATGGGGAGGGGTAGCGATGCAACAACAAGTCATGACGGAACCCCGGAACACGGCAGAGCGCGCACACGACCGCATGACGACGAAGATGACCGCGATACTTATCGGCCGGCATGCAGGGCTCGGAGTGGAGACGGCGATTATGGAAAGTCTCAGTTCGCGGGACATGGGCGTGATATCGGAGAGTGAGTGGTATGTGGACGACACGATACTTGTGTCGTTACCGACCGAGCGCTACACCACCGCGGCCCGTGTCGTACGTTGCGAAGCCATCGGTGGGGGTCAGTTCCGAATGGCCCTTGAGTTCGTCCGAGAGAGCGAGGCGTTACAGATAACCGAACACAACTAACCGAATCCAGAAATCGGTTGCGGCGACCAATCCAGAATCAATTTACTCGCAACAACCTTCCCCGGCTTCCCATGGACCGCTAGCAGGCGCCGCTTGGGCCGTACAAGGGTGATTCCCAGGCTTGCTGATCCGCTCGGTTGGCTCGATGCTCTGGACGGCCGGCCATCACGGAGCGGCCGATGTGGTCTCGACCTCATCGCTTTGACGCGCCGAAACCATCGTCCGTATTAGCTCAGCGAAAGTACTACTACAAACCGCTATTAGCGACTTCGCTAGTCCTATGGGCCACCGCGCTGGTACCGCGTCTCTTCCTCTATATATTGAGACTAGGAGATTCTCACCATGCGATGCGTATGTGGACCTGTTCGGAATGCTCTGCCGTTCCGTTTTCACGGACGAATCCTTGGTGTGCTCAGCATCTTGGCTGTAATCCTCGGACTGCTCAACGTGGCAGGCTGCTCCGCTGGTTTTGAAGGCGCTAAACCGCTGGCGCCATTGATTATCTCGCAGCCTGGCAACCAGACAGTCACAGTAGGACAAAGCGCAACGTTCAGCGTGACAGCGACCGGTACGGGTCCGCTGACTTATCAGTGGTATGTAAACGGAGTGCCGATCAACGGCGCGAATTCCAGCACTTATACGACGCCGCCCACCACGTCGGGCCAAAGCGGCTCAGTTTATACCGTGACCGTATCGAATTCCGTTGGCAGTGTAACCAGTACGGGGGCGACGCTCACCGTACAAGTCATACCGCCGGTCGCCGGGAGCCTGGTACCCAGCAATGCTACTCCGCCCTATAACTCACCGGTAATGCTGGTTCCCACGTTCTCTGGAGGGACAGCCGTCATCGGTTCGACGGGCGTGGGGAGTTCCGATATTACGGCGTCCGCTACAAACGGGGGCTCCTACCCGACTCCCGCTTTGACTTCCGCCAAAACCTACACGCTGACGGTTACCAGTCCTCAGGGGACTGTGGTTTCGACGACGTGCGTGGTGACACCAACCCCCGTCACGATTACGCCGATTGTGCCGGCGAATCAGACCACCGCGCCGGGCCAACTGACGTTCACTGCAACGGCCACGGGCGGTTTGACGAATGGGTTGAAGTGGACCGCATCCACGGGAACCTTTAGCGGGAACGTTTGGGCATCACCGACGGTGCCCGGCACTTACACGATCACCGCGACGAGCGTGGACGAACCGTCTGTGTCGGTTTCAACCACGAGCACGATCAGCGGTCCCGTAATCACGACCCAACCGGTTGGCCAGCACGTTTGCACCGGATCGAGCATCGTGCTCAGTGTTACCGCCTCGTATGCCGCCGGTTACCAGTGGAACTTTAACGGTACGCCCATCCCGGGGGCTACCAGCTCGACCTACACCATCTCGACGGCAGCGGCCGCGAATG
>Ga0209116_1000073_pt1 | contig 17095 bp, 10 predicted proteins | sample BlaSpr_A8_OM2_O1_FD_187975 | JGI IMG/M metagenome (GOLD analysis project Ga0209116, IMG submission 187975) | Forest soil microbial communities from Thunder Bay, Ontario, Canada - Black Spruce, Ontario site 2_A8_OM2_O1 (SPAdes) (version 2) | ecosystem: Environmental > Terrestrial > Soil > Boreal...
CCCGAAACTCCGATCCGGCCTACGCCTACCGCTCGATCTTCGGCCCCGGTTACGCTGCATCCAAAACGGCGCTCAACGCCATGACGCTTGCGATGGCGATCGAGCTGGAACCGACCGGGATCAAAGTCAACGCTGCCTGCCCCGGCTACACCAAGACGAACCTCAACAACTATTCAGGCACGCGGACTGTCGAGGAGGGCGCACGCGAGCCAGTGCGACTCGCGTTGCTCGGTCCAGATGGTCCGACGGGCACGTTCTCAAACGAGGACGGCCCGCTCCCGTGGTGACGTAGTCTCGAGCGCGTGAGCCGCCACGGAGCTGTGCTTCATCGTGACAATCAAGCTTGCAACCCTGGGCCCATGAAATATTGAAATCAAAAGGAGAAGAGGAAATGCGTATTTTCGTCACAGGTGCTACTGGCTTTATCGGTTCGGCTGTTGTTCGCGAGCTAATCAATGCACGGCACTCGGTGATCGGGCTGGCTCGCTCAGATGCAGGAGCCAAATCCCTTGTCGCCGCAGGTGCCGCAGTGCTTCGAGGAGACTTGCAGGATCTCGACAGTCTGCGCAGCGGTGCAACGAAATCAGATGGCGTGATTCACACCGCCTTTGTCCATGACTTCTCGAAATTCAAGGAGAACTGCGAGATCGACAAGCGTGCAATCCAGGCTCTCGGTTCCGCACTCGAAGGTTCCGACCGGCCGCTGCTCGTCACGTCCGGCCTTGCGCTCCTGGCGTCAGGCCGCGCCGCGACTGAGGAAGATGCTCCTGTTCCTACTTCCGCCTCGTATCCCCGCGCGTCGGAAGTGACCGCGATGTCGCTGCTGGCACGCGGGGTTCGCGCGTCGGTCATACGCCTCCCGCAGGTGCATGACCGAGTCAAACAAGGGCTGGTCACCTACCTGATCAATATAGCCCGCACGAAGGGTGTCTCGGCATATGTCGGAGACGGCCTCAACCGCTGGGCCGCGGTGCACGTGCTCGATGCTGGCCGCCTCTATCGGCTGGCGCTGGAGAAGGCAGACGTGGGGGCTAAGTATCACGCGGTAGCCGAAGAGGGCGTGCCGGTTAGAGATATCGCTGAGGCAATCGGACGAGGCCTGAAGCTGCCGACAATGTCCTTGTTTGCTGACCGAGCAGGCGAACACTTTGCTGCGCTTGGGTTATTCGCTGGGCTGGACTTGGTGGCGTCCAGCGCGCTTACGCAGAAGCAGTTGGATTGGCGGCCAACGCAAACCGGACTCCTGGACGATCTCGACCATGCCCGCGATTTCGAACCAGAAAATGCCAAGACCCAGGAGGGTCGCTATGCCGCGAGCAAATAGCCGAGTCGCTCTTGTAACCGGGGCGAACAAAGGTATAGGGTTCGAAATCGCCCGCGAACTTGGGAAAGCTGGTTATACGGTGATGCTCGGGGCGCGTAGCCCCGAGCTTGGCCGCAAAGCAGCAGCAAAACTTTCGAGCGAACGGATCGATGCGCGATTTGTTGAGCTCGACGTGGATCGCGAGGCAAGCGTGCAGGCTGCCGCTGCGAAAATAACCGAAGATTTTGACCATCTCGACATTCTCGTGAACAACGCGGGAATCGCCGATTTGACCGGAGACGGACCTCCCGGCACAGCCAGACTGGAAACGGTGGAGCGCACATTCCGCACGAATTTTTTCGGTGCGCTGATTGTGACGCAAGTCATGCTTCCCTTGCTGCGTAAATCCTCCGCCGGCCGGGTCGTTGACGTCTCCTCTGGGCTCGGATCACTCCAGCAGAACGGCGATCAGAACGGGGAAATCGCGAAAGTCAAGTACTTGGCCTACAGCGCCTCGAAAGCCGCTCTCAACATGCTTACGGTGCAACTCGCCAATGACTTGCGCGACACCGGAATCAAAGTGAACTCCGCCGCTCCCGGATTTACCGCGACCGATCTCAATCAGCACCGCGGCCACCAAACGGTTGAACAGGGCGCTGCCGCCGCAGTTCGTCTCGCGCTGCTTCCAGAAGATGGGCCGACAGGAGGATTTTTCTCGAGTGCCGGCAGCGTTCCCTGGTGACGATCTTGTCGGCGGATTCGAAGGAGCATTCGTGGAAAACGAAAGAGTGGGAACTGCAGAGAACGAAGTCGCCATCATAAGCGGCGGCAGCCGCGGCATCGGTCGCGACACAGCGACATACCTGGCCTGGCGCGGCGTTGACGTCATCTTTGCCTATCGCGCGAATCAGGCGGAGGCAAACTCGCTCATTCGTGAGTTCGAAGCGATCGGCAGGAAGGCAGCCGGATTTCGCCTCGACAGCGGCGACACGCGTTCCTGCGATGGATTTGTCGCGGAGGTCCTCATATTTCGATATCAATCGTGACTTGCTATTACTGGCGCCCTGCGCGCTTTGGTTAGCCCACCAGGCCACCAGTTCCAATCGCCTGCGATGCGAAGGAGCGCCGGACCGATCACGATACGAACGAGTGTCGCGTCAATCAACACGGCAATCGCCAACGTGAATCCGATCATTTTGACCACCAGAAAATCTCCAAAGGTGAATGCCGCAAACACCACGATCATGATTGCGGCGGCGCTGGTAATCAGACCTGCGGTTCTCGCCATGCCTTCTGGGATCGCATCCATTTCACTCAGCCCGCTCCTTCTGGCTTCCAGAACGCGCGCGACCAGAAACACCTCGTAATCCATGCTTAATCCGAAGACGATGGCGAAGGCGACTATCGGAACAAGAGGAAACACGCTCCCGGTTCCCCCGGGAACTCCCAGGAACTTGCTTCCGTGTCCATCTTGGATAACGACAACCAATGCTCCGAAGGCCGCAGCGACCGAGAACAGGTTGAGTGCGATGGCCTTCACGGCGGCGAAGATCGATCGGAACCCGCAGAGTAGAGCAAACAGCGTCCCCCCCACTACCAGCTCCATTACGGACGGAAAGTGGCTTCTGATAATCGATTCATAATCAGCGTTGAGCGCCGGGATGCCCCCAACGAGAATTGTTGCACCCGGCACTCCAGTGAGAGCTGGAGCACCGGTCTTACGGAGTTCGCGCACCCAGCTGACTTGTTCGCGCAGGGAAACCGAACTCGCGGGTAACACTTCAAGCAGCGCCGCTCGTCCGTCACTACTGAGGAAGGTTCGACGCGTCTCCCGCGAAAGATCAGTGAGGGAAGATCGCTTGCCCTCCGCAAGCGTAGTGATAGAAATCACGCGGTCACAGCGAGGGTCGGTCGCGAGGCGCTTGCTGAGACTATCGATCGCATTCCATCCCGCGTCGGTTTGCGCGATGGAATCCGTCGGGAGTTCGACAATCACGCGCAATGATTCAACAACTCCGCCGCGATCCATCCGTTCCAGTGTATGGAGCGCATGAACTGATTCCGCCGCCTGCGGAAGCCAATCCCCTCGGGGAAGGCTGGTGTCCAATCGTCTGACCTGCCACGCGAGCAGAAGCAACGGAGTCCCTGCCAGCAAGAGGGCGAGCCAGGGATGCGCGACAATTGTCTTTCCCCATTGCCGCCAGCGATTTCCCGTGCGTGCGGCATGCTGCGCGTCCAACTTTGCGGTAAAGGGCATCCGGCCAAGATCAATCCGCGGACCGAGCAATACCAGCGTAGCCGGCACGAGGGTATTTGTCAGTAACACGCTCATTCCCGTCACCAGGAATCCCGCCACGCCGATGGAACGGATTTCGCTGATCGGAACCGTCAAGAGAGCAAGAAATCCAATGGCCACAGTGGAGGCTGAAATTAAAAGCGTGCGACCCGCCTGACGTGCCGCAATCAGTCCGGCAGTGGGTCCGTCGTTCCCGGCGGCAATCGCTTCCCGGAAGCGGCTGATCATCAGGAGCGCGTAGTCGATTCCCAGGCCCAGGCCAAGCATGGTGGCCAAATTCTGAACCAGAATGGACAAGTGCCAGCGCTGAGCCAGAAATCCTGTAATCGCCAGAGTGGTTGCGATGGCCAGCTGGCCAACCGCCAATGGAATCACAGCGGCCATCAGACTTCCAAACGCCACCAGCAAAAGCACCAGGGTCCCGGGGATCACCAGGCTTTCGCCGCGATGCACGTCAGCGGCACTCGCTTTCCGAATATCGAAATTCAGCGGAATCTCGCCTGTGAGCTCGAGCTTCGCCGCCGGATAACGGCCCCGCAGTTGATTTTCAAGCGAGCTTGCGAGTTGGTGAAGTTCCGGCACGAGCGATTCGACCGGAGCGCCGGTTGACTCGAGCCCCACGAGAACAAATGTTCCCCCGTCGCGGCCCAGAAAAATCGGATCGCGCAACTCCAGATAGGACACCACTCCCGAAACGCCGGGCTTCTCTTTCAGTGCCGCCACGATGGTTCCTAACGCCTGGCCGCCTTCGTCCGAATTCGCGGCTGGCAGTCCTTCGATCACCAGGACTACGCGGTCCACGAACGGTGAATGAAAGCGGCTAGCCAGCTCGTCCCGGACAGTTTCAGCCTGGCTTGCTTCGACACGGGTTGCGGTCTCCAAGCGACGCTCGGCGTGAAAAGAGAATGGAAGAAGGGCGATGGTTGCTGCGAGGACGATCCCTGACACCCAAAAACGGCGCACATGCATAGTTATAAGGATGTCATATCACACAAGATCGTCGCCGCCAAAACTCTGTGGTGGCGCCTAAGAACCACAGGGCCAGCAGAGGATCTCCATCCGCAACCGGTTCCTGCGTGTGCCGCAGTTTCGCGAGTTTGCACTTGCGCACGACTCACGTACGGAGCTATCTGAATCTGCTAAGCTTTCCCTGATCGCTTTAGGAGGATTCCATTCGCATCTTACTTTTGCTCGGACTGCTTGTCGCCATCCAACCTGGATTAGCAGACCCTCGCCTTGGCTCGTGGACGCTGGTCTCTGCGCAGTCTAGTCTGGATCCTCCGAACCGGCTCACCATAACGCCTGTGCATGCCGGGACGCACGTAGTCATGTCCGGCGAAACCCATCTCGATTTCACTGCAAATACGAACGGACACCAATCGCCCGCACCAGGCAATCTGGCGTTCAATCAAATTGAGCTGCGCAGGATCGATAAGAGGCAGGCAGAGGTCAAGGAAGCGAAGGACGGAACTGTCGTGGCGACGGTTCGCGAAAAAATTTCGAATGATGGGACCGAGCTGACGACCACGACTGCGAGCGCGGGGCACGCCGATAAGATCACCGTGTGGACGCGTAGCGGAGGTACGAAGGTCGCGAATGACCTCTTTGCAGGCGAGTGGACGCAGGATCTCAGCAAGACTCGTTTGCGGCAAGGTTTGCCGCTCAAAATCGAGGCGGATGGAAGCGGTGGTGTCCGTTTTCTGGGTGACTTCAGCTACACCGCCCGTTTTGACGGAAAGCCATACGACTTAAAGAACTCGCGCAACGATACGGTGACGCTTGCGCTTTTGGATCCTCATACGGTGGATGCGAGCTACATGCGGGACAATCAAGTAACGCAAAACGATAGGTGGGTGGTTTCCGCGGACGGTCAGCAGATGACACTCACCACCACAGGCACGTTGGAGACGGGCCAGCGGCTAACCGAGAAGCTCTCGTTTAAGAAGCAGTAGCGGAGATTGCGTCTGTCCAGTCCACAAGCCCATCGCTGGGTGACACCGCGTTGACCTGACGAGCCGCGACCGCAATGATCCCCTTGCGATACATGAATTTCAGAATGCCGTTGACCGTATCTTCCAGAGAAGGATCCGCTTTGCCCCACACGGATGCGTCGCGGGCCTTCTGATAAGAAGAGCTGTCATAGCGCTTGAACTCCATCGCGGAGATGTTGTCCACAGAGCCCACCAAGAAATCCAGCAGCGGAAAGAGAAGATCTTCCTTCCGGCATCTGCGAATCAGCTCGGGAACGAAGTCGGGAAGCCTGAATGTTTCGAACTGGCGTCCGGTCGCTTTGGTGATAAGCCCGGTAATATCCATCATGTTCGAATAATCGTCGCGCGTGACATGGTAGGTCATATTCGCCGTACCGGGAGTGGTAGAGATCGCAACGATATTGTTCGCCACAATGTCCGCCGGAACAAAGCTCACTTGGTTGAGCGTATCAACGCCAACGCCGTGATTCACCATGAAGGCGACCAGGCGAACAGCGATATCGAAGTTATTGCCTCCGCCCGTGACGGAAGGACTCACGAGAGCAGGCCGGAAAATCCGCGCGGAAAGTCCCCGGTTGCGCGCGTCCACAACCACCTGTTCCGCTACCCATTTTGACTGGCTGTACCCAAAATCGAGCAGCTCCATATTCTCGTTCAGGTCGGTCTCATTCAGTACTGATTTGACCGCCCAGCCAAACACGAAAGTAGTCGAGACATAATTGAATTCCTTGGGCCTTCCCTCGAACGCCAGCCTTACCACCTCATTGGTTCCCAGCACGTTCGCGTCACGCATCAGGTCGTAGTTGAAGAGGTAGTTCACGGTGGCACCGTTGTGGAACACCGTGTCGATTTCACTTGCGAGGAAATCCCACTCGTCCTGCGCCAAGCCCAGCTTTGGCTGCCCTAAATCTCCGCAGACTGGGATCACACGGGCTTCGAACAACTCCATCAGACCCAACCCGCAGGGGCCCATGGAGTCCATCGCGTCCCGCAGTCTTTGTTTACCTTGCTTTTCGTCGGAAGACCTGACAAGAACGTAAATCTTCGCCCGGGTCTGTTCCAGCAAGCTTTTCATGAGGAATGGCCCTATGAAGCCGGTCCCGCCCGTGAGCAGCACTTGATTTGGCACCGGTGTCTCCGGCACGGGCAAAGGCACCGGAGGCTCGAAGATGAGCTTTCTGTCGTTGATCATCAATTGCTTCTCAGCGGCGTGTTGCTCTTCACGGAAAGCCGCAAGAGAATGACGCAGATGTTCCAGCGCCTCTTCGGGAGCGCGCTTCAACTTTTCGGCTAGTCCAAACAGCTCGGCTACGGCGACGCGTTGAATAACACCAATATCTACCTGCCGCGCCAGCATCTCGGCGCCCTTATCTTTCAGCAGTTCCTTGAGCTCATGCATGAACACAACAAGATCCAGGGAATCCAGGCCGGCTTCGACGAGGTTGTACGTTTCCCGGCCGGTCAGGTTGTATCTGGCTTTCAATTCGGCGAAAGTGGAATGTATGTCGGAATCGGCAGGCGAGTTCCCGGCGTCCTTCTCGCGCGAAAAATCGGAAAGAACGGTGAACTTGCCCTCCAGCCACATCTGCTTGGTCTTGTGGCGCATGATCTTTCCGGAACTCGTTCTGGGGATCGCGCGTGGCGCGATGATGGAAATCACCGCCACTTCCACGTTGAGATAATTCCGGACAGCGGCGGCAATCTTTCGTGCGTCGGGAAGCGCCCTGGGATTTTTGGCTTCGGCGACGATTGCCAGCGCAGGTTCGCTATCTTCCTGAATTTGGAACGCAGCCACGCAGTTGTGCCGAATCAGACCAGATGATTTCTCCACAACGTTCTCAATATCGTGCGGGTAGTAGTTTTGCCCGCGCAGAATAATCATGTCCTTGATGCGGCCGCAGACGTAGAGTTCTCCGTCGTGGAAGAATCCTATGTCGCCGGTCCGAAGGTAGCCCTCGTCATAGGGAGTATCGTCCACAAGCCGCGCACGAAACTGCTTTAGAGTTAATTCGGGATTATTCCAGTAACCTCGGCACTTGCCGCTGCCCGCGACCCAAATTTCGCCGGTGCGCTCTGGCTGAAGAGGGAAGTGCCCTTCCGGGTCCACGATTCTGACGTCGAGACCCGCCAGCGGCGTTCCACAACTGACAATCTGCGTGGCCGCGCCGATTTCAGAGACCTCCGTGGTCATGCGAGCCATGCCCAGGGCCAACGCACGCTTGTTGACGGAAACGATGTTGCGACCGCCCAGCGAAACCGCCAGAGTATTCTCGGCCAGCCCGTAGGCGACATAGAAACTCTCGGACTTGAGTCCATAGGATTGGAACGCTTCTAGAAACCGGGTGTAGGTATCCGGCTTTACGGGTTCAGCGGCGCACATCAAAACTCGCAGCGAGCTGAGGTCACAAGCCTCCAGGCTCTCCTTGGAAAGCCTGCCGGCGCGCAGGCAATAATCGTAGGCAAAATTGGGCGCAGCCGTCGCCGTGGCGCGATAGGCCGTCATTGCATCGAACCACAGGATCGGCCGCTGAATGAAGTCCGTGGGAGAAAACCCGTACGTCGTGCCACCTTTCAGTGCTGGATATAGGTAGCAGCCTATCAATCCCATATCGTGATACTGCGGAAGCCAGGACACGACGACCGGCGAGGGATGGTCGATCACCAGCGGACACGTATTCAGAATGTTCTCGTGGGTTACGATCACGCCCTTGGGTTCCATCGTGGAACCCGAGGTGTACTGGAGAAACAAAATCTTCGAATGATCGACAGCCGGTCGGTCCAAAATCGCATCCACGAAATCTTCCGTGGCGATCCAGGGAAGACCGGAAATGTAATCTACGTCAATGCCGCACGCCGAGACTCCACTTCTGGCAAGATTCGTTTTCAGGGACGCCTGGTAGTCTTTGCTCGTTAAGATTCCCACCGCCTGGCAATCCTTTGCGATGTGTACCATCTTGTATAGCGCGCTTTGGAATCCACGCGAGCTGGGGGGATACACCGGCACGGGGATCAATCCGGCGCGCACGCAGCCAAAGAATGCGCAGATCATTTCAAGCCCCGGCGGGTAGGCAAGCAGCAGCCGGTCGCCCGCGGCGAAGCGACCCTCTTTCCACAAATGTCCGGCAATGGCCTCCACTCGCTGGAGAAACGACGCGTAGGTGTAGGATTCCAGCGGATCGCCGTTTACATCGAGGTACGAGTAAAGAAGTTTGTCCGGGTGCTCATCTGCCAGCCTATCCAGGTGGCCTAAAATTGACGGCGTCATCAATCAGCAATTCTCCAATGTTGAATAGAACGCAAGCCAGTAAACGAAACATCCCACCCCAGCAAGCGCGGTGATCGGCGATTGAGTTTGAAAGTGCAGACCTGAAATGTAGGCCGACGGTGAGAATGTTCGCTTAGTTTTTTCTCAGCATGAGCGTCGCGCGACGCTCTGGGGAATGGATGTTTTCCTTTTTGGCGCAAAACAACGCCAACGGGAATTGCGGAGCTCCGCCGACCTTCTATGGTCTCTTGCAGGAAGCCCGTTTCGTTATGGTTCATCGACGGTGAATATATTAACAAAGCGTTATGGACAATGCCATGCGTCGTCGCTTCTATTGTTCACACGCTGTAAACAGGCACCGTCCGTCCCGAATGTCCTTGATTGTCTTTATGGGCCCGCATTAAAATCGTGCTGCGAGGCTGTGGGCACGGCGCCAATTTCGCCCAGAGTCAGCACCCCGGATGCGGCATATGGATCGCGTTGGGCCCAATTAGCAGGAACGCGGAGGCGCTGGTGACGTTGGAATCCGAAGTGCTGATCACACAAGACCCGGAGACTCCGGATCTTGTGCCATCGGAATCCGCAGCGGCCTCCATTATAGAACCCGCCGGTGCAACTTCCTTCCCGAAAGTCTTACGTCGCCGCCTGGATAGGTTTTTTGCCGACCAGAACATTCCCTACAAAGCCGACCGCACGATGTGGGTCAAGATTGCTGTGGGTCTGGCAGTACTAGTAGGCGCATGGATCGCGCTGTATGCCCTGCGGCCCGATTCATGGAGGTTTGTTGCCCTCTACCTCCTAGGCGGGCTCGCGCAGACGTTCCTTTTGCTGAACATCGCCCACGACAGTAATCACAATGCCATCTCGTCCCGGCCACGCGTCAACAAAACCCTGAACTACGTCTTCGATTTGTGCGGGATCAGCTCGTACATGTGGCGCATCCTCCATCATCGCGGCCATCACTCCTGCATTAACCTCACCGGCGAAGATGATGCGCTTTCAGGACGTGGCATATTTCGCTTTACCCCCCATGAATCCCGCGCGCCGTGGCACCGCTTCCAGCACATCTATGCGCTGTTCGTGTATGCAATGTTCTCTCTCGACTATGTGCTATTCAGGGACTTCGCGAGCTTTTTCTTTCCGTCGCACGATTATCTGAAACGCGCCAATCATCCTTTGCGCGAATATGCCACTCTGTTTGCCGGCAAGGCCTTCTACCTGACTTACATGCTTGTCTTGCCGGTGATGGTGCTGGGGAAATCACCTCTGCTGGTCGCCGGGGCCTTCCTCCTGGTCCATTTATTCGTCGGTCTAGCTGTAACGCTTGTGTTCCAGACGACGCACACCATTGACACCACCTACTTTCCGACGGACCGCGGAGAGTTTGACAACGGCGTCTATCACATCTTCGCGACAACGGCCGATTATGCGACGGAAAACCCGCTCGTCGGTTGGCTCGCCGGCGGGCTCAACCATCACATCGTCCACCATTTGTGCCCTTTCGTGTGCCACACCCACTATGCTCCGCTGACCAGGATCGTGAAAGAAACCGCCGAAGAGTTTGGGGTTCCTTATCGGCAGCACCCCACCATGACTCAGGCAATCCGGCATCATCTGCTACTCTTGAAGCAACTGGGGAACGAAAACTGATTCTGATTATTTTATCTTTGGCTACGGCCCCGCTACCACTTCCTGGGAATGACATGAAATCACCTGCGGTTCGCGGCCGATACCAGGATGGTTGGGTATGAGTTCATCCACTCCTATCCCCGTTGTTTCCCGATTCCGCTGCTTTACAGATTCGCGCGCAATGTTCCAGAATCCCGTGCGGGTTTTGTCCAGCTACGCCGAAACCTTTGGCGACACATTCAAGATCTATCTGGGAGGTCTCAAAGAAGCGATCGTTACGATCGATCCCGCCGTCATTCAGCACGTCTTAAAGACCAATGCGGAGAACTACCAAAAATCCCACATTCAAGTTAAGCGCATGGGCCACTTCCTGGGCAAAGGTCTGCTCACCACGGAAGGAGAAGCCTGGCGCACGCAGCGTCGTCTCATCCAGAAAGGCTTCGATCGAACGCAGCTCGAGGCTCTGTCCACAATCATGCAGGAGTCCCTTGCAGATTCGCTGCGCGATTTCGACGCACAGATCCGTCGCGGCCCCGTTGATATCTATCCCCGGCTGATGAAAATTACCTTCGCGATGGTCGCCCGCTCGCTATTTGGCGCACGATTGAAGAACGAAGACATTGATCTTGTCAGTCATACCATCTGCACCGTCCAGGAATTTATCGTTCGACAAACCCTTCAGCCATATCTGAATCCCTGGTTTGCCGTCTCGGGGGAACTGCGTAGGCATGAAGACATGCGCACTCGCGCGGACGCCGTTCTGCTCGAATACATCAAGAAGCGCCGCAACGAACCGCCCGGCCAAGATCTGCTGCAGACTTTGATGGATGCGCGCTACAGCGACGGCGAAGGCATGAGCGATGCGCTCATCCTCAGCGAAAGCATGCAGCTTCTCGTCGCCGGCCACGAAACGTCGTCCAATGCGCTATCGTGGCTTTTTTATCTTTTGAGCTCGCGTCCGGATTGTCTCGAAAAGGTAAGGCAAGAATTTGATTCCGTGTTAGGCGAAGCACCTCTGAGCTACACAGACGTTCCCAAATTCGAATTTACCACTCAGGTCATCATGGAGGGACTTCGCCTCTACCCGCCGTTTTGGATGATTGACCGCATGGCTGTCGCGGACGACCGCGTAGGCGACCTTGTTATACCCCGCGGCTCGACCGTCATTGTGCATGTGTACGGTGCGCACCATGCTCCGCGCTACTGGCAGAATCCCGAAAATTTCGATACGGAGCGTTTCACCAAAGCGAACGACAAGCTCCGCACGCCCGGCACCTTCCTTCCCTTCGGTGCCGGCCCCCGCGGCTGTATCGGTGGAAATTACGCGATGCTGCAGATCCTCATGATCTTGAGCGATCTGCTCAGAAAATACGATTTTCAGCTGGCTCCTGGCCAAACGATTGAAGCTCGTCCGATGGTCATTCTGCGGCCCAAGCACGGAATCCGCATGACGTTCACGAATACCATCGCGCCAGCCCGGTGCATCGCACAAGACGCATCTAGAATAGCGTGACCGCGAGGCACAAACCTTCTGGGACCGGTACTTACGCGCCTGAAGCTTAGTCGGAAACAGCGTTTGCCTTCTACGCAGCGGATTGAAATGTGCGTAGTTTTTTGACCATCTCATGCGCTTGGCGAGCCGCCAGCTTTTTCCAAGCCGTGGTAAGATTCGCAACAGACCCCGTAGCTCAACTGGATAGAGCGTTAGCCTTCTAAGCTAAATGTTGTCGGTTCGATTCCGACCGGGGTCGCCATCCTTCTCGGTCATACCAGAACGGTTCAATTTTCCACGTAGAAGGGTGCGGTCCCTGCAAATGAACGACCTGCGACTACGCAATTTCGATGAGGACGCAGAGAAAAGCCCACGCAACTCTTTCCAAGCGCGGACTGACTTGCAAGTTGACCTATCCAGAGCCGGCTGCTGCGATTCGCGCCCGTAAGATCCTGGCAAGTGGGTCGCGGGAAGTGTCGTTGTGAGCCCGTCAATATCTATTGGAGCGTTCGACAATAGCTGGACGTTGCGCTTAACCTCAGCGGGCTGAAACTGCTTTGATTAGGTTTCTTGAACGGACAGCCCGACGAGTTGCAAACATCTTGCGAATTAAGCTGCAGATTGCGGAAAGTTGCCGCAACCTGCTAATTGCGTCTTTGATTCGGCGATCCTGGCACGACTTACCGGCGAGGCCAACTTTCCAATCGAATGGCTCCCTTAGCGGAATCTGAGCCTTCGCGAATGGTTATCAACTGGCCGGCGGCGACGTTCTTGAAGCTGTCGGTGGCGCCTAGCGGCCAGCGAACTTCAATGTCCGCGGTCTTTTCGGCGCCTAATCCGAAATGCAGCCGCGGATCGTTTGCTGAGACGTAGCTGGATTGGCTCATCGCTTCTTGTGCTTGCATCTTGCCGCCATAACGGACCACCACACGTCCTCCGATACCGCTGCGATTGCTCTTCGTGCCTTCCAACCGTACCTTCAGCCAATGATTCGCGGGCGGAGCATCGTTGCGCAGCAGGGATGGCGGTTCATTCTGATTCATGATCACCACGTCCAAGTCGCCATCGTTGTCGAAATCTCCGAAGGCGCATCCGCGGCTCACATGCCTCGCCGCGATTCCCGGTCCAGCCTCTTCGCCCAATTCGGCGAACTTGCCGTTTCCCGAATTACGAAAGACCAGCCGGGGTCCTCGCCTCGGATACTGCGCGTAAACGGGCTCCAACTCCGGATACACCGTGCCGGTTACCACAAAGATGTCGGGGAATCCGTCGTTATCCAAATCCAGCATGCAGGTACCCCAGCTGATGAACCGGCGCTCCGTGGCCAGGCCGGCCTGCGAGGTGACGTCTTCAAATTCTCCTTTGCCTAAATTGTGATAGAGGCCGGTAGCCTGTTTTTGAAAATGAGTCTTCACAATGTCCAGCCGGCCGTCCAGATCGTAATCGCCCACGCCGACGCCCATTCCTGCGACCTCTTTGCCCTCACCATTCAGCGCCACGCCACGCACTAATCCTTCTTCGCGAAATGTGCCGTCGTGATTGTTCATCAGCAGCAAGCTGGGTGTGGAGTCGCAGGCGAGAAGAATATCGGGCCAGCCATCGTCGTCCACATCAAACGCGGCAGCTGTCAAACCGTACGAGCCTTTCAGCGCCGCGACGCCGGACCCCTTGGATACATCCGTGAAAGTTCCATCACCATTATTCCGGTAGAGGAGGTGCGTGGGCAGAGGCAAGCCGCTTGGTCCGCAATTAACCGGAACTCCTTCGTACTGGCAGTTGGGCATTTGCAACGACGGCTTCGGTGCATTCGCCACGTCAATGTCCGCGTAATTCGCAACGAACAGATCTAGAAATCCGTCGCGGTTGTAATCCACGAACGTGCAACCGGAGCCGAAGCGCGTGCGCTTACCTATTTCCAGCAGCCCGGCCTTGGCGGTCACGTCGGAAAAAGTTCCGTCGCCATTGTTGCGATAAAGCCGATTCTGTCCGTAGTAAGTGACGAAGAGATCCTCGAAGCCGTCGTTGTTGTAATCACCCACACAAACGCCGACCGCCCAGCCCGCATCCAGCAAGCCGGCCTTTTCTGTGACGTCCGTGAACGTGCCATCGCGATTATTTTTGTAAAGGCGATTGCTTGCGCCTTTCGGAACATTTTCCAGCCGGCGCCCGCCGAGGATGAAGATGTCCATCCAGCCATCGTTGTCGAAATCGAAGAACGCGCAGCCGCCGCCCATGATCTCCGTGACATAGGTTGCGCCGGCGCTATCGCCGTAAGACATCGTTTGCGTTAGTCCGGCGCTGCCAGCTACATCTACAAAGCGCGAGAACGGGGGTAGCGGCTTCGCAGGTCCGGGTCCAGCGATACCGAGCGAGCGTGCAGGAATGAGGGCCGAGGCCAGCGCCGTTGGAATTGTTTTCAGCAGGCGGCGCCGAGTCCATGAAACGGGCAGCGGGGGAATCATCGCGGCCAGTGTAGCATCGTCGGTCTGGCGCGCAGCGATCGGGCGATGGCCAAGGATTTTTCGCTAGCGGAATGAACAGCGCGCCCAGGAAACCGGCCAAGGAAAATAAACTTTCCGTAGCTGTCTTCGCTCTGGTAGCGTCGAGGCATTATCGAGTCAAAGTTCATTTTCATTGGGCCGAGCCACAGCGATGTCTAACGCCGCGTTGAAGCCGCCGGCAAGACCACCAAGTCGCTCCGCTCATTCCGGTTATCGGGTCGCGATCGCCGTGCTCGCGTTGTGTCTCCTTCCAGCGCTCCTTGTGCTGGGGCAATCGCTGCCAACCGCCGATTCCCCCAGTACAACAACGGACCGAGTGAACACCCAACGATGGTGGCCGACGAAAGGTGCGGTTCCTTTCGAATTATTCGCCGGAGACGGCGCGTGCAGCGAATGTCATTCTAAGAAAACGTCATCGCAACTGACTACGCCCATGGCGCAGGCCGCGGTGCATTTGGCGCCGCGCGCGCCGACTCCAGAAATCGTTGCGGGAACCTTGCAGCTTGGCCCATATCTCTATCGCATTGCTTCCGACCAGCTTGGTTCGCGCCTGGCCGTCAGCTCCGGCAAGCAATCCCTCACCGCAAGCATCGCGTGGATTTTCGGCGCGGGCGTGCATGGCCAGACCTACATTCTCGATCACGACGGCGCATTGTATGAAAGCCAAGTCAGCAGCTTCGCCGCTTTGCACGGCATGGATATAACTCCCGGGCACACGCTAGTGGGTGCGGGTGATCTGCAAAACGCGCTGGGAGAACGCCTCTCGACGTCAGCTGCGGTGCGCTGTTTTGCCTGCCACTCTACCTACTCGACAACGGCCTCCAAGTTCGACGCTTCTCGTGCCGTGCCGGGAATCCATTGTGAACAATGCCATGGGCCGGGCTTGGAGCACATCAAAGCGATTCACGCCGATGAGCGTCGCGAAGCGATAAAGGCCATACTCAATCCCGCGGATCTGAGCCCCGTGGAATCGGTGGACTTCTGCGGCGCTTGCCACAGAACCACGATGGACGTGGTTGAGTCCACCGAGGCCTACGGGCCGATCAACGTGCGCTTTCAGCCATATCGCCTGGAGAAGAGCCGCTGCTGGGGAAGTGAGGGCGATGCCCGCTTGACCTGCGTCGCGTGTCACGATCCGCACGAGCCTGTCATTCGTGCCGCAAGCTTTTATGATCAACACTGCTTGGCGTGCCACGCGGGGCAGGGAAGTGAATCGCCGGGCCACGACGCGGCGCCCACGGTTTGTCCAGTTGCGAAAGCCAATTGCACCACCTGCCACATGCCGAAATCAGATGTGCCCGAGATGCACGCAAAGTTCACCGATCATTTCATCAGGATAGTTCGAGCCGGCGAGTCGTATCCGAACTAGAAAAAGTTTGGCCGCGACCACGCGCGGGGTGGCGGAGTTTTTATCGTGCTGATTGCGCCGAGTCCAAAGCGCTCTTCAATTTCCGCGCCTGCGCGTTGCCGGGATCGAGCTGCAATGCGTGCTCGACCGCTTCCTTCGCCTCTGGCAGCTTGGATTCCAGGTACAACGTCGCCGCCAGATTCACCCAAGCCTTGGCATACCCTGGAGAAGCGCGCACTGCCAACTGGAAACGCTCTTCGGCGGAAGCCGTGTCTCCATCGCGCGATGCCAAATATCCCAGCTGGTTTTGCGCTTCGGCCAGGTTCGGGTTGATTTGGATCGCTTGCTCCAGAGCGGCTCGTTCTCCCGCGGCATCACCGGCTTTCTCACGCGCCATCGCCAATTTATATGCGAGCGAAGCATCCCGTGGATTTGCCACCAGAGCTTCGCGATAGAGAGCGATCGCCTGCTGCGTGTCTCCCGCGGCCAGCTTCTGATCGGCAAAGTCGGATTTGGCGTAGGCTTGCGTCAGGTCGGACTTTTTCTGAGCCTCTAGTTTGTAGATTTTGAGCTGATTCTCAGCTTCCTGTGTTTCGCCCAGCGTCCGCAGCACCGCTGCAAGCTCAAAGCGCACCGCTGGGTCCTCGTCTCCCAGATCAATGGCTTTCTGCAGCTGCTCGCGCGCTCCTTGCGGATCTTTCAGTTGCGCCAGCACGCTGCCCAGGTTGCGCCGGCATTCCGTGTGGCTTGGGTTCAACGCCACTGCCTGTTGCAGATGATCGCGCGCAGCCTCGTATTCTCCGGCGCGGCGTTCCAGAACTCCGTTCAAATACAGAACTTCCCAGTTCTGCGGAGCTTCCGCCAGCAGCTCGGTCGCGAGCTGGCGCGCTTTCTCGGCTTCATCCTGCTGCACCAGAATCCACAAATAGAGCACTCGCACTTTCAAGTCCGAAGGGTGGCGGTGGATCGCTGTTTCCAGCACGCCGGCCGCTTCCTGCCTGCGAGCTTGCAGGACGAGCGTGGCCGCCAATGCTTCCGCGAGCGGCAGGGAAGCGGGATGCGCGTGCAAGGCGGTGCGCAAAATCTCATCGGCGTCATCTAGTTTTCCGGTTTGGCCGTAGGCCATTGCCAGATCCAGAGTCAGATCGGGCGTCACCTGATTCGCACGAGACGCAGGGCGGAGAAGAGCGATCTCCGCGCCGTAATTCTTCTCTGCAAGCAAATCCTTACTCAGCGAGGCGAGGGCCGTCGCCGATTTCGGATCAATCTC
>Ga0209116_1000083_pt1 | contig 16603 bp, 10 predicted proteins | sample BlaSpr_A8_OM2_O1_FD_187975 | JGI IMG/M metagenome (GOLD analysis project Ga0209116, IMG submission 187975) | Forest soil microbial communities from Thunder Bay, Ontario, Canada - Black Spruce, Ontario site 2_A8_OM2_O1 (SPAdes) (version 2) | ecosystem: Environmental > Terrestrial > Soil > Boreal...
CGGCGGGTTCTTCTCGTCCGCGACGGTGTGGTCTGCCGGCCCGATTTCCGGCACGCCCACCTCCGTCTGCACGCCGGAATCGGCGCACAACAACGCCTATGGATTCGATGTCGGCGGAGGCAACGAAAAATTCTCCGCCGATTTCGTCTATCAACATTACAACCAGGCGATCAGCGTATTGAACCCCTTGCTGGGGCCGCAGAGTCCGACGGATCCATTTCAATCGACCACCAACAGCATCAATACCAACCCGATCACCGGGGAAAATCTGATCCCCACGACCAACACCCTGAATGGCATCGTGACCGACAACAACGCCATGATGTTAGCGGTCAAATATAAGTGGAACCGGTTCAGGTTCTATGCCGGCTACGAATACATCTGGCAGAACAACCCGTCGAACCCGCTGGGGGTGGGCGCGTCGGACCAGGGCGGTTATGTCTTGAGTTCGGTCGAAGACAACAATCTTGATTCGGAGAAGTTGGTGAACATCTGGTGGGCCGGTGCGAAATACGCGGTCGACCCCAAAACCGACGTGACTTTCGCCTGGTATCAACAGCGGCAGAACGACTTCCGTATTCCGCCGGAGTGCTCGGCGTCAGCCGGTTTCCGCGCTTCGTGCGCGGGAAGCCTCAATGAGACATCGCTCTATGCGGATCATCATCTAACCAAACGTTTCGATGTGTTTGGCGGGCTGGCGTATTCCTACGTGACCGGCGGGCTGGCGATTGCGATTCCGCATGGTCCCGGCGTCCGCTACAACCACAACAGCAACTTTGCTCCGACCATCGGCGTTCGTTTCGCGTTCTGAAGAAACCAGCTGCGTTTACAAACAAGAGTTGGCGCCGGGCCCCGGGTAAGTGCGGGGCTTAGGCAGTGGCGTGATCCGAAGAATAAAGATGCGGGTTACGATGGTATAATTTCGCATCACCTGCGACGCCGAGCGATCAAGCCGTTGACGAACGCCGGTGCTCAGCGCGTCAGTTGTCCTTCAGTGGCGGTATCGTCTAGGGGTCTAGGACGTCAGGTTCTCAACCTGAAAACCCGGGTTCGATTCCCGGTACCGCTACCAGTACCATTTCACTCCATGATGGTCAGTAGCTTACGAGTTGGGTCAAGGTAAAAGGGTCGATTTCCCGCAAGCGCAGTATTTACTGGAGAGGAGAAATCGAATTGCCGTAATCCAAGTTCGAACGACGAAGAAGCTGCTGCGAATTTTCGATGCGACTACGCCGCAAAATTCATTCGGCGCAGCAAATTCTGAAACCGCGGCTCAACTCGCAGCAAATCAAATCGTGGGTCGCGATTTAGCCACACCATCCAAACATCATGCAGGTCATATCCCCGCTCCAGCCAGGCCAGGGACTTCTCGCGCTCTCCGAGGCCGGCGTGAATCACGGCAAATAAATAGGGCGCCACGTATCGTTTCGTCGCATCGCCGGCAAGTTCATCGACAATCGCTTGCGCATCTTTGGTCCGTCCGCACCGCGCATAGGCATGCGCGAGGCTCGCAATGGGAGCCTGATGCGCTTCCGTTCGCTCGCTCACCTTCGTAAGGCACGCGATGGCCTCGTCACATTTTCCCAGTTGCTCCAAGGCGAGGCCCAAGGCGTGACCGCTGGCCGGAAAGTCCGGCTCCATCTCGGCCATCTTCATCGCCTGCTGCACCGCCATTCCATATTCGCGCGCCATATACAAATTCCATACGGCCTCGACTCCGACGACCAGCGAGGTGGGATCAAGTTCCTGCGCCTTGCGAACTTGCAGCAGAGCTTCTTCGGGCCGACCGAGTGCGGCTAAGAGCGAACCGTATCCGCGCCGCGCGATCGCATTATTGGGGTCGAGCTCGAGGGCTCGGCGGTATTCGCGCTCCGCCTGGGGCCAGTTCCAGTCATACAATTTCGTAATGGTGGCGCACGACGCGTGCGCGTCCGCCAACCGCTCGTCAATTTTCAACGCACGCTGGGCCGCCTCCCGGGCTCGCTCCAGCGCTTCCCGAGGAGGCAGCGATACAAACGCAAACAGTACATACGCGTCAGCTAGCGCCGAATGGGCCAGCGCAAAATTCGGATCCTTGGCGATGGCGAGTTCGAAGTACGAAACGCTTTTCTTCAGTCCATCGGCGGAAAGTTTGTGCCAGTGGTAGCGCCCTTTCAAATAATCCGAAAACGCGTCCGCGTTCGCGGTGTGCTGCTGGGGCCAGTGCCGGCCTTCGGCCGGTTTGGCCTGGGGCTGCAATTGCACCGCGATTTGGCGGGCGATTTCGTCTGAAACGGTGTGAACTTCGCCTCGGCCGCGCCGGTACTCTTCGCCCCATAGCCGCCACCCCGAATCCGCATCGACCAGCTCTACGCTCAGGCTCACGCTGTCCGCGCCTTCGACCACGCGCCCGACGAGTATGGAACGTACCCGCAAATCCCGTCCCGCCGCCAGGGGGTCGAGGTCGCGATCCTTGTAGCGCAGCACGGCGCTCCAGGCCATGACGCGCACGCCGGGAATCTGCGAAACGCGGCGGATCACCGCTTCGCTTAGACCATCGCTGAGATATTCCAATTCCTGGTCTTCGCCTGAATTCTGGAAAGGAAGCACCGCGATAGAAGAAATCGTTGCGTTCGCCGAAGTCGCGGATGACGGCGAGGCCGTCCCAGACATTCTCTCGACACTGGCGATGAACCGGTATCCGCGGCGCGCGACGGTTTCGATAAATCGCGGATTCTCGGCCGAATCCCCGAGCGCGAGGCGCAATTTATTCACCGCGGTATTCACGCTGTAGTCGAAAAGCACGTAAGTATCGGACCACAGTCTTTCCTGGATTTGCTTTCGAGTGATAATTTCGCCCGGCCTCTCGAGCATCAGCTCGAGAATCTGCAAAGGCTTGGTTTCCAGTTTCAGGCGCACTCCGCGCTTGCGCAGCTCGCGATCCTGTAGATCCATTTCGAATACGCCGAAGCGAAACGCGCCCAGGCTCGTTGCCGTCAGGCTCACGCTTTCGACTCCACGGCCTAAAAAATTTATCACAGCGATGTGAGATGCAGTGGTAAGCCCAAAGGATTGACGGAACTGCAGCTTTATAAATTCTTTTTATCGTCTTGATCAACGCAAACGCGTTCCTTTCCCTCTAATCCTCCGTGTGATTGGGTTTGCGTTGAACCTAAGGGTGTGCGAGCCAACGTCCGGGCTCAATTTTTAAAATTTGGTTTGAGGAGCAAAGGGTTTCCTATGAGAAGAACGGTGCGAAGTTTACAACTCGCTATTTTGTTGGCGCTTATGTTTTCCACTGCAAGTGTGTATGCGCAGACCCAGACCACTGGCGAAATCACCGGCGTCGTGACCGATCCGTCGGGCGCGGCGGTGGCGAAAGCGCAGGTCGTGCTTAAGGATCTGGCGAAAGGGAGCACCACGACGACGGAGACCAACCGGGATGGCGTATACCATTTCCAACTCTTGCCGCCGAGCAATTATACCGTTTCGATCACGTCGACCGGCTTCGAAGGAGTGACCCGAACACTGACCGTAGCGCTCGGTCAGGTAACCACCGGAAATGTCCAGCTTCCGATCGGTTCGTCCTCCACGACCGTAACCGTCGAGGCCGGGAATGAGCCCCTGCTGCAAACCGAAAATGGAAACGTCGCAACCACGTTTGATCAGCAACAGCTCAGCGCGATACCCAATCCCGGCAATGACCTGACCGCTTTTGTGCAAACCGCGCCGGGCGTGGTGATGAACACGGCGGGCGGATTGGGCAATTTCTCCGATCATGGAGTGGGGGCAGCGTCGAACCTCTTCACCCTGGACGGAGCGGATGACAACGACCCCTTCCTCAATTTGAATAACTCCGGCGCCACAAACCTGCTACTCGGCGCGAACGAAATCCAGGAGAGCACGATTGTCAGCAGCGGGTATTCGGGAGAATACGGCAGCCTGGCCGGGGCGAGCGTCAACTACGTGACAAAATCCGGCAGCAACGAATTTCACGGCAATGCGATTTATTATTGGAACGGCAGCGCGCTGAACGCGAACGATTGGTTTCTGAATCATGCGGGCGATCCGAAGAACTTCAGCAATGCCAACCAGTGGGCCGGTTCTCTCGGAGGTCCGATCAAGAAGGACAAGCTGTTTTTTTTCTTCAACACCGAAGGACTGCGCGTCATAATTCCGGTAAGCACCGCCGTCGCGTTTCCGAGTCAGGCGTTCCAGAACGCAACGATCGCCAATTTGGAAAACAAGGATGGTTTCCCGGCCACGTCAGCGACCGTCAAGTTCTACCAGAATCTCTTCAGTCTCTACAATAACGCCAACGGAGCAGCCAAAGCCGTGCCGGGTGCCGGTCCGTTGTCGACGGACCCGCTCGGATGCAATGGTTTCACGGGGCTCGGACCCGGGGTCGCTTGCTCGTCGTTCTTTCAGGCAGCCGACAACAACCTGACCACCGAACAGCAGTTTTCCGGCCGCGTCGATTTCAACGCCACCGCCAACGATCGCATATTTCTGCGCCTGCTTTACGATCACGGGGTGCAAGCCGCCGATACCGACCCGATCAGTCCGCTTTTTAACATCACCAGCAACCAGCCGGAGTGGCAGGGCCAACTGAATGAAACGCACACCTTCGGCGCGACCGCGGTGAACCAATTCATTCTGTCCGGGTCGTGGTACAGCGCGGTTTTCAACAACTCGGACCGCACCGCGACGCTGGCGGCGTTTCCGACCACCATATTTTTCGGGAATGCCAACATCCCCTGGTTCAACATCGGCGGAGCAGCCGCGGGCGGCGCCGGCGACGCGTTCTTCCCCCAGGGACGAAACGTCACGCAGTATCAGATTGGCGATGACTTTTCGAAGACCCTGGGCAATCACACTCTGAAATTCGGGACCAAGTTCCGGCGCTACGATGTGAGCGATCAAGACTTCGGCGTGTTCACGAGCGGCTTCGTGACGCCCAATTCCGTGGCGGCATTCTTCAATGGCGGCGTCGACCCGGCTACCGGCACCAGCTCGGTTCTGGAGCAAAGCTTCCCCTCCGCTTTGTCGCAGCCGATCGCGCTCTATACCCTGGCTTTTTATGGGGAAGATGATTGGAAGGTAAAGTCGAATCTCACGCTCACATTTGCGTTGCGTATCGAACACCAGTCCAACCCCGTCTGCCAGACCGATTGCTTCAACCGGCTGAACGACCCATTCCTGCTGGCCAACAATAACGTCAACGTCCCCTACACCACCGACGTCTTGCAGGGCTTGCACCAGGAGTTGCAAGGTCTGAGTGCGGTTCTCTACCAGCCGCGTTTCGGTTTCGCCTGGTCGCCCCATGCGTTGCACGGCATGGTGGTCCGCGGAGGAGTCGGACTTTTCAACGATGCCTTTCCGGCAATTTTCACGGACAACTTCGCCTCCAACGCTCCGGGAGTGAACACGTTCTTCGTCAGTGGAAGCAATATCGCTCCCGGCGAAACCCTTAACGGCGGCAACGTGTTCACCCAAGCGGCGGCTAACAACGTGGGGCTGATCAACGGCTTCAAGAACGACGAGACGCTGGCCCAAATCCAGGCAAATGTTCCGGGCTTCTCGCCGCCCAGCCTGTTCAGCGCCAACCGAAAGACTCAGATTGCCCAGTTCCAAAAATGGAGCCTGGAAGTGCAGCAGGCAATTGGCACGAACAGCTCCTTCGACGTGAGCTACAACGGAAACCACAGCATTCACGACCTGGTGGATCGCAACGGCGTGAACGCATTCTGCAGTCCGGGCGCGGCGGGGACCGCCTGCGCGACCGTTCCGGCGTTTGCCGGACTTCCGGCCGCTCCGTTCGACCCCCGGTTCGGAACTGTGAGCCTGCTGGACACCAGCGGGATATCGAACTACGAGGGCGTGACGTTCTCCTTCCGGCACAACGTCAATGGCGGCTGGGGCAAAGGCGTGCTGCTGGCCAACTACACCTACAGCCACGCATTGGACGACGTTTCCAATGGCGGAAACCCGAACGTTTTCTTCTCGGCCACTTCGGTGACCTCCGCTATAAATCCGTTCAACATTCAACAGAACTACGGACCCTCCGACTACGACATTCGCCATTACTTCAGTTCAAGCTACGTTTGGGAATTGCCCATTCGTCGTGCGTTACTGGGCCATGGCTGGGCGCCGCTGGTCGACGGCTGGCAGGTTTCCGGAACAATTTTCGTTCGCAGCGGTCTGCCTTACTCCGTGGTGGATGGAGGCCTCGATGGGCTTCTCTCCGGGCAGGGTTTTGGGGGGGGGGTGCTTCCGCAGTTCCTCGGAGGACCGACCAATAGCTGCGGAGTAGGCGCAGCGACCGGCACGGCTCTGTGCGTTACACCCTCCCAGTTCGTGGCGTCGACGACCGAGACCAACTTTGTTGGTGGACTGCGCAACAAATTCCGGGGCCCCGGCTACTGGAATACCGACTTCACGGCCGAAAAAAAGACCAAAATCCCTCACTGGGAACAGGGTCAATTCGGACTAGCCTTCCAGTTCTTCAACTTGTTCAACCACCCGAATTTCAGCCTTCCCAACAATAATTTGACTGGAGCACTGGGAACCATCGCCTCCACCGTCAGTGAACCGACCAGCATTCTCGGTTCAGGGCTCGGCGGAGATGCTTCGGTTCGAATTATTCAAGTGAAAGCATCCGTAACGTTTTAGCTCCCGCCCGACCGGCGGCCCGTCTCCAGGTACGGGCCGCCGGTCGGAAGAGTTCCGGTTGCGAGAATGAACGGACGAATACCTTCCGAGGATTGATCCCGCGCCTGAGGTGGTCAGTACACCGTAAGAAAAGTGGAAAACATTCCGTCTACTTGATTTTTTTGCTGGCTCCCTGACGCATCAGGTCGGCCAGCGAGGGGAAGGACGTCGGGATAGTTAGAACCTGCTCGAGTGGATTTTTTCCTTGCTCCAGGGCGGCCACCAGCATTTCGAGGGCAGGCGCGGTATTCGGCGGGACCACCACCGTGGCGGCGAGCGTGCCGGCGCGAACCGCTTTTTGTCCGCTGTTGATCAGACCATCGCAGCCGGTGAAAGGCAGGCGCAACCATTTTTCGCGGACGCTGGCGTCGGGGCGTTCCTGCATGGCTTTGCGGGCGCCCATGGCCATGGAATCGTCCTGGGCGGCGACGAGATCCACGGCTTGCTTGGCGGAAGTGGGCAGGCGCATCCACGATAAGACTGCTTTATAGGCGCTTTCCTCGGTCCACTGACCCTTCAACATATTGACGCGAATGTTCGCGGGCTTGGTCTGCTGCATTCCGGTGGTGCGATCCTTGGCGGCGGAATTTTCCGATGGCCCTTGAATGTAAATGATCGAGCCGCCTTGCGGCAGCAGCGCGGCGAATTGCAGGCCCTGGATCCGGCCGATTTCAAGGTGATCGGAACTGACCGAAAACGCGGGAATGCGGCTGGCCCGGCGGAGTTCGGGAAGATATTCGGCAAAGCGATTGAGAACGACCCAGCCGATGCCGGCACTGGCTGCGGCTCGGGCGACTTGCGGCAAGGCGGTAGCGCCCAATGGTTCGAAAAGAATAGCGTTTGGGCGATTTTCGGGTGCGGCTTGAATCGCTTTCAGGATTTGATCGCTTTGCTTGATGGCATCGTTATCCGCATGCACCACTTCCAGATCGAAACCGAGGCGCTGAGCAGTTTCGCGCGCGGCTGCCGCTTGTTCCTGCTGATAGTCGTTATCGTCGGTGGGGATGGAGAGGAAAAATTTGAACCTGGCCATGGTCGAAGAATTTCTAAGCCCCCATCTGAAGAGTACACAAAGAGGATTGCGGGAGGGCGCAAAAGTCGGAAGAGAGTGCCACAACCGTGACTAAAGGCTGTATTCCGAACGACCCACAGACCGTTAATGTTTCGTTCGGGATACTTAATCTTTCGTGTGTGAGTCGCGTCCAATATGTGAATATGTTGAATTGCCAAACTGCCGAGAGGGCCAACCAGCCGAATGAGACGCCTGCCACCGTTTGCCTTGAGCTGTACCGTCGTACTGCTTTCTCTAATTAGCTTAGTTCCGGTAGCTGCATTTTCGGCTGGCGACACGCCGGACGTGGTGCTGACCACCATGCAGCGGGAGCTGAAGCGCGCGTTCACGTCACTAGCGAAGAGTGAACCGGCGCCGTACTTCATGAGCTACGCGACGTCGGACATCGACGCTACAGCCATGTTGGCTTCAAATGGCGGCATTATTTTTTCGACCAGCGTGGGGCGGCGGCAGGGCGATGTGATGATGCACGTCGGTTCGCTGGCGCTGGACAATACGCACAATCAGAACCGGCCGTCGGGAATTCTCTCCAGCAGCTTGCCGCTGAACAATGATAGTGACGCGATCGCGCGGGTCTTGTGGCAAATGACCGACCGCGAGTACGAGCAGGCCTCATCCGCATTCGCCAAAGTGAAAACCAGCACCGCGGTGCAGGCGGACGAAGAAGACAAGTCACCCGATTTTTCCACGGAAGCGCCGGTCACCCACATCGATTCCACGGAATATCCGGCATTTACCGGACAGAAAATGTGGGAAGAGCGGATCCGGAAGATTTCCGCGCTGTTTCTGAAATATCCGGACGTGTACACCTCGGCGGTACTTTTTACGGCGACGCGCGACCGGTCGTATCTGGCGACCAGCTAAGGTACGGCGCTGGTGCGTCCGGCGGCGATGTTGCGGCTGGTAATTCAGGCGGAAACGCGCGCGGATGACGGCACGGAATTGTTGCGCGTGGAGTCGTACCAAGGGCCAACCACCGAGCAATTGCCGGGCGACGCGGAACTGGAAATGAAAGTGGCGAAGATGTCCGCGGATTTGAAAGCGTTGCGGGCGGCGCCTTCGGCGGATCCGTACGCTGGGCCAGCGATGCTGTCGGGGCGGGCGGCGGCGGTGTTCTTCCACGAAGTGCTGGGGCACCGTTTGGAAGGGCATCGACAACGTGATGAGAATGAAGGCCAGACGTTCACCAAGAAAGTGAATCAGCTGATTCTGCCGGCGTTTCTGAGCGTGACCGACGATCCGACGTTGAAGGAATTGAATGGCACGAAGCTGGCGGGTTACTACGATTACGACGACGAGGGCGTGCCGGCGCAGCGAGTGGTGGCGGTGGAAAACGGCATACTGAAAAATTTCCTGATGTCGCGCATGCCGATCAAGGGCTTCGATCATTCCAATGGGCACGGACGCCGGCAGCCGGGGTTGATGGCCACGGGGCGCCAAGGAAATCTGATCGTGACCTCGACGAACATGGTGAAGGATTCCGAGGTGCGGCAGAAATTCATCGACGAGATCAAGAAGCAAGGCAAACCGTATGGATTGTATTTCGACGATATTCAGGGTGGATTCACGTTGACCCAGCGCGCCTTGCCGCAGGCCTTTCAGGTGCTGCCGGTGATGGTCTATCGGGTGTACGCGGATGGCCGGCCGGATGAACTGGTGCGGGGCGTGGATATCGTGGGTACGCCGCTGCTTTCGCTGAACAATATTATGGTCACCGGAGATACGTTGCAGGTTTTCAACGGAGTGTGCGGCGCGGAGTCGGGGCAAGTGCCGGTTTCGGCGGCGGCGCCGTCGATGCTGTTCAGCACGATCGAAGTGCAAAAGCGCAAGCGCGGCACGGACCGGCCGCCGATTTTGCCACCTCCGGATGCGGGTGGCGCTGCGGCAAAGGCCAGCGCGCAGGGAGGGAAGTCATGAACGCAACCCTCCGACGGAAATTCCGATTGCTGGCTGTTTCGGGAATTTTGGGAATGACTTCTCTGGCCATCTTCGCGCCGCGAATGGCCGCGCAGGAAAAAGCGGCAGTGGCGCCAGCGCCATCGACGAAGGCGGTTTCCGCGGAAGTAGCGGCCGATCCGGTGCTGAAGGCGATGCGCGAGGAGCTGGATCGATCGAAGTCGCAACTGAAAATGGACAATGTCGCGGCGCCGTACTACATCGAGTACCGGATCGCGGATGTCGAAGAGTGGACCGCGGAATCAGCGTTTGGTTCGCTGCGGCAGGACCAGCAAATTCACGCACGGAGTGCGCGGGTGGTGGTCCGAGTCGGCGATTACAAGCTGGACAGCTACTACGGTCCGGGGTTGGGCATCGTGGATTACGCGCCGCTCGATAACGATCCGATCGCAATCCGCCGCGAATTGTGGCTGGCCACCGACGCCGCATATAAGGCGGCGAACGAAGCGCTGGCTTCGAAGAAAGCGTTGTTGAGCCAATACACCGCCGATCAACCTTTTGATGATTTTGCGAAGGCGACGCCGTTGGAGTACGTCGGTCCGCTGGCGAAACTCGATTTCACTCCCGCACCGTGGAAAGAAACGATCGAGAAGGCCACCGATCTGTACCGCACCAATCTGAAAATTCAAGCGGTCAATGGATTTTTGCGTTTTCGGGCGGTGAACGAATATTTTGTGAATACCGAAGGCACCAGCACGCGGCAGGGCTATACGGTGTACACGATGCAGATTGGCGCGGAGACGCAATCGACCGACGGGATGAAAGTCGGCCGGACGCCGTTCTTCGTGGAAAGAACCGCGAACGAACTGCCGTCGCCGGCGAAATTCCTGGCCGATGCTGGGAAAACTTTGGCGACGTTGCAAGCTCTGGCTGATGCGCCGATGGTCGAAGAGGACTACCGCGGGCCGGTTTTGTTCTCCAACGACGCGGCCAGCGACGTTTTCGAGCAGCTGGTGGCGCAGAATGTTCTGGGGATTCGCCCCAAACCGGGCGAGTCGGCGCGCACGATCGGAGAATATTCGTCGAACTATAAGGGGCGCGTGCTGCCGACGTTCATCTCGGTGACCGACGATCCGACGTTGAAGACTTTCGACGGACGGCAACTGGTGGGGAGCTACGAAATCGATCAGGAAGGCGTGAAGGCTTCGGCGGTGCCGCTGATTACCGATGGGATTTTGGTCGATTATCTTATCGGGCGGATGCCGATTCGCGATTTTCCGGCGTCGAATGGGCACGGGCGAGCCGCGCCGGGCCAGGCGCCTTCCCCGAACATCGGAAATTTTTTCGTGAAGATCAAAGATCCGGTGACCAAGGATGAGTTGAAGAAGAAATTGATCGAGATGTGCAAGCAGCAAGGCAAGCCCTATGGCTACTACGTGGAAACCATGGCGGGGGATAATCCTCGCTTGCTTTACCGCATCTACGTCAGCGACGGGCACGACGAACTGGTGCGCGGCGCGGTTTTTAACGAATTGGATACGCGGACTTTGCGCAATAATTTAATCGCCGCTGGAAGCGATCCGCTGGTGAGCAATCGTGGAGGCAGCGTTCCGACCACGATCATCTGCCCTTCGGTGCTGTTCGATGAACTGGAAGTGAAACGAACGGACCGGAAGAACGCCAAACTGCCGGAATATCCGTCGCCGGAACTAACCACCCACTAAAAACTAGCGCTTTGGAAATTGGTAGCGAAAGCCGAAACGACCGGCGATCGGCAAGCCCAGCTGCGGGATCGGGGTCGCGGCCGTTTCGTATTGGACGTTGAAGAGATTTTCCACCGCCGCAAATAATTCCACGCCGTGCCCGATGCTGCGCGAAGCCGAGGCATCCAACACGAAATACCGACCCATCGGGAAGGTATTCAGGTCGTCGTCAAATTGTTTGCCGACCATGCGGCCGAAAACCGAAATCGTGGCGAGGTGCGGGTTCGAATAAATTCCCTGAAAGGTCAGCACATTGTGCGGAACCTCGGCGATCCAGAGTCCGACTAGCGCGGGGCTGGCCGGGAAGCTGATCACGTGGGAATCGACGTACTGGTAGGCCACGGAGAGTTCGAAATCGCGCGTGATGTGGCCGGTGGCCCCGACTTCAAATCCCGGAGCGCTGGTGCGTCCTAGATTGTCGCGCACGCGCACGATGGTGTTGGGAATCGGTCCCGGGCAAATCGGGATCGGCGTGGCTACGGCGGTGCAGGTTACGTTAGCCACCGGATCCACAATTTGGTTGTAGAAAAATGTTCCGTGAAAGACCAGCCGGCGCTGCAAAGTGTTTACGGCGATGCCGGTCTCGCCGCCAGTGAGATGCTCGGCAGTCAACGCCGCGTTCGAATTGGTGAGGGTGTTGCCCTGGCGGAACGAGCGATACAGTTCGTTCAGTGAGGGCGCGCGGAAGGCGCGATACACCGAAGCGTCCCAGGAAATGTTGGAATTGATCTGGTGGCGCAGAGTGGCGCGCGGGCTGAAGGCGTTCTGCGAGCGATCGGCGAATTCGACGTCGGAGGGCATTCCGGTGCTAATGGGTATGCGTATGGTCGACGCGTCGTAATTGCTCCAGTGGTCCACGCGGCCGCTGAGCGAAAGAAACCAACCCGGAGTGATCTGGATTAAGTCTTCGCCAAAAAACCCCACGGTGCGCTCGCGCCCGCCGGAGGACTGATTCGCAGACGGAATACCCGCGGTGAATTGGATATCGTGGCTGGCGCCGATTTCTTCGTGGTCGTCGAAACCGGCGACGATCGTTTGCCGTTTTCCAATTTGCTTGGACCAGACGGCGGAACCGCCGACGCCCTGGGCCGGAACGGTCTGCAAATCCGTCTGGGTTTCGGTGTCACGATTGGTGACAACCGACGTGACCGACGAAAATCCCTGATGGTAGGTTTGAATGTCGGCGTAGAACCGCAGGGTTAAAGCCCCGTAGGAACCGAGCTGAAGATTGGCTCCGAGGACGCCCTGGCCGAGTTTGGTGTCGTTGGTTTGCAACGGTGTGCCATTCTGCCGAGTTTCGTCGAGGTACGAACCGCGCGCGAAGATCAGGCTGTCCTGGCCGATTTTGCGTCCGATCATCAGGTCCGCGGTGCCATGTTCGGAACCCGCCTGGGTATCGACCGGCCCGCGATCGTCGGCCGGGATCAGGATGTAGCCGTCGGTATGAAAGACTTCGCCGGTGAAGGAGGAGATCCATCCGTCTTTTTCGCCGCTGGCCCACAACGAAAGGTCTGGAGTGTTTTGATTTCCGTAAGAAGTCTCCAGCGAAATTCCGGCGGGCTCCGCGGGACGGGAAATAAACTGGACCACGCCGCCCAGCGCTTCGCTGCCGTAGAGGCTGGAGGCGCCTTCCTGCGCGATTTCGACGCTCGAAACCGATTCGGTGGGAACGCGATCCCAGTACACCCAGCCGCCGAACGGATCGTTGAGCGGAATTCCATCCTGCAGCACCAGCGCGCGGCTGGAGCCGTTGGCACCCAGGCCGCGCAGCGAAATTCCCTGAGTGGTTGGATTTGCGACCCGGCTGCTCGATCGACGATACAAGCTAAAGCCCGGGACCTGACGCAGGGCGTCGTCGAGCGTTAGTGCCGGAGTATTTTGCAGGTCGTCGCGAGTGAGTTCGAGATCGCTGACCGGGACATCGGCCAGCAATGTGGCGGCGCGATTGGCGGTGACTTGAACTTGTTGATTTACGGTCGCCGGCTGAAGAGTAATTTCGATCTGCGCGCGATGATCGGCGGAAGCGGTCCATGGCTGGGTTACAGCGCCGAACCCGGCGGCGGAAACCGTGAGAGCCCCCGAGGTGTCAGGAATATTTTCGAAAACAAAGGCGCCGGAAAAATCGGTAGTGGTGGACGCGGAATAGGAATTTGCGGCCAGTTGAATCTTAGCGCCGGGAACGGAAGCGCCGGTAGCGTCGTGCACTACACCTTCGAGGCGCGAAGTCTGCGCCGGCGCGCTCGCGGCGCAAAGAAATCCCAGAATAAAAAGCAGCATGGCGCACCGCAGTCCAGAACCGCGGGTTCGTGGCCGGATCGCGCTTATTGACGTAGACATATCCAGCGACTTAAGCGCGCAGTCTCCGCAAAATGTGGTTGAGCGTAAATGATGATAACCCTCCGGAGTCGAAGTTAGCGATTGAAGAACGCGGCGATGCCGAGAAGCCAACGGGTAACAGCATTATGATATCTTGGCTTCCGGGGCATCTTAGCTTCTTAGCCGGAGGAATTGCATGGCAAGCGCCGCGCAGCGTCGCAGCGATCGGGTTTCCTTGACTCTGCTTCTGGAAGCGTCAGGGAAGGACATCAACGAGCAGGAATTCACGGGTCCGGCGCGGACAATGCAGATTAACCGCACCGGGGCAGTGATCCTGCTGGACCGCGACCTGCGGCCCGACCAGCGCATCGAGATTCGCCGCATGGCGCCGCTGGAGGCGCACCGGCATACCCAGGTGCGCATCGTGGGGCAATTCGGATTGCAGAAAGAAGGGTTTGTGTACGGCGTGGAGATTCTGGAGCCGCAAAGCGATATCTGGAACATTGAATTTCCGCCGATCGCCGAATCGGAAGAAGCCGTGGCGCGGATGCTGCTGGAATGTACTTACTGCCGCAGCCGCGAAGTGGTTTATCTGAATGAACTGGAACTGCGGGGATTTGAGACCACGCGCGGCATCGCGCGGCTGTGCAAGACCTGTGGCGTGCCGAGCACCTGGACGCAGGCTCCCCACGAAAATGAGAAGAAACTGGCGTTGCGGACACCGCGCGGCCGCCGAGCGGCGGAGACCGCCGATGAAATTCCGCCCGGAGGAGATCAGCGGGAGCGAACCCGGCTGAGGATGAAGACGCGCCTGACGGCATGCATTCGCGAGGCGAACTCCGACGACGAATTGGCGGTGTGCGAGGATATTTCCCCGGTGGGCATGTGTTTCCGGAGCAAGAGGCGGTATGACGCAGGGACAAAAATCGACGTAGCGGTGCCGTATTCGCCGGAGGCGGCGAATATTTTTCTGCCGTCCAGCGTGGTGTATTCGGAAGAAATTCCGAAGGCGGGATTATTTCGTCACGGCGTGGAATACCGCCGGCCGGGATTGCCTGAAAAATAAATCCGCAGCGTCCGCTGCGATACTCCCCGAGAGCAAATCTTAGACGACGGCCACCGGCAGGCGTTCGTTCGCACGGCGCTGGTGATATTGCATCGAGATGTTCAGATGCACGTTGCCGCTGGGAGTCTCGAAGCACAAAATGGTCGCTTCGGAATCCTGGCCGGCTTTTTCGAATTGATCCTGGGTGACCCGTTCCGGCGGGAAAACTTTAAATTCGAATCCTTTGTCATTTAACTGGGTGACGGCGTTGCCGATGACCATGTTGGCCAGCTCGCAGACGGCTTCGAGCACCAGCGGCTCGGCAGGATCCACTTCGCCTTCGGAGAGAATGCTGGCGACGTGTGCGGCCGCGCGCGGCTCCATATCCAGAATGACGCGGCCTTCCACCTGGCCGCGAAAGCACACCAGCGCGGCGGCGCCCTTCTTGCGGTAGCCGTCTTCTTCCATGGTGAGATCCACGATTTTCGGCGGCGTCTTCATCATTTCCGCCAGCACGGTATCGAGCGAACCAATGAAAGGCTGAATCAGATCCATCCTCATCGCGATTGCTCCCCGGCGCCGACCGTGGCGGTGACGCCGTCGTCGTTCAAAACGTAGCGAATGATTTCGTAAAGCGCGTCGGGCTTGACCGGCTTCTGCACGAAATGGCGCGCGCCTTTTTGCAAGGCGGCGAGAATGTTGTCCTGATAGCCGACGGAAGAAACCATGACGATCCGCGCGTCGGGATGTTCATTGACGATGCGCTCGACGGCTTCGATGCCTTCCATCTGCGGCATGGTGATGTCCATCAAGACGAGGTCCGGCATGGTGCGGGCGTATTCGGTGATGGCGGTGCAGCCGTCGCCTGCTTCACCGACCACTTTCCCGCCGAAGGATTCGACCATCTTCGCCAGGCTCTTGCGGGCGAAGACGGAATCGTCCACCACCAGGTAACGGACCGCCTGGTTGTCCTTTTTTCGGGTGAGTGCTTCGAACTGTTTCATAACTTATCTCCTTGATGCGGAACTCGGTTCACCGGCGACGGCGGGCGCAGCAGAATTTGCGTCGGCCGGTTCAATCCTGGGGCGGTCCGTCGAGCAGACTGTCTGCAGGAAGGACGCCATATTGGGCAACGTGACAATTTTGGAAACGAAGCCGCGTTCGATAGCGGAGCGCGGCATGCTGTCGACGACGCAGGTATCGGGACTTTGCGCGGCAGTGATGGCGCCGGCGGCCTGCAGTGCGCCTAAACCCGCAGCGCCGTCTTCACCCATGCCGGTCATCAAAACTCCGACGGCATTGCTGCCAAATTCCTGGGCGACGGAGCTGAACAGGACGTCCGCAGAGGGACGGTGGCCGTTTACACGCGGCTGGTCGACGAGAATGGCGATTTTGCCGTGTTCCATCTTGCGGACTTTGATGTGGCGGTCGCCGGGACAAATCAGCACGCGGCCGGCGAGGAGCAAATCTCCGGACTGAGCTTCTTTCACTTCCAGCGCGGAAGATTCGTCCAGGCGCTTGGCGAACATCTGGGTGAAACCTTCGGGCATGTGCTGAACCACGACGATGCAGCCCGGAAAATTCTCGGGCATCTGCGAAAAAACATATTGGAGCGCGTTGGGGCCGCCGGTGGAGATGCCGATTGCGACGATCACCGAGGGGCCGGAGGGCATGGTGGTGCGCCGCGGCGTCTTCGATTTGATGGTCGGGACAGTGATGATCATCTTCGGGGGACCCGAAGCTGCCGCGCCTTTGATCTTTTGCGCGAGTTCCGTGGCGATTTGATCGAGCCGGCCTAGTCCCGCGTCCTGGGGCTTGGTG
>Ga0209116_1000085_pt1 | contig 16598 bp, 22 predicted proteins | sample BlaSpr_A8_OM2_O1_FD_187975 | JGI IMG/M metagenome (GOLD analysis project Ga0209116, IMG submission 187975) | Forest soil microbial communities from Thunder Bay, Ontario, Canada - Black Spruce, Ontario site 2_A8_OM2_O1 (SPAdes) (version 2) | ecosystem: Environmental > Terrestrial > Soil > Boreal...
CGAAGCACAACTAGCATGAAACGCCTCCTGACCGCTGCCCTGATTTTGCTCGCGCTGTTTTGTATCGGGCAACGTGCTATAATCATTGAATACGAATCAGATATTGACCGCCTGCATCAGGAACTCAAGCCATCTGCGGGCGTCCAAAAGCCGCCTGTCTGTGATGAGGATTAATGCCCTGCCGCCCGACATTATTCTGGAGCCGTTTGAAATCAATGATTTTCGGGCGATGCCGACATTGTTTTATCGGGCTTGACAGATGCAAGAAGTTTTGGTAAGCTAGTTTTGTTCGGGCAATACGTTTTCCGAACTGGTGGAGGCGGCGAACCTGCTGCCCTATATCGTGCGGCGGCGTGGAAGGACACGCAAATTAGGGTGCGACAAGCTCAACGCCCCGACGTATCTGATGAGCGCGCAGAAACAACAGGCAGTCGGTTTCGAGTCCGGCCCGCACAAAGTTTGCTCAGATGAAGTGCTGTTAAGACGTATCGGACCGGGGTTCGATTCCCCGCAGGTCCACCAAGAGAGCCTCTATCGGGCGTCGGCAAGTTGCTCGCGAGCGACGCGTCGGATTTTGCGTCCGGAGGCTTTCTTGATGGGCCTGACAAGGTTTCGACGGTGCGGACGAGATCGCATGGATGAGCAACGTCGGCGTGGCGCGATAAGACACGCAAATGGTAACTGACACGGCAAAACCGTTGTCTTTTGCGGCTGCTGCCTAAAAATCAGCACTGCTTGGGGTTTGCGGGCGATCCTCGAAACAGAAAGATGTTGCCCGCTTAATTTCAGTAACGCGGTGATTGGAAACGATTCCTAGCTAGTATCACGTTTCCTAGTATCGGGCTACGGCTAGTAAGCTCGGCGGACTCCTCGCCCGAAAGGGTACTGACCATCCGAAAGGCGGCCAGGTAAACCAGGAGACTATTCGTCCTTTCATAACCGAGGCTCGGAGGCTAAACCTTCGGGCTTCGGGTCCAATCTTAGTACGGAAAACGTATGACCTTCGACGAATGGGCGGATCGGTTGGATTTACGGGCGGCGGCTTTCGAGCAATTCCCGCCTGCTGATGCCAAGAAACCGTGGCGCTGTGACGGTCCTTGCGGGCAATTGATGTACGGGCAGGAACGGAAGAACGGCTGGAACTATCCGACGCCCGAAGGACTTCCCGTAGGCTACTTCTTGTCCGAAGAATACCCACGAGTCTGCGATGTCTGCTGGAACCTCTACAGCGTCTTGAAAGACCGAAGCCACTGGACGGCGTTGTCCGCGAACGACAACAAAGCCCGCAAGAGATTGAGTACGGGCGGGAACTACTTGTCAACGTAATGGCTTTCGAGTTCAAACCCAACTTCTTCACGTCTGCGGCTACGAAGCCCGCGCCTACTATGGCCGAGGTTATGTTCGCAAATGACGCTAAGTATCGGGCGAGTTTCGGGCTTTGGTGCTATGAGAATTTTGACATCCTGGCGGACGGGTACAAATACTACGGACGTTTTCTTTCCTTGCACGAAATCAACAACCCTTTAGATTGATCTCAAGTAACGGGCGACTGACAAGAGCTGGCCCATTGGATTATGGACTTGTCATAGTCTGTGCTTGCAGCCGCAGAGTCATCCTCTGCACCCCGAGCAGTTCTTTCGGACAATGAAGGACTACGGGCGACCTTAGCGGGCCGTCTGACGCCATTGCGGTTTGAGACGGCAGTCGAGATAACCGCGCCCGAGCAGGACCGCCCAGTCCATTTTCTGTACAAGCCCGATATCGCTTGTCTGGAACTCGGGAACTTTTCTTGAAGACCCTATATGAGCACATTTCAAAGAGAAAAAGCACCGTGGGAAGACTACGGGCAAGAACTGGTCGGTAAAGACGACGCAGCGATGGAAAGAGCCGTAGCGCTCTACGCCCAGAACCGCCACGAGTCTACGAGCGAAGCGACGAAAGAAGAACTCGCCCGCCGCAAAGAAGAGAACGATTATCGTGCCCGCGAGTACCAATGGGTTAAGCCCGAAGAGTACGCCGACCGAGGCCCGAGAATCGGCAAGATTTTACATTCCTCGAAGTTGATTACGATCCTTCGGGCGATGGGCTTGAAATGCTGGTATCGTCAACACCCGCAGGCACAGAAATTAACGCTTCTGGTTTTGGAGCGCGGTAAGCGAAACGTAGGGTGTTGGGTCCAAGCAGGATACTGCCCGGAATTCTCGATCATGCGATTTGACGAGCACGGCGTTCCGCTGGACGAAGCCTACCGAGGGTGGAGGACGGTTTTGATGCAGTTGGCGCTCAAGGGCTTGATTTCCGAGCGAAAGATTAACGAAGTTTTCGGGCACGCCTGTGGGCCCGCTGCGACACGCTACAACAAATTCATGGGTAGTTTGAGAACGAACTTTTTACGAGGACAATAATGAAGAAACTAGCTCAAGCAACGTGCCCGATTCAGCCTATTGGAAAATACTTATTCGTCAAACGTTTGGAATCCCTGACCAAGACTGAAAACGGACTCTTTATCCCCGACGACGCCCAAGAGAAGCCGCAGTACGGGAAAGTCCTAGCCATCGGAAACGATGTTGACGGGCAACTGATTCCGTTTAACAGTCTCGTCGTGTTCGGGAAATACGCCGGCGCAGACATCGATGTTCTGAAAGACGAGCCTCTGGTGATGCTCGAAAAGGAAGAAGTGATTGGCGTTGTAACCGACCCGCAACTCGTCAAAGACCTGACTTCCTAGGAAGACTTTTGTGATTGCTTTCAAACAGAAAGATGGCAAGGGAATGCACTGGATTGAAGTCCGGCAGGATGATTTGGATTATTGGATCGCCCGAATACGGAAAATGAACTTTGAAGTTCGGGCTACTTGCCGAGAAATACGAAAGGGATTTTCCCAGATCGTGGTGTGTATATGATCTACAGCACGTCAGATTCGCGTCTTGCAAGCTTCCTCCAGATTCGGGGCGTAGCCCTGCAAGGCACGGACACCCGATACCAAGGTGACGAAGATCGCGTTCATCTCTTGTTCGAAGTAGATGAAGACAAGATTACGGGCCTCAAGCGTGAGTTTTTCGAGGGCGGGGAAGTTCCGGCCTTGGAGTTCGCGAACGTAATGAAGGCCACGATGCACGCGATCCGGGAAGCCCGCGAGCTTGCCCGCGAATCCCAAAGATAATCCGTTTTCCGTACGACAACGACCCTAATACCTGATCTGAAGGAATGACAATGCCCGACAATAACCAGAACGTGCCACAGAAAACTAAAGCCCAACTCTTGTCCGCCGACCCAGATACACTCTCAACGGCGGAACTCGAACGACGGGCGATCTTCATCGACATTGACCACAAAGAACTCCAGAGCGAGTTAGTTCGCAGGCAGACCGAGAAGTTGAAGATGACGGACGCCCAGAATCGAGACAAGTACACGTCTCGCGGGCGCGAACTCCGGAAAACGAATCACGATCAGGAACGCCAGCAAGCAGCCTGCTCGCATCGTAAAGGCGGACGCGGACTTGAGGCGCTGATCAAAGGCGGGAACGCCCCCGATTACGCGATCATAAAACATTTGTTACCCTGGAATGAGTGGTATATTCGCTGCCAAAGATGCGGCAAAACTTGGAAGCCGCCCCATATCGAAGATTACGACAAGTCGGCGGCGGGCGTTACCGCATACAACCAAGCAAAGGTAGATTACGATACCGCTCGTTCTTGGCCGACAGATAACATTGAGTCCACGGGCATCACGTTCCAGTGGGATGACGGCGGAAAGTTCGCACACGAAGTTGTAAAGGACACGACGCTCCGATAGCCAAGACGTGTGGAATTCACGGCCCGCTCCGTAAAAGTCGGAGCAACTTTCTATGTCTCCTAATTCCCAAATTTATCCCGCGAGTCCGTATCCCGGAGCGGGGGATATTTTGACGACTCCCGGAAGCCCGTTTACGACCGTTGTGGGCTTGCAGACCTACGGAGTCAGTACCTTCGCTCCGCAATCCGGACAAATTCTTACGTTTGTCCAAGGCGAGTGGACGCCCGAGGGACCGCAAAGTGGATTCCAAGGTCCAATAGGTCCTCAAGGCCCGCAGGGGTCCTCCGGCAGCGGTACGACTTTTTCGGGCAATGGGTCGTTCATGCTCGGCCCCGGCATCCGGAGCCCGCTGTTCTTCGAAACGGCTTTCAGCTCCATCCTCGTAAACAATGTCAACGGAGTCTCGACCGCCAATCGAGTTGTTGTCTATTTATTTCAGCTCGACGTTTCCCAGACTATTTCGAAAGTCTCGGCTATCGCGACTAATAATTCTGGCGGGTTTACGATGTCCGTTGGGATTTATAGCTATACGGGCACGAAGCTCGTAGACGGCGGATCGTTTGTGGCTCAGACTAGCCCGACAGTTCAGACGAACACGATTACGCCCGTGACGTTATCTTCGGGCGTTTACTGGCAGGCACAGGCTGCAACATCCAACGGATCGGGGGCCACTTTGTATGGTATTGCTCTAGGCGGCTTGGTTAACATCTTGCCCGAGTATATCGCGAATGCTACACGGGCGGGATACGCCGCGAATCCGATGGTCGGCGGAGTTTTGCCCGCAACTTTAGGCGCGATTACCGCGTTCACTCCCAATAGTTCTGATGGCGATGGCTTCGTAACACCGTTATATGAATAGACTCAGACTGATATTTCGGAAGTTCGTGTTCTGGATTCTCGGCCCAGACTATCCCAAAATCTTCATTGTACGGATAACGGATCGTGGGACAGAAATCAAGGAATCGCCCGCCAGCCCGCAAATGATCGACATTCGAGTCCAAAGGGAGAAAAAATAAGTGGGTTTCCAAAACTATCCCTTCAGTACGGGACAAGCGACGATCACGAGCGCAGCAACTTTAATAGTTCCCGCCAATGCCGCACGCTCGGGCATCGTGATTACAAATACAGGAACAACCGACGTGTATTTGATAGAGAATACTTCGGGCAGCACGTCCACAGGCCAACTCTTGCCCGGAACAAAAGGCGCGAGCATCGGATTCTCGACCACAGGCGCGATCTACGGGATTACGAGCGGCGCGTCCCAAGTTGTGACATTTTTGCAAACACAGTAACGGGAGACGGTCATTTCTAATAAACAATACAGCATTCCATTGGAATTCGTCCCCGGAACTGCGGGCGGCGGCCCTCCCGGCCCCCAAGGTCCGCAGGGTTTCCAAGGTTCACAAGGCTTTCAGGGACCGCAGGGTTCTGCGGGCGCGAACGGCACTCAAGGTTCACAAGGTCCGCAAGGAAGTACTGGGGCGCAAGGTCCACAAGGAACTCAGGGTTTCCAAGGATTTCAAGGACCACAAGGTCCAACGGGCAGTCAAGGGCCTCAAGGCAGCACGGGCTCTCAAGGAGCGACCGGAGCGCAAGGGCCGCAGGGAACACAGGGTACTCAAGGCTTCCAAGGGCCGCAGGGATTTCAAGGGTTCCAAGGCCCGGCTTCGAGTTCTGTTCCGTGGTCGTCTATTACTAACGCGGTCGCGAACCTGACGCTCGCCAACGGAGCGAATACTACTACATTCAACCAGAATACCGCTAACGTTGTTTGGACGTGGGCAAACACGACTACGGCCACTAGTTCTACCACCAACACCAGCCCGTTCCTTACTTTGTATGCCAATTATTGGAATAGTAGCTCTTCGTTGCCGGATACTTGGTCTTTATCAACAGCTTTAACTGCTGGCACCAATGGCACAAGCACCCTTAACATTGAGCATAGCGGAAGCACTGGTGCTACGCAGATTGCGCTACCAACGAACAATAGCGCTACGGTTCCTGTTATAACCTTCGGGGGAATTAACACTGGAATCGGAAACTCCACATCTGCTCTGAATTTTATTTCATCGGCAGCAACTTGTCAGATGAACTTTTGTAACACATCCGGTATTTTCTTTTCTGTTACTAAGCAGTCGGGTAGTTATGTGCAACTCGCAACTGCTGGAGCAAATCAAGTCTTTTTACTTGGAAACGTATCCACGGCTGTAACTACACCAAGTATAGTGCTGGGCCAAAACACTAACAACTTCACTGGAACGGGCGCAGGGACACAAGTTGCTGTCAGCGTCGGCGCTACTTTCGGGCCGGTGACATTTGCTCCGACCAGCGGGGCCACGAACTTCACCGCGTTCCAAGTTAACCCAACAATAAACCAGACAGGCACGGCTTCTGGAAGTTATACGGGCTTGCTCGTCAACGTCGTAGAAACAGCGCTGCTCGGAACGGCCAACGAGCTTCTGACTCTGCAAGCCGGATCAACGGGCGGAACGACTAAGTTCGAAGTCAACAACTCGGGTATTGTTGATGTCTACAGAGGAATTGCCACTGTCAGCAACGGGCTGCCCAGCGAAATCGCCACTGTTGATCTCGCCGCGCAATCCGCTGCGATTTCCGCCACTACAATTTACGCCGTCCCTGCCGGACAAGGCGGAATGTACAGAATTTCGTGGGTATCGGATATCACGACTGCCGGAACGTCGTCAGTCCTTGGCGGGGCAACGGGCTATCAAGTTCTGTATACTTCCCCGACTGACAGCGTTGTCAAGACCACGGTTTCGGGCAACAGCGTGACCAGCGCGGCAAACACCACGGGCACGGCTGTCGGCGGGGTTATCACCGTATACGCGGCGGGGTCCACCAACATTCAGCATCAGTTCGGTTACACATCAACAGGAACGGCGATGGTTTTCGAATTGCATGTAAAAGTCGAGCACTTATAATGGTACAAATTTGTCAACTCGGCGATTCGTGCTCCATGACCGTGCCCACAATACTATCTGATCTCGGGCCTCCGACTACGGGCGTCCAAGATTCCTACGGAAACGTAGGGACTTCCGGGCAAGTTCTGAGTTCGAAGGCTTCGGGCGGCGTGCAGTGGACTGCCGCTTCTGGGGGCGCTCAAGGTCCGCAGGGCGCGACAGGAAGTAACGGTGCTCAAGGTCCACAAGGAACTCAAGGCGTCCAAGGAACGGGCGCGGTAAACCAAGGTCCGCAAGGTACTCAGGGTCCGACTGGAACCACGGGCAATACTGGAAACCAAGGCTCGCAGGGAACGCAAGGCACAACAGGAACTACGGGAAACACGGGTTCTCAGGGCCCACAAGGCACCGGAAGTTTGTTTTCCGGAGTCCAAGGCCCGCCCGTATACGCGATTCAAGGCACGCAATTTAGCTGCACGGCACAGACCGCGACTTCCGTTCAAGGCTGTCAGGTTACGGGCTTGGCCGCCAGTGCGACGTATAAGTTCGAATTCCTGCTTGGCGTCCAAGGCGTCGGAATCCAAGGCTATCAGTTCGGGTTTCAGTGTACACAAAGCGGAGCGTCTCAAGGCGGGGTAATTCTTGCTAAGGTTGCTGGAGGCCCGCAAGGAACAGTTGCAGTTGGCAGCGGGCATCAAAGTTACATGGCTACGGGCTTCGGCATCCAAGGCCCGCAAATGTGCGGCGCGGTCGGAAACTCGTGGATGACCGCCGAAGGAATCTTCACGACGAACTCCGTCGCGGGCAGCGTGTTCGGAGTTCAAGTAAAAGGCGTCCAAGCGACAATAACCCCAGCAGTGCTAGCGAATTCTTATCTACGCCTTGAGCGTCTTGCATAGCAGTTAAGTTTGTGATATCCTAGGGCTTAGCGGCTCTGGGTTAGGGCGGGCGATGCCTAGTACATCGCCTTGCCCGATCTTACTAGGAGAACAAATGACACCCCACTTTACGATTATCACGCCAACGGTCCTGAGACCGAGCTTACTACGGGCTTGTGAATCCGTAAATACTCAGACTTTTACTTCGTGGCAGCACATAATTTTGCTCGACTGCGAAATAAGCGACGATCTGATCGGGAAAATTGCCCACAGGCAGCGGCAAGTTTATCGTTGTGAGCGCCCCCACCAAAATTGGGGGCATACGTGCCGCCACGCTGCTTATGGACTCGTAAAAGGTGACTTTATCTACCACCTTGACGACGACAATTTTTTTCCAGATAACAAAGTTTTAGAAGACCTCAAAGACGTGCAGGCACCCTGGGCTATATTTCCTATTCTTAGGTACGGCGAAAAGTTCTTTAACGACCCTCCCGGCAAAAGAAAAACAGATACGGGCAGCTTCATCGTGAAGCGGGAATACGGAAAGTGGATTGATTCGCCCGCTTACGACACAGACGGGGATGTAGTAGAGCAATTGCTGCGGAACCACCCCAATTACCAATCGTTGCCCGATATGCGGCCCTTAATGGTAATGGAAAAATCGGGGGGTATGTAGACAATGCTCCCCATTTTCTATACGTATTTATGGCTACGAGAAGACGGCACGCCGTATTATGTTGGCAAAGGAACCCGAGATCGGGCCTTCATTCGGCACAGAATAGGAAATGCTCCGCCAAAGGAGAGGATTCTTATTGAGCCTCATACGTCGGAAGCCGACGCTTTTGAATCAGAAAAGTTCCTTATCTCCTATTACGGTCGTGAGGATTTAGGTTTAGGGTGCCTACTAAATCGCACGGACGGCGGGGACGGAATCAGTAATATTTCCGAGGAAACTCGCGCCAGGATGCGGGCGGCTAAAGTTGGGAAACCGAGTTTTTGGTTGGGCAAGAAGCGCGGGCCGCTATCTCCCGAGTGGAAAGCGAAAATTGGTGCGGCGGCGAGAGGGCCCCACAAAAAGGGTTGGAAACATACTTCGGAATGGAAAGCGGCGGCATCGACTCGAAATAAGGGAAAGATTCTTTCCGCAGAGCACCGGGAGAAGATGCGTATTTCCGCTGTTGCGAGGGGTATTTCTCCCGAAACGCTGGAGAAAATGGCTGCGACTAGGAAGAGGAATTTCGCCGCAAGACAGGAGGCGAAATGAGTTTAACAGTCAGTATTTTCACCCCTTGTCATGATACCTCTTTTTTATTTGAAGCGTACGATAGCTTGCTCGCTCAAACCGAAAAGGACTGGACTTGGCACATTGTCTACAATAATGGGGCGGTGCCAATTAACTTCGGAGATGCCCGTGTCAAAACGCATATCCTTTACAAAGCGCCCGAGAAAGTCGGAACTCTTAAAGCCTACGCCTGCGAGCAAGCTACGGGCGACATCCTGCTGGAGCTTGACTGCGACGACCTTCTGATGCCTACGGCTATCGAGGAAGTCCAGAAGGCGTTCGCCGATCCGGAAATTGGATTCGTTTATTCGAATGCGATCCACGTTACGGGCAACGGCGATAAGTTCCCGCGCTACGACGAAGTTTACGGCTGGAAGTTTCGGGAAATGACGCTTGCGGGCAAGCCCGTGGACGAATGCGTGAGTTTCCCGCCGACGCCCGAAGCAGTCTCAAGAATCTGGTACGCGCCCGATCATTTACGGGCTTTCCGCCGAAGCGTGTACCACCAGATCGGCGGCTACGACAAGTCGATGAAGATTTTAGACGACTCGGATATTATTTGCCGGGCGTATCTAGCGACGAAGTTCAAGCATATTGACAAGCCGTTGTACGTCTACCGCGTCCACGGGAACAATTCCTGGCTCCGGTACAACAAAGAGATTCAGGACAACGTTTACAAAATCTACGATCAGTATATCGAGCGGTTGGCGTCTCGCTGGGCGACGATGAACGGATTGATGGTTGTAGACGATTTGGCGATCCTGCCAATGTTACACGAAAGTTCTGCGGGCGTGTTCAGGACGAACTCCTTGTGCATGACGCCCGATCCGATTCGGGCAATGCAAGAAATCGCCCGCGTGCTGGCTCCCGGAGGAATGGCGTTTCTTCAATGCCCGTCAACTGACGGCAGGGGCGCGTTCCAAGACCCGAGACATAAATCGTGGTGGAACGAGAACAGCTTTTTATACTATTCAAATAAGAACTGGTCGAAGTACATTGACACCCCCGTAAGATTTCAGGCGACAAGACTCTACACGACCGAAAAAGACGAACGGCAAATCTGCTGGGTTACCGCGCATCTGGTTTCCCTCAAACAAGGGTATCGCCCACCGGGGCTCATCGAAATTTAGGAGCTTCCTTTGTCAATAACTTTGACGACACCGTACGTTGTAAATATCAACTCTGTTCCGGTCGAGGATGACACTGTTGGCGCTTGCGTAAGTTCCGCAGTCGATTACCTCGCCCGAACACTGACTTACGTTTTCAAGATCGGCACGCTTACGGGCTCCCCGCCTAATATAAACGTCGGCCCGTACGCCCAGACCAACGGCCAAACGGTTACTGTGGTTGTTTATCTATTGACCGGGCAATGGTCTTTGAACGGTGTAATGCAGGGCGGTACTATAGCGGGAAGCATTTTGAACCCAATCATCACCACGCTAATTTCGGATCGAAATAACGCCGAGGGGTTCGTCAGCGTTTCGGGCGGACTGATGCCCGGTTCTCAGGTTCCGTGGACCCAGCTCTGATCCGTTTTCCGTACTAGAAGCGGTAACCCAGACTGAATTCCGTAACATCCCCGAGATGCTTGTTCGAAGTCTGGGATTCCGTCAAGGGAATATTCGTCGGGTCTGTGATCGAGTCGTGGAACGTGAACAACACGACGTTCATCTTGTAGAACCAATGCCCTTTGTGTTCGGGCGACGGGAACCACAGGCTGATATCCACGCCTTGCGACCCGCTGCCGCAGCCGACACACGGAGGCTGGCCCGGATAATCCGTGACTTCGCGTTGCTCGCGGAACATATACAGGATTTGAGTTCGGAGAAACAAGGGAGCGGTTCGGGCATTCCAATCTCGTCCAAAGCCCGCTTCGGGATGCCACGATCCAGCAGAAAACGGATCGCCGCCCTTGGTGTAGTTTGTAGTTGAAAGCTGCGACCAGCGGGCACCGACGCCCGCGTACCACGGGTCCTGCTTGTAGCCCAGGAATCCGCGCAAAAGTCGGTCGTGGCCTTTGTAGTTGTTAAGCGTGTTGTCGTTCGCCTTCCGCCCGTTATCGTACCCAGCGTAGGAATCGAATACCGAATATCGGGTTTCCCATTCGATGCCGCCTCCGCCCTGAACGGCGAGGGAAGCGTAACCCGAGGGCATAAGCGATATTCCTCCCAAAACGTATGGTTGCGGTCTTTGGGCGAACGCGGGCAGACAAAGCAGCGCGAAAATTAGTAATCTTTTCATTTTCTCCTCTGTTGCGACCGATGACGATTTTTCTTACACATATCCTGCATATTGTCTTTCTGAGTTCCTTCAAACAAATGCTCGGGTCTGGTACACGGCGGGTAGTCACATTTGTGTAGAACAAATTTTGTAGGCCAAACACCTGTATGTAGAAATAGGGATATGATTGCGGCGGATTTGTCGCTAGGTCCGATAGTTAATTTAGCTCGGCCATCGACGCCTTTTGATCCGTTCCATTCCCAGCATTGACCCAATTCTTGGCGGATTGTAGGTCCGTTCTTGTTGACTTTAGACCAATAACGGCCAGCGAGAGGTTTTCGAGCCCCGTGTTTTGGAAGAAAGGGCATAGGACAGCCCTGTACCCAGCCTCGCGCGGTACGGTTTATGTGGGCAATCCTTGTTGGTTGCCCGCAACCGCATCTACAACTTCCGCCGAATTCTTCTCGTTTGCGTACGTTTGGCATAAAATTATTCAGGTTAAATATATCACGGGCAGACGCCCGTGTCAAGAGGAGATCATGTTCCAGTATCAGGCAATTCAAACCGGGCAGGTAACGGTCACGGGGAGCGTCACGCTGATCTCGGCGGCATACCCATCGCGATCCGGCATCGTTCTCGTCAACACGGGCGGCACTACGGTGTATATCGGGGAAAATGCGAACGTTACGATCTCCACGGGCTGCCCGCTACTTGCCAGTACCAGCCTTAGCTTCTCGACGACAGGCGCGATCTACGGGATTACTTCGGGCGGCTCGGATGTTGTTGGCTTCCTTCAGACGAATTAACAGGAGAATCAAGTGCCAAACAAGCAATATTTGCTGCCCGTAGCATCAACCTCTGGTAGTGGCGGAGGCGGCGGGTCTGTTTCGTCTGTATTTACTCGTACGGGCGTGGTTACGGCCCAGACGGGCGATTATTCCGTCGCGCAAGTGACAGGCGCAGCTCCGCTCGCTTCTCCTACTTTTACGGGTACGGTCACGTTGCCTGCCGCCCTTCAACTCGCCAATACAACTACGTTAAGTCCAACCTCCGGAACTACTGTAACTCTGGAAACTCCCAGCAACACGGGGCTAGACCTCATTGCTCCGAGCGGGCTGGGGACGGCTGCAATAGTGCTTTCAGCGGGAAACGTGCAGATAACGGGAGCTAGTGGGGAATCCAGCGCCAGCATCGTGCTCAACGATAACGGGTCTGGGGTCGGGTTTGACGGCATAGTCAATTCTTATAATGCTAACAACCTCACAAACGCCGGAATCGCGACAATACTCGCTTCTTCGAAAGTAACTGCTCAGACTGCTGCAATCGGAGCTACTACACTTCTGTCCACACCCGCAGCAGGCATGTATCGAATAAGTTACGTGGCGACTCTAACTACGGCGGGAACCACCAGTTCTTTAGGTGGTACGACGGGGTTTCAAATACGGTTTACCAACGGAAACGGCGATACGGTCGTAAAAACCAGCAACCCTACCACCGCCAACATTAGCGCTGCGAATACCACAGGCACCTGCGTTACGGGCGTCGTGTGCGGCTATGCGGGGTCGGGCACTCATATTCAATATCTGTTTGGATATACTGCGGGTAGCCCGACTACCGGAGCTTATGACTTGGCAGCCTACGTTGAATACTTGGGCTAAGAGTCCTCTCTCCTAGCCCAACCGATTTTTAGTCCAGAGTGATCGAAACGGACGCCACCGACGCCACGGTATCAAAGTTGCCCGACCCGATATTGGCTGTGAGAAGCTCGAACGTAGCTGCTTTGCCCGTAACCACGTCGGTCAAGGTTCCTGTCATCTGGTAATAATGCGTCCCGTTAGCTGCGGTTATTTTCGTCCACGCGCCCGACTGAAATGTTCCGTTGAAAGTCAGAGGAACACTCGCGATTTGAACGACGAATGCGCCTCCGGCCCCGAAGGCACCGCTGCCCGCAAGAGTTCCGCTGGCTAATACGGGCGTCTGAATGGACACGTAGCCCATAGCAGGGCCGCCCGTGCCGTTGTTGTAGTACACGACGGGCGAGGTTGTCAGCATCAGGGATTTGTCGCTGAAGCCCGAAGTCAACGCGCCGCCAACACTCGTGACGTAGCTTTGCCCAAAGCCCGCAACCGACATCGCGAGCACGAAAGCAAGAACCAGAATCTTTTTCATTGTTTTTCTCCTCGGGTAAATAATACGGAAAACGGACGCCCGTGTCAAGCCCCGATTTGCCTGAGAAAACAAAGGACTTATGAGTTGGGACGAAAGAATAGATAAAATCCAGAAAGTCGTTGATCTCGCGATCAAGGCGGATATCCATGCAATTCTTATGGTCGGGCTTGGGGCTTTGATGTGCCTGCACGGGAATAAGGACGAAGGCCAGCTTGTGATCGGCGCGGGCCTCGCGGTGTTCAAAGGAAACAAATAACCAATGGGCTTCGATAATACATTTGAGGTTAATCCGCCGTCCGGAGTTCCTTCGGGCCCCGCGCTTGGAGTCAATACGAACACAGGAGCGTTGTACGTCGCTACCCCGAAGCTCGGAACTTGGACGCAGGCGGGTGGTGCTACGAACTCCACCGCAGTTACCAACCTGAGCAACGTCGCTGGGGCCACGGTTACTGCCGCCCTCAACACGCTGAACGGAGTTTCTTCGCCGTACGTATCCGCTAGTGTTACGTTGACCGCATCCCAAATTATCGCACTCGGGACAACCCCAATTCAGGTCGTAGCAGGCGTTTCAGGGACGTACTTGTCGATCCTACAAGTTATTCTGGAATACACCGCTGGAACAACGGTTTTTACAACGACTTCGGGTGCCATATTAGTTGGAGTCGGCACGGCGGGCACCCTTGCCAGCGGTTATACGCAAAATGCCTCGGGATTTCTCAACCAATCTGCGTCTCAGGTTTCGGATTCAGCCGGAGTCAATATTGCTACGCTAGCCCCCGCAGCAACAGCTTCGGTCAGCGGCCAAGGTATCTATATAACTGGTCAAACTTGGAACGTCACGAACGGCAACGGGACTTTGAAAGTCGCTGTTATTTACAACAGCTTCACGCTCTAGGAAAAATAATAAATGGCTGTGAACAACAGTTCGTATACGCTCCAAGACGTTTCTGACATCATCTCCACAAACGGGGACACGGCCCCCGCTTTGGCGACTGGTGGTTTTTCGCAGCAGCCAATTATTCAGATCGGTAACAAAGTTATGGCCGCGATGTTGAACGGCGGAGCGCAGGGGCAGCCGATGGGGTGGAAATGGAACCGACTTTTAGTTCCCCCGTTTCCGACTATTTCTTGGCAGCAAGACTATTTCATTCCGGGCTTGGTGAATCTCTCGTGGCTAGAATCAGCGTGGGGGATTTGCTTCTCGAACACGTCCCAACCGAAGCCGAAAATCCCGCTTGAAGTTCACAAAGATTTGCTCGTAACTTATCAGCAGTGTGGTTACCCTGGGAAAATCTGCTGGATTCAAGCAAGCCAAGCGCAAACAGGAACTTGGGGCGATACCGAACTCCAGACTCCGACTGGACAAAATAACCCTGGGCCGGGCGTTGTGTATGTAAATCCACTAACCGTACTGACGCAGCCCGCAAACGCCGCTACCGCTATCGCGGATGCTTTCGGCAACCTCTGGGCGCTCACGACTTACGGAACTTGCGGAAATATAAATCCGTTTCTCGCTAACCTAAATCCGATCTATCCGAGTTTAACTAGCCCGAATATCGTAGCGACAACCGTGCCGGATGGGACTTGTGTCTGGACCGCCATCAATCCTAACGGCCAAGCGCTACGATTAAATCCGATCCCGCCCCAGCAAGGGCAAGTCTGGACGATCAACTGTGTCGGACAACTTCGGATAACTCAGTTCACAACGCTGACGCAAAGTCTCGGAGTTTTGCCCGACGATTATTACCAGACCTTCGTTGATGGATGTATGGCGGAAGCCTACAGACGAAATCCAGACGCAAAAATCCGAATGCGGTTCAAAGACGAGTGGTCTATTTGGCTGAAGAGCTTGAAGGAATCCTTCGACTTTGCTAACAAGGAAATGGACGACTTCGGCTTCTACCCTGGGGACCCTGGGGTGATGGAAACGGGAGCAGGGTCGATTTGGCTTGGGCCTGCGGCCCCATTTCCGGGATGGCCTTATTACTACTAGATATCAATCCAAGTTCGGCCCCATTTTATATCGAAGATTGTCATCTGGTGGACTCCGAATATTTCCGCGACTTTCGCGGGCGTGTATCGGCTTTTCAGCAAGCCTTTGATTACAGCGACGCCGAGAGGGGTCAGTTTACTCGTTATCCGAACCTTGGCCAGCCCCGTATCAAAAGCGTGTTTTGTATTTTCAGAAATTGTTGCCCACTCCAAATTAGACAAAATGTCGTTTGATTTGATTCCGTCTTTGTGATTGACGGTCGGTTTGTTTTGTGGGTTCGGCAAGAAGGCTAGCGCCACAAGTCTAGAAGCTTTACGCCATTTCGTTTTGTTATCTACCGTAAGTCCGAGAGTTCGATAACCCTTCTTGTTCTGCGGCTTCAGAATCTTTCCCGCATAGCTGTTTTTGCGATCCACGATGGAACGGACATTTCCGAGGTCTGAAACCTCGTAGATTCCTTCGTAGTCCACAATCGGTTTCCAATTTTCCATAACCAGTAATCATACCAAATTTCGAAGTATCTGTCAAGAGGGTGGATGGCGTCAACGAAAACAATTCTCGCAAGCCTTGAGTGGAGCAAAAGATTTTGCTTCAATCGCCAACTTTCCATCGGCGGTTTCAAGGAGCCTGCGATTACTTCGGCCAACACCGTCTTGCAGACAATTCTAGGGAAGCCCTTCCGTTGGCAGTTTAATCGGGCGATTACGGGCTTCTTCGCGACGCCCGGAACCCAAGACTATCTTCTGCTCTACGCATGGCCCGCAAGCCAAGCGTTGTCTGCGGGCACCCAGCTTATCGACACGAACGGAAACTCGCAGATCATTACCGTTGCGGGCACCACGAACGCCACGGTTCCGAGCTGGAACGCTACAGTCGGCGGCACAACTACGGATAACGGAGCGACGTGGAAAAACCAAGGCCCGATTCCAAACGCGACTTCGAGCTTCAGTTTTGGCTGGATTGAAAACGCTTCGGTCCAAGACCCTGTTTCGAGCAAGTGGATTCAGATTTCGAACAAAGTCGATCTCGCGCTGGATGCCGCTACAAGTCGCCCGCAGAATATCGCTGCCGAGTTGCTCGGAACTTTAGGCGTGTTATTCCGGCTCATGCCCGTACCCGACAAAGCGTATCCCGTAGCGATCACGTTGCAGCAGGACGCGACGTTGATTACGAGCTTGAACCAGACTTGGGCACCGTTGCCCGACGCCTTCGGATACGTGTACCAGATGGGATTCCTGAGCTTCGCTTACGAGTTCGCGGATGATTCCCGGTGGGCCCCGACTCGCCAGAGATTTATCGCCGCATTGCTCGGAGCCGCCGAAGGATTAAGTGCCACAGAT
>Ga0209116_1000088_pt1 | contig 16412 bp, 12 predicted proteins | sample BlaSpr_A8_OM2_O1_FD_187975 | JGI IMG/M metagenome (GOLD analysis project Ga0209116, IMG submission 187975) | Forest soil microbial communities from Thunder Bay, Ontario, Canada - Black Spruce, Ontario site 2_A8_OM2_O1 (SPAdes) (version 2) | ecosystem: Environmental > Terrestrial > Soil > Boreal...
GGCTCCGCAATTCACAGCCACGGCGAGCAACGGCAAGACTGTTCGCCTCGCGGACTACCGCGGAAAATACGTGGTCCTCGAGTGGCACAACAACGGATGTCCCTACGTCGGAAAGCACTACAAAAGCGGCAACATGCAGAAACTTCAAAAGGAATGGACCGGTCGCGGCGTTGTCTGGCTCACGATTCTCTCTTCCGCGCCGGGTGAGCAGGGATACATGACCGCGAACGAAGAGAACGACTACATCACGAAGGTGCAGGCCGCGCCGACCGCCGCCTTGCTCGACCCCACCGGCCAGATCGGCCATCTCTACGACGCGAAGACATCCCCGCAGATGGTCGTCATCAACCCCCAGGGCGTCGTGATTTACGATGGAGCCATTGACGACAAACCGACCACCGACCTGGAGGACGTGCCCACCGCGACGAATTACGTCAATCTCGCGCTCGAACAGTCCATCGCCGGCAAGCAGGTCGAGACGCCCACTACGCGTCCCTACGGCTGTTCGGTCAAGTACGCGGACTCAGCGCACTAAAGCAACGGTTGCTGGTCACCCGCGCGACGCACTACTCATGTCTCAACGCAACCATGGGGTCCACCTTCGTTGCCCGCCGCGCCGGAATGTAGCAAGCCAGCAGCGCTGCCCCGACGAGGAGCAGCGTCACACCGCCGAAAGTCACCGGATCGGAGGCCGTCACGCCAAAAAGCAGTGACTGAACGGTGCGCGTCAGGGCCAGCGACGCGGCAATCCCGATCGCCACACCGATGAAGATCGTCCGCAATCCCTGGCCCAAAATCATCCTCAGAATTCCGGAGGGGGCCGCTCCCAGAGCGACACGCACGCCAATCTCGCGCGTGCGGCGGCTGACCGAATACGCCATTACGCCAAACACTCCTGCCGTTGCGAGCAGCAGCGCGGTGATTCCGAAGAATCCTATGAGGATGACGTTGAATCTCCGCGATCCCAGCGAAGTGGAATACACTTGCGAAAACGTCTGGAACTTCGCCGCCACCTCCGGGTTCAGGTTCTGCAAGATTCCTCGTGCTGCCGAAGCAACGGACCGCATGTCGGCGTCGCTCAACATCGTTAAGGTGATCGCCGCGTGCGGCCGCTGTAACAGATCCACATAAACCGTGGGACGCGGCGGCGCGTCGAGGCCGTATTCGTGAGTGTCGCCTACGATTCCGACGATGGTCAGCAAACGCAAGTCGCCATCCATGTTTCCAAACTCAATCGTGTGGCCGATGGGGTCCTGATTCGGCCAGCGCTCGCGCGCAAGCGATTCGCTGATCACGGCAACGTGCGGAGAATTCGCGCCGTCCCGCCCGTCGAAGATTCGCCCTCGAATCAGCGGAATTTCGAGAACCTGGAAGTACCCGTCCGTGGCCACGCAGAAATCCGCATTGCCGATGCGTTCCTTTTGCTGCAGCAGCGGACCAAAACCATCCGTGGTCTTGGGAATCTCATTCTGCGTCATCAGTAGAAACATACCGTCGGGAAGGCCGCCATCCATGGGCAGGCCGCTCGTCGCGCCAACTTTGCGCACGCCCGGAATTTGTTTGAGCCCGTCAATCAGGTTTGAAAAGAAAATCGCCTGGCCCGCCTTTGCTTTGGGATCGTCCACCCACGGAAGCGAAACGTCCATCGTGACAATTTTGTCCACGCGAAACCCGGGATTCACTTCGAGCACTTTCATCAGGCTGCGGCCGAACAATCCCGCTCCCACCACGAGAACCAAAGTGATCGCGATCTGCGCAGCCACGATCACCCGGCCAACGCGCTGGCTGCCTTGCAAACCCGCTTGTCCACGCCCGCCTTCCACCAAGCCCTTGCGCAGTTCTCCGGAAGTCGCACGCGCGGCGATGAACGCTCCCAGGCCCGCTGCGACGGCGGTGGAAAGCACTAACGCAAACACAAGTACCGGAATATTGATCGAGACGCTCTCCAGCCTCGGCAGATTTTCCGGCGCCAGCGCCACTAACCCCGCGAGGCCCCAGAACGCTCCCAGTACTCCAAGGCTGCCGCCAAGCAGCGCAAGCAGGAACGCCTCGGTAAAGTATTGGCGCACCAACCGCCCGCGCGCAGCTCCCAGCGCGCTGCGAATGGCAAGCTCACGCTCTCTAACCGACGCTTGGGCCAGCAGCAAATTCGCCACGTTCGCGCATGCCACCAGCAGCAGAAATCCCACGGCCCCGAGCAGAAGCAGCAGCGAAGAGCGAGCCTTGCCCGTGATCGCGTCCTGCAGCGGGACGACAATTCCATCTTTGAGCAAATAATCGCCCTGCTCGCTCGAGGTATCGTGAATGCGCCGCGCTATCGCGCTGATGTCGAGATTCGCTTGCTGCACAGTCGTACCGTCGCGGAGGCGCCCAACCACAGAGTAGTTATGCGAAGTCCTGCTTGGGTTTTCGCCGTCTAAATCGGCTGGGAGCCACAGATCCACGTCAGCAGGGAAACGAAATCCTGAGGGGAGCACGCCGACGATGGAGAAGAGCCCACCATCAATCTTCAAGTGCGACTGCGCGAGGTCTCGGGACGACCCGAGATACTGCCGCCAATATCCATAGCTGACGAGAACGGTCGGGCCAGCTCCTTTTTTCGCGTCGCCGGCGCCAAAATCCCGTCCGAGAATCGGCTGAACTCCCAAGACCTTCAGGAAACCGGGCGAGACGGCCGCAACGGTCGTACGCGTCGGCTCCGAAGCACCCGAAACGGACGCGATGTCGGCATGATACTTTGCGATCGACTGGAAGCTGCGGCTCTGATCGCGAAAGTCGTCGAAGTTTGGGTCCGCAACGCGAGACCATGTGCCACCCGAGTTGACCTCGAAGACGGACATGATCCGGTTCGAATCGGTGTACGGAAGCGGCTGCAGCAACACGCCGTATACCACGCTGAAAATTGCGGTGGTTGCGCCAATGGCCAGTGCCAGCGTAAGCACGGCAACAGCCGTGAAACCGCGAGATTTGCGCAGCATGCGGAAGGCGTAGTGAATGTCCTGCCCGAATTGCTCCAGCCAAACAAAGCTCCAAACGTCGCGCGTATCTTCCTCCACCCGCATGACGTTGCCGAATTTGCGCATCGCGGCGTAATGCGCTTCTTCCGGAGACATGCCGCGCGCGATGTTGTCCTGCGTCTCTGTCTCGATATGCTCGCGGATGTCTTCTTCCAGATCCTTCATCATGCGCTCGCGTTTTTTCATCACTCGCCCTCCTGCTCCGCCGGACGCAGGATTCGCGCAATCGCTCCCGCCATCTTGTCCCACTTGCTGGTCTCGGCTGCAAGTTGCCGGCGCCCCGCCGCCGTCAGCCTGTAAAACTTCGCCCGCCGGTTATTTTCTGAAGTGCCTTCTTCCACCGAAATCCACTTCCGTTTGATCAGCCGGTGCAATGCGGGGTACAGCGATCCCTGTTCCACTTGCAAGACATCATCGGAGTTGAATTCGATGGCTTTGGCGATGGCGTGCCCGTGCACCGGCCCGCGCACGAGCGTGCGCAGAATCAGCAGGTCCAGAGTTCCTTGCAGCAACTCAATGCGTTCGCGTTGTTCTTTAGTAGACATACTAGGTGAAGGTATACCCCTTCCAGTAGGATGTCAAGGTGAGCAAGCTTCGCGCAGGCAGGTCTCAGCAGACTACGGCTGTCCGGTAAAGTTCGCGCCCGGAATTTAGAGAGAGCTTCAGCGGGGTCATCCGTCCCAACAACAGTCACGCATCCCAAGCACTCGTGCTAACTTTGACGAGGGTAGCGCGTCTACCCTTGTTAGGGTAGGATGTCTACTATCATGACCCTGAGGAAGACTCCCAACCGGACCGAGCTCTTGCAAGGCACGCTCGATATGCTCATTCTGCGCACGCTGCTTTTCGGGCCGGCTCATGGCCATCAAATCGCAAAACATATACAGCGCACTACGGACGATGTGTTGCAGGTGGAGCACGGCTCGTTGTACCCCGCTCTGCATCGCATTGAGCACAAAGGCTGGGTCATCTCGAAGTGGGAGACAGCCAAGGAAGGGAATCGTGAGTTCAAGTATTACCGGCTAACGCCGGCAGGCAGGAAACAACTTGTTCGCGAAGAATCGAGATGGAAACAACTGGCTGCGGCAGTGGCGACGGTGATGTGGCCGGTACCGGGAGATCGGTCATGAGTGTTTGGAAACGTTTTAGCTGGCGGCCGATTCGGTTTTGGAAACGTGACGATCGAGACAGAGAACTGGATCGGGAACTGGCATCGCATCTCGAACTGGAATCGAAGGAGCAGCAGGAATCCGGCCTATCGCCCGAGGAGGCGCATTATGCTGCTCAACGAACTTTCGGCAACACCACATTGGTCAAAGAGGACGTGCGCGCGATCTGGAGTCTGATTTGGCTGGAACGATTCGCTCAAGACCTCAAGTATGGCGCCAGACTTCTTCGCAAAAACCCTGGTTTTACGCTAATTGCCGTTCTCACCCTGGCCATGGGAATTGGCGCCAACACCGCAATTTTCAGCGCCATCGATACGCTAATGCTGCGGCCGTTGCCTTTCACTGCTCCGGACCAACTCGTGCGTATCTATTCCATTCAGAAAGGCATGTTTAATACCTTCGCAAATCCTGATGGACCTTCGGCACTGGACGTTCGGGACTTCGCGCAGAGAAGTCGCAGCTTTCAGAAGATGGTGGCTTATGACACCTGGGCTAAGAATGTGAGTTTCGGTGAGTCCACGAGCCAACCGGAGCAGATGCCGGTCGGATTGGTCCCGGCAGCGTATTTCGAAATCCTCGATATTCCACCCATCATCGGCCGGCTCTTCTCCGAGGATGAAAATCAGGAAGGCAAAAACTACGTGGCTGCAATCAGCGCGCAGCTGTGGAGAAACCGGTTCGATGGCGACCCGTCCGTACTGGGCCGCAAGATTCGCATCAATGGGGAGGCCTACACCATTGTCGCAGTGATGCCGGACGTGATTCCGGCATGGGTGGAGCCTGGGCGGCACAGCGAAATTTGGACTCCCTTTCCATATCCGCCCGACATGTGGTCGGAAAGTGGCAGAGGAGAGCGCGGGTACGCAGTGTTGGCACGGCTAAAGCCTGGAGTGTCGCTCGAACAGGCTCAGGCAGATCTCTCGGTGATCGCCGCTGCGCTCGCAGCAGAACATCCGGTGGACCAAGGTGTCGGTGTAGCCGTGAAGAGATTGGCTGACTCCCGGGTAGGAGCGCTGCGGCCGATGTTGTACTTGTTAATGGGAGCCGTGAGCCTCATCCTGCTGATAGCCTGCGTGAATTTGGCTAATCTGCTCTTGGCGCGCAACTCGGCGCGTCAACGGGAGCTGGCAGTGCGCGCGGCTTTGGGTGCGGGACGAGGTGGGCTTGTCCGGCAATTGCTTGCGGAAACGCTATTGCTGTCGCTCATCGGTGGAGCGGTGGGATTTGCTTCTGCGGAGATTGGACTGAGGACTCTCGCGAGGCTGCAGCCGGAAAATCTACCCCAACTTGGTTCCGTGGGAATCGATTGGCGAGTCCTGACGTTCACTTTATTGGTATCCCTTGTCACAAATTTGCTTTTTGGGCTAGCGCCGGCGTTCATGGGCACTCGGCTGAACCTCGTGGATGCACTGAAGCAAGGCGGGCGATCCGGGACGTCCGGACGTTCGAGTCAGCGTCTCCGCAGCCTGCTAGTGATAACGGAAATTGCGATGTGTTTGATGCTTCTGGTGGGAGCGAGCCTGCTGGTTCGAAGCATCATGCGGTTGGAAAGTCAGAATCTGGGTATCCGTCAGGACCATTTATTGAGAGGCCGCATCTATTTGCCGCCTGTCCGCTATACAAACCCCGGAGTAAGAACGCGCTTCTGCGATGATTTTGCAACGAGGGTCCGGACATTGCCAGGCGTGATTGAGGCGACGGTGACAACCGTCTATCCTCCCAATAACGGGTGGACTCAGATGCTGGTTATTCCGGGGCATCCTGTCACACGAATTCAAGATATTCCGTCGGCGCAATTTGGAGTCGTGGATGAACATTTCCTTCGGACTTTGGGAATTCCGCTGATTCGCGGAAGAGATTTCGCTGAGTCGGACGGCGCCACGAGCCCTCCGGTGGCACTGATTAGCGAGGAATTCAAGCGGCGGTATTTCTCAGATGAAGATCCCGTCGGCCGGAAGATTCACATCGGGCCTCCGCAATTACCGGGAATCACTGTTGAGGAGAATATAACGGACGACGTGGACGTCTCAATCATTGGCGTTATTGGCGATTTCAAAAATGCTGGCCTGGCCCTCGCGCCGCAGCCGCAGATTACCGTGCTGTATTCCCAACACCCCCTGGTGAATGGCGGGTTCAAGGATATTGTGATTCGCACGGCTTTGGAGCCGCACTTGCTGGAACCCGAAATACGGACTCAACTTCATGAGCTGGATTCCGATATGCCTTTCGCTCAGGTGCAAACGATTGACGAACTGGTCGAACGCCAGACCGGCGGGCAACGCTTCACCACAGTTTTGTTGGCTTCCTTCGCGGTGGCAGGATTGGCGCTCGCAGTCGTGGGCTTATACGGCGTGGTCTCCTTTCTCGTCGCACAACGCAAGCAGGAGATGGCGGTGCGGATGGCATTGGGGGCGAGCCGCGCAAACGTTCTCTGGCTCGTACTGAAGCACAGCCTGGGAATGGCCTCGATTGGCGCAGCGATAGGACTGTTTGGCGCATGGGCATCGCAGAGACTTACGAGCGGCCTGCTGTTCGGCGTTTCACCGGTTGACCCCGTCACCTTCACGGGTGCGGCATTCTTCTTGCTCGCAATCGCAGTGATCGCAAGTGCGATCCCCGCCGCCCGAGTCTTGCTTATCAACCCGGCACAGGCGCTTCGCCAGGACTAGACGGCGAGGAATGCTTTTCTCATCCTGAATCTCATTCCACAGATAATCGGCAATAAATGAATATTCGTCGAGATGGGATTTGCGTGAGCGAAGGTTAGGCTGGGCTGGACATCGAGGACAGAAATTCCCCGTTTGTCTTCGTCTTGGAGAGGCGGCCCAACAGAAGTTCCATGGCTTCCACGGTCGAAAGGGGACTCAGCACTTTGCGCAGCACCCAGATGCGGTTCAACTCGTCTGCCGGCAAAAGCAATTCGTCCTTGCGCGTTCCGGAGCGGTTGATATCGATCGTCGGAAACACGCGCTTGTCCACCAAGCGGCGGTCCAGGTTGATTTCCATGTTGCCGGTGCCTTTGAACTCTTCAAAGATGACGTCGTCCATGCGGCTGCCGGTATCAATCAGCGCGGTGGCGATGATGGTCAGCGAGCCGCCCTCTTCGATATTTCGCGCGGCAGCAAAAAAACGCCGTGGGCGCTGCAAAGCGTTGGCGTCAATACCGCCGGAAAGAACCTTGCCCGACGGAGGCGTCACGGCGTTGTAAGCGCGGCCCAGACGCGTCAGCGAGTCGAGCAAGATCACCACGTCGCGCTTGTGTTCCACCAGCCGCTTGGCTTTTTCCAGAACCATTTCCGCCACTTGAATGTGGCGTTGGGGCGGCTCGTCGAAAGTAGAGCTGATGACTTCGCCTTTCACCGTACGCTGCATGTCCGTCACTTCTTCCGGGCGCTCGTCAATCAGCAGTACGATCAGCGCGACCTCCGGATGATTTGTGGTAACGGAATTCGCGATGGATTGCAGCATCATGGTCTTGCCCGTGCGCGGAGGCGCCACAATCAATCCGCGCTGGCCCTTTCCGACCGGGCAAAGCATATCCAGCACGCGCCCAGTAAGGTTTTCCTTGGTGGTCTCCAGGCGTATGCGCTCCTGCGGATAGAGCGGCGTCAGGTTGTCGAAGAAAATCTTGTTCCGCGCGACTTCCGGATCTTCGAAGTTGACCGCTTCGACCTTAATCAGCGCGAAGTAGCGCTCGCCGTCCTTGGGCGGACGTACTTGGCCGGACACCGTGTCGCCCGTGCGCAAATCGAATTTCCGGATTTGCGAAGGCGACACATAAATGTCGTCCGGTCCGGGCAGGTAGTTGTATTCCGGGGCGCGCAGGAAGCCGAAGCCGTCAGGCAGGCATTCCAATACTCCCTCGGAGAAGATCAACCCGTTCTTTTCGGTCTGCGCGCGGAGGATTTGAAAGATCAACTCCTGCTTGCGCATGCCCGAAGCTCCGGGGATGTTCAGTTCCTTGGCGATCTTCGCCAAGTCCGTAATGTTCTTGTCTTTCAGTTCTGCAAGGCTAATGCTCATCGAGTTCGTTCCTTCTCTAGCCTGGTTTTCAGGCATGATTGATTTTCTGAATGGACTTCGGGCGGGCACAAATTCGAACCTGCCGCTTTTTCTAACCTACTTCATCACGAATGGGCTGAACTACAGACAATCTGAATCCCCCGGTTGCGGGCCGAACCTGCTTAGCAGGATGGGAGAGAGCCGGAGGGTTTCAATTGGTTAATTCGCTGTCTTGGGCCACATCTGTAACAAACTTGGGCTCTACATCGGCGACCGGAGGATGACCGGGAATCGGAAGCGGATGTTCGAGCGCGATTTGCAGCACTTCGTCCATATTCTCCACAAAGTGAATGGACATCTGAGCCTGAATTTCCGGCGGAATCTCCGCCAGATCCTTTTCGTTGTCCTTCGGCAGAATCACCGTGCGGAATCCCAGCCTATGCGCCGCAAGAAGTTTTTCCTTTACGCCGCCGATGGGCAGCACTTTGCCGCGCAGCGTGATTTCTCCGGTCATGCAAATGTCGCATCGAACCGGAATGCGCGTCAGCGCGCTCACGATCGAGGTGCACAGCGTGATGCCCGCCGACGGCCCGTCCTTGGGGATCGCGCCTTCCGGAACGTGTACGTGAATGTCCAGGTGCCGGTAGAAATCCTTGGGCAAATTGAAAAGATGCGCGCGCGAGCGCACGTAGCTCATGCCCGCCTGCGCCGATTCTTGCATCACGTCGCCGAGCTTTCCTGTCAGCGTCAGCCGGCCCTTGCCCTGCATCAGCATCGCTTCGGTGGAAAGCACTTGGCCGCCCACTTCTGTCCAGGCCAAGCCAGTGGTCAGCCCGATTTCGTTTTTCTTCTCCGCCAGGAAATCGCGGTACTTCAAAACGCCCAGGTAATCGTTGACGTTGGTGTTCGTCACTTCGACTTCTATGTTCTTTCCCTCGGCCACTACTTTGCGCGCGATCTTGCGGCAAACATTCGCGACTTCGCGGCTCAGGTTCCGCACCCCGGCTTCATGAGTATAGTGCCGAATGATGTGCGTGACCGCGTCGTCCGTAAATTTCAGATTCGTCTTCGTAAGCCCGGTAGCCGAAATCTCTTTCGGAACCAGGAAGCGTTGCGCGATCTGATGCTTTTCCTGTTCCGTGTACCCCGGGATGCGCAAAACTTCCATGCGATCCTGCAGCGGCTGCGGAATCGTGTGCAGCACGTTCGCGGTGCAGATGAACATCACCTTGGAAAGGTCGTATTCCACGTCGAGATAATGATCGGTGAACGCGTGGTTCAGCTCCGGATCCAGCACTTCCATCAGCGCCGCGGAAGGATCGCCCCGAAAATCCATGGACATTTTGTCCACTTCGTCGAGCACGAACACCGGATTCACTGTTCCGGCCTTGCGCATCATCTGAATAATCTGTCCCGGCAAAGCGCCGATGTAAGTCCGCCGGTGGCCGCGGATTTCAGCTTCATCGCGCACGCCGCCCAGCGACACGCGCACGAATTTTCTGCCTGTGGCGCGGCCGATGGACATCGCCAGCGAAGTTTTTCCCACTCCCGGAGGCCCTACGAAGCAGAGAATCGAGCCTTTCGGGTTCTTCACCAACTGCCGAACCGCCAGGTATTCCAGGATGCGCTCTTTGATTTTTTCCAGGCCGTAGTGATCTTCGGAGAGAATCACTTCCGCGCGCTTGATATCGCGAATTTCCTTGGAACGCTTCTTCCACGGTACAGCCAGCAGCCAGTCGAGATAGTTGCGCGAAACGGTGGATTCCGCCGACATCGGCGGCATCATCTCCAGCCGCTTCAGCTCCTGCAGGGCCTTTTCTTGCGGGCCTTCGGGCATCCCGGACGTCTCGATTTTCTTCTTGAGCTGCTCGATTTCGTTCGCTTCGCCGCGGCCCAGCTCTTTCTGGATGGCCTTCAGCTTTTCGTTGAGGTAATACTCTTTCTGCGCCCGCTCCATCTGCCGTTTCACGCGCGTATTGATCGAGCGATCGACGTTCAGCTTTTCAGTTTCCACTTCCAGGATGTCCGCGATGCGGTTCAAGCGCTCCAGCGGATCGAAAAGTTCGAGCAGTTCCTGTTTTTCCTCCACAGGAATCTGCAAATTTGCGGCGATGGCGTCTGAAAGTTTCCCGGCATCCTCCACACGCACCGCGGCAATCATCGTGTCGTAGTTCAGGCTTTGCGAAAGCTTCACATACTGCTCGAACAGGGCCGTCACGCGGCTGGAAGCTTCCTGAAGCTGCGGAGTAGACTCCACCGCCGCCGTAACCACGCGAATGGAGGCGCGGAAAAAGCCTTCGTCGCTGGTTACCTGAATGATTTTCGCGCGCGTGGTGCCTTCCACCAGAACTTTGATGTTTCCGTCCGGCAGTTTCACGCTCTGCACGATGTTGGCCAGCGTTCCAACCTGATAAATTTCCTCGGGCTTGGGGTCGTCAACCGACGCGTCGTGCTGCGTGACCAAAAAAATCTTCTTGTCGCCGGCCAGCGCGTCTTCCAGCGCCCGCACGGAAGCTTCGCGCCCGACGATAAACGGGTGCATCATCTCCGGGAAAATAACCATTTCCCGCACCGGCATCATAGGCACGCGTTTGACTTCGGTCTTTTCGCGGTTGAACATCGGTTCCTTTTGTCCCAAAATTCTAGCCAGCCTTCTCCAGCAAGCTCCAGTTGATCTCGCGGCCTTTCACCATGTCGCCGGTCACCACGAAATCGCGAAGCTTTCGCTGCGCCGGCAAGTGGTACATCATTTCCAGCATCAAATCTTCCAGAATCATCCGCAATCCGCGCGCTCCCACTTTGCGCTGCAGCGCCAATTCCGCCACGGTGTCCAGCGCGTCGTCCGTAAATCGCAGCCGCACGTTCTCGAATTCAAACAGCCGCTGATACTGGCGCACCAGCGCGTTCTTCGGTTCGGTAAGGATGCGCACCAGCGCTGATTTGTCCAAATCGCTCAAAACGCCCATCACCGGCAGTCGGCCCACAAATTCCGGGATCAGGCCGTAACGGATCAGATCGGTCGGCTGCGCCTGCTCCAGTACCTCGATATTGCGGCGCGACGCGGTCGTCGGTTGCACGTCCGCATGAAAGCCCAGCGACTTCTGTCCCACCCGGCGCTCGATAATCTTTTCCATGCCCACGAAAGCTCCGCCGCAGATGAACAGGATATTCGTGGTGTCCACCGGCGTGAATTCCTGGTGCGGGTGCTTCCGTCCACCTTGCGGCGGAACGTTTGCAACCGTGCCTTCCAGAATCTTCAGCAGAGCTTGCTGCACGCCCTCGCCCGAAACATCGCGGGTAATCGACGGGTTTTCGTCCTTCTTCGAAATCTTGTCAATCTCATCAATATAGATGATGCCTTGCTGCGCGCGCGTCACGTCGCCATCCGCGGCCTGCAGCAGTTTCAAAATAATGTTCTCGACGTCCTCGCCCACGTAGCCCGCTTCGGTCAGCGTCGTGGCATCCACGATGGCAAACGGCACATCCAGCATGCGCGAAAGCGTCTGCGCCAAAAGCGTCTTGCCGGTTCCCGTTGGGCCGATCAGCAGAATGTTGGACTTCGCCAGTTCCACATCGCCGGGCTGCTTGTTCAGGAAGATGCGCTTGTAGTGGTTGTACACCGCTACCGCAAGCTTCTTCTTCGTTTTGTCCTGCCCGATTACATATCCATCCAGGAACGCCTTAATCTCCGGAGGCCGCGGCAAACGCCGGTTAACCGGGCTGGCCTGCTCGCGCTTCTCGTCTTCCAGAATCTGCTGGCAGACGCCCACGCACTCATTGCAAATGTAGGAGCGCGGATACTCATTCGGCGAGCTGATGAGCTTCTCCACCTGCTCCTGCGTCTTATGGCAGAAGGAACACCGCAACGGCTCTTCTGGAGTGAAACGCTTCACAAAGTGAATCCTCGTCTACTGGAAGCTAGGGCAGCAACGACTAATCTATTCCTTATTGTAAGACGAAGGGCGGGCCGGAAGCAGGGAATCATCGCTTTAGATACTAACCCTTTGGAACTCACTAGCGGTACTTTGAAATGATCTCGTCGACGATTCCGTATGCCTTGGCCTGCTCTGCCGTCATGATGAAATCGCGTTCCACGTCTCGCTCGATCTTTTCAATGCTCTGTCCCGTATGGCCCGCAAGCAGCTTGTTAAGCGCTTCGCGCGTGCGCAGGATTTCCTTGGCGTGAATATCAATATCCGTAGCCTGCCCGGACAAGCCGGACATCCACGGCTGGTGAATCAGCACGCGGGAGTTGGGCAAGGCGTAGCGCTTCTTGGGCGTGCCGGAAGCCAGCAGCACAGCCGCAATCGAAGCGGACTGCCCGATGCAATAGGTCACTACGTCAGGCCGTACAAACTGCATGGTGTCATAAATCGCCATTCCAGCCGAAATCGAGCCGCCCGGTGAGTTGATATACACCGAGATGTCTTTCTCCGGGTCTTCGGACGCCAGAAACAGCAATTGTGCGGTCACCAGGTTGGCCACGTGATCGTCAATCGGCGTGCCGATGAAGATGATGTGGTCTTTCAGCAGCCGGGAATAAATATCGTACGCCCGCTCGCCGCGGTTCGTCTGTTCGACGACCATCGGAACGAGTGTTGTTGCGCGCGGATTACCGTCGTCTTTGTGTGTCATAGGGAGAACTTTTGTGCGCTGAGGAACCCGAACCTACTTCTCACTCTTGGCTGTCTCGATTCGGGCGTTGCGGTAGAGCCACTCGATTGTTTTGTCACTTCGCAACTTCGATTTCATCCTATCGAGCACTCCTTGCTTTGTCAAGCGAGCCCGCAGAGCCGTTGCCGATTCGCCACTGTGTTCCGCCAGCGCTTGAATCTCTTTTTCCACTTCTTCATCGGTCGCGTCGATCTTTTCCGCTTCTGCAACACGGTCTATCAGGAGCTCCGCCTTCACGTCGTCCACCGCGCGCTCGCGTTGGTGGTTTCGAAGCGCCACCCAATCGATGTTCACCGCGCGCGGGTCCACTCCTTGGGCCGTCAGTGCCCGAACGCTGCGCTCCAGCCTCACATTCATCTGATGCTCCACCAGCGCTTCGGGAACCGGAAAATCGTGCTGCTTCACCAGAGCTTCCAGAAGCTTCTCGCGAGCCTGCGTCTTCTGCTGATCTTCCTTCGCCGCTTCCAAATCCTTCGATATGAGCTTGCGCATTTCTTCCAGAGTCGAGAAAGCGCCCTTTTCGCCCGCGGCGTCCTTCGCGAACTCGTCATTCAATTCAGGCAGCTTCTTTTCCTTGATGCCCTGAACTTCCACTGTGTAATCGTAGGCCTTTCCTGCCAGTTTCTGGTCCGGATAATCGTCGGGGTATTGCGATCGGAATTGTTTTGTTTCGCCGCTGCTGGCGCCGCGCAAATTCTCCGTAAAACTCTCCAGAGTTTCTTCCGCGCCGATGTGGCACAAGATGTTGTCTGCCTGCACCGGCTCGCCGCCGCCCACCGGTATCCCCGAAAGCTTAATTAAGACGTAATCGCCGTCCTTGGCCGCTCGCCCTTCCACCGGGACGAAGGTAGCGGCGCGCTCGCGCATATCTTCAATCACTTTGTCCACCTGCGCGTCGCCGGTTTCGATAGCATCAACATGGATCGCAAGATTTTTGTAGTCGCCCAGCTCGAACTCCGGCAGCACCTCAAACACCGCGCGGAATCGCAGCGGCTCGCCTTCCTTGAAATCAACTTTATCTACAGATGGACGCGTAATCGGGATCAGCTTTTTCTCTTCCAGAGCTTTCTCGATATATTCAGGCACCAGCGATTGCAGCACTTCGCCCTGTATATCTTCAGCGAAACGCCGCCGTATCAGCGTCACCGGAGCTTTGCCCGGACGAAATCCCGGAACGCGCGCCACGCGCGCAAGATCCCGCGCCACTTTTTCAGTCGCTTTGGTTACGTTCTCGGCTGGAATTTCCAACTCGAGTTCGCGCTTGCATGTCGCTTCTGTCATGGAAGTTTTTCAGGGCGTTCTTACAGTAATCCCTGGCCCAATCCGCCTTTCACTTGTTCCTATCCGAGAACCTTGGCAGGGAAGTGCGGCTGGCATTCACCGCAGGTGAATTTCCAGTATAGGGAAGACGTTGTCTCGCGTCAACCAGCCGCGCCTCGTTGCTTCTTCGAATTTTTCTGCGGAAGAAGGGACTCGAACCCCTACGGCCTTTCGGCCACCAGCTCCTAAGGCTGGCGCGTCTGCCAATTCCGCCACTTCCGCGTCGGCTGGCTCCTTCGATTATACAGGCGACTTGGATTCCGAGAACAGTCAAACGCCACTAGATATACGCGCCTTTCAGCGACGCGATGAATTGGATTCCAGCGACCGTCTTTCCTTTCAGGTGATCGTCGTTCGTGATGAACAAATCTATTCGAGCCTGGGCAGCACAGGCGAGTTGAATCGCGTCAGGCGCCTTGATGCTTCGATCCTGTCGAATCGTTGCGTAGTGTTCGGCTGTTTCCTGATCGAACGGGAGCATCACCGCCGCGACTGTCAGGGCCTGCAAATACGATCGTCGAAGCTCATCATCTCCCTTTTCTGTTGGCTTCACGAGAATTTCTCCCAGCGTCAAAGTAGAGGTGAAGAGCTGGTCGCCGCGGGAAATCATCCTCTGGCGCAATCCGCTCACGTCCTTTGAATACTCACCATAATCTTCGAAAAGATAAATGAAGAGGTTCGTGTCCCAGAATACCCGGCTCATTCCCACCCCTCACGCAAGCGCCGCACGTACTCGTCGGCGTGCTCGCCGGCCCAGATTTTTTTCCCCGACCCGCGCAGGGAAAGAAGGGGATCAGTTTGCGGATTTGGTTTTCTCCGAACATACTCCGCGTCATACCAATCAAGAAGAAAGTGATACTTTGACGGTACATCTTCTCTCGCAGGCGTAATCTTCGAGTCTTCGCGCGCCGGATGGTAGGAATCTCCCGGCCGAAAGAGTCTGCGTCTGGCTTTCCCGGTCTCGAACAACATTCGGTAGCGCCCGGGATTGGGGGCCCGATTCGCCACACAGTGCTGAATAATATGAACGTAGACGCCCGGCCGCAGCTCTCCGAAAAGTTCCTCTTGCTCCGCTCGCGCGCGAATTTCTTCAACGGAGAAATCCTTTTTGCCCGGATGCTCGCTTTGGAGCAGCGCGGCGGCAATCCAAACCTCGTCAGCCACTCTGATCGCCACTTTGCTGGAAGACATAGTTTCTCCAGGACCTTGAATTGTTACATTCTACCAAGTAATATTGTAATATCAAAATATATATGACCATCATGGGGGACGGGCCTCGCGTTCGAGCTGACTTTGTTCTGCTCCCTCTTCGGCTGGCTTTCGAATGCCCTTGCAGCACTCACCCTGTTTTGCTAGGCTTCCGGCCCAACAAGCCTTATCCAATCCCGGGAGGAACGCCATGCCACACTGTACGAAATGCGGAGCCGCTATAGCAGATAGCGCTGGTTTCTGTCCAAGTTGTGGCGCCACCCAGGGAGCGGCCGCCTCATCGCCTTCCGCCGCCTCCACGCAATCCGGTTTGGCTGAAAACGTCGCTGGATTGCTCTGCTACGTTCTCGGTTGGATCACTGGCCTAATCTTCTATCTCACGGACAAGAGGCCATTCGTTCGTTTCCACGCGGCGCAATCTATCGTAGTCTTCGGCGCGCTCACCATCATCCGAATTATCGTCGGCATGTTATTCGTCACCGGAGGTCTCGCCGGAATTACCACAGGACTCTCGCTGGGAATCCTGCTCTTCTGGCTCATTTCTCTCGTCGGTCTTATTCTCTGGGTTCTCCTGATGGTCAAGGCTTACCAGGGCGAGCGCTACCGCGTGCCCATCGCTGCCGACTTGGCAGACAAGATATTCGGGAAATCCTAACTCGCGAGCTACCCGTCGTTTTTAATTGTTTCTTTTTCGAAGTCATGGCGCTGACGTTCGCCGCCCCTATGCCCACCGGAATCGCCGAGCGGCGCGGCCTGCTCTCCGTCTTCGTTAACCCTTGTTAACCCTTGACATCCGTCAGTCCAGCGTCCATCTTTATTGACTTTCCTTTATGGCACGCCGTACCCGGAGTGATGGGAGACAGAAGTGAAGCTTCGCCTTTGTTTTCACGATAAGTGCTTCGACGGAGCGGCCTCGGCCGCTGTGTTCACCCGCTTTTACCGCGAACGCATCCACCCCGATGCCCAGTTTATGTACACCGGGATGACGCATAAAGCTTCGCAACCGTTCGAAGACGGCATT
>Ga0209116_1000090_pt1 | contig 16356 bp, 9 predicted proteins | sample BlaSpr_A8_OM2_O1_FD_187975 | JGI IMG/M metagenome (GOLD analysis project Ga0209116, IMG submission 187975) | Forest soil microbial communities from Thunder Bay, Ontario, Canada - Black Spruce, Ontario site 2_A8_OM2_O1 (SPAdes) (version 2) | ecosystem: Environmental > Terrestrial > Soil > Boreal...
GCCGCATCACATCGCGCACCTGGTCCAGACGAATTTTCCGCAGTCGGAGCAGTATCCATCCAACTGGCTGCAGCTCCACGCCGGCGAACTGGATGAGCTCGCAAGCATCAGCATTGCCGCAGCCAGGAAAAATCCCGGCCCGCCGGAGTGGATTATCTGGCCCGAAGTTCCCGCGCCTTTCAACTGGCAGGATCCTGCTTTTTCCGCGCGTGCAATTCGCATCGCGCGCGATTCGGGAGCGGATTTCTTGGTCGGCGTCGTGGACTGGAAACAGGCCGCGGATAAAACCTGGCTGGCTTCCAACAGCGCCGTGCTCCTGGACCCCTCCGGCCGGCGAATTTATACCTATGATAAGATTCATCTCGTGCCTTTCGGCGAGTACGTGCCGCTGCGCCGGTGGCTCACTTTCGCGGGACGCCTGACCGCCGATATTTCCGATTTCACGCCGGGAACGGCGTATAGCGTGGGCGAAATTCCCGGAGGCAGCTTCGGCACGTTCATTTGTTACGAGGCGATTTTCCCGGGTGAAGTGCGCCGGTTCGCAGCCGCCGGTGCGCAATTGCTAATCACCATTTCGAATGACGGCTGGTTCGGACGCTCTGCGGCTCCCATCCAGCACTTAATGATGGTGCGAGTGCGCGCGGTGGAAAGCCGGCGCTGGCTGCTGCGCGATACGAACAACGGTTTCACCGCCGCGATCGATCCGTACGGACGCATCGTCGCGCAGTTGCCGACCGACATTCGGGGCGAGCTGGACGCTCCCTACGATTTCAGAACTGATTTGACGCTATACGCGCGATTCGGCGACTGGTTCTCTTGGCTCTGTGTGCTTGCTACCGCAGTGCTTTTGTTTTTCGCGCTGAAGCCACGCGCATCCTAAGAATATAAAGGCGAAAAAGAAATGGCTGAACACATCGAAGACCTGCAGCAACGCTACGCCGAGCTCAAAAAGCGCATCGAGCTCGTGCGGAGCTTTCTTTGACGCTGACTCCGCTCGAAAGCAACTTGCCGCCCTGGAAGTAAAAGTGAGTGATCCTGACTTCTGGCAGAACCAGGAAAAAGCGCAAGGGGTCTTGCAGCAGCGCAAACAAGTCGAAGATCGGGTCAACGCGGAAAAGGTCCTCGATACCAAATCCAGCGACATCGAGACATATTTTAATCTAGCGCGGGAAGAAGCCGACGACTCGCAGCGCGATTCTCTTCTCGAAGACGTCAGCAAGGAACTCGCCTCCGCTGATGCGTATTTGTCCGAGCTGGAAACGAAAACACTTCTCGCCGGTGAAAATGATCGCCTGAACGCTATCGTCACCATCAAGCCGGGCGCCGGCGGAACCGAATCGCAGGACTGGGCGGAAATGCTTCTGCGCATGTATCTCCGCTGGGCGGAACAGAAAGGACTCGGCGCCACTGTGATCGACTCAACTCCCGGTGAAGAGGCCGGAATCAAAACCGCCACCGTCCAGATCGCGGGTGAAAATGCGTACGGCATGCTGGCAGGTGAAAGCGGCGTGCACCGCCTGGTGCGCATTTCGCCCTTCGATCAAGCCGCGCGCCGCCACACTTCCTTCGCTTCCGTTTTCGTCATCCCCGAGATTGACGACAAAATCGACATCGTGGTGAAACCCGACGATCTTCGCATTGACACATTCCGCGCCGGCGGCCACGGCGGTCAGAATGTCAACAAAGTTGAATCCGCCGTCCGTATCACGCACCTTCCGTCCGGCATTGTGGTTCAGTGCCAGAACGAGCGCAGCCAGCACAAGAACCGCGAATGGGCCATGAAAGTTCTGCGCTCCCAGCTTTACGAGCTTGAACTCGAAAAGCGCAGCGAGGCTCTGCACAAGCTCGACGCCTCCAAGCCCGAAATCAGCTTTGGCAGCCAGATTCGCTCCTACACCATGCAGCCTTATCAACTCGTCAAGGACCATCGCACGAAGGTCGAGCGCGGCGATGTGGATAGGGTTATGAACGGCGATCTCGATCCCTTCATCCGCGCCTACCTCCTCTTTCGTCGCGATAACGGAGCCGGTGCCGCAGGTGCCCACTAGCGGGGAATCGGGTGGTAATTTTTTGCCCCTCGCTTCCGACATGAGACGTTCTCGTTGACTTCAAAACGGTCGCGCGAGACAATCTTATTGTTACGGGTGTTGGAGTTCACCCTGAACCGCCCCTAAGACGGGCAGATGACTCCTACGAGGGTTCCGCCTTGCTAGGAAGTTATCTGCTTCTGTTCTTCCTTCCTGAGCAGCGAGTCCCCTCACAAGAGGAATCAAATTCAGACGCGCGGTGAGAGAGTCTTTGGCGATAGCGCCCGCGCTCGGTGGCACTCAAATGACTTCGGACGCACGAAAACCTGATGAATCTTTGAACCCGTTCCAAGCCAACCGCCTTCGCATTACCTGCCAATATATCGATAAGCTTCTGGTGGAGATCGAAGGCGTTCTAAATTCGACTGCCTCCAAGGCCGCCTTCCCGCGCTATTCGATTGATATCGTCCCCGCGCAGCGCAGAACGTTGGAAGACTACATAGCAAGAGTCCGCGCACAACTGGTTCGAATTCTCGAAGGACAGGGAATCGTGGCCGAAAGCCCGTCGATTCCGGTATCGCGCGCGGTGCATGTCTTGCTCGGCGCCATCGACATCGCGGCCGAAGAATTGAAGCCGAAGTACATGCGTGGATATGGCCCTGTGCCGGAAAGTGCGGCCACGGAACTAAACGGAATCGTTGGTGAGTTGAGCGCCTTGGTCGCCCGTTTTGGCCGCTACCTGTCTGAAGGGGTCGGTGAGGACCTGAAGGCCCGGCTGGAGCGCCTGGAGCAACCTGGCAACGACTTGGAGCTTCTCGCAAAAATTGAACAGACCGTCCGAGACCAGGGCCTGGTGGAATTCCGCTCATCAATCGCCGCGATTCTGGATCGAGCGGAGGACCAAAGTTTCGAAATCGCGGTATTTGGACGCGTAAGTTCCGGGAAATCCTCCTTACTGAATGCAATCCTCGAAACGGACATCTTACCGGTGGGTGTCACTCCCATCACTGCTGTTCCCACTCGCATCACCTATGCCGAAGAGCCATCTCTTAGCGTATGGTTCTCAGAAGCGCCCAAGAAGAAACTTGAGATTTCTCACCTTCCGGAGTTCGCAACAGAACAACGAAACCCCGGAAACAGCAAGCATGTGACGCGCATTGTCGTCGCACTCCCTTCAGCAAGGTTGCAGGGTGGGATCGCATTTGTCGACACGCCGGGATTGGGCTCTCTTGCCGCAAGCGGGGCCACGGAAACACTGGCCTACCTTCCCAAATGCGATCTGGGAGTGGTTCTGATCGATGCGGGTTCGACGCTCACAGCCGATGACCTCCACACCATCATGATTCTTCAGGAAGCGGCGATTCCCGTGAATGTTCTTCTCAGCAAAGCGGACCTTCTCGGCGCTGAAGACCGTGTTCGAGTCATTCGGTACGTCAGGGAGTACACCGCATTCGAATGCCAGTTGGACCTGCCCGTCCACCCCGTGAGCGTTTTGCCTTCTTGGAAGGAAATGCTCGATCAGTGGTTTGAAAACCAGATCGGCCCTCTATACGCGCGCTCGCAGGATCTCCGCGCTGCATCGCTGCGAAGGAAAATCGGAGCTTTGCGCGATTCTGTCACAGCGGCTCTCGAATCACGGTTGAAGAGAGACGCGCGGCCATCGGCCGAGTCTAAAGACCAAGCGCGCGCGGCAGAGGATCTTCTCCGAAAAACGACGGGACAAATTGAAGAAGTTCGCTCGCATTGCGAAAAGTTTATTCACGGGGCCGTCGCCAGCATGCCGGAAGCAATCGAGGAAGCCTCGAGGCGATTCCTGCATTCCTCGTCCAAGGGCAGTTACGGTGTAGTTGTGCCCGGGCAGTTGGTTCGCGACAACATCACTCAATTTATTCAGCTCCAAGTGAGGAAGCTCCAAGTAGAAATTACAACTCTTGCGGACCAACTCAGTCACGACCTTCGGCAATGTTCCGCTGCCTTGGGCCTTCCCGATGCGTTGGCTGAAGGCGAATTCCGGTCTCTCATCCGAGGCACTCCCGTCTTTGAATCGCTGCCGTCCAACATCGCTGTCTCTCGCCCAGCCCTTGCGGGACTTCTAGGCCGTCGGGTCGCGGAGCTTCAAGTGGCCAGGCAAATTTCGCGCCAGTTGCGCCAGCCTTTTTATGTTGGGCTGGAGGCCTATTGGCAGTCGGTACGAGAGTGGACGGACTTCGTCATAGGCCAACTGAAACAGAAGTTTGAGGTCTACGCCGAGAGCTATCGTGCTCAGGCCGAGCAGGCGCTGGGAAGCAAGGAGCTTACGAAAGACCAACTCGACGGCCTTGAAGAAGATCTTGCCCGGTTGAAGCCGCCTGTGGAAGTGGGAAGTGAGCTTCGCGGGCTCAATTCGACGCGCCGCGCTAATCTCGCGCAGGCGAGCTCGAAGACGATGTAACCACCTCCAAATTGGGAGAAGCAGAGCGAGATGGCACTTCTAAAGGCTCCGTTCGAAATCCTGATTGGTCGCGAGACCGAAGAGCAGCGTCTCCAAACGGCGTTGCTCAAACGTCAAAGCCTACTCATCTGGGGAGCTACCGACGCTGGCAAGAGCTTGCTGATCGAGAGTGTGCTCACCGGTCTTCCCGAAGCCGAGCGCCGCAAGTGTATCTGCTGGACTGGCGCGACGAGCCGGCGACAGTTGCTCGAACATTGGATACGCGAACTCTACCTGGCGGGCGATCCTTTAGTACGGAAGAAAATCCACGCCGACCGGGCAACAGACGCAGCCCTGACCCGTTGGATCAGCCAACAGTCCATGCTCCGGTTACGGGGAATCGTCTTCTCGGCGGCGGAGCAGGGTGAGTATCGATTCTTCATCGATCATTTGCCCCCGGCTTCGCACACCATCGCCCACCTGATGAAAGAAATCATGTACCGCACCAAGACGCCGGTCTATCTGACCGGTCGCGGCTATACTCAGAGCGAAATCGGTTATGCGTGGAGTCTGTTTTGGACTGACGAATACCGAATCCGATTGGGTCCGCTGTCCGAAGCGTCTGCCAGTGAACTGCTGGAAATTTGCATACAGAGGTTTGGCTTGAGCTCTTTCGATCTCGAGGGCTTTCGCGAGCAGGTATTGCATTTCAGCGGACACCTGCCGGGCTCCATCGTGAAGATGTGCGAACTCGCTGCTCATCCGTGCTATCACTGTGGAGATCACGTGAAAGTCACATTGGTCCACGTGGATTATCTGCTGCAGAGCCATCCGTCCGTATCACTCGCTGCCGCGAGCTATAGGTCATGAGTACTCCGCGCGATGATCGTCAAATCCTCGTTCAGGATGTGTCAGCGGAATCGTCGCTCCAGTGCCTCGCTGATCTCGCGCTGAAACTGGGATCGGAACGAGTCCGGGTAGAAGCCATCGAACTCGCGCAACGTACCGGCGAAGGCCGATTCTATGTCACCTGCATCGGGCAATTCAAACGGGGGAAATCAACCCTCCTGGACGCTTTGCTAGGCGACCGCATCCTGCCCACCGGCGTCTTGCCGATAACGGCCGTGCCAACCGTCGTACGCTACGGGCCTTCGAGAAGCGCCACAGTGCGCTTTCGAGGCGGAGCTTGGGTGGATATTTCACCTGAGGCTCTGTCGCAATACGTTTCCGAAGAGTTGAATCCCGAGAACAAAAAAGGTGTTGCCGGCGTGGAAGTCTTTTCTCCAAGCCCGCTTCTTGCCCAGGGAATGTGCTTCGTGGACACGCCCGGGTTGGGTTCTGTCTTTACTGGGAATACGGCGGCCACGCTCGCATTTGTTCCGCACACGGACGCTGCGATAGTCGTTGTCGGCGCCGATCCGCCGATTTCAGGCGAAGAGCTGGCGCTGGTCGGAGAAATAGGGAATCACGTGCACAACCTCATCATCGTGATGAACAAGGCGGATAGAACTTCGGACGAGGACCGCAGGATGGCCAAGTCTTTCACAAGCGAAGTCCTTGGCAAACGGCTGCAGCGGCCTGTCAGCCGTATTTACGAGGTCAGTGCCGAGGAGCGTCTGGAGAATCGGGGCCCACAGCGCGATTGGGAATTGCTGATCGACGCATTGAAAAAGTTGGAACGAGAGTCTGGGGGCAGTTTGGCGCGCACTGCCGGAGAAAGAGGCCTTCGCCGGTTGAGCGAGGAATTGCTCACGATCGTTTCGGAAGAAAGAGAGGCTCTGCGGCGGCCGATTGATGAATCCGAACGTCGCATCCGGCATTTGTGCCAGACAATCTCGGAAGCGGAGCGATCGCTCCAAGACGTGGGTTATCTGTTCATGGCGGAGGAACATCACCTCTCCGACATGTTCCTTGAGCAGCGAAGCGAGTTTCTCGCCCGGACATTGCCGAAAGTGAACGCCGAGTTTCAAGAAGAGGTGAAAACGTTGAAGCGGCGCTATGGCCCGAAATTCCGTAAGGACGCGATGCGCTTGGCGCAAATTATCTCCAAGCGCCATGTCCTCCCCTGGTTGCAAACCGAAGAAGCGGCGGCCGAGAAGGAGTATCGAAGGATCGCGTCTCGGTTTGTAGGTATCGGGAATGACTTCCTCAAAAAACTATCCTCTTCTGATGTGCCGGAACTCGCTCGAATGCCTAATGCGCTCGATTCTGGGAGTGGTTTCCGCGTGCCCTCCAGGTTCACTTTCGAACAGTTGCTTCACGTCTCTTTGCCTGCCTCTCCTTTGCGATATCTCGCCGACGTCTTCCTCGGAGCTGTGCAGGCTTCCGCTGTGATTGAGCGTGAGGCGAGTGAATTCTTTGAGCACCTGGTGGAAATGAACAGTACGCGCGTCCAGTCGGATGTCGTGAAGCGGGTGCAGGAGAGCCGCGCGCAACTCGAAATCGAAATCCGGAAACTCCTTCACGAAGTCAGCCGCATCGCGGAACGGGCCCTTGACCGTGCGCGCGCGGTCAAGTCCGAAGGTGCCTCGGCGGTCGAGGCCGCTATCGCTCGTCTCGATGCCGCTGAACTCGCAATCAAAGGCCTCCCGGCGCCAAGTAACATGTGCCCGTGAGGGTGCCCGAAGGGAAATTCGTCGCCCATCGCCGGCGTTGTTTCAGAACGTGCAAGCTCTCTAGCGCCCATTCCAGCGCCGATATTCACCGTTCGAGCCGCATTTAACGCCTTTCAGCGCATAAGATTGACACGCCTATACCCCTATGTTAATTTTGCTGTTCGGCTGAAACTGCACCTAGCGCAATTTGGCCCCGCAATCGCCTTTCAATCTGCCGGAGGATACTTTTTTGGCGCACTCTGACGAAAAATACCTGTTTACCTCGGAATCTGTAACCGAGGGCCACCCCGATAAAATTGCCGACCAGATTTCCGATGCCGTTCTCGACGCTGTCCTAACGGACGATCCCATGGGCCGCGTTGCTTGCGAGACTCTCGTCACCACCGGACTTGTGGTCGTAGCTGGTGAAATCACCACCACTACGTATGTTGATTTCTCCGATCTCGCCCGCGAAGTGATTCGCGACGTAGGCTACACCCGCGCCAAGTTTGGCTTCGACGCGGAGACCTGCGGCGTAATTTGCGCCATCAAGAAGCAGTCTCCCGACATCGCCATGGGCGTGGACACCGGCGGCGCCGGCGACCAGGGCTTGATGTTCGGCTTTGCTTGCGACGAAACGCCCGAGTTGATGCCCATGCCTATCCAACTCGCTCATAGCCTCACGCACAAACTCGCTGAGGTCCGCAAGAAGGGAACTGTAGATTTCCTCCGCCCTGACGGAAAATCCCAAGTCACCATTGAATATATTGACGGACGCCCCGCTCGCGTTGACGCCGTGGTCATTTCCACCCAACACAGCGACAAGGTTTCACACAGCAAACTCGAAGAAGCGGTGATGGCCGAAGTCATCAGTCCTGTCCTTCCCGGGGCCATGGTCGACAAGAAGACCAAGTACTACATCAATCCCACCGGCCGATTCGTAACCGGCGGTCCCATGGGTGACGCAGGTTTGACCGGCCGCAAGATTATCGTGGACACCTACGGCGGCTACAGCCGTCACGGCGGCGGCGCTCTCTCCGGAAAAGACGCCACCAAGGTGGACCGCTCCGCTTGCTACATGGCACGCTACGTCGCAAAGAACATTGTAGCCGCCGGCCTGGCCACCAAAGTGGAAGTCCAGCTCGCTTACGCCATCGGCGTTGCCGAGCCTGTTTCCGTAATGGCCGACACCTTTGGCACCGGAACGATTCCGAATTCGCAGATCACCGAGCTGATTCGCCATTTCTTCAAGCTCACGCCCAAGGGAATCATCGAAACGCTCGATCTTCGCCGCCCGATCTACCGTCAGACTGCATCGTACGGCCACTTCGGCCGCACCGGCCCGGGCTTCACCTGGGAGAAAACAGACAAGGCCCAAGCCATAAAGAAAGAAGCAGGCTCGCGCGGTGTTGTAGCTGCGTCGCGCAGTTAAATTTCCCGCACCATAAAAACTAAAGGGAGTTCTCGTGGAAACGACTGCAGCTAAGCTGAACGGCGATGTGAAGGACCTTGCCCTAGCCGAAAAAGGCAAGCGCAAAATCGAATGGGCCAATCAGCACATGCCCGTTTTGCAGCTCATCCGCAAGCAATTCATAAAAGACCAGCCGCTCAAGGGCATCCGCATGTCCGCCTGTCTGCACGTCACCAGTGAGACGGCCAACTTGGCCATCACTCTGCGCGACGGCGGCGCCGACGTAGTTCTGTGCGCCTCGAATCCGCTCTCGACTCAAGACGAAGTCGCTGCGTCTCTGGTCAAGGATTACAACATCCCGACATTTGCGATCAAAGGCGAAGACAACGCCACCTATTACGCGCACATCAACGCCGCGCTCGACCACAAGCCGCAAATTACCATGGACGATGGCGCCGACCTGGTCACCATCCTGCTCACCAAGCGCCCGGACCTTGTGAAGAACATCATCGGCGGCACCGAAGAAACCACCACGGGCGTAATCCGCCTGCGCGCGATGGCCAAGGACGGCACGCTGAAATATCCCATCGTCGCCGTGAACGACGCGCTCACCAAGCATCTCTTCGACAATCGCTACGGCACCGGGCAGTCTTCGATTGACGGCGTCCTCCGCGCAACGAACCTTCTGATCGCGGGACTCCGTGTGGTTGTTTCCGGCTACGGCTGGTGCGGCAAAGGCGTCGCCATGCGCGCCAAAGGTCACGGCGCCGACGTCATCATCACCGAAATCAATCCCGTGCGCGCGCTCGAAGCTGTAATGGACGGTTTCCGCGTGATGCCCATGACTGAAGCCGCTAAAATCGGCGACATCTTCATCACCGTCACCGGCAACAAATCAATTCTCACGCACGACCATTTCGAACGAATGAAAGACGGCGCGGTCATCGCCAATTCCGGCCACTTTAACGTCGAAATCGACATTCCTGCGCTCGAAAAGCTTTCCAGCTCGAAAAAGCCCGTCCGCCCGTTCGTGGACGAATACGCCATGAAAGACGGCCGCAAGCTCTACCTGCTCGGCGAAGGCCGCCTTATCAACCTCGCCGCCGCCGAAGGCCACCCTGCTTCCGTGATGGACATGAGCTTTGCCAATCAGGCGCTCGCCTCTGAGTACCTGGTCAAGAACGCCAGCAGCCTCAAGCACGAGGTTTACTCCGTCCCTGAAAATATCGACCGCCACATCGCCAAACTGAAGCTCGACTCCATGGGCATCCAGGTCGATAAGCTCACCCCCGATCAAGAGCAGTATTTAGCCTCCTGGTCCGAAGGCACCTAAAAGCCCGATAAGCATTGTTATCGAGCTTCTTTGCGTTTCGGCGCCGCTCTCGAACTACGCTTCGTTACAGGCAGGAACTTTCTCGTCGCAAAATCCGAATGCGGGCGCGCGGGCGTGTAGAGTGAATACAAATGAAGTGCCAAATTCAAAGCTACGGGTCGTGGCACATCCTCGTCGCGCTGCTAGCGGCGCTTGTGGCTGCAATGTTCGCTTCCACGGCAGGCGCGCAACAATGCACCGTAGAGCCCGCATCGATCCCGCTGGGCCAGACCGTACGCCTTCGCTGCGAAATCCCTACAGCCACCGCGCGCCTGAACGGCCGCACCGTGCGTCTCTACAAGCAGGGAACTGGTGATTGGCTCGGACTGATGCCTGTAGCTGTAGCCGATACCCCCGGCGCTTATCCAATTGAATTTCTCGCAGAGGACGGAACCGCGCTCGCCTCTGTCGGCCTGACCATTCGCAAGACCATCTTCCCATCGCAAAATGTCGTTCTCGCGCCGCAAATCGAAGCGCTCCACTCGACGCCGGAAGAAATGCAAACCCTGACCACCTTTCGCGACTCCGTATCCGACGTCAAGTACTGGGAGGATCCGCTCGTGGCTCCCGTTCCCGGTTGCGTCATCTCGCCTTTCGGTGTGAAGCGGCTTCACAACGGAAAACCAACTGGTGATTTTCACGCCGGTATAGATCAGCGCGCGTCCGGCGGGACTCCCATTCGCGCCGTCGCAGCCGGCGTCGTAAAAATCGTCCAGCCATTCAACGTCCTCGGCGGCACCGTAGCCATCGACCACGGCCAGGGCCTCGAGACCATGTACCTGCACATGTCGAAACTGAACGTTGAAGCGGGCGCTCAAGTCAGCGGAGGCGACGTAATCGGCTACGTGGGAGCAACAGGCCGCGCTAACGGCCCTCACCTTCACTGGGTAGTTTACGTGAACGGCGTCCCCGTAAACCCCCAGCAATGGGTCTCGCTAAAATCCTGCGGTTCGGCCAAGAAGAAATCCCAAACGAAGTAGCATTCCTCAATTCCAGTGTTTGAGCTTCGGCCACGACGACGCCAACGGCGCTCTCAGCCCGTGGCAAACCAGTATGGTGTAATGCTCTTCGTCCATCCCGTAGCGGGGATCCAGCGTCGGCCCTTTTTCCACGCTCTCGCAATACCTCTGCGCGTCATCCAGATCCCATTGCAGCAAAATCAAACTCTCGCCCGTATAATTCCTCGGTCCCCAATAGTAATAATTCTGATGAGCGCTGATCGACTTGGGCAATCCGTAGCGCGAGCCGAAGAAATCTATTGCGCCGGCCTCGCCGTAATTTCCTGCCAGAATCCCCGTCTTTGCGCGCTCTTCCGGGGGCATCGCGTTGTACACATCGGCCACCGACGCCACCATTTCCGGCCAGCCAAACTCATCGGCGAAATGCTGCGGCAGAGCTTCGGTGTCGTGCGATTCGGTGTGCGGCAACTTGATCCCCAGTGACTCTATGTACGGCACGACCCTCGCAATCGGCAAAATCGGAATCACCAGCGGCGCCAGTGTCGCGCCCATCACCAGCACCAGCGCAGGAATCGCAACACGCACCCAGCGCAGCCCCGCGCGCCCGCGAGTCAGCTCTTCCCAGTACACTCCTCCGGCGGCAAACAGCATGGGATAAATCGGGGCCAGATAATAGTCCTTGGCATGCAGCGCCATCATCACCGCAAGAAACGCCAGGTACGTGACTCCCAGACTTCTGTAGCGCTTCCCCTCACGGTGGAATAGAAGAAAGCCCAGCCCCGCAATCCACACGATGGCTCCCGCAGGGTTCAGCATCAGGACTTGCTGCAGCAGAAAACGCAGAGGAGGCAACACGGTGTTCTTGCCCGTTTTCCTTACGTTGTTCAGGTCCACCCAGGTCGGAAATCCGTGCTGATATTGCCAGACCAAATTCGGCAGGGAGATCAGGAACGCGATCCCCACTGCAATCCACAGCCACTTGCTCTTAAGCAATCGCCGGTCGGACGTCGCCACTATTCCGACCAGCAGCGCAAAAAGAAAAAACACCGTTGAATGTTTATTTTCCAACCCGAGCCCGAGAAGCACTCCGCACCAAACCAGCAGTTTCGGTTGATTCCGATTGATCGCCAGCAGCAGAAAATAAACGCAGCCCATCCAGGACAGCGGCTCAAAAACATTCATCGAGTAGCGCCCGTCAATCACGAGAACCACCGGAGCCACCAACACGGACACGCATGCCAAAAACATCGCGAACTTTTTTCCGCCAAGCTCGCGCGCGATAAGGCCCGTCAATACGATCTGCGCTCCCCCCGCCAGCGCCGGCAGCAGCCGAAGCGCATGGAGCGATTCGCCGAACAACGCGCGATTTACTCGCAGCACCCACGCCGCCAGCGGCGCGAAGTCCACATACCCGAACGCCAAATGATTGCTGGTAGCTATGTAGTAAAGTTCATCGCGGAAATACCCGTAACGCCCATCGGTAAGCATCTGCACGAGCACCGCAACTGCCGCCAGCACCCACGCAATCGCCATCCCGCCGGAAAGGAACGACTCTCGACGGTCGGCGATACGCGACTGTCGCCTTGAAACACTCTCGTTTGAGAAGCCCGCCACCTGATGGGAAGTAGTCTCGTCCATGAGGCGAGCAGCTTACCGGACAAAAATCCAGCATTCAACCGCACAAGTGTTTTCGTCGAAGACCTGACCTACGCGGCGGTTCAAAAGTGAGAGAGAAGAAGTATTACGATGCGGAGCTTTTGCTGAGGCCGACCAGCTTCTGGAATTCAGGGTCGTCGCGCAGGCATTCGAAATCAGAATCTTTCGCCGCCCAATTGCGATTCCCATATCCGGCCGCAAACGCCTTGTGGAGCGTCTCGAGCGCCTCTGCTTTTTTCCCAAGGACGCCGTAGGTGCAAGCGGCGTTGTACAGGGTGTTGGCGTCGCCGGGGCGAAGGGCGACGGCGGTCTGCAAGTGCCGGGTGGCCTCGTCCGCGTCTTGTTCAGAGTTGGCGAGCTGATTAGCCAGCAAGATACGGGCCCGTACGTCTTCCGGCACCAGTTCCAGTTGTTGGCGGAGGGCCTTGATCATCCGCTCTCGGACATGCTCCGTTTCCTTTTTCCGGCCCAGCCGTTGCAGCGTGTTGCGATAGGGAATATAGGTATTGTAGTCGTCGCCGTTGGCTTCGATGGCCCGCTCCGTGAGCGCCGCGGCCTCTTCGAACCGCCCGGAGGCGAAGTACGCTCGGCCGAGGATGTTCCAGGATCCGTCACAGTCGGGCTTGCGCTCGATGGCGCGCTGGGCCAGCAGTGCGGCGTCATCGTATTTCTTCTGCGCATAAGAGAGTCGGGCGTGCGCTACCAGCACTTCCGGCAGGTCCGGCGCAAGCGCAGTGGCCCGGTCGCAGGCAGCCAGTCCCCGTTCAATCCATTTCGGGCTCTGTTCGCGAATCTCGTAGATGAGCCCGCACAGGTGCGCAATCCCGGCGTGCGCCAGAGCGAAATTCGGGTCCATCTGGATGGCCTGTTCGAACATCTGGAGCGCGTAGTCCATATTCTCGCGGCGCGTGTAGCTTCTTCCGCGCAGGTAAAAATCGTACGCCAGAGTGTTTTCCGTGGGCTTACGCGCAATGATTTTTTCTTCCTGAGGCGTCAGCGTAATGCGCAGCGCCTGGGCGATGCTTCGCGCGATTTCTTCCTGTATGGCGAACACGTCTTCCAGCTGCCTGTCGTACCGCTCCGCCCAGACCGAGTGCCTGGTTGAGGCTTCCACCAACTGTGCAGTGATCCGCACCCGATTGCCGGCTCGGCGAATAGACCCTTCGAGCACGTAGGAGGCGCCAAGCTGCTGGCCCACCTGATGAGCCGTGACCGCTTTGTCGCGAAACGCGAGCATCTCCGACCGCGGAAAGATTTGCAGTTGCGCGATCTTTGAGATCTCCGTCACAATGTCTTCCGTAATTCCGTCGCGGAAGTATTCATCTTCCTTCGCGCCGCTCTGGTTTTCAAAGTAAAGCACCGCAACCGATTTTTGCTTTGCGACAACCGCTTGCGCCCCGGAACCCGCAACACTCTTCTCGGCGACTGGCCGGCGGCTCGATTCAATGTCGCGGCTGAGCCGCTTCAGGTCCGCGCGAAGTTCCGCGGCAGTCTGGCATCGCAGGTCAGGGTCCTTCTCCAGCGTCTTGCCGAGAATGCTTTCCATCGCCAAGGGCAGGCGTGGGTTTAGCTCTTTCGCAGAGGTGGGCACAGAATGCAAAATCCCGTCGAAAACGACCGCCGACGTCGCGCCCGGGAAAGGAACTGACCCGGTCGCCATTTCGTAAAGCACCACGCCGAGTGAAAACAAATCCGACCGCGCATCCAATTCTTCGCCCCGCGCCTGCTCTGGCGACATATACGCGACTGTGCCCACGGAACTGCCCGGGCTTGTCAGTTGCTCCCTATCGAGCATATGCGTCTGCGTGCGCATGGACGTCGCGCCCACCGATTCGGCGGCGTGCTGGTGCACTGAGGTCAGCTTCGCCAAACCAAAATCCAGAATTTTTGCCTGCCCGCGCTCCACCAAAAAAATATTCGCAGGCTTAATATCGCGATGCACGATTCCCTTCGAGTGCGCCGCATCCAGCCCGTTCGTGATCTGGATCCCGATCTCCAGAAGCTCCGACACCTCAATGGGCTTCCCTGCGATGCGGTTCTTCAGAGTCCGCCCCTCCAGCAGCTCCATGGCGATAAACGGCCGCCCTTCAAATTCCCCAATGTCGTAAATAGTGCAGATGTTCGGATGATTGAGCGCGGAAGCAGCGCGCGCTTCGCGGCGGAATCGCTCGATGGCCTGCGAGTCCTGGGAAATGTCGTCAGGGAGAAATTTCAGCGCGACGTTTCGGCCCAGGCGCGTGTCTTTGGCTTTGTAAACCACCCCCATGCCTCCGCCGCCCAGTTTTTCGAGGACGTCGTAGTGGGAAATGGTGCGACCTATATAGGCGGAGGTATCCGGCACAGGTTCCGCATATTACGCCACCGCTTCAATCCTTGCAAATCGCGCGCAACATGGGTCCGTGCCGCTCGAGCCTTCAAGTTATGCACCGCGCGTCTGCTCGCTCGGTTTGAATCGATTGCCCCATGTGCTAACTTCTCACCCCGAAACCGCCGCGAGCACGTGCCGCGCGGAGCGCCGCGCAGGAGAGCACAATGAAGACTAACGCCGTCAGATTTCTACTAGCACTCTTCGTATTAGCGAGCTTGGCATGTGCCGCCGCCCCGCGAGCCTTCGCCGCCGATAAGCATCCCTTCAACATTGACGACTACGCCGCTCTGCGCTCGGCCCGCGCCGTTTCTATCTCGCCTGATGGAAAATCGATTCTCTATCGCGTCTCCTTCGACGGCACGGCTGGTCCCGCCGACAAACACGAATGGCACCTGATGGATATCTCCGGCGAAAATGCGCGAAAGCTCGACCTGCCGGAACACTTCGAGCCCTCAGGTTTCACAAAGGATGGCTCGCTGTACGGAATATATCCCGTCGGCAAATTGCCCCAGCTGGCAATCGTGCCGCTCGGAGAAGGGAAGCTGGTACAAATCCTCTCCCTCGCCTCCGGAATCCGCTCTGCAACCATCTCGCCCGATGGCACGCGATTTGCCGTGCTGGCCGATCCCCGCAAACCGGACCCGCTTGCCGCCGTGCGCACGATCGCAGCACCCGATGAAACGAGCTTGTACGTCGTCGGCGTGAACGGCTCGGACCCCGGCTGGTGGTGCCCCGCGCTCGTGGACGTCACCGAGATCGCTTGGTCTCCCGATGGCTCGCAAATCGCCGTAGTCTCCATGTGGCCAAAGGCCGGGCATCACGACGTGCATTCGTTCGTAGATGCTTGCAGTTCCACTGGAACGCGCCGCCTTGCCGAAATTCCCGACGCCACAAGCGGCCTCGCCTGGACCTCCGGCGGTAAAGAACTCGTCTTCGCCGGCACCACTTCGCCCGTCCTCACTCCGGAGCACGTATTTGCGTTGCCGGTCAGCGGCGGCCAGCCCGTCGATCGCACGCCTGATCTCGCAGGCACCGCGATAACTTTGGCCGCCGATCCCCACGGCAATGTCTGGGTCGAGATGCACAAGGGTGTCATCACCGAGACGTACTCTTATCGCGATGGAAAACTCGAGCCTGCCTATCGCTGGCCGGACGGTATCGTGCAAGGACTTCCTGCTTACTCCTTGCTTTCATCCGCTCCCGCCGTGTTGGCATTCAACGTCCAGGATCCCTTGCACTGCACAAACGTCGCCGTGGTCGCAGGCGCGCAACTGCAAAAGATCACGCACGAAGGCGACGACGCTCTGGCCAACGTAAATCTCGGCGAAGTGAAAGCCGTGCATTGGACCTCGAAGGACGGAACCAAGCTGGAAGGAATTGTCACTTTCCCCGCGGACTACGCCGCAGGCAAGAAATATCCCTTCCTGGTTCTTCCACACGGGGGCCCGGAAGCTAACGACGAACTTAACTTCGACCTTTTTTCACGGCTGATCGCTGGAATGGGATATGTCGTACTGCAACCGCAATATCGCGGTTCTACAGGCTACGGCGCGGATTTT
>Ga0209116_1000092_pt1 | contig 16272 bp, 11 predicted proteins | sample BlaSpr_A8_OM2_O1_FD_187975 | JGI IMG/M metagenome (GOLD analysis project Ga0209116, IMG submission 187975) | Forest soil microbial communities from Thunder Bay, Ontario, Canada - Black Spruce, Ontario site 2_A8_OM2_O1 (SPAdes) (version 2) | ecosystem: Environmental > Terrestrial > Soil > Boreal...
GCTCCCGCTAACGTGCAAATCATAATCAACGACCGCCCCGACATTGCCAGCATCGCCCGCGCCGCCGGCGTCCACGTAGGCCAGGAAGATCTCAGCGTAACCGCCGCTCGCCAAATCTGTCCGCCACCTCAATGGGTTGGAATTTCGACACATAATCTCGAACAACTTCGCGCCGCCATCGACACTTCGGCGGACTATATAGCCGTGGGCCCAATCTACCCGACCACCACAAAAGAAAATCCCGACCCAGTCGTAGGCTTGGACCTGATCCGCGCAGCCAGAAAACTAACGCGCAAGCCCCTGGTAGCGATTGGCGGCATCACCATAAATTCCGTCACCGAAGTCATGCGCGCCGGCGCCGATTCCGTAGCCATAATCAGCGATCTGCTAAACGCTCCGGACCCGGCCCAACGCGCCCGAGAATATTTATCAAGCGCAGCGCAAGCCATCGCCGCTCGCAGCAATAACGGCGCATGAGGACTTTGAGGTTGTGGCGGCCTTGAGGGCGGCGCCGCGCACTTCGCGCCATCGGCTGCACAGCAACAACCGCGGTCAATGAGTGCGCGTCACATTCCGTGAGCTTTGCAGGTCGTGGGGTCAGCCACGGCATTAGCATTCAAGCATCGATCCGGCGTTAGCCGCTGAAGTACCGATTTTGCAGTTGCTACCGAGCGCCACTGTGTTATTTTTCATCCGCGCTCCGCGCAGACCATATTGGTCTGCATTGGAAATCTCAATGCTCTTATCAGTCTGAATCATGGTTCACCTGTGGTGCCCTTGGCTTTCTGCCAAAGCGCCACACCGACGGAGGCCTTACCGCATGAGCAACGCGCTGTTCAAAAAGAAGCCCATGGACTGGCTGCTCAACGAAGCGAAAGCCACGGGCGAACACACCCTGAAGCGCACGCTCGGCCCGATCTCTCTGACGGCCCTGGGCGTCGGCGCGGTGATCGGCGCCGGCATCTTCGTCCTCTCCGGCCTGGGCGCGCACTACGCCGGTCCTGGCCTCATGCTTTCCTTCATAATCTCCGGTCTGGGCTGCGCTTTCGCCGGCCTCTGCTACGCAGAATTCGCAGCGCTGATTCCGCTAGCAGGCAGCGCCTACACCTACGCCTACGCCGCGCTGGGCGAATTGATCGCCTGGATCATCGGCTGGGACCTCACCCTGGAATACGCCATGGGCGCCAGCACCGTTTCCTCCGGCTGGTCAAACCACTTCATCGAATTTCTCAAAATTTTTCATCTGAAGATGCCGCTCTGGCTCGCCTACGACCACTGGACCGCTCTCATCACCGCCGAAAATGTCATCGCCCGCCAAATGGCGCACGCTTCCGATCCCTCCCTCGTCATGGGCTCGCAAGCCTTCCTGCTGCACGTCGGTGACATTATCACCGCGCAGTCTCCCGAACTCCTTCAGCGCGCCCACGATCTGGTCGCCGCGCCTTCGCTCTTCGGCGTCGAAATCGGTTTCAATCTTCCCGCATTTCTTATCGCCCTGATCATCACGGCCGTCCTGGTAATCGGCATCAAGGAAAGCGCCTCCTTCAACGCAACCATCGTCATCGTCAAAGTCGCCGTCGTGCTCTTCGTCATTCTCCTGGGCATGCGTTACGTCAGCCCCTCCAACTGGGGCAGCGATTGGTCCAGCTTCGCGCCCATGGGTTTTGGCGGCATCGGCAGGGGAGCGGCCTACATATTTTTTGCCTACATCGGTTTTGACGCCGTCTCCACCACCGCGCAGGAAGCAAAAAATCCGCAACGCGACTTGCCCATCGGCATCATCGCTTCGCTCGTGATGTGCACGATCCTTTACATCCTGGTCGCCGCAGTCCTCACTGGCATGGTGCCCTGGAAAGAAATCAATATCGAAGCGCCTCTCGCCGTCGCCTTCCTCGATCGCGGCTTGACCAAAGCTTCTTACCTCATCACCGCAGGCGCACTCGCCGGACTCACCAGCGTCATGCTCGTCATGCTCCTCGGCCAGACCCGCGTGCTCTATTCCATGGCCAACGACGGACTGCTGCCGCGCAAATTTTTCGCCGCGATCCACCCCAAATTCCGCACACCCTACAAAAACACAATTCTGGTCGGCCTCATCGCCGCCATCATCGGCAGCGTCACTCCCATCAACATCATCGGAGAAATGGTCAACATCGGCACCATCTTCGCCTTCATCATCGTCTGCATCTCCATCATGGTTCTGCGCAAGACAAACCCCGGCCAGCCCCGCCCCTTCCGCACGCCCTGGGTCCCGCTCGTCCCCATCCTCGGCATCCTGTTCAACGGCTACATGATGTACAAATTAGGCTGGGTCAACTGGGCCCGCCTGATCATCTGGCTTGTAATCGGCCTCTTCGTCTATTTCGGCTACAGCCGCCACCACAGCCGAGTACAACGAAACGATCGCAGCGCCTTGTAATTTATTCCGCGCAAATTAGGCGCGTCGTCATCCTTCGCCTTCCTCGCGACGCCGCTCGCTTTCGTGGCACAGCCGCTCTTGCACTTGGCTGTGCGGCAACCAATTCGGCGCCGCTACTGTCCTCGCTTTCGCGCGCTGCTCCACCTTCCCTAACTCCCGCACCTCAGCTATTCTTCTAACGCGCAATACGAATCAAAGTGAATCGACTCTCCCCTCGCCGCCTAATCATCTTCCTACGGCGCACCTCGCCGTTGGACATAATCGCCGCTGCAATCATTGCGATCTACGTCCTGACACACATCGCTCTCGCCTTCCGCCCCACGATCCCATTCACCGGCTTCCTGAGCTTCCTCGCCTTCCTCGCGACGGTCTACCTGTTCGTCCGCCTGATCCCCTGGCTACGCAACCGCTTCATGTGGACTCTGCGCAATCGCCTAATCGTCACCTACGTTTTCATAGCGGTCGTCCCGGTGATCCTGCTCCTGTCCATGGCCGGCCTAGCCACCTACGGCCTCTACCTCCAACTAGGCGCCCACCTCTTCCACGACGACTTGCAACAACGCATCAGCACCATAGCCGCCGATGCCGACGCCCTGGCAGGCGCAGTAGAAATGGAAGCCGCCCGCGGCGCAGAGCCCAGCAACGAAACGATTCTGCAGCGGCCAGGCGTCTTGAATCTAATCGAAGCTGAACGCCGCGAATGGCCCGACCTCCGCGTCTTCCCCAATCGCGGCCAGCGCCTAATCCAATCACAATCCGAAGGCGGCCAACACTTCTCCGGCCTCGTCGAAATTGACAAAAGAATCTGGATCGCAGCAGCTGTCAGCAAAACCGGCCCAGCAGGGCCATTCAATCTCGTTGTAGCCACCCCACTAGATTCCGCATTCCTGGACAGCTTCGCCTCCGAGTTCGGTCCCATAGCAATAATCCCACTCCGTCCCGGCAGCGAAAATAATCCTCCCAACATCTCGCTCAATTTCAACGGCCACGTCTTCATCCCCGGCGAACAAATCGCCAGCCGTCGCCGCACTCTAGGCCCACCGCAAAATTGGGCAGACATCCGCATTAACGGCGTCTCCACCATCGAACTAGCCCACGTCGGCCCCCAGCCTCCTGACGCGCCCGCCGCAGTCTTCGCCTCCTTCGGCATCCGTGCTTCAGCGCTCAGCCGCCGGCTCTTCACTTCGGTAGGCGACGTCGGCCCCGTTCTCGAAATCCTGCTGATCGCCGCCGCTGTAATTTTCCTGCTCCTCGGCATCGCCGGTCTCGCCACCGGATTCGTCCTAACCCGCACCATCACCACTTCGGTTGACGATCTCTACAAAGCCACGCTCCACGTACGCCGCGGCGATTTCACGCAGCGCGTCCGCGTCCATCAACGCGACCAACTCGGCGCCCTTGGCGAATCTTTCAACGAAATGACCAGCTCCATCGCCGAACTAATCGAAGAACAAAGCAAGCGCCAAAAACTAGAAAACGAAATCGTCATCGCCCGCGAAGTGCAATCCCAACTCTTCCCGCAAATTCTGCCCGCGCTTCCTGGCCTGGAACTAGCCGCCATTTGCCGGCCAGCTCGCGTCGTCAGCGGCGATTACTACGATTTTATCCGCACCGGCACCAACACGGTTGGCATCGCGCTGGCCGACATCAGCGGCAAAGGCATTTTCGCGGCTCTCCTGATGGCCAGCCTGCAAGCCACGCTCCGCAGCCACGCCGGATTCGACGGCCTCGCTGGCACAGCCGAACTAGTAGCCCGCCTCAATCGGCATCTCTTCCGCAACACTTCCGACGATCGCTACGCCACCTTCTTCTACGCCGTGTACGACGTAGCAGCCCGCACGCTGACCTACACCAACGCCGGCCACCTAGCCCCATTTTTCGTAAACGGTTCGAACGTGCAGGAACTAAGCGAAGGCGGCACAGTCGTTGGCCTGATTGAAGACTGCAAGTTCACCCAAGGCACAATTAAAGTAGAACCCGGCAGCCTGTTCGTAGCCTTCAGCGACGGCCTGACCGAACCCGAAAATGTCTACGGCGAAGAATTCGGAGTCCAACGCCTCCGCGAAGAAGTCCTCCGCCAACGCAGCCTGCATCCCCAACCAATCGCCGAAAACCTAATAGGCGCCGCCGAACAATGGGCCGGCACAGCCGAACAAGCCGACGACATAACAGTAGTGGTCGCCCGCATGGGCTAAAGGCTCGATCCGCCGCGACGCATCGTCTCGCCGGTTCTTCGCCGTAGAATTGTCTCTGGAGTGGTGGCGGCGCTCCCTGCTGCGCCCGCTTCCGACATTGCCGTTGAACTTGTTGCGGCCGCCTGCATTTTAGGCGGGCGTCTTTGCCGTCGGTTTTCTCTTTGATTTTTCCTACCGCGCCGCCGTGCAGAACCACGCCACGCCGCGCGCCGTCCGCCTGAGTCGAGGCGAACGATCTTGCTTCGTGGTTCTCCTCGCGCGCCTCTCTCTGTGGCTCTGTGCCTCGGTCGCCACTCCTTTTTCGCCCGCCCCGGCCCCAAATCCCAAAAAATTCATTATACTTGGCGCACCCGAATTCCCAGGAGCCACAGTGCCACTTCGCAATCGCGCCGCTCTAATCACCGGCGGCAGCCGAGGCATCGGCAAAGGCATCGCCCAAGGACTAGCTCAAGAAGGCGTCCGCATAGCCATCTCCTATCGCACAAATAAAACCGCAGCTCAAGCCACCCTCCGCACGTTGCAAGCGCAAGGCGCCGAATGTTTCGCAGTAGAAGCCGACGCCACCAACCCAGAAAAAGTTCAATTCCTCCTGGACGCCGTCCTAGAACGCTTCGGCCGCCTCGACATCCTGGTCAACAACGTAGGCGAATTTAACTGGAAGCTGGTAGCCGACACCTCCGCCGAGGAATGGCAAAAAGTAATCGCCTCCAATCTTTACAGCGTCTTCCACGCCAGCAAAGCCGCCCTCCCCGCCATGCGCCGCCAGCACTGGGGCCGCATCATCAATCTAGGCGCGGTAGGCGCTGAACGAGCCTTCGGCCAAGGCACAATCTCAGCCTACGCCGCCGCTAAAGCCGCCGTCGTTTCCTTCTCCCGCTCCCTGGCAATCGAAGAAGCCAAGAGCGGCATAACAGTCAACGTAATAAACCCCTCCAACATAGACGAACGCGAACTCACCGCCGATGAAGCCCGCCGCATCCGCGACGCCCGCTCCCCCATGGGCCGTCCCCCCAGCTCTGAGGACGTCACCGCCGCAGTCAAATTCTTCGCCTCCGACACCGCCGACTACATCACAGGCCAAGTAATCAACGTAACCGGCGGCTGGATGCTTTAGTGGGGTTGCATAGGCACAATCCTGCCTGTGCTCTTTCTGTGTGAGAGAGACCAATTCCTGCGTCTGTTCGCACTCGTTCCCAAGGTTGTTTTCCCTTCAAGATCGTGGACTATCTGTCTGCAATGGTTGGTATCGCGACTCCCCCCTTCTTGAGGCTTTCAGTTGCGGCGGAAAGTGATCGTTGAGACGCCCCTAAACCGAGAAGATATTTCTCGCCTGCGTGCCACGTCTGAAAGCGAAGGGAATTCACAAGTTGGGGTCTGCCGTTGGGCGGGTAAACTTCTGCGGGCAAACCAATTTCCGTGATATCGACCAACAAGATGGTGTGACTCAAAGAGTGAATCAGGAAACTGTGTTTCATCGTCCCTAGTGCGCGCCGCTGCTGGCACCTTCTGTGATGCTACGCACGCCAATCCAATAATGTCACGGCACAACTACCTCAACTAAGCTTTTCCAAAATGGACTCGGAGGAAATCTCCCCTTCAATTTTCGGCATCGGTTCTGCCGCCTGCCCAGCCGGCGCCGCGACAACGGTCTGCACAGGCGGCGCCACGTAAGCCGCCTCACCCTCAAACGCGAATTCCTTGCGATCCAGCCCGCGCAGCATTCGCCCGTGGGCACATTCGACGGTGAGGGTGAGCACATCCCCAATGGTTTCCACGGCCGTCACCACGCCATGCGTGCCCGACGCGCGGTGCATCACTTTGTCGCCAGGCAGCGCAACGGTTTCCTTCGATTCGGTCTGTTCGGGCGACGCGTTCTGCCCCAGCGTGGAAATCTTCTCCCAAAGTTTGCTCATGACTCGTGCTCCTTGGTCCTCGATTCAACTTTCGCATTCATCTGTTAGAGGCTGAGCGCGAGCCACCCGTCGACCTCGTCGCGACCGTTGCACACCAGCTTGAGCTTGAGCCGCTCTCCGCCCAGAATACGTGCTTTTATCGCCGCGCCCCAACTATTCGCGTCACCTCGTCCGTAACAAGCAACCACCGCAACTCATCGCCACAAGCGGTTGACGCTGCAGCACACACGCCTTCATCCTGCTTCTAACGCTTCTGTCCACACCTACAGCTGTTTCCGCACCTGCATCGTGTTATTTTCAATGGGAACTAGATTATGAGATGGTACTCACGATCGCGCCCTTCTCGCAGGCCTCGCGCACCCTTGCGCGCAGGTCTGTTCCACCCGTCACTCATCACTCGTCATGAATTTTGCAACGCTTATCACCTCCCCAATCAATCTCTAGTTTTTGTCGTGCTTCTCGCCTTCAGGCCGACTCCGGATAGCACTCCAGAAAGCAGGGAAAGCGAGTTGGAGGTGATGCAAGTCGACTCGACGAAGATGCGCAAGGCGCAGAGGTGCGCCGAAATCATGAAGAACTGGACTGGTGGTACGAAATTTCTGGCGGTGGGCGCGATGCTTTTTTCTGGCGCGCTGGCTACGGCGCAAACGGCGCCCCCGCCGCGCATTTATCATCTGGACGGAGACATCGAAGGCGTCCACGACCCCTCCATCATCTCCCAAAACGGCACCTGGTATCTGTTCGGCACAGCCACCGAGAAGGGCCCACACGCGCAACTTCCCATGCGCTGCTCAAACGATCTGGAACATTGGAAACGCTGTGGCGCCGTCTTCGCCGCCATCCCCGACTGGATCCAGAAAGAAAGCCCGGAAACGAAAGACCTCTGGGCACCCGATATTTCCTACTTCAACGGAAAATACCACGTGTACTACGCATATTCAGCCTTCGGAAAAAATACTTCCGGCATCGCTCTGGTAACCAACAAGACGCTAGACCAATCCAGTCCTGATTATCGTTGGGTGGACGAAGGTCTGGTCCTGAAATCCCTGGCCAGCGACGATTTCAACGCGATTGATCCAAACATCGTATTCGATTCCGCCGGCACCCCTTGGCTCAGCTTCGGCAGTTTCTGGAGCGGAATCAAAATGCGCTGCCTGGATTCCGCCTCGGGAAAACTGTCACCGAAAGACGGAAAGCTCTACTCACTAGCCAGCCGCGAACGGCCCGAAAACCCCGCACCCGCGCCGCCAGGATTGCCCGCGGATTGGCAAGCGATCGAAGCTCCCTTCATCGTGCACCACGGTGATTATTACTATCTTTTCGTTTCCTTCGACCTTTGCTGCCGCGGCGTAAAAAGCAATTACCGCACCATGGTAGGCCGCTCGCACGACGTAACGGACCCCTACGTGGACGCCGACGGAAAACCCATGCTGCACGGCGGCGGCACGGCTCTGTTAACAGGCAACGCCCGCTGGTTCGGCCCAGGTGGCGAATCAATCCTGCAGCAACCCAGCGGCGATATCATCGTTTTCCACGCCTACGACGGCAAAACCGGCCACCCCTTCCTTCAAATTTCAACAATCGATTGGACTAGCGGCTGGCCCCGCGCCGCCCTCGAGGGCGATTCCTCCGCCGCGAAATGACAGTGCGACCGAGCCGACGCAAAAACGGGAGGCAGGCGGTAAGACCGTGGCGAGAAACGGGGCGTGCATTCCAGACGGATTTGGGCCAGGCGCGCCGCCAAATTTGCGCCAACGGAGTGAATTGCGTCCGCCGTTTCCTGGGCAATCGCTCATTCTTGCTGCTTTGGAAATCATCTTCCGCGACGGTGATGCGGTCCAGAAGATTTTCCCGGCGAAACCAAGGCAACGATCTCAACGTTCGACGGCGTAGTACGCGTGAGGCCCAGCGTAACACTCCTACGAAATGCGATCTACGGAAGGCCGCGAGCAGGGGAGAGCCGCAGCTACCAAGCCAAAGAGGGGGTTCGAAGTACGCAACGCAAAAACGCCCATCCTTCCCTGGATGATCTTTGGGAAGGATGGGCGTTGTGTCGTGCTTCGTGCTGTTCGAGCGTTGCCGTTGCGACTGCGGATTACCGGTGTCCGCCACCATGGCTACCGCCGCCATGGCTGCCGCCACCATGGCTGCCGCCACCGTGGAAGCCGCCGCCGCCGCGCGCCGCGCTACCGCGGAAGCCACCGCCGACTGCTACGTGCGACGCGCCACCGCGGAATCCGCCAACTCCACCGCGTCCTGCGAAACCAGGACCGCGACCGGTAAATCCGCGACCGTCGAAGCCGCGCCCGAAACCACGTCCGCCAAAGCCGCCGTGGAACCACGGGCCAGCACCTATGAAGATGCCGCCCGAGAACCAGCTAGGACCGTAGTAACCGTAAGGCGCGCAGGCGTATGGGTAGTATCCATAGTAGCCGTAGGCGCAAGCGGGGGCCGGACCGACGTACCCTGGGCCGACGCCTACGCCCACTACGACGCGTTGGGCGCTAGCGTTCGGTGCCAGGGCTAGGGCACTTCCAAGTACCGCAAAAACCATGAGATATTTGACAAGATGTTTCATTTTTGGGCCCCTTCTGAGCCCGTAAAGCCTTTCAGTCTATAACTGCCTTGTTTCTGACGCCCGCGGTTCCCTTCGGTGGCGTCTGGATAGTGAAACACGCTAGGTAAGGGAAAGTTGCGTTTGGGGGGCGAAGAGGAGGCAAAGTGCGGGGGGCATGGGATTTAACGCCGAGCAGCAGGGAGGGTGATTGGCGATTGGCGAGCAGTGAGTTGGGATTGGCTCCTTGCGCCCCGCGACTCGCCAAAGCCAATCTCGAGTGGCGTCTGATTGTAGTGTGTCGCGGTTCGCAGCCCGGCGTGACGCGGCGATCCCTGAACTGTTGGTAACGCCAAAACGCCGATCAGGCGATTGGCATTACCAGGTCTAGCGTGCTGCGAGAACGGCAGAACGTCAAGACCACGAAGACCGCTGCGCGTTGACTGGGTGCGCCGGGGCTTGCTACTCTGAGTCTCCGGGAATTGTGTTGCATCAAATTCCTATACCGAAAAATTGCCATCGGGGATATCGATCTTAGGGAGGAATACGCATGGCGACGCCAGCTAGGCCCAAGGTTTTCAAGAACTTCATCAATGGTGAGTGGGTGGAGGCGCGCAGCGGCAAGGCCATCGAAAATCGCAACCCTGCGAATACGGGGGAGCTGGTGGGAATGTTCCCGGCTTCGACGCAAGAGGACGTGAACTTGGCGATTGACGCTGCGAAGGGCGCTTACGAGAAGTGGCGGCTGACGCCCGCGCCCAAGCGCGCTGAAATTCTCTACCGCGCGGCGGAAATTCTGATCGAGCGCAAGGAAGATTATTCGCGCGACATGACGCGCGAGATGGGCAAGGTGCTCGCCGAGACGCGCGGCGACGTGCAGGAAGCGATTGATATGACCTACCTGATGGCCGGAGAGGGAAGGCGGCAATTTGGGCAAACCACGCCGTCGGAGCTGCCGAACAAATTCGCGATGTCGGTGCGTACGCCGGTGGGAGTGGCCGGGCTGATCTGTCCGTGGAATTTTCCGATGGCGATCCCGTCGTGGAAAGCGATGCCGGCGCTGGTGACGGGAAATACGGTGGTGATCAAGCCGGCGGAAGATACGCCGCTTTCTACTTACAACTTGATGCAGGTATTGAGCGAGGCCGGGCTGCCGCGCGGAGTGATGAATGTTGTGTTCGGGGATGGTCCGGAGGCGGGCGCGCCCCTTCTCAATCACAAGGATGTGGGGCTCGTGAGCTTCACAGGTTCCACGGAAGTTGGGCGAATCGTCAGCACGGCTTGCGCGCCTTCTTTCAAGAAATGCCACCTGGAAATGGGCGGCAAGAACATCATCATCGTGATGGACGACGCGAATCTGGATCTGGCCGTGGACGGCGCGGTGTGGGGCGGGTTCGGGACGAGCGGACAGCGTTGCACGGCGGCAAGCCGCGTGGCGGTGCACAAAAAGGTATACGGCGAGTTCGTCGAGAAATTTGTGGCGCGCGTGAAGGCGCTGAAAGTTGGCGACGGCCTGGATCCTGCAACGGACATGGGACCGTGCATTAACGACCAGCAACTGAATACGGTGATGAAATACGTGCAAATCGGCAAGGACGAAACGGCGAAGCTCGCGACCGGCGGGAATCGGCTGGAAAGCGGAGCGTGGGGACGCGGCTGGTTCCACGAGCCGACGGTGTTCACCGATTGCGACCCCAAGATGCGCATCGCGCAGGAAGAAATTTTCGGACCGGTGGTGGCGGTGATTCCGTTTGAAGATTTCGATGAAGCTCTGGATATCGCCAACGGAGTGAAGTACGGGCTTTCGGCGGCGATCTATACACGGAATGTGAATCATGCGTTTCGAGCTCAACGGGATTTGCAGACGGGGATTGTTTATGTGAATGCGCCTACAATTGGCGCGGAGACACATCTGCCGTTTGGCGGGATCAAGAACACCGGGAATGGGCATCGCGAATCAGGCGAAGCGGCGTTGGATTTTTATTCGGAGTGGAAGACGGTTTATATCGATTACTCGGATCGGTTGCAGCGCGCGCAGATTGATAATGCGTAAGTGGCGTAGGGGCGAGAAAAATCTGGGGGTCTAAAGACCGCCGCTATACTTTCAGGCCAATTAGGCGCATCAGTTCCAGGGCGTTGCTTTTGGCTACTACTCCTTCGCGCAGTTTGTGATCGAAGCGCATTTTTCCTTCCTCAACGTAATCCTGGAAATGAGCATTGCGGACGGCGTGGGGCAATGCCTGCGCGATATCGGTTAGCGCGAGATCGTGGGTGGTGACGATGCCGAGCGCGCCGCGTTCGAGTAGGGCGCGCAGCAGACCATCGGAGCCAATCCGGCGGTCGTTCGAGTTTGTGCCTTCCAGCAGTTCATCGAACAAAAACAACACGCGCGCATTGCCTTCGGTTAATTCAAATACATCACGGATGCGCAGGATTTCGGTGTAAAAACTCGAGCGATGCTCCTGCAGCGAATCCACACGGCGAATGCTGGTGCCAAGCCGGATGGGCGTCATGCGGAGAGATTTGCCACGAATGGGCGCGCCGGCGAGCGCGAGCACGGCATTGATTCCGGCCGTGCGCAGGTATGTGCTTTTTCCGGACATGTTCGAGCCGCTGACGAGGAGCACGCGCGTCCGCGCATCGAGTCGGAAGTCATTGCGCACGCATTCGGCTGTAGCAATCAAGGGATGGCCAAGCTCCACACCGAGGAAAATCGCGGGCGCGTTGGGACTTTCTTCCGCGAAATCCGGGAAGGGATCTTGCGGATGCTCGTAAGAGTAGCTGGCGAGCGAGAGCAGCGCTTCCATTTCCGCGGCAATGTTCACCCAGACGCGCAGTATGCGGCCGTACTGCTTGCGCCATGCTTCTGCCGCGAAGGCGCATTGCACGGTGTAGAGCATGGGCAATTCCAGGAGGCGGCCGAGCAAATCTTCGCGCGCGTCAATCCAATAGACGATGTTCGCGAGCTGGCGTACCGATTGCGAGGCTGTGTGGCGGCCCGACTTTAGTTCCGTTGCGAAGCTTTGCAGCCGAGGCGAAGCGAACGGCTCACGTTCGAGTCGCTGCAGCACGTCCGCGAACAGGCCCAGGCCCTCGGCGTTGCATGCGAGAGCCGAGGTCAGTTTTTCGGCGCGCACGCGCAGCCACAGCAGGACGATTACTTCGAGCAGCAGCACGATGGCCAGCGGCCAGAGTCTTAGCGTGGCCAATAAATATATTGTGGTGGCCGCGGCGGAAATTGCGAGAAGCGCGGTGACGATTCGCCACGGGCCTGCGGGCAGCAGCGGCGTCGCTTCCGCCCAGTTTTCGACCAAGCGCGGGTCGAGGCGGACTTTCAAGTCTTCGCCCAGCAGCGCGAGCTGTTCGCGCAAATCAAGTTTGTCACGCAGCTCGACGACCCCATGTTGCCTTTCGTGGATTTGCGGCACAGGGGACGCGGTGGTGAGCCATTGCGCCAGGCGCTCTTCGCCCATCGGCAGACGCGCGGTGGAGAGCAATTCGAAAAGGCATCCCGTCCCGAAGATGTCGAGGTCGTCGGCGTAGACGTGTTTGGGATTGCGGAAGCGTTCTCCGGATGCGCCGATACCGGACGAGCGGTCTTCCAGGCGCGCCAGGCCGCGTTGGTAGAAAGCGACGGCGGTGCGTGCGTGGGATAGCGCGCGCAGAGCGGATTCGTGCACGAGTGCCAGAGCTGCATAAATTAGGACGGGAAGCGCGAGCCAGGATGTGGAAATTACTTCGTCTTTCAATGACAGCCACAGGAGGGCGATTGCGATGATGACCGTCGCGAGCTTCGCATTTCCGATCTGTTTGTGCAGAGCGTCTTTCGCGGCGACGGTTTGTTCGCGAGCAGCGAGGCGTTGTGTGTATTCGGCCTGGGGTTGCGGCAAAAGCTGCCTCCGTGTGGCGCGAGTTAGTTTACTACTCGAATGGGTACAAATCGGCGTGGGGAGTGGGAGAGGTTCTAAATCGCGATTTTGCCAGTCCGAAGAAAAAAGGGACGAGGTTCTTGTAGCAGAAACCGCAGGATTACTGCTGCGGCTCTGCGGCGGTTGGCATGTACATCGGAGCGGGCGGGGGAGTCCAGGCTGATTCCGGGACTTGCTTGGCCTGGTAATTGCGATACCAGAGGGATTCGCCGGCTCTTTGCCAGAGGCGCGTGCCGAGCCAAATCAGAATCATTAGTTGGCTCAGCAGAAACGCCGCCACGTTCGATTGCGGGCTCAGGCGGAACATCCATAAGTACAGGCCGAACGCGAAGAGCGCCCAAGCGATGATGCTGACGCGCAGGTAGAGCCAAAAGAGCGAGAGAAAGTTACGGCGCAGCAACCCGAAAGCGCGGCGAAGGGCGCGATGCATTTTCTTTTCGTCTTCGGCTACGGCAATGACTTGTGCCATGTCAAACCACAGTCGCACGATGATTAAGAGCAGCAAAATCACGACAGCGGCAGCTTCGAGGAAATGATCGCCGCTGTAGGGAGAAATGGATTGCTCTTCCATGTGTGTGCGGATGACGCTGCTGGCCGCGGCAAGCCCGGCGATAGGCAGCAGTACGATTGCCAGGTAGATCAGCAGGCGGAAAAACCGCCAGAAGTGATGGCCGGCGGCTTCGAAGAAGGCCGTGGTGGTGGGTTTTTCGTCGAGCACGTAGGCGGCGAGGATGCCGCCGGTCGCAAAAAGCATGAAGACCACGAACAGCAGCGAGAAATGAACGATGTTGTGGCCGTGAATTTCCAAGGGCGAATCGGGCAACTGCTGCAGCAAGACCACCGCCGAGACGTCGAAACCCTTTACCAGACGCTGCGCGGCCATGTTGTGATCGAGGAGCGAACTCGCGCGTTCCGTCATTTCCTGCGTCGAGAAAAACCCAAAAATCAGGCAGACGAAGAAAACCCACCAGACCAGGCGCTGCCATTTCCAGACCAGCCCCGCGCCCGACAAAAATGTGCCTCGATTCGTTGCTGCCATTCGCATTGCTCCTTCGAAAGCGTTAGGTAAGCCAGGCCAGCAATTGCGAAAGCCATTCGCTGGCGAAGACCCAGAGGGTTCTGAGTTTGTGAGCCGCGCGCGGATCCGAATCTTCCGTGAAACTGTTGTTGAAGGGGTCGCGATCCATGATGATCTGATTGTGCGCGTCAATTTGCGCGGACTGAATCTTGGCCTTGCGATCGTATTGGTAGCGCACCCAGCGATCCTGGCCGTCCCAGTGTTCGACGGCCGAAGAGCCGTCGTCGAATTTGACATCCACGTCCACCGGGAAAACGAACTCGCCCTTGCGCTCGACGACGACGTAGGTGCGGTAGACTTCGTCTTTTGCACTGACTTTTGCGCCGCGCGCCGAAGTCTCCCACCACTTCAGCGGATCGGAGTGCGCATCGGTGAGCGAATAATCCAGGATTTGCGTGCCGTAGATTGCTTGGTTGAAATACCAGCGCAGACTTTTGCCGGAAACTTCCTCGAGGGTTTCCAGAAAATCTTCACCCGTGGGATGCGTGAAGCGGTAACGCATGAAATAGGTGTGCAAGGCCTGGCGCAAGGTGTCCTCGCCAATGACTTTTTCCAGTGTGAGCAGGACGGTGGCGGTCTTGCCGTAGGTGATACCGCCATAGGAATTGCTGTTGATAAATAGCCAGGCGAAGCGGGCGATGGGATCCGTGTCCGGGTCGCCCAGGTAGCTGATCTTCTGCAAACCGGATTCACTCATTTGCGCGAACGGAAAGTTAATCGCTGAAGTATTCTTGCCATACAGCGCGTCCATCACTTTCACTTCGGTGTAACTGTTGATGCCTTCGTCGAGCCAGGCTTCTTCGAATTCGTTGGTGGCGACCATGCCGTACCAATATTGGTGTCCGAATTCATGTTCGGTGACAATTTCCGGGGCGAGCACGCCCCGAGGCATGTGCACGGCGGTGCCCAGAGTGATTAGCGTCGGATATTCCATGCCGCCAGCGTCGGCGCCTCCGTGGGGAGGGTCAACCATCGTGATGCGGTCGTAGGGATAGGGGCCATACCATTGGTCGAAGAGGCGGAGCGTTCCTTTTTCCGCGTCAATATATCGCTGCGCCGAGGCCATGTGCCCGGGCGACATCAGCAGATGAATTTTTACCGGGCCCTGGCTGCCGGTCCAGGAGTCTTCGACGACACTGAAGCTGGGACTGGCGGTCCAGGAAAAATCGTGGACGTCTTGGGAATGATAGGTGAGCGTTTTTGTGCCGTCGGAGTTATTTACGCTGGAGACCAGGTCGCCGCCGGCGCCGACGATTTCATTTTGCGGGACGGTGATTTTTACGTCGAAGGTGCCGAAGTCCGCGAAAAATTCGCTGTTGGCGTGGAACTGATGGCAGTTCCAGGCGTTTTTCCACCAGACGCCGACTTTGGGGAACCATTGACCGACCATATCGAAGTCATGCGCGTAGCCGGTGCGCTCGACAACTCTGGGAAGCACGTCGTGGAAGACGATGTGAAATTCGACGGATGCGCCAGGGGCAATTGCTTTCGGCAGCGTGACTTGGAAGACGGTATGGTCGTCCGTGTTGTGATCGTCGGGCTGAATGAATTCCATTTTGTTAGTGAGGTCGCCGGCGTTTGCAACTTCCAGTTTGTCCACGCTGATCGAGCCGAAATGTTTGGGGTCCCAGTCGGAGTCCGGGCCATTGCCGCGTGTGCCGGAGCGACGGACTTCGGTCATGAAAGTGGATTGCGGCTGGAAAGCGTTGAGGTATAGGTGGAAGGGAAAGGTTTGCTGCGGTTGCCCAGTCAGATTCTTATAGGTGAGAGTCTCGCTGGCGGCTATGGTGTGTTTGCTGGCGTCGAGCTTGGCTTCGATCTGGTAGGCGACTATGCGGGTGGACAGTGGTTTGGCTGCCGTGTCGACCGATGCGGTGGCGGCGGTCGCTTGAGAAAAAGCGGGGCCGCAGGATAGGGCTACGGCTGCGGCGAGCACAAACACTTTCGTCAATCTCATCCATCCTCCCACACGAAATACGCTTTGAGGGGAACGCACTGGGTCAACCGCCCGTACACAATATGATACGAGGCTAAGGGCGCGCAAGTTTCGTTTCGGGGGAGAATCACACGCCGGTCATTGGTGGCGAGGCTGCGTTGCTAAAAGCGCCTAGCGGGAGATCGGCGTTCTCAGGCGTCGCCACCGGGCTGTCCTCGTGCAGCGGCGTCATATAAAGATGTGCGTAT
>Ga0209116_1000095_pt1 | contig 16204 bp, 18 predicted proteins | sample BlaSpr_A8_OM2_O1_FD_187975 | JGI IMG/M metagenome (GOLD analysis project Ga0209116, IMG submission 187975) | Forest soil microbial communities from Thunder Bay, Ontario, Canada - Black Spruce, Ontario site 2_A8_OM2_O1 (SPAdes) (version 2) | ecosystem: Environmental > Terrestrial > Soil > Boreal...
GCCGAGCTTCGCCATCACCGCTGACGTGGGCGACCCGGACTCGGTCGCCGCGCTGCACACCGACGTCGTCGCGCGCACCGGCCAGATCGACATCCTCGTGAACGACGCCGCGATCGTCCCGTTCACCCCGTGGGACGACGTGGACTTCGCCGAGTGGCGCCGCATCATGCGGGTCAACCTCGACGGCGTCTTCCTGATGTGCCGCGCGTCATCGGACGAGATGCGCAAGCGCGGCTACGGCCGCATCGTCAACATCGCCTCGAACACGTTCTTCGCCGGAACCCCGAACATGGCCGCCTACGTCGCCGCCAAGGGCGGCGTGGTCGGCTTCACCCGGGCGCTGGCCACGGAACTCGGTGCCTACGGCATCACGGTCAACGCCGTCAGCCCGGGCCTCACCGCGTCGGAGGGCGTCATGTCCAGCCCGCACGCCGAGGCCTTCGACTTCGTCGAGACCCTGCAGGCGCTGAAGCGGCGCGCCGTGCCCGGCGACATCGCGCCCGCCGTGGCCTTCCTCGCCTCCGAGGAGGCCGGCTGGGTCACCGGCTCCACCGTCAACGTCGACGGGGGGCACGTCCGCCACTAGTACGATCGATGGGAAAAACGCCATGGCACAGCTTGACCGGGCGGGCCCGCAGGCTCCAGAGGGAATCGCCGCCGAGATCGAAGCCCACTCCATCGACATCATCCCGGAGGGCGAGCGGCGCGGGCGGGTGCACAGCCAGTTCACGCTGTGGTTCGCGACCAACGCCAACGTCTTCAACTTCGTGCTCGGCGGGTTCGCGATCCTGTTCGGGCTGAACGTGCTGTGGGCATTAATCGCCCTGGTCGTCGGCACGCTGCTGGGCATGGCCTTCACCGCGCTGCACGCCGTGCAGGGCCCCCGCCTCGGCGTGCCGCAGATGATCCAGAGCCGCGGCCAGTTCGGTTTCTACGGCGCTGTGTTCATCTTCCTGGCTTCGATCCTGCTCGACGTCGGCTACCTGGCGGCGCAGCAGGTGGTCCAGGCGCAGTCGATGCAGGGCCTTGTCGGCTCGGTCTCGATCCCGTGGTGGATCATCATCGTGACGATCCCGGCCGTGCTGCTCGCGGTGTTCGGGTACCACTGGATCCACCGGATCCAGCCGGCGCTGACCGTGCTGTTCGGCGCCTCGCTCGTGGCCGCGGTGATCCTGACCGCGACCAGCGGCGACTCGCTGGCCAAGGGGATGGGCGGCTCGCACCTGTCCAGCTTCCCGATCTTCATCGCCGCGGTGGGGCTGTTCTTCATGAACATGCTGAGCTGGGCGGTCTACGTGTCCGACTACTCCCGGTACCTGCCGAAGGATGTCAGCGCGCCGCGCGTGTACTGGGCGGTGTTCAGCGGCAACGCGCTGGCCACCTGCCTGTACGGAGGCCTGGGCATCTACATCACCGCGATCTCCCCGGCCGCGTCGGCGGTGGCCTCGATCGGCACGATCGCGGGCAAGTGGATCCTGCCGATCCTCGCGCTGAGCCTGCTCGGCAGCGACGCGCTGAACGCGTACACCGGCATGCTCGCGATCGAGAGCGTGCGCAGCACGTTCCAGAAGGTCGTGGCCTCTCGGACAGCCCGGGTTGCCGGGCTGCTCCTGGTGTTCATCATCGCGACCGTGCTGGCCGAGACCGGCTATAAGACGTTCCTCACCTCGTTCGAGAACTTCATCGACGTGCTGTTGTTCTTCTTCGTCCCGTGGAGCGTGATCAACCTGATCGACTTCTACATCGTGAAGAAGGGCCGGTACGACGTACGGTCGTTCTTCACGCCGCACGGGGTCTACGGCGGCTGGCGGTGGGTCGCGATCCTTCCGTACCTGATCGCGCTCGCCGCGCAGGTGCCGTTCCTCGACCAGACCTTGTATGTGGGGCCGATGGTCAAGGTGCTCGGTGGCGCCGACATCTCCTGGATCGTCGGCTTTGTTGTGGCCGGCGCCGGATACCTGATCGCGAGCCGGGTGGCCGGCGGGGGAGCGGGTGCGCTGGCGGCGTCCGGCGAGGTCCAGGGCGCGGTCACGTGACGTCCCAGCAAGCCGACGGCTCCGTCATCCGGCGAGCAGACGTTCTCCGGCGAGCAGACGTCACCCGGCGAGCAGGCGCTCCACCCGGGACAGCGCCTCCCTGAAGTTGGGCTCGGACGTGAGCTCGCACGCCTCGCCCGGTGACAGCCAGCGCAGCGGCGCGCCCGGGCTCTCCGGCCTGGCCGCGTCCGGGTCGTCGGTGGCCAGAACGAACCGCAGGTCGGCGTGCTGGTGCGCGGGCTCGCTGGCCGACGCCGGGACGTTCACGACCGCGACGTGCCTGAGCTCCGCGTCCGGCCACGGCCGCAGGTCGGTCAGCCCGGTCTCCTCGACGCCCTCGCGCAGCGCGACCTCGAGCGGGTCGCTCTCGCCGGGATCGCCGTGCCCGCCGACCTGCAGCCAGGCCTGCTGGCGCTTGTGCCAGCGCAGCAGCACCCGCTGGGTGGCCGGGTGCACGATCACCGCGGACCCGGTGACGTGCAGCGGCTCCGAGCGCAGCCACGGGTCCGCCACCGCCGCGGCGAGCGCGCGGACCCGTTCCACGTCGGCGATCTCGGTCTCGCCCTGCGGGCGGTACCGGCCGAGCAGGTCGAGCAGGGGGGCGTTGGCTGCGGGCATGGCGAGGCATCACTCCGGCGCACGGTCGGGACGGGGAATATCAGGCTAACCTCCGCCACTCAGCGCCGATGGCCTGTTGACCCGGTCCTGGGACTTGCTGACCCTGGTGGCTCGGGCGACTTGACCAGCTTCATGGTCAGGTGGGAGTCGAGCTTGTCGAGTCCGGGCACATCGCCAAGCTGCGTGGAGACGAAGGTCTCGTAGCTCTCCAGGCTGGCTGTCGCGACCCGCAGCACATAGTCGGGCAGCCCGAACATCCGGCGTACCTCGACGACTTCCTCGAGCGCGGCGATGGCGGCCTCGAAGGCTTCGAACGTTGCCCGGTCCTTGCGGGCGAGGTCGACGTTGACGAGTACCTCGAATCCCCGGCCGATCGCCTGGGGGTTGATGCGTGCGGTGTAGCCGAGGATGATGCCGTCGCTTTCTAGCCGCTTGACGCGCCGCAGGCACGGCGCCGGCGTGAGGCCGACCCGCTCGGCGAGGTCGACATTCGACAAGCGCCCATCGCTCTGCAGCTCAGCAATGATCCGGCGGTCAATCGAGTCCATGAGCCATAATATTGCGCCCAAGGGACCTTACTGCGCCATCTTCACCATCGGGTTGCCCGCTCATACGCGTAGCGTCTTGCTCGTGAGCACATTCATGGCACTCCGGTCGCGCTCCCTGGCCCCGGTGACCGCGCCCGAGCCCGTTGCCGGCCGGGCAGCGATCACTCGCGCGGCGGCCGGGATCGGCCTGTACGCCGGCGCGTTCGGCGTCACGTTCGGCGCCGTGGCGGTGCGGAGCGGGCTCAGCGTGACGCAGGCGGTCGTGCTCAGCGCGGTCATGTGCACGGGGGCGTCACAGTTCGCCCTTGTGGGAGTCCTCGCCGCCGGGGGATCGCTGCTGGCCGGCATGTCGGCCGCGCTTCTGCTGGGGCTCCGCAACGCGTTCTACGGCGTACCGGTCACCCGCATCGTCCGGCCGCGGGGCGTGGCGAGGATCTGGACGGCTCATGTTGTCGTCGACGAGAGCACCGCGATGGCCGTTGCCCAGCCGGACGCGCGCGCGGGCCGGTACGCCTTCTGGGCCACCGGGGGCACCCTTTATGTGCTGTGGACGCTGGGCACTCTCGCCGGAGCGCTGATCGGCAGCGGGATCAGCACGTCGGCGTTCGGGCTCGACGCCGCAGCCCCGGCGATCTTCCTGGCCCTGCTGTGGCCGCAGCTCTCGCAGGAGCGCGGCCCCGGGGTCGCGCTCGGGGCGGCCGTGGTGGCGCTCGTGCTGATTCCGCTCGTCCCGGCCGGGGTCCCGATCATCGCCGCCGCTGCGGTCGCGATCCTCGCCGGGCTCCGGCCCGCCCGTCGGCGTCAGGAACCGGGGGACCGATGACAGCAGTCTGGGCTGCGATCCTCGGCGCCTCCCTCGGTTGCTACGGGCTGAAGCTCGCCGGCGTCTCGCTGCCCGAGTCGGTGCTCAGCCAGCCCCGCGTCCAACGGATCGCCGGCCTGCTACCGGTCGCGATGCTCGCCGCCCTCGTCGTCACCGACCTGTTCGACGGCAACGGCCGCTACACCGCCGATTGGCACACGCTGGCCGGGGTCGGGGCCGGCGCCATCGCGCTCCGGTGTGGCCGGTCCCCGGTCATCGTGTTCCTCATCGCGATCGCCACCACCGCCGCGACCCGGCTCATCTAGTCACTGGACCGGCCGTCCGCCGTCCACCCTAGCTACTGGACCAGCCACCCGCCGTCCACGGAGAGCATGGTTCCGGTGATGAAGCTCGCGTCATCGCTCAGCAGAACCAGACCGCGCGGGCGATGTCGACCGGCTGGCCGAGGCGCTTGATCAGGGAACGCGCGAAGACGAACTCACGCCCTCTTTCAGTCGGCGGCCCGGCGAACTCCGTATCAATGGTGCCGGGGTTGATGCCGTTGACCCGGATGTCATGGCGGGCCAGCTCGAACGCCATGCCCTTGGTGAGCATCTTCACGCCGCCCTTGGCCACGTTGTAGTGCACCTGGCAGTGCTCCCCGCTGGCGGTGATGACCTCGGCTTCGACGCTCCCGATGTTGACGATCGCGCCGTGGTCGGCGGGCAGAGCCCGGCGGTCAGGACTTCTTTGCCCGGCTCGGCGCCACGCGCGGCGGCTCGTCCGGCTGCTTCGGGTACACCGGCGGCCACGGCGCGTCCAGCAGCCCGCTGGCCCGGTCCCGCGCGTTCATCTCCAGCAGCGGCTCCAGTGACTGCGGGTCGTCGTTCATCCCCTGCCACGGGTCGCCGGTGTTGTCGAGCCGGGCCGCCAGCGACGCGATCGTGAACTGGTCCGGGTGGATGTCGTCGAGCTCGTCCCAGGAGATCGGGGTGGACACCTGCGCGCCCGGCCGTGCCCGGACCGACCAGGCGCCGAACACGGTCTTGTGCGGGGCGTTCTGGTTGTAGTCGACGAACACCCGCTGCCCGCGTTCCTCCTTCCACCACGCGGCCGTGATCAGGTCGGGCCTGCGGCGCTCCAGCTCCCGGGCGATGGCGACCGCCGCCGAGCGGACCTGGTAGGAGTCCCAGCGCGGCTGCAGCCGCACGTACACGTGCAGGCCGCGGTTGCCGGTGGTCTTCGGATAGGCGGTGATTCCGGCCTCGGAGAGCAGTTGCTGCAGCTCCCGGGCCGCCCGGCGGATGTCGGTGAAGTCAATGCCCGGCGTCGGGTCCAGGTCGATCCGCAGCTCGTCGGTGTGGTCCGGGTCGCTCACCAGATAGGGCCAGACGTGGAAGCCCAGGCAGCCCAGGTTGACCGCCCACAGCACGTGGTCGGTGTCGGCGGCGACCAGTGCCCGGGCGGTCGTGCCGTTCGGCGTGGACACCGTGGTCGTCTGCAGCCAGTCCGGGGCGCTGGCCGGGATGCGCTTCTGGAAGAACGACGGCCCGCCAGCCCCCTCGGGGAAGCGCTGCAGCAGCACCGGCCGCCCGCCCATCGTCCGCATCAGCGGCTCGGCGACCCGCAGGTAGTGGCCGGCGAGGTCGCCCTTGGTCTCGCCCCGCTCGGCGAAAAGCACCTTGTCCGGGTGCGTGATCAGGCCGTCGCGCATCGGCAGGCCCCCACGACATCGTGCGCATCGTCCATGGGCCGACTCTACGACCAGGCCAGCCCGGGCGGCCGTGGCGCACCGCCGCGTTCAGCCGGCGTTTCCCCGGCAACTGAACCACCGCGGGTCGCCGTCCGTGGTCGTATGAGGGGATCTGAGACCCGCCGTTCCGCCGCAGGAGCAGGAGGCTGACCACCGCATGGTTGCTGAGCCGGCCCAGATCGATGCGCCCGCCGCGCAGGCCAGCGAACAGGCCCCCGCCGCGCAGGCCAGCGAGCAGGCCACGGGCCTCCGGGCCGGCCGGCTGTGCCTGCCGACCATCATCATCGCCGGGCTGGCCGCGTACCTGTCCTGGCTGGGCTGGGAAGCGCTCGACCAGTACGGCCCGGTGCACACGATCTGGGCGGGCCAGTTCGAGCTTGCCGGGCCCGCGGTGACCGGGTTCGTGCTCACGGTTTTCCTGATCGAGCAGGTCCGGCCCGCGCAGCGCCGCCCGCTGCTGGCCCGCGGCCACCTGCTGGACATGATCTACATGCTCGCCCACGCCCTGATCGTGGTTCCGCTGATCGTGCTGCTCGGCGCCGGTTTCTCGAACGGGCTGGTACGCATAGCCCCGTGGCTGGTCATGCCGCGCATCTCCGCGATACCCGAGTGGTGCTTTGTCGCGGTGGCGGTGCTGGTGATCGACGCCCTGGACTGGCTGGTGCATCTCGGCAACCACCGGATCACGTCACTGTGGCGGCTGCACGCGGTGCACCACTCGCAGGAGGAACTCAGCATCCTCACCACGTTCCGCGCCCACCCGCTGGTCCAGGTCAGCTTCCTGGCCACGGCGGTGCCGATCCTGGCGATCGGCCACAACGCGGTGACCCCGGCCGCGGTGCTCACCACGTACGCGTGCCTCGGCGCGCTGCCGCACGCGAACGTCCGGTGGACGTACGGGAAGCTCGGCGCGGTCTTCATCAGCCCCGCCTACCACCGGATTCACCACCGGGCGACCGGCCGGCTGGACATCAACCTCGGGACGGTCTTCACGTTCTGGGACGCGCTGTCCCGCCGCGCGGTGTTCCCCGCCGCGGACCGCGCCGTCATACCGACCGGGCTGTCCGGCCGGCCGGTGCCGGTCGAGCAGGCGGGTGACCGCCCGCGGTTCGCCCGGACCTTCCTAACCCAATGGGCCGAGCCCTTCACCCAGTACAGCGAGGTTTCCGGACAATGACTAGCACCCGTGAGCGGCATTCCGTCGGCCAGCGCCAGCGTCCAGCGTCGCTGTGGCTGCTCTACCTGGCCGACGCGGGCCTGCTGATCGCGTCGGGCCTGATCCACCTGCACCTGTGGGACATCGCCTACCGGCACGTGAAGACGCTCGACCAGCTGTTCCTGGTCCAGGTGGCCGCGTGCCTGGTGCTGGCGATCGCGCTGCTGGCCACCCGGCACGTGCTCGTGGTGGCGGCCGCCTGGCTGCTGATGGCCGGCACGATCGTTGGCTTCATCCTGGCCCGCTCGGTCGGCATCTTCGGGTTCAAGCTCAACATCACGACCGGCCTGGCGAACACGGTACTGATCATCGAGATAGCGGGCGTGATCATGCTGGCCATCACCGGCCTGCTGATGCGCCGCGCGGACAGCCGCGCCTAGTCAGCAGGCTGTGCACCGGCTGGCTCGGTGAGCTGCCCGACCAGGAGGTCCAGGCGGGCCTGCTGATGGCTGGCGCGCAGCCGGTTGCTGCGTGCCAGGGTGGCCAGGCCGTGCAGGGCGCTCCAGGTGACCTCGGCCAGCGTGTCCAGGTCGCGGCCTCCGGCCAGCGGTGTGAGCGCCGTTAGCAGCTCCGCGAATCCGGAACGCGGCGCGGCGGGCGTGTCGGCGACGGCGAATGGCAGGTCGACGGGCATCACGAACATCGCGTCGTAGACGGCGGGCTGGGCCTGTGCGAAGCGGAGGTAGGCGGCCGCCAGGGCATGCAGCGCCGCCGCGGGGGACCGGGCACCGGCACGCGCGCTGCGCAGCTGGTCGGCCAGCTCGGCGAAACCCTCCAGGGCGACCGCCCGCACAATGTCCGCTCTGCTGTTGAAGTGGCTGTAGAGGACCGGCTGGCTGTACTCGACGCGCTCGGCCAGGCGTCGCATCGTCACGGCGTCCCAGCCCCCGGTTTCGGCCAGCTCACGGGCGGACGTCACGATGAGCTGCTCGCGGCGGGCACGTTCGCGGTCCCGGCGGTCGGATGAAGGCATGGCCCGAATCTATCACCGCTAGACAAAATAGCAACGCTAGATCTAGCGTTGTTATGAAACCTAGCAGTGCTAGAAGATGAGAGCGGTCATGAACACCCTCAGCCAGATCCTCGCCGCGGCGGCGCTGCTGGCCAGCGCGGTCATCTACGGCACCGACGTGTTCTGCGCGATCGTGCTACGTCCCGCGCTGGCCCAGGTCAGCGACGGCGCCCTGACCAGCGTGATGGGCCGGGTGCACGAGTACGGCGACCGCCGGATGCCGCTGCCCGGCGTCATCGGCCTCACCGCCGCTGCCGTCGCGGCTATTACGGCCGGCATCGCCGGGCACGCGGTCCCCGCTGCCGCGGCGGCCGTCGCCGTGGCCGCCCAGGTCGTGTGGCTCGGCATCTACCTGCGCATCAGCGCCCCGGTTAACCGCGCCCTCACCGCGGCCGCCAGAGCCGGGGAGGTCCCCACCGACGCCCGCGCCCTGCAGCGCAGGTGGGACTCGGTCATCACGGCCCGTGCCATCCTTCAGGGAGCGGCCGCCATCGCGCTGTGCGTCGCGATCGCCGTCCGCTGACAGAACGAGTCTCAGCCGGGCAGCGGCGTGCCGAACCACCAGCGATGGTTCTCCGGATCGCGGGCCCCGTACTCCCGGAAGCCGTACGGTTTGTCTGCGGGTGGGTACTCGATGTCGGCGCCCGCCGCCTCGCTATGGGCGTGGTGGACGTCGACATCTTCGACGGCGATCTCGAGGCCTCCGTGCGACTGGCTGCACCCTCGCGGAGACGCCATCTGATGATCCGGAGCCACCGCGTGCAGCCAGACGGGAGCCTCCCCGAACCGGACCTCGCCGTGAACGACGTTGCCGCTGTCATCCCGCTGCAGCCCGCCCGATGTGAAGCCGAAGGTCCTGATCAGGAAGTCATGAGCCGCCTCGATGTCCTCATAGACCAGGACCGGGACAACGGCAATCCTTGGAGTGTTCTGCTGAGTAGTCACCAAAGCACGGTATGGACCCGGCCGGCTCGTCGTCTTGGAAGAACCTGACGTCCCGTTCGCCGGCCAGTTCAGCCATGAACGCGCTCGGCGTGCAGCCGGCCAGGGCGGTGAAATCCCTGTTGAAGTGGGACTGGTCGTAGTAGCCGCACTCCGTGGCCACGTCCGCGAGAGTGCGCTCGCGCCCCACCCGGTCGACCATGCCCAGAGTCCGTCTGAATCGGACGATTCTGGCGTAGGTCTTCGGTGATACGCCGAACTGGCGCCGGAAGCGTTCGGTCACAAGCCGCCGGCTCCACCCGGTCTCGTCCATCAGCGGTTCGACCCGGGCCTGGCCTCCGGTAGCCACCAGTTCCCGCCGAAGCCAGGAAACCTGTGGCGAGACAGAACGAGCAGCGAACGCCGCGAAGAAACCATCGAGGAGCGCGAATCGCGCCTCCCAGGCGGGAGCATCGCTCAGCTGGTCCACCAGCCGTTCTCCCTGGCCGCCCAAGGCCTGGTCGATAGGGATAGTGGCGTCTCTGAGGTCGCTGACGTCTCCGAACAGTGTGACCGCTCCGGCGTCTGAGAGTTCTACCTGTACTCCGTGCTGGTACCCGCCGATGTCGGTGAAGCTGGGGCGGGCCTGAGGGCCGACCACGAACGCACCCAGAGACAGCGGCAGTGTCTCGCTGCTGTCGCGCACGCCGATGCGGTCGCCAAAGGCGAGGATGAGGGCGGCCCCCGGCCGGGCTACCCGACGACGGGTCGTGGGCTTGCCCGGCCACTCCTGATATCCCACGTAACCCCGGACCATGTCCCCGGCCGTTCCTGCCGTCCGGAGGGTGAGTTCATGGATGGAGTGGCTGGCCCGCCGGTGATTTGCGACAGTACGTTCAGGCACGCTCATCAGTATCGCGTCAGCTGTCCCTGGTGCAGGTGCGAGCGTGGCTGTCGGCCTTTCGGGCCATGTAGTCTCTAGCTCTGCCAGCAACGACGGCGAGCCAAGGCAACAGGGGGCTGCTCGTCCGGGGGGTTTGCATAGGTATGCCCGAGCGCAGAGCGGGGTCAAGTCTCGCGGTCTGGCCACAGCATGGCCTGCCGCTGGTGTCCCGTCGTGGAGCGTGGTTAGGCCGTGGTAGCGGCCCAAGGTCGCAGCGGCAGGCTGGCTAGCGCAGAGGACGTCCGCGGCGCGCCGGCCGGCGGCGAGGAGCAGTTCCGCGCGCTGCTCGAGCTGGCCCCGGATGCGATGGTGATCGTCGACCACCGCGGGGTGATCCGGCTGGTCAACGCGCAGACCGAGGAGATGTTCGGCTACCGGCGCGGTGAGCTGCTGGGCCGTCCGGTGGAGATCCTGCTCCCGGAGCGGTTCCGTGCCGAGCACCCGGGCCACCGCCAGGCGTATGCCGTCAGTCAGCAGGTGCGGCCGATGGGCGCCGGGCTGGAACTGCCCGGGCTGCGCCGGGATGGCGCCGAGTTCCCGGTGGAGATCAGCCTCAGCCCGCTGCAGACCAGTGACGGGCTGCTGGTGTCGGCCGCGATCCGGGACGTCAGCGAGCGCAAGGCCGCCGAGCAGCGGATCAGCGAGCTCGTCATGATCGCCGTGTCCTCCCGGGATGCGATCCTGACCAAGACCCTGGACGGCGTGATCACGTTCTGGAATGCGGCGGCGGAGCGCATGTACGGCTACACCGCGCAGGAGGCAGTCGGCCGGCACGTGTCGATGCTGGCCCCGCCGGGACGCAAGGGCAAGATCGACGAGCTGCTGGCCCGCGTCCGCCGGGGTGAGCGGGTCGAGCATTACGAGACGCTCCGGATGACCCGCGGCGGGAAGCTCCTCGAGGTGGAAATCCTGCTGAACCCGGTGCGCGCCCGTAGCGGGGCCATCGTCGGTGCCTGCGTCATCGCCCGGGATATCAGCGAGCGCAAGCGCGCCGAGCACGAGCTCACCCGCCTCTACGAACAGCAGCGCCACGTCGCGCTGACCCTCCAGCGCGCCCTGATGGGCTCCCCGCCCCAGGTTCCGGGCCTGGCCACAGCCGCCCGCTACCTGCCGGCAACCCGGGGCGCCGGGGTGGGCGGCGACTGGTTCGATCTCATCCCGCTGGGAGCCGGCCGGATCGGCGTGCTGATCGGTGACGTCATGGGCCGGGGCCTGGAGGCGGCCACGGTCATGGGCCAGCTGCGGTCGGCCGCCAACGCCCTGGCCCGTACCGGCATGCCGCCGCAGCAGCTGATGGACGCGCTGGACGCCGTCGTCGCTGACCTGCCCGGCCAGCTGGTCACCTGCTGCTACCTGGTCATCAACACAAGCCAGGGCGAGGTGACCGCCAGCTCCGCCGGGCATCTGCCGGTGCTCCTCGTCCGTCCGGACGGCTCGGCCGGGCGGCTGGAGGTCCCGGTCAGCGTCCCTCTCGGCGTCGGCGGCATCCCGCACCAGGAAACCACGCTGCAGATTCCCTACGGCTCAACGCTGGTCTTGTACACCGACGGCCTGGTGGAGACGCGCGACAGCGACGTCGGGGATCAGATCGACACGCTCCACACGCACGCGTGCACGATCATCCCCACAGCGTCCAGCCTGGACCAGGCGGCCGACAGCATCCTGTCGGCGCTGCTGCCTTGCTCCGGCGAGCCTGCCGACGACGTGACCCTGCTGCTGGTCCGCACCCCGGCCGCACCTAAGGCCAGCGCCGGCACCATGATCCACCCCGGGCCGCAGCACGTCGCGGGCGGGCGCCGGTTTGTCCGCGACGCTCTGGATGCCTGGAACCAGGCCGAGCTCGCGCCGACCGCCTGCCTGCTGGTCTCCGAGCTGCTGACCAACGCTATGCGGCATACCAGTGAGCCGATCGGCCTGCGCCTGCACCACACCGAGCATGAGATCATCGCCGAGATCAGCGACGACCACCCGCAGCTGCCCCGGCGGACGCTGCCCGCACCGGCCGACGAAGACGGCCGCGGCCTCACCCTCGTCGAAGCGCTCGCCGACCGGTGGGGCAGCCTGCCCGCCAACGGCAGCAAGATCGTGTGGTTCGCCCTCGCGACGGACGCCTCAGCCGGGCGGGGAACGGTACTTAAGGACCTACCTGCTGCCGGTTCGCTGTCGCCGCTCTTATCTCCTCGGCGAATATGCCCGGTGCTTCCAGCGGCGAGAAATGACCCGCCGACGGCATCATCCGCAGGCGCACCTGGTCGAAGAAGTCGCTCAGCCGGTCCGACCACTCGGCGGGGAACAGCGGGTCGTGCCCGGGCCACAGCACCGTCGTGGGTACGTGCACCCGGGCGCCCGGCGGCGGTGCCTGCTCAGCCACCGAACGGGCGACCGAGCCTGCACCAGCCCGGTACCAGCCGATGGACGCGACGAAGGCCCCCGGCGCCGAGTAGAGCCCGGCAACACGATCAAGCTCTGCATGGCTGAGTTCAAACTCGGGCCCCGACCAGTGCGACCAGAAATGCGCCAGGTAGGCGCGGACCGCGTCGGGCCGGCCATCGATGAGCTGCTCGGCCAGGTCGAGCTGGTGGAAGGGCTGATACCAGAACTCGCGCTGCGCCGGGGCGCTGAGGATACGGGCGCCGATGCCGGGCAGCGGCGGCGCAACGACCAGGCCGCGCAGCAGGCCGGGCCTCTCCGCGGCGACGGCCTGCGCGATCCGGCTGCCGATGTCATAGCCGGCGATGACCAGCCCGTCCAGATGGAGTTCCTCGATCAGGGCTATGAGGCTGCGGGCCTGAGCGGCCGCCGAGTACGCGGTTGCCGGATCCTCGAGGTGTTTGTCTGACTCACCGAACCCGCGTAGGTCGGGGGCGATGACATCCAGCCCGGCCAGCTGCGGGACGATCTCGCGGTAGTCGCCCCGTTCGCCAGGCCAGCCGTGCAAGAGCAGCACCGGCGGCCCCTGCCCGCTGCGGTCGTAAGCGAGCCGGAACCCATCTGTGGCGGCGCTGAACGGCATCCTGCGAACATACCCGGGCGAGTCCCGCAAGCAGGCGGTGCAGATCGGCGCCAGGCCCTAGCTCAGCTGGGCCAGGGCCCCGAATCCGGCCTTCGGCTCCCAGCCGAGGCCCTGGTATCCGGCAGGCGGCCCGGCCTCCAGCATCTAGTTGATGCCCTTGCCGCGCATGTCATTTCGCTCCCTTGGCCTGCTCCGCGACGCTCCCGGCCGCGGTGGTCAGCCCTTCCCGACTTCGGTCTCGATCATCCGCAGGATCGGCATGGCGGCCACCGCGCCGCCGACCATGGCACCGACGCCGATCGCGCTGAGCGTGAGCACCGTGCTCATCCACACCATCGTCGTCACCGGCAGCGTGTAGGCACCCACCAGCCGGGCGGCGCAGTCGGCCAGCAGCGCGACCCCCCAGATCGCGCTGTACAGCAGCTCGAACCGCCGGAACCGGGCCGAGCCTGCGGCCAGCCGGTCCCAGACCGCGCTGCGTTCCGGCGTGCCCTGGGTCATGAACGGCCGCAGGCCGGCGGACATCAGCGGGCGGCGCGCGATCACCGAGGCCAGGATCGCGAACGCGATCACGCTGCTGATGATCGAGTCCTTGGCGATCATCGCTCGCGGGTCACCCGTCAGGAAGCTGACCGCGATGGCCGCCAGGTTGACCGCCAGCATCAGCAGGGCCAGCACGTTCAGCTTCCGCTCGCCCACCAGGCTGGCCACCGACCGGGCGGCGGGGCCGACGCTGCTCAGCGCCAGCGAGAGCCACAGGCTCAGCCCGAACCCGTCGCGCAGCAGGTAATAGCTGCCCAGCGGGACGCCGACATCGATCAGGAGCGGGCGCAGCGCGGCGCCCAGGCCGGCGCCGGGGTGCGGGGCGCGGGCGGGCCGGTCGGGGTGGGTGCGCCCGGCGTGACTGGCACGGACCGGCGAGGTGGCAGTGGTGCTGGACATGGGGTCCTCCTCCGGGTGGTCGTTCGTGGTCACATTCACCAACCTAGGTCCGACCTAAAGAATATGTCAAACCTAATCTTGTGCTTGACCTAAATATCGGCTACCGTGACAGCATGAGCACAGGGCTGCGCGAGCGGCGCAAGCAGGAGACCCGGCAGGCCATCTCGGACGTGGCGACCGAGATGTTCGTGGCCCGCGGCTTTGACGAGGTGACGATCGCCCAGGTCGCCGACGCGGCGGGGGTCGCCAAGATGACGGTCACGAACTACTTCCCGCGCAAGGAGGACCTGGTCTTCGACCGGGCCGAGGGGGTCGTCCGCAGCCTGGCCGGCGTCTTCGCGACCCGCGCAGCGGGCGAGAGCCTGCTCGCCGCGATCCGGCGCGACTACGCCGAGCGGATAGCCAGGTCCGACCCGACGCTCGGGCTGTCCAGTCCGGCGTTCGCGCGGATGGTCGGGAACAGCCCGGTGCTGGCCAGCCGGGGCCTGGAGATGCTCTACCAGCGCGAGCGTGCGCTCGGGGACGCGATCGCCGCCGAGACCGGCGTCGACGACCCGCAACAGCGGATAGTTGCCGCCACGGTGTCGTCGGTGCACTCCGTGCTGTACGAGGAGGGAACCCGGCGCAGCGTCGCTGGTCAGCCGAACGATGAGATCCGCGCGGCGCTCGCGGCGGCGGCCACCAGAGCGTTCGACCTGCTCGAACCGTCGCTGGGTGGGTACCTCATCCGGCCGGAGCCGGCTCCCGGCGACGGCGCGGGAACGCTAGGCGGTGCCGGCCAGTCGCGGTAGGCGGATCAGGCAACGGGCCCAGGTGGCCCGGCTTCGATGCGCGCGCGGATGTCGCCCATCCGGTCGGGGGAGTCGTGCGGCATCTCCCACCGGGTCTCCAGCCACCAGGTGCAGCCCGCCTCCGCCCACGGACGGGTCGTGGCCGCGGCTGTGGCCGGGTCGCCCGTCGGCGTCTCGCCGTCCATCACGATGTCAAAGCCGGGCCCGGCTCCGTGGTCGGTTAGCCACCGCCGCAGCGCCCGGGCGTCGTCTGGGCCCGGGTCCCGGCCGTCGACCTGGTACTGCGGCACGATGCCGTCGCAGCGCAGCGCCCGGCGCAGCGACTTCGGCCGCGGCCACACGCCGACCACCCACAGCGGGATGCGCTGCTGCACCGGCTGCGCTGCCCTGGTCAGGTCGAGCCGGCCGGTCTGATAGCGGTAATGCTGCCCCTGGTAGCTGGTCTGGCCGTCCCACAGGGCACGGATCAGGTCGATGCCCTCGTCCAGCCGCTCGGCACGGCCGCGCAGGTCGGTCACCTCACCGGCGTCCGGCAGCTCGGTATCCACGGCACCGACCCCGACCGCGAGGATGGCCCGGCCGCCCGACAGCTGGTCCAGCGTCGCCACCTGGCTGGCCACCTTCCACGGGCGGCGCCACGGCAGCGGGGTCAGCATCGTGCCGAGCCGGACCCGCCGCGTCCGCACCGCCATCGCGGCCAGCAGGCTCCACGCGTCCACCCCGTAGGCCGCCTCCCAGGTGAACACCGCGTCCCAGCCCGCCTGCTCGGCCAGCACGGCCTGATCAAGCTGCTCCGGGGCTGTCCCGCCGGGCAGTACGACTCCATAGCGCATGCAGCGGTCCTACCACATCGCACCGACAGCCCGGCCGCCAAGATCACTGCCGCGCCCGTTCCGCTACGCTCAGGCTGGTGAAATACGCAATCGACGTACCGCCGTTCGAGGAGCTGTCCGACCCGCGGCTGGTGGCCGAGCTCGCGGTCGCCGCGGAAGAGCGGGGCTGGGACGGCTTCTTCGTCTGGGACCACATCGTGTACCGGGCGCCGGTGCGTGCCGTCGCCGATCCGTGGGTGACGATGGCCGCGATCGCGGCCGCCACGAGCACGGTGCGGATCGGGCCGATGATCACCCCGCTGTCGCGCAGGCGGGTGCACAAGCTCGCCAGGGAAACGGTCACCCTGGACCTGCTGAGCTCCGGCCGCCTCACGCTCGGAGTCGGGCTGGGCAGCGCGCGCAACGGCGAGCTGGAGCCGTTCGGCGAGGTCGCCGATCCGCGGGAGCGGGCCCGGCTGCTCGACCAGGGCCTCGAGGACCTCACCAAGTACTGGAGCGGGGAGTTCGAGCCGGTCCCACTGCAGCGTCCCAGGATCCCGGTCTGGGTGGGGGCGGAGTGGCCGCACCGGCGGCCGGTGCAGCGTGCGCTGCGGTGGGACGGAATCTTCCCCACCCACCTGCCCGGCCCCGCCGAACTCGCCGAGCTGACCGCTGAGATCCGCGCGTCGCGTCCCGGTGGGGAGCCGTTCGACGTGGTCGTCGACCTGCCGCCGGGCGATGACCCGGGCCCGTGGGAGCAGGCCGGCGCGACCTGGGTGGTCACCGACTTCGGCACC
>Ga0209116_1000097_pt1 | contig 16008 bp, 17 predicted proteins | sample BlaSpr_A8_OM2_O1_FD_187975 | JGI IMG/M metagenome (GOLD analysis project Ga0209116, IMG submission 187975) | Forest soil microbial communities from Thunder Bay, Ontario, Canada - Black Spruce, Ontario site 2_A8_OM2_O1 (SPAdes) (version 2) | ecosystem: Environmental > Terrestrial > Soil > Boreal...
GTCACGCCTAGATTCGAGGGCGCCTTATCGGCGTGAGGTTTTTCTACCAGATCGTTGACGTGCAGAAGGCGGTCGCCCCAGCGCGGCTGGTTTCCGGGGCTTGCTGCGATGATGCCGTAGAAATGAAGGCGCGCTCGCTCCACTTCCTCGACGGCGATAGCTCCCTGGCCCGTGGCATCCCACACTTCCATCAGCGAGCGCGTCGCGGGAACTGCGCCGTCCATAATGACGTCGCCGAGCAGTACTGCAAACGGCTCGTCGCCCACCAACTCGCGTGCGCAGAACACCGCATGGCCCAGACCTTGCGCTTCACTTTGCCGCGTATAGCTGAAATGCAAACCGCCGCTGATTTCGCGCACCATTTCCGCCTGGTGCGGCTTGCCTTTCTCTTCCAGAAAGCGTTCCAGCTCCGGCGCGGAGTCAAAATGATCTTCGATCGCATTCTTGCGCCGGCCGGTCACGAAAATAATACTTTCGATCCCCGAAGCGATGCATTCCTCCACCGCGTACTGAATCAGCGGCTTATCGACAACCGGAAGCATTTCCTTCGGCTGCGCCTTCGTGGCGGGCAAAAATCTCGTGCCAAGCCCTGCTACCGGCAGAACCGCTTTGCGCACGCGTTTTCGTTGTGAACTCATGGTCACCATTTCTCGCAGCTATTCCTATCGTATAGGAGGAGAAGGAAGCCGTGCGAAATTTATTTTATCCTGTGAAGGCGCCAGAGTGGATGGATGAAAGATCGGCGGTTCTTAAAATGCAGGCGTCGCCCGGCGTCGAGCGCTGGTTACCGCCGTCATACAGCGTGCTAACATACTGAGGGCGGCTAATCGGGCCGCTAACGCATGAGCCTTCAAGAAAATCTCATCTTAGGTATCGAGTCCTCTTGTGACGAGACCGCCGCCGCGGTAGTAGCGGATGGGCGCCGCATTCTCTCCAATATCGTCGCTTCGCAAATCGCGATTCACCGAAACTTTGGAGGCGTTGTCCCGGAGATTGCCTCGCGCGAGCATCTTCGCCAAATTGTTCCGGTCGTGCGCGAGGCGGTCAAGCAGGCAGGAATCTCTTTAACTGATCTCGACGCCATCGCTGTCACGCGCGGTCCCGGCCTGATTGGCGCGCTTCTGGTAGGCGTGACGTATGGCAAAACTCTCGCGCTCGCGCTCGACAAACCGCTCATAGCCGTGAATCACTTGGAGGGTCACGTACACGCCGTGTTTCTCGAAGCGGCTGAAACTGGCCATGTGCCGTCGCTGCCCGCTATCTGCCTGATCGTTTCCGGTGGCCATACCGTGCTCTATCGCGTGGAGTCGGACTCAACCAACGGCGCGCGGCGATTCTCCTACGCGCGCATTGGGGGCACCCGCGATGATGCCGCCGGGGAAGCGTACGACAAAATCGCCAGGATGCTCGCTCTCGGATATCCCGGCGGTCCCGTCGTGGACCAATTGGCTCCGTACGGTAACCCGAAGGCAATTCGATTTGGCGTGCCGAAGATGAAAGGCAATGTGTACGACTTCAGCTTCAGCGGAATCAAGACAGCCGTGCTTTACCATCTGCGCAGCCATCCGGAGTTCCAGCCGGAAATTGCAGCGAGGGAGCAAGCTCTGGCGCGGGGCGAACGCTCCTCCGAGGCCCTGCGGCAGCTTTCAACGCCAGCCACGTTCGATCTGGTGGCAAGCTTTCAGCGCTCTGTCGTGGATGACCTCGTGACCCGCACAATTGCGGCGGCTCGAGAGAATAGCGTTCGCTCAATTTTTGTTTCCGGAGGCGTGGCCGCAAACCGCGAGTTGCGTGTGACCTTTGAGGCCCAAGCAAAGCGCGACGGCTTCGAGGTGTTTTTTCCAAGCCGGGCGCTCTCCACCGATAATGCCGCAATGATTGCCGCAGCTGGCTACCCGCGGTTCCAGTCGGGTCAGCATGAAGATTGCACGCTCGATCCCGCCGCTAATCTTCCGCTAGCCTGAGACAAGTTATGCGCTACGGCAACGGATTCTTCAACTAAAGTAACGTAGGCTCGTAAATATACGCCATTCCGCTTTGCGTGGCCGCGTACGCTTTCGATCCCTCGCCATTCCATCGCAAAATCACCACGCCTTCCGCCGGATATTCATCGAGCACTTCCATACGGTGCAGGTCCACCAGAAACAGCCGTCCCTTCGCCGAATTCTTCAGCCACGAGCTGTAGCATATGCACAGCGGAAGATGAGGGTGGCAAACGCACAACTCCGCTCCAAATGGCAGCGGCTCGAAATTCATCGTCTCGACCCCAAGGGAATACGCCTGTCCCGCCGCGCAATAAATAATCTTTCGGCCGTCATGCGTCCAAGAAAGATCGGTGATGTGCCCCTGCGCCTGAAAAGCGTTTTGCTTTTTCAGTGTGGGAACGGCGAGCAGCGCAATGGAATCGTCGGCCCAGTCTCCGTGAATCTCAATCACGCTGGCGAGCGTCTTTTCATCCGGGCTGAACGCAGTCTGTCCATAGCCGCCAAATGCCCCTTCCTCTCCGAACTCAGATTCGTAAGTTTGCCGTTCGAGCCATCCCGGTACGCTGAGTTCGCTTGTGGGTTGTCCGGAAAGCGGGCCTTTAGGCGACATTCCATCATCGCGAACCCGCCACAGCCGTAGCGATGCGCCTTTGCCGCCCGAGCATGCTTCCACAAAGTATTTTTCAGTACCCGACCACACCAGGCACCGCGGAATAATTCCGAATTCTCCGAATGTGCCCAAGAACATTTTGCCGTGCAAATCGAAGGAATGCAGCGCGGATTGCCACCCGCCCCAGGCAGCCACCAGATACCGCGCTCCCGGCGACCACGCGAATGTGGCCGGCAAATCCTGCGTTCCCACGGCGGCCTCGTTCGGAACCGACAGCGCAATCATCGGTGTGTTCATTTCCATATCATAGAGAACCACGCGCTGGCCGAAATCTCCGGTCCCGTACTCCCCGGCCCTCCGAAACTGGCGCGAAACGAAGCACGCATGGCCCATGCTGGAAATCGCAAGAGAGGAAGTGTGGCCTGCAAATATTTTCTTCACGATCCAGTTGGAATCCCGGGTTAGATCGCGAAGTCCGCGGGCTACGAGCGCGGCGGAACGCACCGCAAGCCCCTGTTGGCCTGCCGGAACAATCGCCCGCGTGGCGGATCGCTCGCGTGTTTCCATTAGCAGAATCTCATTTCAGCGTTTTCAGTCTTCATAAATCTCGTTCGGATGCTCGTCCGCACTGAGCGGTTGACGCTCAACGTTCCAGCCGGCGGTTGGCTTGCGCGATCTGCTCTTCCACTTTTTCGATCATTTCCTTCAGCACGTCGCGCCCATGTTGTTGCGCTTCATCCAGACGCGACTTTAATTGATACAGGTCCGAGCGCAAAAGCTCCTGCATCTCCGCTTCGATCTCGGAAAGCCTCCCGCGCGCCTGGCTGATTCTTCGAATGACCCGAATCAATTCGGCTCCGGCGCCTTCGCCCTGCACGGCTTCCGGGCTGCATTCGTACTCAGTCAAAATCCTCATCAGCTTCGATTCATCTCCGCGCTCGTAGGCCTCATTTGCTTCGGCCATTAATTGCTGGCGCTTGGTGCGATCCTCCCGGTCGGACGTCAGATCCGGGTGAACGCGCTTGGCGACCTCGCGATAGAGCCGTTTCATTTCCGCGGAAGACTCGAAGGCGGCCGGCTCGTCGTTGGTATTTTCGCCGGCGCTCGATTTCGTCTCGTTCGCGCCGGCTCGCGCAATGCGCGCAAGCCGCTGGAGCCGCTCGTTCTTGGGTTGTTCCCGGGCCAGACGTTCGGCGATCTCTGCTTTCAAGTCGTCGAGCACCGCGTAGCGCAATCCGACAAAATGCAGATAGCGCCGTTCGAACGCGCCCAGTTCAGCGCGGAGATTCGCCGAACGCAATTCTCGCTCGGCTAATTCGATTTCAAGCGTGGACTGTTCCTCGCGTTTGCGCGCGAGCTCCCGTTCTTCGGGTTTCGCATGGCTAATAGTCGTTTTCAAGGTCACAAAGCTCGCCTCAGTTAATTCATAACAAGCGATGCGTCATGAGAGGTACTTCTCGCGTGCCGGACGCCTCTAAACCATTCTCTTAATTCTAAGCCGCGCCGCCTGCTCTGGGCCGTCTTCCGCAAGCGTGGTTTCCATAACCTTAAATAAGCTTCTTGGCACTCCGGTCTTCGCGCGGTCCACCCGGTTCTCAGCTCTTCACCTCGATGCATGCCAATTTGGTTGAACGCTTGCCCGGCAACTCCCTCGCTGCAGTGTTGTCCTGGAGAGCCGCTGAATTACAATGATTTCGGGGCGATTGGACATCGAGGAGAAAAAATGAATGAAACGCCGCAGCAATACACTCAGCGCATTGTTAGCCACACCGAGGGTCAAGAGCCTTTAAAGATCCAAGCCGCCACTCCCAAGAAGCTCCGGAGTCTTATGGGCCGTGCTACCGCGTCGAAGTTGCGCAAGCGTCCCGCGCCGGGCAAGTGGTCCATCGCGGAAATCGTCGTCCACCTGGCTGACGCCGAAATCGCCGGGGCCTGGCGAATGCGTCTCATCCTGGGCGCTCCGGGATGTCCCGTAGCTGCCTTCGATCAGGACTCCTGGGTCACCGCGCTGCACTACGACAAGCGCGACGCGCGCAAGGCACTCGAGCAGTTCCGCGTGCTTCGCGAAATAAACCTCGCTTTGCTGAAAACTCTCACTCCGGAGCAGTGGAAACACTACGGCATGCACTCCGAGCGTGGCCAGGAAACGATTGAACACATCGTCCGCATGTTCGCCGGTCACGACCTCAACCACATCGCTCAAATTGAACGGATTCTCGCAACCAAGAAATAGACGGTATGTTTTGTCTGCTATGCAGCGGAGCCGGCGGATTTCGCCTCGGAAGAAGTTAACTGCACGATCAGGAATTCCATCAGTGCGCGCGGATTCGGATTTGAAGATTTCAACTGGTTGTCAGCTTCCGCCAGCGCCACCAGGCCCGCGAGCAGATCTTTTTTTGGTATCCGATGCGCTTCCCGCACCGCAGTTTCAGCGGCAGTGGGATTCATTTGCAGCGTGCGCGCAGCTTGAAATCCGCTCGTCCCCGCGGGCAGGTCGCGCGCTTCAATCAACTTGCGGTATCTCCAGGCGATCCCTCCGATGAGTCCTGCGGGCTGCTCGCCTTCGCGCAAGAGGTTATCCAGGAACGCGAGCGCTGAAGCGCGTTTGCGAGTGGCCAGCATGTCCGCCAGTTGCCAGATCGTATTCTTTCGTGCCGCAAGCACCAGTTCTTCGACCACCTGCAGCGTGATGCGCCCGCCTTTCTGAACGTAGGTGGCAAGCTTCTCGATTTCCATGCGGATACGCGACGGTTCGCTATTCAGAATGTCTGCCAGCAGGGCCGCGGCATCTCGGTCGATCTCGGCGCCGCAATCTTTAGCCATTTGTGCCGCGAGTGAAGCGGCGGACTCGCCGCCGATCGTCAACTCCACGATCAGCGCGTGTTCCGCGAGCAATTTGTAATATTTCTGCCGCTTGTCCATGGTCGCGGCTTCGAGCACCAATACCGTAAACGGCGCGGGCGATTCAAAATACTTCTCCAGCGCGCCGACCACCTCTTCGCGCGTTTTTTCGCCGGCTTTTTCCAGCGATTCCACTCCTTCAACGATAATCACCTGCCGCTTCGCCAGCATCGGCATAGTCTGCGCGCGCTGCAACACTTCGTCCCAGCCGCTTTGTTGCACGGCTATTCGCGCGAGCGCCCATTCGCGCGCCGCCTCCGGCACGCAAGCCTCTATGATCTTGTTGCGGCACATCTCGCGAAGATACGTATCGCTGCCGTACAAAACGATGGCGGCGACGGGCTTACCCGCGTTCAGGCGCTCGATTATCTTCTCCGCGGAAATATCGGCCATCAAAAGGTCTCCACCACGTTGGAAACAAGCTGGGCGGCGAGATCCCGAGCTAATCGTTCGAGCGCGGGATCCTGTTCCTCAAAAAACTCCCTCGCATCAGTGGAAATTTGATACTCCTCGCGAAAAACGATATCGTCATTTTTATACACCACTTTTTGCGTCTGGTTGTCCACCAGTAGCACTTTGGTGTGCACGGTGACGAGCATCATGGTCACCTGGCCGGTGATGGCATTGAAGATCATGGGATTGGTCTCAATCGTCAACACTTCGCCGTGCAACACAGCGTCCGCGTCCCCCGTGTTCTGGACGATTCTGTATTTTGTGCGTTGAAGAAATTGCCGGATCACCGCTTCGGTGAACCGCTGCTCGATCCGGTAACGCGTGGTATCGTTCTTGAAGGCAGGCACCGCAATCGTCTTCCATTCGGACGGCAAATTAGCCGCACGCCCCGCGACGTGATAGCCGCATCCCACCGCCGACAATGCCGCAACCAGTAGAGCCAGCAGGGAACTGAGCCGCTTTACCCTCTCAGTCTGATTACAAAGTCGGCTGCTCAAGCAATTCCTCCGCAATTTGCACTGCATTCACAGCCGCGAGGCGCAGATTGTCAACCGCGCCCCAGATCCACACACCGTTCGCAACACTCGGATCCGTTTCAATTCGCGCGATCTGAATTTCGCCTTCGCCCGCAACGCTCACGTTGCTCGGCGCATCTTCATCCGGGGCTGCCACCTTCATTCCTAGATTTCTCAATGCGCTCTCGAGTTGCCCCGGAGTCTGCGGCGAACCGAATTCAGCATAAGACGCAAACGCGTATCCATAGAACACCGGCGCTTGCACCAGTTGAATCGCCGGCACAGGCGCTCGTCCCATCAAGTAAGTCGCCACATCGCGCGCAATCGCCGCGCGCAAATCCTTCAACGCAGGTTTGCATTCCTCGCCATATCCAGCCAGCAAATTGAACGCAACTTGCGCATCGAAAACAGGTTTCTCGATCGGCCGGAAGGAAAGCAAGTTCGTAGTCTGGTTCTCGAGTTCATCTACACCAGCCTGGTCGCGCTCGGAAACGGGTGGAAACAGCATCACCACAACGCGCGCCGGCGAAAACTGCGCTAGTCCCGCCGCGAGCGCGCAAGTGATAATCACCGCAGGCGCGGGTGAAGAGTATGGCGCCAACTTTCCCGATCCGTTACCGGCAGCCGGCCGCCGGGGCAGCGCCGGCTCAAGCGACGGGATCCACGCAGTGGCGCGGCCCGTGGCGGCGAGCGCTCCGGTCATATCAATCACTCTCGCGCCCGAGCGTTGCGCTGCCTGCCAATTCCGCTCGGCGTCCTGCGCGCTGCCCGTGAAAAAAGCGAGGCCCGCTCTTTCGAAGCTGTCTTCATCGAGCGCGCGGATGAATGTGGGTTCGCCGCCTGCTTCAGTCAAAGTTCCAGCCAGGACGGGTTCATCCAGCAGGATAATTTCACTTGCGGGAAAATTGCGGTCTTCCAGTACCAGCTTGACCTCTTTGCCCCGCAGGGAAGAAGCGCCCACGATTGCGACGCGCGTCGATTTTTCAGCGCCGCTGGGCATGCTTCAAGCGGTCCGTGAAGCTGTGCGGTGTCGAACGAAACGGATGAGCTGCATGATCGGCCCGTGAACTGTATATGCTGCCGTCAGCGTGAATAAAGTGGGGCCGGAAAATTTCACTGCCGCGCCCACCAGCAATGCCAGCAGTATGATGGCAAGCGACGGTCGCCGCCTCGTCCACTGCACATCTTTAAAACTGTAAAATCGCAGCGAACTCGACATCAATACGCCGAGTATTACGAGCAGCACCAGCCACAACACCGACCATCGAACGTCTGAAATCGGCAGTCCGTCTCGCAAGTGAACGGTCGCCGCAATCATTCCAGCGGCCGCTGGCGTCGGCATGCCTACAAAATATCTACTTCCGCCGGGTGCCATTCCCTGAATATTGAATCGCGCGAGCCGCCACGCACAGCAGGCCACAAAGATAAATCCCATTAACCAGCCAAGCTGGGTCAGGTGCAGTGAGTCCGAAGCATTGGCAGCCGCCAGCGCACGAACGCCCCAGGCATATGCCAGAAGAGAAGGTGCAATTCCAAAACTGACCACGTCCGCGAGCGAATCAAATTCGCGTCCGAATGCGCTCTCGGTTCCCATCGAACGCGCGATGCGCCCATCCATCGCATCAAACAGGTAGGCAACTCCAATTGCAATGGCCGCGTTGTCGAAATCGACGAACCGTCCGTCCAGCGTGGCCAACACCGCGTAATACCCGCAAAGCAGATTGGCTACGGTGAGGGCGCTCGGAAGAATGTAGATGCCGCGCCGGAGGCGACCGTTGCGGCGGGGTCGCCGCCGTTCCTCTTCAGGGCCGATGGGATCTATGCCGTTGAATTCCATTTCGCCAGTAAACTCTCGCCGCCTTTTACTTTTTGCCCTCGCCGCACCACGACTTCAGCTTCCATCGGCAGCCAGACATCCACGCGCGATCCAAATCGGATTAAGCCTATGCGCTCGCCGCGTGAAACCGTTTCGCCCGCGCGTTTCCAGCATATCACGCGTCTCGCAATCGCTCCGGCGATTTGTTTGAACACCAAAGCGCCGCCGGGCGTCTGCACGGTAATAATATTCTGCTCGTTTTCCACCGAAGCCGCGGAGCGCATCGCCGCATAAAACTTTCCCGGGCGGTACACCACATCTGCGATCGTTCCGGCCACCGGCGAGCGCTGCACGTGCACGTCCCAGATGGCGAGAAAAATGCTGATGCGATGTCCCATCACTGAATCGAGCAATTCGTCTGCAATTTGCACCACATGACCGTCGGCTGGAGAGACCACGCTACCGGGTTCCGAGGGAATTGTTCGCTCCGGATCGCGGAAAAAATAAAAAACGAAAAGACTGAGAAAAATCAGTATCGCCGCGGCCAGATTCCAGCCGGGGATCAGGCACACGGCCCCGGCAATCAGCGGAGGCAGCGCAAATTTGTACGCGTCTTTTACCATCAGCGAGAGGGAAACCCTTGCTTTCGGAAACGAAACGGCCCGATGAATTTTGAATGCACGGGTATTGTACGACAGAAGTGAGAGTACTGCTGGCCGCTTAGCCACCAGCGCGCCGCGCTCTGAGCTTAGTAGTGTACTTCTCTTTGGCGCAACTGAACTTGTACCACCGTCTGGTTCTGGCGGTGGCGCGCCACGATCAGTTCCATTTGATCTTTCAAAAGCAGCTTCATCTTTTTCAGGGATACTTCGAGCGCCAGGTCTTCTACGTTCCAGTAGCTTTGCTTTACGAGGTCTTGAAGCTGGCATTCACAGCGGGAGTGTTCTTCTGCGAGTCTGCGGAATTCCTGGTCATTTTCCAACAGCGCCTGCCGGATATCGTGTGTCGTGATCGGCATCCTTTCCCTCCAGGTTGGAAAGACTGTTCACATGTCCGTAACATTTATCACAATTTTGCCGCGGAACCAATAGGATAAAAGTACGAGTACCAAAGCTCAAAGGGTTTCGACCGTTCTAGGCGAGATTCGCGGCGAGCAGCAGCGCGTCATCCGGAGGCTCGTTGTAATATCGCGCGCGGCGTCCAACCGTTCGAAAATCGTGGCGCTCATAAAAACGAAGTGCCGCCGCATTCGAAGCGCGCACTTCCAGAATGGCTTGCACCGCGCCAAATGTTTTGCCCCAGCTCAGGGCGTCCTGCAGCAGCACCGCGCCAATGCCGCGGCCGCGCGCGTTCGGCGAAACGGCGAAATTCAGAATCTCGATCTCGTTTACCACTTTCCGCGCAACGAGAAAACCAACAATGCCCGAATCTTCTTCGCCCACCCAGCCTGCCATTTCGTCCCGCGCTACTCGATCGTAATCCCACGCCGTCCACTGTGCGATTTCCGGACACGCCGCTTGAATCGCCAGAATCCCCTCGATATCACCGTCCTGCACCCGGCGGCTCTTCAAGTTCGTTACTGCCTCTTCGCGTGAACTTCGGCGTCCGTGCGGCGAATATAATTTGCATCCAGCGTCAGCGCGTCCGAAACCGCCCCGCTCTGCGCGCGCCGGTAACCGAGCTGCCCGATCACCGGAGCCAGTACATTGGAAACTCGTTCGACCCTCGGCAGCGGTACGCGCTCCATCTCAATTCGAGACAATGCAGCGCTCAGCACTTCCGGCGATGGAGTGACGATCGCGAATTCCGCGCTTCCGGGCCGGGCTCCAATCGCCCGCAGGAATTCCTCTGGACCTAGAACGCACTCTTCGTCTTCGAGTGCTAACGAATTCTTCTGACGGCGATACACGCCGTAATAAATTTCGCCTCGCCTCGCATCAGACGCGGCCACCAGCACCGTCGCGTTGGAATATGATTGGGCTGCGATCGCCTCCAACACGCTGATTCCAACGACCGGCTTCTGGTAAACCTCGGCCCAGCCCTTTGCCGCAGCCAGTCCTACTCGCAGCCCCGTAAATGACCCGGGGCCCGCCGCCACCGCGAACAAATCGAACTGCTCGAGTTTTAGCGAAAGCTCCTGCAGCAGGAATTCCAGGTGGCGAAACATCCGTGAAGAGTACGTTTCTTCCGCGAGAGTGGAGACCACGCCAATGACGTTTTCATCGCGCAGTACCGCTAGGCTGCCGGTGGGTGAAGAGGTGTCTAAAGCCAGAATCAGCACAAGCACAATTATAGGGCAATTGGGGGGCCATTCCCGTGAAAATAAAGCGCTTTCCCGCCCCTTTATCCTTCCTGATATTACGAGATTCGCTTGACGCCGCCTGCGCATCTGCCTAAAATTTCATCATGCCCTTCGGGGGGGCTGTCCACCTATGGAATTCAAGCTAGGCGAAAAAGTCGTATATCCGAACCATGGCGTAGGGATTATTGAACAGATAAGTTACGGGTACCTGAACGGCAGATCGGAGCGGTATTACATGTTGAAAATCGCTTCGAGCGGTTTGAAAGTAATGGTTCCGCAGTCCAACGTCGATTGCGTTGGCCTGCGCCCGATCATCCGTAACACTCAAGCAGCAGCCGTCCTTGGATTTCTCGAGAAGGGCCGCTCGGCTTCGCACCATGACTGGAAGCATCGCTTCAAGGAAAATTCGGATCGCATGCGGACCGGTTCGCTGATGGAAGTGGCCGCAGTTTTGAAAGGCCTCGTCGCCCTCAGCCGCACCAAGCCGCTTTCTTTCCGTGAAAAGAAGATGCTCGAACGCGCAAAGTATCTTCTGATCAGCGAACTTGCCACCGTTCGCAACACATCCGAGCAAGCGGTCGAAGTAAATATCGTCCGCGCGCTTGCCAAAGCCAAGTTGCAAATGCCGGAGACAGCGCCCATTCCGGAGTAGCATTCGAAAAGTTTCTCTCCTGCGGGCACAATCTGCAAAGGTTGTGCCCGTTTTTTTTCGCGCTCTCCGCAATTTGTGCCCGCTTTTTAGGGATCAAGCTTCAGCTTTCAGCCGCCCGACAAACACCGACGTAACGCGTGCGCTCGATTCCACCGATACGGTCGATCCGTCACCTCCCGTATTCGCGTCCAAGCAACAACCTGTCATCCCGAGCGAAGCGTCGCGCGCCTTTGCCTTTTCCTCCGCGAAGCGGAGGACGCGACGCGCAGTCCGAGGGATCTGCTTTTTCCTTTCCGAATGTGCTTGCCGAAGACGCAAAAAAAAGGCGCCCCAGACCTCGGAGCGCCCAAACCCGCCGGATAATATTGTGCGGTTTACGCCTTTTTCTTGTTCTTCAGCGCATTCAACGCCAGCGTCAAACGCGACTTGTACCGGTTCGCTGTATTCTCGGTCAGCGTCCTCTTGCGAATCGCTTTGTCCACCTCGGAAAAAGTCGCGGAAGCCAGCTTCTCCGCGCCCGGTGCGTCTCCGGCTGTGAGCGCTGCACGCATCCGCCGGATAGCCGTCCGCACTCGCGTGCGATTCATGCGATTCACCGCCTGCCGGTGTTCCGCTTGCCGAATATTCTTCAATACCGATTTGGTCTTCTTCTTGTGCTTTACCGCCCCACCCTGTGCCATTCATTACTCCTTAGTAGTTTTATTTCAATCATCGAGAGTATCCGACCCTCGCTTTCGTGTCAATTTATCAGGCGTCGGCCGGATCGCACGGCCTTTCTTTAGCCGCTTCCGATCCGCGAAAGAATATCGGCAAGCTGTTCCGGCGCGGAAAAGAATGGCGAATGATCCGTGTCTATCGAAAACGCCTGCCGGCATGGCGACGCCTTCTGCATCTCCCGCTGCAACTTGAGCGTTATTGCGCAGTCGCGCGCGCATTCAATGTAATAGCGCGGGATTCGGCCCCAGCGCTCCGCAGTCGTTACCACTGGCGTTCCAAGAGGCGCGCCCGACTGGGCGCAAAGGCGTGACTGGGCAAACGCCACGTCATCCTCTCCGCAATTGCCGTAAAACGCTTCGCGGCTGCGTTCCGGCTTGAAGTCGATAGTTCCATCCGCCCGCTGATCCGTCGTGGACGGGTTGACCATGCTTTCCTGATCCTGCGATGCCCAGGTCATAAGCGAGTCGCCGTTGCGCGGCAAAAACGCGCACACGTAAACCAGCGCTCCAATCTGTTTTGGGCAATTCTCGGCGGCCTGCGTGATGGCAACGCCACCCATGCTGTGGCCGGCCAAAATCACCGGCTCGGTTTGCGCGTTGGCGATTTCGCAAATGCGGTCGGTGTAGCTTTTAAGCGTAACGGTCGCAGTAGCCGTCCTGTCATCTCCGTGCCCCGGCAAATCCGGCGCCAGGACCTTGTGGCCCTTGGCTTCGAGCAGTGGCGCAACCTTACGCCAACACCAGCCGCCGTGCCAAGCGCCATGAATCAGCAGATAGGTGGACATGATCGCGATGATTGTAACGGAAACCTCACGCCATAGTCGCAGGTCATGTACCCGGACCACGTTTGCATTGACACTTTTCGCCTGCGCCTTTAGGCTATGCGCCACACTGCCGGGGACGCCCGCGTTCTATGGCGTCGGCAGCAAACGCTATGAACCGCGAAGAAATTGTAAAACTTCTCGAACAAGTAGGCGCCGTCCGCACCGGCCACTTCGAACTTTCCAGCGGGCGCCACAGCGCCACCTACATTCAATGCGCGCTCGTTCTCGAACATCCTCAGCACGCTGAACAACTGGGCCGCGCGCTCGCCGATCTTTTTAAGGAACATTCTGTCGCCTGCGTTGTCTCGCCGGCGCTGGGCGGCATTCTCGTCGGATATGAAGTCGCGCGCTCTCTCGGCGTCCGCTCGCTCTTCGTCGAACGCGACCGCTCCGGCCAAATGGCCCTGCGCCGCGGTTTTGAACTGAAGCCTGGCGAACGCGTCCTCGTAATCGAAGATGTCTGGACCACAGGCGGCTCCACGCGCGAAACCATCGGCGTCGTGGAAGAGGAAGGCGGCCTGGTGGTCGCCGCCGGCGCCCTGATTGACCGCAGCGGCGGCCGCCTCGAACTGAATGTCCCCGCGCGCGCCCTGTTGGAAATGGACGTCCCCAGCTACGAGCCTGACGAGTGCCCGCTTTGCCGTGCCGGAGGCGCTCCCACTCGCCCAGGCTCCCGCTACCTTCGCCGCAGCTTGTAGGTTAAATCCACGGCTGCCGAGCTTCGCCACGCAGTTAAACGATTCGACCGTCACGCGTGCGATAATCTCATCAGTTGGCTGGATAAGTGGAAGGGCAGGGTTTCAACCCCGCCGTGAGTCGCTGCAGTTCTTCAGGGGTTTTAACCCCTGAAGCCCCGTGGCGGAGAAGTTCAACGAGTTGTACCGAGCAAATGCGCAATATCAAACTCACCATCGCGTACGACGGCGCGGACTTCCACGGCTGGCAATTCCAGCCCGGGTTCCCGACGATTCAAGGCGAAATCGACGCTGCCGCACGCAAAATCACGCAAGAGAGAATTGTTGTGCACGGCGCGAGCCGGACCGACGCAGGCGTCCACGCGCTCGGTCAGGTCGGCCATTTCAAAACAGCATCGCTTCTTTCAGCCGAAGAATTCCAGCGCGCGCTCAACGCGCTTCTGCCCCCCTCGATTCGCATTGTCACCTGCGAAGAGGTGGGCCACGATTTCCATTCGCGCTGGCTGGCCCAGGGAAAAACGTATCGCTATCGCATTTATCGTGGCCGCGTTCTCCCGCCGTTCGACTTTCGCCGTGCGCTTCACTATCCCTGGCCGCTCGATGAAGCTGCCATGTCCGCCGCCGCGCGCCTTTTCGAAGGCGAGCACGATTTCACGTCTTTCGCCGCATCCTCAGGTTCCGAAGACGACGACGCCGAGCGCGACATGCTGCGCCTGATTTATTCTTCGGAGATTATCCGGCCAGCCGAATCCGATGAAATCCACTACGTAGTTCGCGGCCGTTCATTCCTTCGCTACATGGTGCGCAAAATTGTCGGCACGCTAATCGACGTGGGCAAAGGCCGTCTCTCTCCCGACGACATCCCGCAAATATTCGAGTTGCGCGACCGCTCCCGCTCCGGCCCCACCGTCCCGCCGGAAGGGCTCTATCTCGTCGCTCTGGATTATCCCGACCCCACAGATTCTCTTGCATCCTCCAGTTCGCGTCGTCGCTCTGTGCACCAACCTTGACTACGGCTCTCCCCGAGTGAAGCGAAGAAGCTGCGAATCCCGCCAATTCGGGTACAATCGCAAAAATCATGGCTGTCACTCCACATTCGCTCTCGATGCCCGTCGCGTCAGAGACAGGCTTCGTGGATTCGATCGATCCAGCCACAAATGAAGTCGTCGCGCGCTTTCCAGCCACCGGCACAAGCGATTTGCCGGCTATTTTCCAGCGCGCGCGCCAAGCTCAAAAAGAATGGGCTGGGCGGCCGCTTGCCCAACGCTGCGCGGCATTGTTCCGCCTCCGCGATGCGATTTATTCTCGCCGGGACGACATCGCCGATGCCATCTCGCGCGAAACGGGTAAGCCGCGCGTCGAGGCCATCTTCGCCGAACTTCTGCTCGCGCTTGACACCACGCATTTTCTCGCGCGCCAGGCTCCGCGCTGGCTCCGTGCCGAACGCGTGCCGCATCACAATCTCGCGCTGAAAGCGAAATCCGGCTGGACTGAATTTCATCCTCACGGAGTCGTCGCCATCATTTCGCCGTGGAATTATCCGTTCTCAATTCCCATCGCGCAGCTCGTTCCCGCGCTCGTCACCGGCAATGCCGTTTTGCTGAAACCTTCCGAGCTGACGCCGGGCACCGGCCTGCTGATCGGTGAGCTAGTCGAACAGGCGAAGTTTCCGCCGGGTCTGGTCCAAATTCTGCAAGGCGCGGGTGAACTTGGCGCCGCCATCATCGACGCCGGTCCGGACAAAGTATTCTTCACCGGCAGCGTCGCCACCGGCCGCCGCATCGCCGAAGCGTGCGGGCGCAAATTGATTCCGTCCGTGTTGGAGCTAGGCGGAAAGGACGCGATGATCGTTCTCGCAGACGCCAATCTCGAAATCGCTTCGAGCGCAGCCGTCTGGGGCGGTTTCACCAATTGCGGCCAAGCTTGCCTGTCGGTCGAACGCATTTACGTCGAGCAGCCCATCGCCGAACGCTTCATGAATCTCTGTGTCGAAAAAACTAGAAAGCTTCGCGTCGGGCCGGCGTCCGATCCCGACGTTGAAATCGGTCCCATGATCCGCCTGCGTCAGCTCGAAATAGTCGAGGAGCAATTGCGTGAAGCCGTCGATCGCGGCGCCGAAATCCTCACCGGCGGAAATCGCCGCCCGGATCTGGGCTCGAATTTCTTCCAGCCCACGGTCGTCACGCGTGTGAATCATTCGATGCAGCTCATGCGCGACGAAACTTTCGGCCCGGTGCTCGCGATTCAAACCGTCGCTTCTGCCGATGAAGCTGTTGCCCTCGCCAACGATTCGCCTTTCGGCCTCAGCGCCAGCGTCTGGACCGGCGACTCACGCCGCGGCGCCGAAATCGCCTCTCGCATCCGGGCCGGGTCTGTCATGGTCAACGACGTCGCCAGCTATTACGCCATCTGCGAAGCTCCGCACGGCGGCCCCGGAGCGAGCGGCTGGGGACACACGCACTCCCGCCTTGGACTGCTTGAAATGGTTCAAGTAAAATATATTGATGTGGACCGCCTGCCGGGCATCGCGAGGTCCTGG
>Ga0209116_1000110_pt1 | contig 15502 bp, 17 predicted proteins | sample BlaSpr_A8_OM2_O1_FD_187975 | JGI IMG/M metagenome (GOLD analysis project Ga0209116, IMG submission 187975) | Forest soil microbial communities from Thunder Bay, Ontario, Canada - Black Spruce, Ontario site 2_A8_OM2_O1 (SPAdes) (version 2) | ecosystem: Environmental > Terrestrial > Soil > Boreal...
GGGAAGCCGCGCGAGCTGGGGCTCGCCGGGGTATCGGCGGACCCTGTGAGGTCCGCCGATGCGAGTTCCTGCCGGGTTAGCTAGTGCTGCTGCTGTCGCCGCTGGGGAGCTCGGCGGGAGTGCTGCCCGGGCCGACCTGGGCCTTGAGCGCGGCGAGTTCCTTGTCGACCTGCGCGTTCGCGCCGGCCTCGTCGAGTTCCTTCTGAATGTCGTCGGTGTCCCCGCCGAGGTCCTCGAGGACCCCCGACTGCAGCAGCTCGTCCGTGGCATCGGCACGGGCCTGCATATTGGCGATCTTGTCCTGGGCCCGCTGCAGCGCGGCACCGGCGTCCCCGTAGGTCTGCGAGATCCCGGTGACCGACTCGTTCACGGAACTCTCCGCCTGAGCCGCGGTGTATTGCGCCTTCAGCGTTTCCTTCCTGGTGCGGAACTCGTTGACCCGCTGCTGCAGCGCGGCGAGGGTCTGCTCGAGCTTCTGCTCTTCCTCGGTGAGCTGCTGGTGCTGCGGCTCCAGCGCGTCGACCTGCTGCTGCGCGGCGGCCTTGCGGGAGAGGGCCTCCCTGGCCAGGTCCTCCCGGCCCTGGGCGAGCGCGGCCTTGGCCTGGTCGTTCAGGTGGTCCACGGTGTGCTCGAACTGCTGCTCCTGCAGTTCCAGCTGCTTGCGTGACGCGGCGATCGTCACCAGCCCCCGCTTGACCTGGGTGATCTGGTCCAGCATCTGGTCGTAGGAGTAGTCGAGCATCTCGTCGGGCTTTTCGGCGGCGTCGAGCGCCTTGTTGGTCTTGGCCGCGACGATGTCGTGGGCCCGCTGGAAGAGACTCATGGGAGATCGGCTCCTTTGCCCGGGTGGCAGCGCTGCTACGAAGGCTACCGCCCGCCCCGACCCGGGGCGGGCGGTAGTGGACTGGGACGGGCGGTGCGTGCGAGCCAGGTGGTCGAGACGGACGGGGCGCCAGCTAGGTGATCGAGACGAACCGGGCGCCGCCGTCGGCCTCGATGATGGTGCCGGTCAGGTTCGAGTTGGTCGCGGCCAGGACGACCGCCTCGGCGATGTCGTCGGCGGTGGCGATCCGCCGAACCGGCAGCACCTGCGCCGCCTGGGCGAAGTAGGCCTGCCTGGCTTCCTCGGGCAGTCCGCTCCACCACGGGGTGTCCACGAAGCCGGGCGACACGCCGTTGACCCTGATCGGCGCGAGCTCGGCGGCCAGCGGCTTGACGAGGGCCTCGACGGCCGCGTTGATCGCCGCGATGCCGGCCGTGCCGGGCGCGGCGGCCCGGGCGGTGATCGCGCCGAGCAGCGTGATCGACCCGGCCGCAGTGAGCTGCGGCAGGGCCGCCTGCACCGTGGTGATGTGGCCCCAGAACTTCGCGTCGAAGGCACGCCGGAGCATGCCGAGGTCCAGGTCGGCGATCGGGCCGATGCCCTCGCTGCCGCTCAGCGTGACGATCAGCCAGTCGATGGGGCCGATCGCCTCGGCCAGAGCGCCGATCTCCACCGCGCTGCCGCCGTCGGCCTGGTGGCCGACCAGGTCCGGGTCGCTGGCCGCGACGCCGTCGAGCCGTTCCTTGCTGCGCCCGGCGATGTGGACGTCAGCCCCCAGGGCGTGCAGCCGTCGCGCGGTGGCGAGGCCGATGCCGGACGTGCCGCCCACGACGAGTGCCGTGCGGTCGCTCATGGTGATCCCACTCTCTTGAATCAAACACAGACCTTGAATCGAATCGAGACGTCTCGTCTCGCTTTATACGCTAGCATGAGTGCCGTGACCGACCAAACCGACCAGGACCACGCGCGGCCCGGCCGCAGGCGCAGCGAGGAGGCCCAGCAGGCGATTCTCGCCGCCGCGCTCGAGCTCACCGCCGAGGCCGGCTACGCGGCGCTGACCATCGACGGGATCGCCGCACGCTCCGGTACCGGCAAGCAGACGATCTACCGCTGGTGGCCGTCAAAGGACGACGTGCTGCTCGAGGCCGGGGCGGCCAAGGCCGCCTTGCACGTGCCGGTCGAGGACGAGGGCAGTTTCCGCGGCGACCTGCGGGCGTTCCTGACCGCCAGCTTCGCGCTCGGTCGCCAGCGGCAGATGACCGACCTGCTGCGCGCGCTGATGGCCAGGGCCCAGATCGACGAGGCGTTCGGGCAGCGGTTCCGCGAGGCATTCCTGCTGCGCCGCAGGGATGCCCTGGGCGTCATCCTGGACCGGGCCAGGGCCCGCGGCGAGCTTCCGGCCGGGGTGTCGGCCGGCACGGTCACCGACGTAGTGTTCGGCGTGCTCTGGTACCGGGTGCTGGCCACCCGGGGGCCGCTCGACGACCGGCTCGCGGACGAACTGGTCGCGCTGCTTGCCGGGAGCCGGTGACAGCGGATAGCAGGGTCAGGCGAGGTCCCCGAGCAGGCCGGCGGTCAGCGCCCGCGCGCGCTCGGTTTCGGCATGCTCGAACGCGGGCTCCATCGCGTCCAGATCCTCCTGCTGCAGCCCGCAGGAGAGCGCGACGTCCCGCCACGCCGCCACGGCCTGGGTGACCTCGGCGAGGACCGACACCGCTGCGCTGGCGTCCAGCCCGAACCGATCGGCGACGCTCATGAGCGTGTCGACGCTCGCGGCCGTGTCGGTGAGGTTGATGGCGGTGCTCAGATGCTTCGGGCCGGCCGCGGGATTGGGGTTGAGGTCGAACGCGGGCGACAGCGCCCAGGAGCCGCCGCTGTGGTGCAGGAACCCGTGGTTGCGGAGATGGTCATCGGTGTTGGAGATCAGCACCGAGAACGCGATGCGGCGCCAGAGCTCGACCAGGTCGGCGGCTGCGTCCGGGGAGTGCTCCTCGATCACCTCGGCGATCTCGAGGTAGCTGCGCTGTTCTCCGTAGACCGCGTTGAGCATCGTCCGCGCGCTCGCGTAGCCGAGCCGGACGCTGGCCTGGCGGTCGAAGCGGGTCACGATGAACACGTGCGCGTCGCCCACCTCGACAAGCTCGGAGTCCGGCAGCGAGATCCCGGCGGCACGGGCCAGGTCGTGTGCCACCTTCTCCCAGGTCATCACGTCCCAGGTGTCCCAGCCGACCTTCGGCAACTTGGCGATCGCGGCCCGGCCGACAGCGTCAGCGAAGTGCACCTTCGGCCGCCAGCCGCCGATGGAGGCGCCGGCCCGCACCAGCAGCTCGACGTCCGCGTAGGTGACGGCGTCCTGCTCGAAGCGCGCGGCAATCTCGAGCAGGCCCGGCAGGTCTTCCAGGCCGGGCGGGGCCGAGGTCACGTCCGCGAGGAACGGCCCCTCGTCGCCGCGGCCGTAGCGCAGTGCCCCCTGGCGCAAATCGTCCCGCACGCCGGTGAGCACGTCGAGCACCCCGATCGGGACCGGCTCCGTACCCTCCTCCTCGGCCCGCGCGAGCTCGGCGCGCCTGATCAGCGACCAGCCCCACCCGTCCGGAGAGCTGTCGGCGAACGCCCCGAAGGTCGGGCGGCCCTGGCCGGGCTGCAGTTCGCCCGGGACAAGTGGCAGCTCGGGATCGAGCGGGTAGGCGTCCGGATCTGCGAGGTAGCGATCGTCGTAGGCGAAGCCTGCCACCGACCGCCCGCTGTCGTCCGGCTGGAGCCGGCCGGCCAGCACGTTCCGTCCACCGACGGCGACGTACACGGCAACCTCGGTGCTCACGCTTGAAGATCTTGGACTGTCTGCCCCTCGGCAGTCAAACGCGCCGCGGTGCGGGGCACGCCGCAGAACCCTGAAACCCGCATGTCAGGCCGCTGACCTGGGTGACATAACACGTGAAACGCACTTTCGCATGCACGATGTTGTGAGTACGACCGATACTTGCGGAATGGACCTGGGGCGGTACCTGAACATTTCCGCAGCACCGAACGATGGGGTTCTGTCCGCGGCGGCTGCTCTGGTGGTGCTGGTCGTGCTGTTCTGGGCCCTCATGCCACAGTTCTGGCAGGTCACTGACGAGCTGGCGGCCACCGCCCCCGCGCACACCGGCCCGCGATCACACGCCGGGCCGAACGACGCCACCTTCCCGATCCCGCGGACGCCCCGCGTCGGCGCCTATCCAGCGGGCCCGCGCCCAGCAGGCCCGCGCCCAGCAGGCCCCGGCGGCCCCCGGCACGCCGCGCGCCCGGCCCGCGTGCCAAGGGTGACCGGAGCACCACCCTGGGAGCCGGCTCCCAGGCCACCGGGAACGCCGCCGGCCGGCTGACCATCCCGGGCAGCGCGACCCGGCCGGATCGGCAAGGCTGCTGCCATGAGCACCTCACGTTTGGCCGGCGCCAGACGTCTACAGCACGTGACGCTCAAGCAGCCGTTCGAAACCATCGTCGCCGAGCACGGCGCGACCGTGCTGCGGGTATGCCGGGCGGTTCTCGGGACGGCCGACGCCGATGACGCCTGGTCGGAGACGTTCCTGGCCGCGCTGAAGGCCTACCCGCAGCTCCCGGGCGACGCCAACGTCGAGGCCTGGCTGGTGACGATCGCGCACCGCAAGGCGATCGACATCACCCGCGCGGCGGCCCGCCGCGCGGTGCCGCTCGCCGACGTCCCCGCCGAACCGGTCGAGGACGGCAGGGACCTGGACCTCGCGACCGCCCTCGCCGCGCTCCCCCGCCGGCAGCGGGAGGCGGTCGCCTACCACTACCTGGCCGGGCTGCCCTACGCCGACGTCGCCGCGGTGACCGGCGGCAGCACCGACGCCGCCCGCCGGGCGGCCGCCGACGGCATCGCCCGGCTTCGCCGGACCTATCAAGCAGACGGAGAAAGCTCATGAACACCAACCACGACGCGGATGTGCTGCGCGACCTGCCCGCCGCCACCGAGGCCGATCTGGCCGCCCTGCACGCCCGGCTGGCCGAGCGCGCCGCGGCCGACGGGGTGCTCGACGTGGCCTACCGCACGCTGGACACGCCGGTCGGCACGCTGCTGCTGGCCGCGACCGAGGCCGGGCTGGTCAGGGTCGCGTTCCCGATCGAGGGCCACGACGAGGTCCTGCAGGCGCTCGCCGCGCGGATCAGCCCCAGGGTGCTGCGCGCACCCGCCAGGCTCGACGCCGCAGCGTACGAGATCGACGAGTACTTCGCCGGCCGGCGCCGCAGCTTCGACCTGCCGCTCGACTACAGCCTCTCCTCGGGGTTCCGCCGTGAGGTGCTGACCCAACTGCCCGGCATCGGATATGGGCAGACCGCCTCGTACGCGACGATCGCCGCGACCGTGGGCAGCCCGCGGGCATTCCGTGCGGTGGGCACCGCGTGCGCGACCAATCCCCTGCCCGTCGTCGTGCCCTGCCACCGGGTGATCAAGTCCGGCGGCGACCTCGGCCGCTACCGCGGCGGCCCGGACGCCAAGCGGTTCCTGCTGGATCTGGAGGCAGCGTAATGAGCTGGACGGAACGCGTGGACGGCGCCGACTGGGCGGCGATCACCGCCGAGGTCAACGACGTGGGCTGCGCGCTCACGCCAATGCTGCTCACCGCGGCCGAGTGCGGCCGGATCACCGGTCTGTACGACCGCGGTGAGCTGTTCCGGTCCACGGTCGAGATGGCGAGGCACCGGTTCGGCGAGGGCGAGTACAAGTACTTCGCGCGGCCGTTCCCCGAGCCGGTCGAGCAGCTCAAGCAGGCGCTCTACCCGCGGCTGCTGCCGATCGCCCGCGACTGGCACGCCAAGCTCGGCCGGCCGGCCCCGTGGCCGGGCACGCTGGACGAGTGGCTGGAGCAGTGCCACGCGGCCGGGCAGACGAAGTCCACCCCGATCCTGCTGAAGTACGAGACCGGCGGCTGGAACGCGCTGCACCGCGACCTGTACGGCGACCTGGTCTTCCCGTTGCAGGTCGTGATCAACCTGAGCGACCCGGGTGCGGATCACACCGGCGGCGAGTTCCTGCTGCTCGAGCAGCGGCCCCGGGCCCAGTCCCGGGGCACGGCCACGCTGATCCCGCAGGGCCACGGCCTGGTCTTCACGACCAGGGACCGCCCGGTGAAGTCCGCCCGCGGCTGGTCGGCCGGGCCGGTACGGCATGGGGTATCCGCTATCCGTTCAGGCCGGCGCTTCACGCTGGGACTGGTGTTCCACGACGCCGCGTAGTACATGGCCGCGACATCTCCGGGTGAGTTTCGCTTGAACGCAAAGGTTGGAGCGGAACCGGGCAGGGGATGCCAAACTCGAGGCACCGAGCGATCCGGAGGCGTGATGCGTCCAGGCCCAGGGCCCGCGCCGGGGCATGATCCCCGGGCGGTGCAGCGGTACCGCGCCAAGGTGCTGGACCGCATCGTGGCCGCGTGCGCCGACGGCAGCCTGGACCCGTCGGAACTGGCGGCGCGTTCCGAGGCGGCCCAGCAGGCCACCACGCCGTCCGCGCTGAATGCGGTCATCGCCGACATTCCAGGCCCGGGGTGGGCCTCGGTAGCCGGGCACCGGCCCCGCGCCCGGCGGCTGATCATTGGTTTGCTGAGCCCGGCCGGCTGGCGGCCGTTCCGGGCGCTGGCCGGCCGGGTGCGTGCCGCCGCGGTGTTCGGCGAGGTCATGATCGACCTGCGGCGCACCGCCGTGACCTCGTTCGTGACCGACATCACAGCCGTGGCCCTGGCCGGCGAGGTGCGTATCGTCATCCCGGCCGGCTTCCGGGTGGACACCGGGTTCGCCGCCGCGGTGTTCGGGCGCACGTCCGCCGTGATCCCGCCCGGCCGCCCGGGCGCGCTGACGCCGGTGATCAGGCTGCGGTCGGTGGCGGTCCTGGGCAACGTGCTGACCAGCCAGGTCCCGCCCGCATCCTGACCCGGATCAGGCGGCCAGACTCGCGCCGAGCGCGGCCAGGCCGTTGTGCCCGGGGCCGCGCGGGATGATCGGCCAGATGTCGGTGACCACGTCGTCGCGGACCACGTGGTAGGCGTCGTACCAGTTCACGGTCGTGGGCGAGTACCCGGGCACGAGCGCCACCGAGTCGCCGACGCGCAACGGCGAGCCCTGGGGCGCGGCGAAGATCCCGTGCTCCTCGTCGAACCGGAACGGCTTCAGCGCGTGGCCGACGAGCGAGACGTCGGACGGGGCGGCGACGGACTTGTTGCCCGCGTCGACGATCACCCTGTCGCTCTGCCTGCTGATCACGCTGGCCTGGACCGTCAGCGAGTGCTCGAAGCCCGGAACCATCTGGCCGTGGTAGTTGTCCATGATCACGTACGTGCCTGCCTGGATCTCGGTGATGCCGGGGAACGCGGCGGTCCAGTTCCAGGTGGCGATCCCGCCCGCCGACCGGATCGGGCAGTCGATGCCGCTGTCCTCGATCAGCTCGGCGACGCCGGTGAAGAACGTCATGGCGTCGCGCTGCCGCTCGTGGCGCAGGTCGTTGTCGATGGTCATCGAGCAGTGCCCCTCGTAGCCGGTCAGGCCCTCGAAGCGCAGCCCGGGCAGGCCGGCGACGTGCCGGGCCAGCGCCAGCCCGTCCGGCGCGGTGTCCACGCCGCAGCGGTCCATGCCGGTGTCCACCTCGACCAGGATCCCGAGCGTTGCACCTGCCGCAACCGCCACTGCCGATAGCGCGTCCGCGTTCGCCGCATCGTCCACGGCGACGTGGATCGTGTGGTCGCGGGCGAGGTCGGCGAGCAGCGCGATCTTGTCCGGATGCGACACGGTGTTGACCACGAACAGGTCGTCCATGCCGGCGCCGGCCAGCACCGCCGCTTCCCACACCGTGGCCATCGACAGCCCGCCCGCTCCGGCCGCAACCTGCCGCCGGGCGATCTCCGGGCTCTTGTGCGTCTTGTAGTGCGGCCGGATCGTGGCCGCCCCCATCTCATGCAGCGACCCGGCCATGTGGTCGATGTTGCGCTGAGCGGCGTCGATGTCCAGCACCAGCGCGGGCGTCACCAGCTCGTCGCGGCGCCGGCCGATCGCGTATCCGTACTGGCGCGCCACGCGCTCGCGCGCCTGGTCCAGCAGCGGCGCGTAATCCGGCAAGGTCTACCTCCTGTGTCTCGCGGCCTGTGTCACGGCGCGGTGTCATGGCGCTGCCTCACGGCCCTGTATCACGGCCCTGTATCACGGCACTGCGGGCCCCAGGCAGCGGATCACCCGGAGCGGCTCGGCGGCCGCGGCTGCGGCCCGGATCCGGAACGGCAGGCTGGCCGGCAGCGCGTACGTCTCGCCCCGGCGGATCGGCTGGCTGCCGAAGTCACCCTCGATCGCTCCATCGCCCGCGGCCACGATCGCGACGCCGAACCGCCCGTCGGCGACCTCGATCTCGCCGGCGACCTCGAGCGCGGTCGCGTCGAAGTACGGCAGCACGTCGTCATTGAAGAGCCGCACCTCCCGCGAGCCGTGGCTGGTGCGCAGCACCCGCGGCTGCTGCCGGGCCCGGGTGAGCGCCTGCCCGGCGTCCGTGCCGGTGTAGTCGATCATGTCGAGGGCCAGCTCCCAGCCGAGCCCCATGGTCGCGCCCGCGTCGTCGCCGCCGCCGGTCTCCGGGATCACGATCTGATCGGTGGGCTCCTGGACCTCGATGAACGAGATCCGCGGGCCGAGGTAGTGCGGCACGCCGCCGTGTGCCACGTACACCTCGCCGGGCCGGACCTCGGCCCGGTGCAGCGTGCCGCGGATCGCCGCATTGTCGTGGCGGCGCACCGCTTCAGCGAACCAGGCCCGGTCGATGCCGGGCGCGAACCCGATCCCCGCGTGCGCCGGCTCCGCCCCGTCCCCCGGCGTGTCCAGCAGGATCCACGCCTCGGTCTTGCCGAACGGGGAGCCGAGGTGGCGCCGCGCCCAGTCCCGCGCCGGGTGGGCGTGCAGCGGCACCGGGCCAGCCGGGGAGAGCAGCTTGACCAGGACGCCGGTGACCGGCCCCCAGCGCCCGGCGAAGTCAGCGCCGACCATCTCCTCGGGCAGCGCCTGCACGACCTCGCTGAGCGTGACCGTGCCGACGCCGTCCAGGTCGACCGTTGACAGGCCCTGCGGGCGGCCGTCGGGGTCATCGTTGCCGGCTTGGGTGCACGAGCCCACCCAGTCCTCGGACCACCAGTCGTCCGGGCGGTCGGGCAGGCCGCGGAAGCGCCGGGTCAGCGAGCCGCCCTCGTAGAACCGGTACAGCGGGTGGTAGGCGAGCGGCAGCGGCCGCCGGATCGCCTCCCTGAGCCGGTCGCGCCGGTCAGGTTCCACTACAGCTCCGCGTTCACGATGAAGCCGGCGTCGAGCAGCAGCGTCGCCGAGTTCACGTAGCTGGCGTCGTCGGACAGCAGGAACGCGATCGTGGCGGCTATTTCCTCGGGCTCCGCACCCCGGTGCAGCGGGATCCGGTCGACGTAGTACTTCAGCACCTCGGGATCGTCCAGCAGCGGCGCGGCCATCGGCGTCTTGGTCCAGCCCGGCTCGACCGCGTTCACCCGGATGCCGTGCGGGCCCAGGTCGCAGCCGAGCGCCTTGGCCAGCATGCTGATCGCGCCCTTGGTGCCGCAGTACGCGGTCTGGCCCGGCGCGCCGACGTGCGCCGAGATCGAGCTCACGCAGCAGATCGCGCCGCCGTGGCCCTCGCTGATCATTCGCTTGGCGCCCTCGGTGCAGACCACCCAGGTGCCGCGGACGTTGGTCTCGAACAACCTGTTGAAGTCGTCGAGGCTGGTGTTGTCCCAGGTCATCAGCGGGTTGATGGCCGCGTTGGATACCACATAGTCGAGCCGCCCGCCGCGCTCGGCCACGGTGCGCACCATCGCGGTCACCTGTTCCGGGTCACGCATGTCCGCGGTGACGGCGAACGCCTGCCCGCCGGCCTGCTCGACCCGGTGCAGCGTCTCCGCCGGGTCGGTGGTCGGCAGCGTGTTGACGCCCACCAGCGCGCCCTCGGCCGCCAGGCGCACCGCCGTGGCCTGCCCCATACCTGTCGTCGCGCCGGTGACCAGCGCGACCTTTCCCTCGAAGCGCCGGTCCATTGGCTGTCTCTCCTTGTCAGAAGATCGCGATCGGGTTCCAGGGCGACCCGGTTCCGCCGGGCAGCCGCAGCGGCAGGCCGACGACCATGAACTCGAATCGCCCTTCTTCCTCGCACGCCCGGGCGACGTCCTCGAGCTGCAGGCTGTCGGACGCGAACATGCCCATCGCGGTGATCTGGAGCGGGTGGATCGGGTATGAGATGCCCTCGACGTTGCTCGGGATCGTCTCCCCGTCGCCGTCCGGCAGGAACGCCGCGATCCGGCGCTCATGCATCCACGGGATCGTGTCCACGTGCAGGCCGGGCTTGCCCTCGCCGGCCGGCGGGTAGCCGTTGTCCCACGCGCCGAGCTCCAGCCGGCGGCGGTGATGGCCGGTGCGGAACACCAGGATGTCGCCCTCGCCGAGCCGGACACCCTCGGCCTCCTCGACCGCCTCGAGCTCGGCGCGGGTCACCGCCTCGCCGGGCTCGAGCCACTTGACGCCGCGGAACTGCGGCACGTCGAGCAGCACGCCGCGGCCGACGAGACCCTCGCAGTAGCTGGTCACGTCGAGCGCCGTCGCCCCCTGGGAGGTCATGACCTGCTGCGCGGGCCGGCCGTTGTAGACGCAGCCCTTGTAGGCGATGTGGCACAGCGCGTCCATGTGGGTGTGACAGTCGCCGTGGAAGGCCAGGCCGACGAAGTCGGTGGCGAACGTGACCGAGCTGGAGCCGATGTCAATGTCGTGGCCCTGCACGACGTGCCGGATGACCGGGCTCGGATTGTCCGGGCCCGCCACCGTGTTCATCGGGATCGCCATCGTGGCCCGGCGCCCGGACTGCACCAGGCCCGCCGCCGCGCGCACCGTCGCGCCGGTGATGTAGTTAAGCGTGCCGAGCTCGTCGTCTTCGCCCCAGCGGCCCCAGTTCTTGACCGACTCGTAGATCTCGTCGAACTCCTGCAGCGTCACCCGCGCGGGTGGCGTCGTCTTGGCCGTTGTCTCGGTCACCGGTGCTCCTGTCGTTGTCTCTCGTGTGCTGCGCGTTGGCTGACGGCCGGGCGCCGTCAGGCACCGGCAGCCCGCCAGAGCGGTCTCAGCAGGCCGCCCTCGGACAGCTCCAGCATCCGCGCGTAGACCTGCCGCCAGGTGGCGTAGCCGTCGTGGTAGGCGGACACGGCCGCCGGGCCCGGCTCGAACGTGGCCGTCCGCCGGCGCAGCAGCGGTTCCAGCTCGGTCAGGCTGGAGTGCAGCCCGGCGCCCACCGCGGCGCACAGCGCCGCGCCGAGCGCGCTGCTCTCGGTCACCGCGGGCACGTGCACCGGCAGCCCGGTCACGTCGGCGATGATCTGCGGCCACAGCGCGCCCTTGGCGGCGCCGCCGCTGAACGTCATCTCGGTAAAGCTCGCGCCGGTCAGCTCCCTGATGATCTCGAGGTGCCCGCGGACCACGTAGGCGGCCGCCTCCTCGATCGCGCGGATGCAGGCCGCCTTGCCGGAGCCTGCGGCGTCGCCGACGTCGAACTGCAGGAACGACGGGCTGGCGTGCACCCACCGCTTCGCGTTCATGAGGTTCGACAGGATCGCGATCACGCCGTTCGAGCCCGCGGGGATCTGCGCGGCCGCCTCCTCCATCACCACGTACGGGTCCACGCCCCGGCTGCGTGCCGCGGCGGTCTCGGCCTGGCAGAAAGCGTCCCGGTACCAGCGCATCGCCATGCCGCAGTAGAACCCGATGCCCTCCAGCATCCACTCGCCCGGGCTCGTGTGGCACAGCGTGCGCAGCCTGATCTGCGGGTCGATCAGCGGCTTGTCCACGAGCACGGTGTTCTGCCAGAACGTCCCGGCCAGGACCGTGAACTCGCCTTCCCGCACGCCCGCGCCGAGCAGCCCGGCCTGGGTGTCCGCGCCGCCGGCCACCACCGGCGTGCCGGCCCGCAGGCCGGTCTGCTCCGCGGCCGCCGCGGTGACCGCGCCGACCACGGTTCCGGGGTCGACCACCTCGGGCAGCACGTCGGGCGAGATCCGGCAGATCTGCGCGATCTGGCCGGACCAGTCCCTGGCGGACAGCCGGAACATCCCGGAGCTGGAGCCGCAGGACGGCTCGGTCACCTGCACTCCGGACAGCCGGTAGACGATCCAGTCGCTGAGCATGGACAGGCCGCTGATTGCGCCGAAGATGTCCGGGCGGTGGGCGGCCAGCCAGCGCAGCCGGGCCGGCGAAGTGATCGCGATCCAGTCGCCCGCCTCCGCGTAGATCTTCTCGGCCGAGCCCTCGGCGATGAGCTCCTCGGCCTCACGCGCCGCCCTGCTGTCCACGTTCGGGCAGGCCCAGATCTCGGCGCCGGACCGGTCGTAGAGCACGATGCCCTCGCGCATGCTGGTCGCGGCGACCGCCGCGACCTCGTCGCCGCTCGCGCCCGCCTGGCTCATCGCGTCCCTGATGCACGCCGTGATCAGCAGCCAGTTGGCGTGGGTGTCGAAGTCCTGGCCACCGGGGACGCCGGGCGGCTCGTGGTGGGTCCACTCCCGCAGCGAGACCGCGACCTGCTCCCCCTCCGGGGTGAACAGCAGCGCGCGGCAGCTTCCGGTGCCCGCGTCGATGGCCAGCAGCAGCCGCTTCGTCACGGGTAGACGTACGTTGGCTTGAGGTCGATCGCGTGCCCGCTGCCGGATTCCAGCACGAACTTGAGCATCGGCGCGGTGTCCAGGTAGTAGAACTCGATCGACTCGCCGATCCGGCCGCTCATCAGGACCTCGGCGCCCTTGGACCGCCAGTGCTCCTGCATCAGCGTGCTGTCCGCCTCCGAGTGCTTCATGCACGCAATGTGCTGCACGCCCTCGCCGCGCGTGTCGAGGAACTTCTGGTAGATGCTCGGCCCGCTGACCGGCTGGATCAGCTCGAAGCCGAGGCCGTCCACGGACGCCTCGGCACCGATCATCCGGTACTCGACCGGCTCGCCTTTCACCCGCGTGTCGTGCAGCAGCGGGGGCTTGTAGTCGAACACGCTCCACGGGCCCCAGCCGAGCGTCTCGGTGTAGGTCTTCAGCGCGGCCTCGATGTCCCGGACCACCACGGCGATCTGCGTGATCTTCATCGGGGTGGGCGGGGCCACGATCTGCGGGCCGTTGTTGCCGGTCATGCTTCCTCCTGACGCCTACTGACCGCCACCCGGATCGCAGCCAGCCCTCGCCGGGGAGGCAGCACTTGTCGTGAGATCATTAAATACAGCTGCGCACATGTCAAGCCTCTGAGAACTTGCTCACCCAGGCTTGCCGCCCGGCTCCGGACACGGCCGGGCTACGGTAGGCCTGAGCCTGCAACACGCCGGGAGCTAGGCGCCTTCATGAACAGCACAGGGATCGACGTCGTCAAGCGGTGGAGTTCCGAGGAACTCCTGCTGCGCGCGGCCTGGTTCTACTACAAGGACGAACTGACCCAGGACGAGATCGCCAAGCGCCTTTCGGTCTCCCGCGCCTCGGTGGGGCGCATGCTCGAACGAGCCCGCAGGGTCGGCCTGGTCACCATCAACCTGAACACCGAATACCTTGACGCGTTCGAGCTGAGCGCCGAGCTGCGGCGGGTCTTCTGCCTCTCCGAGGCGCTCGTGGTCCCCGATCACGACAAGGAGCCAGCAGACCTGCACGCCCTTAACGCCCGCATCGGGCTCGGCGGCGCGCAGTTCATCGGCACCCACCTGCGCCCCGGCGCGGCGCTCGGGGTCGGCTGGGGCGAGACCGTTTCGCGGGTCATCGCCGCCACCAACTTCGGGTCGGTGGGCCCGGTGCACATGGTGACGCTGACCGGCGGCGTGGACGGTTACCTGCAGACGATCCTGTCGCCGGTGGGCGAGCCCGGCGCGGACGCCGACGTCACCACCGCGACCGTCATCCCGGCGCCGAACATCGCCTCGTCGCCGGCGCTCGCCGCGGCGCTGCGCGAGGAGCCGACCATCCAGGACGTGCTGAAGCAGGCGTGCAGCGTTGATCAGGCCGTGGTCGGCGTCGGCACGCCGACCACCGACGCCACGATCGTGCAGCTCGGCTATTTGACCGCGGCGGACGTCCGGGACTTGCGCGAGCGGGGCGTGGTTGGCGACATCCTCGGCCAGTTCTTCGACGCGGACGGCAAGGTGGCCGACGTGCCGATTCACGACCGCCGCATCGGGATCGACCTGGAGGAGCTGAAATACATTCCCAAGGTGGTCGGCGTGGCCGGCGGGCTGCATAAGGTTCCGGCGATCCTGGGCGCGCTGCACGGCGGATTCCTCGACGTCCTGGTGACCAACGAGCTGGCCGCCGTCCGCCTGCTCGAGCTGGAGAGCGGGCACGCCCGGGCCGGCCGCAGCCCATCCTGAGCGGTCATGACACCGACGGCGGCGTACGACGAGATCGCGGACTGGTATGAGCGGGAGTTCCTCGCCAGGACGGCGCCGGGTACGGATCCGCTCGGCATAGTGCGGGCCGTGCAGGACCTGCTGGGCCCGGGTCACGGCACCTGCCTGGAGATCGGCTGCGGAACCGGCGTGCACGCGGCGCAGGTCAGCGAGCTGGGCTGGACCCCGGTCGGGATCGACCTGTCCGGCGCGATGTTGCGGCACGCCCGCGGCCGGCTGCCGGTCGCGATGGCCGACGCCGCGCGGCTTCCGGTCGCCGACGGCAGCCTCCCCGCCGTCATCGCGGTCATGGTGCACACCGACATGCCCGGCTACCCGGCGGTGCTGCGCGAGGCCGCGCGGGTGCTGCGCCCGGGCGGCGTGCTCGCGCACATCGGCGTGCATCCGTGCTTCTGCGGCGGGTTCGCCGACCGCAGCGATCCTGGCGCCGTGGTCGTCCGCGCCGGCTATCTGGACGGGCACTGGACGAAGGCGTCATGGACGGACCAGGGCGTCAGGGACAAGGTAGGCGCCACCCACTTCCCGCTGCCCAGCCTGCTGCATGCGTTCCTTGACGCCGGCCTGGCGCTGGAGCGGTTCGCCGAGGGCGGCGAGCCGGTCCCGGTCGTGCTCGGCGTCCGGGCGCGCAAGCCCACCGATGAGTATGGGGCCACCGCGCCGTCCTAAGCACACAGGGACGAGCTGGAGGCATTGTCATGAACGATGAACCGCGGGTCGAGCAGCGCGCCGAGCAGCCGTACGCCGGAATCCGGCTGCGCGTCACGATGGACGGCCTGTCCGGCGCGGTGGACCGGGGCTTCCCCGAGCTGTTCGGGTGGCTAGCCGAGCACGCCATAGCTCCTGCGGGGCCGCCGTTCATCCGCTACCACGTGATCGACATGGACGGGGAGCTCGACATCGAGCTGGGGGTACCCGTCGGCGTCACGTCCGACGGCGGCACCCGCGTCCAGCCCGGGATCCTCCCGGGCGGCCAGTACGCGGTGCTCCGGCACACGGGGCCGTACGACGGCCTGATCGCGAGCAACGCGGCGCTGCAACGGTGGGCGGGCGACCACGGTGTGGCGCTGGACAGCTGGGATACGCCCGACGGCACCGCCTGGCGCAGCCGCGTCGAGCACTACCTCACCAACCCGGCGGCCGAGCCCGACCCGGCGAAGTGGGAGGTCGACGTCGCCTACCTGACCGCGGACGGCTGAGCCGGGCGCAGGCTAGGCCGGCGGCTGCCCGCCCGGTGC
>Ga0209116_1000115_pt1 | contig 15383 bp, 14 predicted proteins | sample BlaSpr_A8_OM2_O1_FD_187975 | JGI IMG/M metagenome (GOLD analysis project Ga0209116, IMG submission 187975) | Forest soil microbial communities from Thunder Bay, Ontario, Canada - Black Spruce, Ontario site 2_A8_OM2_O1 (SPAdes) (version 2) | ecosystem: Environmental > Terrestrial > Soil > Boreal...
TGTGTGTAGGAGTTCATGCTTGGCATGGTCCCCTACCACCGCCCGAAAAGCGGACATATCACTTGCTATCTCAACCGGACATATCATGTGCTACTGACAATTTCTAACATTACCGTTGACGGTTACGTTCACTAAGAGTAACATCCCCGTCAATGCGGTGGACTGGGGTGGCTCGTGACAAGCCCCGCAGTTCGGGAGGGCGGTGGCGTGGAATCGCTTGAACGCTTCGCGCAGAATCAGCGAATCATCGAAGAGTTTGTCTCCCAGTGGCTGGTATCCATCCCCACCGCGCTGGGACGGCTCGCGCACGTCGCCATGCTGCGCGACATTTATACCGGTCGCTATCATCATCCCATTCTTCAGGACGCATACTCCGAGCCCGCCGTTCATCAATCCCTGCTCTACTGCCACGAAGAACTTTTCGAGAAAGTGCTGGAAAATAATTTCGAGCAGCAGGAGTGGGATTTGCGTATGTGCTTCGCAGGCATGGAAGCTCCGCCGGCGGAAATCGCGCAGCGCTGGCTGGAAGTGGACCTGTTCCGGTTGTTCGTTCCCTTCGGCACGCCGCCATATCTCCGCGATCTTTTCTGTTCCAATTTGCGCGCGATCCTGGGTTTGGTTGTTTCAGAAGCTTTGGTCCACACCGCGGCATAACCGCCCGGTCCCGCCCCTGCCCGCATAATCTTCTGGAAACCCCGCGCCCGTTTGTTAGCATCGAACCAAGGTGAATACGCCGGTGCGCTCACGGTTCCGCGATCCAATCAAACGGTTGCTTTTCGAAGTAGGCGCCGGATATTACGCGCGCAAACTCGCTACCGGCCCCGAGGCGGACCTGCGGCGCGAATTTCTCCGTTCCTTGCAGTTGCCGGCTTCTGGCAACGGGCACGGCACGATCAGAGTTCTGGACGTCGGCTGCGGGCCCGGTCATGTGGCTCGCCTGCTCGCTCATGGTGGATACGATGTAACCGCGGTGGACCGCAGCCGCAGCTTGCTACGAATTGCGCGAAAGCTCGCCACGCGTGAGCGCACCTCTGTGCACTTTCAGTTATCGCCCGTGGAAAAACTTCCGTTTCCGGATTCATCCTTCGATTATTGCTATGCCACCGGAGTGGTTTATTGGGTGGAACATCTCGCCGCAACTCTTGCCGAAATGGTGCGCGTCACGCGTCCATCTGGATTCGTGGCTTCGCTCGATCCCCATGCGTCCATGTCCGTCACTAAAATCCTGGCTTATGCGCGCGAGAAATGTCTGAACGCGCGCGACACACGCAAGCTGGTCGCCTGGGCTACTTCCGCGCAACTCAATCGCCGCTTCGAGGAAGGTCATCTCCGCCGCTTGCTCACCGACGCCGGGCTGCAGAGTCTCAACTTAGAGCAGCGCTTCGGCGGGATGGTGTGGTTCTGGAAGGGGACCGTGCCGGCGCGAGCGTGACGCGTTCCTGAGAATCCGCAGCATGCAGGGTGCGGACCGCGCGCACCGTGACACGCCCGCGCGCGCAAGTTCCAGCTCGCAGAACCTGTTACTCTGGTTCTTGCGCGAAAACCTTCGGAGGATTGGATGAAATCGTTTCGGCCAATGCAGCGTCTTATCTCAGCCAAACGGTTCGCCGGCTTGACGCTGCTACTGGCGTGCGGCGTAGCGCTTGCTGCCGATCGCTCGGACGTTTCGTTTACGTCGCTTGCGTCAGCGCGGCCGAAACTTTCGTCGCAGGCCGCGCCAGCCTCCAGTCCGGAATTCATCAAAGCCGCCGACGAAGTCCTGGCGCAGATGAGCAAGATTCTGGCGCTCCCGATCAAGGAGCCGCTCAAGAAAACTCTCCGCTCCAAGCAGGAAGTCCGCGATTATCTGATCCGCGAAGACAAAGAGGACAAAAAGGATTCCGAGCGCTATGCCGACGACAAAACTCTGGAAGCTTTCGGCCTGATCCCCAAGGGTTTTCCGCTCGATACGTTCATGCTCGACGTTTTGACCGACCAGGTCGCGGGGCTATACGACCCCAAAGCCAAGGAATTTTACATCGCGAATTGGATTCCGGCGGACGAGCAGCGCACGGTGATGTCTCACGAACTCACCCACGCCCTCGAAGACCAATCCTTCCACATCGATTCCTGGATCAAGGCCGCGCGCCCGAATGACGACGCCGAACTTGCGCGCGATTCCGTTAGCGAAGGCTCCGCCATGGCCGCCATGGTTGACTACGAAATGCTCGACCAAAAAGTCAGCGTGCGCGACGTTCCCGACGTCACTTTGCTGATTCGCGCCAGCGCCCTGAGTGAAATGGACAAGGACCCCAACCTCGCGAAAGCTCCTCTCTATATTCGCGATGAGCTGCTTTTTCCGTACCTCGCCGGCACCGGCTTCACACAACAATTCCTGAAGGCGCACACTGGCTGGCAAGACCTCCATCTGATTTTTCAGGATCCGCCGGTTTCCACTCAGCAGATTCTGCATCCTGATCTCTACCTGCACGGCGTGAAACCGGAAGTGGTCACGCTGCCGGAATGGAAAGCGCTAGTTCCGCCTGACTGGAAGCTGCTGGAAGAAAACACCATGGGAGAATTCGGTCTGGGGGAAATTCTGAAGCAGCTGCTGGACGAAAATCGCGCGGAATTGCTTTCACCGGGGTGGAAAGGCGACCGCTACGCGGTGTTCGAGGACGCCAAAACGAAGTCCACTCCGCTGGTGTTCCGCCTGGCGCTCGATAATCCGGATGACGCGGCACATTTCTTCGGCCAGTACAGCGAGGCGCTGGAACATAAATATAAAACGCGCACGGAACTCTTTCGCCGCCCCAACTTTTTTCAGTTCCAATCTGAATCCGGCGGAGTTTTCCTGCGCTGCGTCGCAACGCAGTGCATCACCGTGGAAAGCGCGTCGCGCGAAACGTTCGACAAAATCGATCACGCAATCGGCTGGGACCCGGCGCCCCCGGCCGTGAGCGTACCAGCCGCGCCCGCGTCCATCACGCGGCAGCCGGCTTCGGTCGAATCCGGCCACATCGGCGCGCAATAACTTCGCGCAATATTAATTTAATCGTTCAGCGAAAGCTGCACCGTATCCGCGCGGTGCACCACCATCAGCGTCTGATCGTCGGTCTGCTTCCTGCCGCTGGAATATCCCTGCACATCTTTCATGCACGCCGCCGCAAGTTCCTGCGGCACCCATCCATGCCGCTCGCCCGCGACACTGGAAAGTCGGGCCGCGCCATATTCCACGCCGGAATCATTCACCGCTTCGGAGATTCCGTCGGTGTAGAGCAGCAAGCTATCGCCGCGCTCCAAGCGCACGCGTTGAATGGTGTAGCGGCTTTTGGAAAACATTCCCAGCGGCACGCCCGTGGAGCACACCTGCCGCACGCCATCTTTCGCGATGAGCAGCGCGGCCAAATGTCCCGCGCTGCCGATTTCGATTTCGCCGCGTTGCCCGGCGCGTCCGCAAATCAGCGTGGCATATTGTCCCGCGATCGTGCTCTGGCAGAATACGCTGTTGGCCATCTCCAGCAGCTTATCGAGCGCTAGGTCCACGCCCGCGAGGCTGCGGAACATTGCATGCAAGTGGGTCATCAGCAGGGAAGCGGCCACGCCTTTGCCGGCCACGTCACCGAGCAAGAAAACCAGTTCGCCATCCGCGGCCGCCGGAGGAATTAAATCGCAATAATCGCCGCTCACCATTCCCGCGGGCTTGTACTGGTAATGGACCAGCCAATCGCCGTGCCGCAGATCCGTTCGCGGCAGCAATCCGCGCTGGACGCGTGAAGCCAGTTCCAGATCGCGCTCCAGCGCGCGCTGTTCGTCGCTCGTCAGATGATCCAGACAGAGCCGCACCAGCGGATCGGCCAGCAGCCGGTCTTTTTCCACGCTGTCATGGCACTCGTCACAAATTCCGTACGTCCCGTCGTCCATCCGGTGCAATGCGGTATCCACTTCACCCAGAAGTGCCAGTAACGACGCTGCCGGGGCCGCTGCATCAGGCGACGCGATCACCGCGTTCAATTCCTTGCGCCGTTTTTCCAGTTGTTCGCGAATGTAGGGGTCGCTTACTGCGCTCATATCCTTGGCCTCCACGTCCGAGCTTCGCGCCATGCTTACCGCCGCGCTATCCGTTTCTGGCATTAGAACTCCCTTCGCCCCGGTCTGTCGAATTCTGCAACATTGGATTCCTAGTCACGCGCCCGCGACTCTGTTTTAAAGGGGTCCAGCAGGCTCTCACCGTCCATTTTGGCCGGGCGCGCTCGACGGTCCAAGCGCTGCAGCCGGCGCTCGAAATCGCTCCGGTAACGCCGTAGCAGCGCTACGCTTAGCCCTGCGTGTCGGTTGGATGGCCGCAGCTCGCCCAGGGCCTTGCGTACCAGCACGGCTGCGCGCTGTGGCTCTCTCGCTTGATGCTCGTAGTGAATCGCCAGCTGCTTGTAGGCTTCCAGACCCTCACGCGAATTCCCGACGATGCTTTCCCACAGTCTCAGCGCCAGCGGCAAATCGCCTTCGCGCTTCGCCAGGCGCGCGAGTGATCGTCGCGCAGCGCGGTCGGTTTCGGCGGGCAGCGCGGCATCCAGCGACTGCGCGTAATGTTTCCGCGCTCGTGCCATGTCGCCGCGGCGTTCGCAAATGCGCGAAACTCCAAAAAGTTCCAGCCCGTCCTTGCCATCCACCTGCGGATCAGCCAGCACTGCGACAATTCGGCTGGCAAGCCCCGCCAGGCCGCGCAGGTCCATTTGATTGTGCAAAAAGACCTGCACCAGCGGCTCCGGCGGCCCGCCGCGCAAATAATCGAAATAAAATTGCGGAATCATCTCCGAAATCAAGTCTGCGCCGCGATGCCATCCCAGTACGTGTTTTTCCAGTTCCGCCAGGCGCACCGATCCCAGCCGCACGCGCCATAAATTGCGCGCCGGATGCAGAAAATCCAGATGCGCGCGCGGCTCGACGGATTTGATTTTTCGCGTCATCCGATAACGTGTTTCCAGCAGCGGCCAGTCAAACGATTTCCCATTGAACGTGACCAGCACTGGGCGTTCGGCCATGCGTTCTGCCAATGTGAGCAGCAGCGCATGTTCCTCGCTCAGTTCGCGCATGAAGAATTGTTCCACTTCCAAGCCGCCCGCGTCCCACCAGGCAATGCCAACCATGAACGGGTAAGTCCCCGTTCCGCCCATCAGGCCCGTCGTTTCCGTGTCCAGAAAAAGCCATTGCCGCGGGTCGGCCACCTCCGCGCAAGCCCCCGGGGCGAGCAGCCGCAGCGCTTCCGCGTTCACGAAACCTTCCGGTGGCGCGCACCCAATCGCCTCCGAAAACCATTTGCGCACGGTGAGATGCTCGCCAAATGAGTTGCTCAACGCCTTCGCCTGCAACATCTCCGCAAGCCGCTCCGCGCCATCAGGCAGCGCAGGCAAAAATCCGCGCGCGCCGCCAGCGACACTTTCCGCCGCAGCGCCATCGCCCACGGCACGGACTTTCCTTGCCGGCTTAAGCGCCGCCAGCCGCTCGAATCGCGCATTTGCACTCGTCGTCAAACGATCGCTCCATCCGTCGTCACGCTTTCGCGCTCCCCACGACTTCCCAGTGCTGAACCTTGGGCTCGAATTCCAGCAAAAAATCGCGGTCCTCGGGATAATATTTCGCGCGATCTACCGGATCCCCCGCGAAGCCCTTGATCGCCTCCAGCGACTCCCATAACGTGAGCGTGACGAAGTGTGTTTTATCTCCCTCGCCCCTGCGAAGAATATAAACCGCCAGGTTTCCGGGAACGCCGCGGTAATCCGGAATCGCTCTCGCGTTCAGAAACTCGGAATATTTGTCGGCCTTCGCTGCGGGCGTTGTGCCATGCCACATTCGCGCAATCACGTGAGCTCCTTTCGCGGGCTTCGAACAATGCTCTTCACGCGCATACCCGCTCCAGAATCGCCAGCGCCGCTTCCTTCGTTTTCTCGCATTTCTCTCCAGCAGGTCCGACGCAAGAAGGGCACCCTTTCTCGCACGGGCAACCAACTATCAACTCCCGCGTCCTCCGCAACAGAATGTCGTGCACGCGAAACAGTGGTTCGCTGAAACCAATCCCTCCCGGATAGGCATCGTATAAATACAAATTCGGCTCAAAGAATTCCTTCATCTCCGCCGCATTCCAAAGCGCCGCCGAAAATTCCTGCCACTCCATCCCAATCCCCGGACTCGCCGGGCGCTCACCCACCGCGGTACCCAGATCACGCCCGTCGCACATCAGCAGCAAACTAGCCATCGAAGCCATCGCGTAGAGTAGCCCCAGGATTCCATTCTGCCGGTCGGACAGCGCATAAGGCAGTTCAGCCAGCAGCTTGCGTTCCAGCGTGATCCAGAACGCCGTCGTATGCATTTCGTTTTCCGGCAGCTCCAGCTTGCCCGCGCCGATATTTTCGTTCGTGAAAAATTTGATCTTTTTGAATCCCACCACTTGCGAACGCACCCGCACATCGCCGTGCGCCCGCGCGGCCGGACCCGCGATTGGCTCTTCTTCCGCAATTTCCAGCACGCGGACCTGCGTGTAGCGAATCGCATCCGTGTAGTAATCCACGTTGACGCTCTTCACGTAGGCCTTGCGCTGTTCGAAATCCAGCCGCTCCACGTGATATTGCTGCCCTTGGTGGAGATAAATCGCCTTGGGATGCACGGTCGCCAGCGCCGATGAAAAATCCACTTCGCCAATCACCTCCGGCTCGCCGTCTTCCTCCGCGTTCGTTCCGCCGGTGGTGTCGATGATCACGAAATTGTCAGAAGTCACAGAGCGCAGGCTCACCGTATCTGCCGGATAAGCTTCCAGCACCCAGTGCCAGTTCCTGCCGCTGCGATGCAGGAATCCCGCGTCGGTCATCCGCTCGCACAGGCCGGGCAAATCCACGTCGCCGAAGCGTTCTTCAGGCGCGAGAGGCAACTCGAACGCCGCGCACTTCAAATGGTTCACCAGAATTTCCAGATTGTCGGGCTGCACGTAAGCATGCTCTGGTGAGCGCCCGAAAAAATAATCAGGATGCTGCACGATGAACTGATCCAGCGGCGCGGAAGACGCGACCATCACCGCACAAGATGTCCCACTTCGCCGCCCAGCGCGCCCCGCGCGCTGCCATGTAGAAGCGATCGAGCCCGCATATCCCGCCATCACACTGGCATCCAGCGAACCAATATCAATGCCCAATTCCAGCGCGCTGGTGGCAACTACGCCGCGAATTCGTCCATCACGCAACCCGTGCTCGATTTCGCGGCGCTCCCCCGGCAAATAACCCCCGCGATACCCGCGAATCGGCTCGGGCTCTCCCGGACCGGGCCGGTTCGCCTGCTGCAAATAAGTGAGCAGCACTTCGGTATGCAGCCGGCTATTCGCGAACACGATGGTCTGGAGCTTGCGCGCCAGCAGCTCCTTTGCCACGCGTGTCGTCTCGTTCAAATAACTCCGGCGAATTCCCAGATTGCGATTCACCATCGGCGGATTGTAAAAAACGAAGAGTTTCTCCGCCGCCGGCGCGCCGTTTTCTTCCACCACCTGTACCGGCTCCGCGATCAGCTGCGTCGCGAGCTCGCCCGGATTGGCAATCGTCGCCGAACAGCAAATGAATTGCGGCTTCGAGCCGTAAAATTCCGCTATGCGCGCGAGGCGCCGCAGCACGTTCGCCAGATGGCTGCCGAAAACTCCGCGGTAGGTGTGCAATTCATCCAGCACGATGTAGCGCAGATTTTCGAATACGCGCGTCCACTTGGTGTGGTGCGGCAAAATTCCGGTGTGCAGCATGTCCGGATTCGTCAGAATCACATGGCCGCGCTCGCGGATTGCCCGACGCGCGTCGCTCGGCGTATCGCCGTCGTAGGTGAATACGCCGAAGCAATCATCCAGCCGCTTCGCCAGGTCGTGCAGTTCCGTCAGCTGATCCTGCGCCAGCGCCTTGGTGGGGAAGAGGTACAGCGCGCGGGTATCCGCGTTCGCCAACACGACGTTTAACACCGGCAAGTTGTAACAAAGCGTCTTACCCGAAGCTGTGGGCGTCACCACTACGAAATTCTTTCCCGCGTGCGCCAGTTCCGCAGCCGCCGCTTGATGCGTATAGAGTTTTTCGATCCCCTTGGCGTGATAGGCCGCGGCCAGCTCAGGACGCACCCATGCTGGCATCACCCGGAACTGCGCCTCGCGCGCTGGGATGTGCCGCACGGCAGTCAGCACCTCGTCCGTGCGATAGCGCGCGACGAGCGCTCCCAGAGCCTCCTGCACCGTCTCCAGGGTCGTGCGAGGCCGTACGGCCAGTCCTCCTGCCAAACTCCCCGCCAAGCGTGGTTCAGACGCGGCCATCACCACCTCCCCCCATGAAATTGCCAAGCTCCCGCCATCCGTGGGCCTTCGCCTTTTATTCGCTGAGGCTACCACGCGGTTTCGGCGCACGCAACAACAGTCTTGCCCCATAATTTCCATTCCTTTGCCTCTATCAGTGTTCATCTGCGTAGATCTGCGATGCCTGTGAATTTGCCATTGCGCCTCCGTACACTTGGGAACTACGTCCCGCCCCTAGCCATCCCCCACCGAATTTTGCTATACATGAACCATGGCCCATGACTTTCTGATTTTCGATTTCGGTAACAACGAAGAAGTAGCGCAGCAAGCACGCCACAAAGTAGAAGGCTGGACGCAAGGATTCCGCCTCGGCAAAAAAATGCTCCTGAAATTCGAGCGCGAAGCAGCCGACGATTCATCCGAATCCGAGTCCGGAACCGACGCCAAGAAGCCGTCTGCCTCCAAGAAGAAATCCGCAGCAATAGCCGACGGCGCCGAATCGAGTGCCAAAGTCCGGGTCCTGGTCCGCCTCGATTTCTCCGACCACGAAAAGCTCTCGCACCAACGCTGGCTGGATCGCATCCCGACTGAAGAGCCTTTCAAATCCGCGAAAGCGGAAATCATCCGCCAGGGCCAGCCGGGATTTGCCGAAGCCGCCGAACTCTTTGACTCCCTGTCCTAACGGCCACCTGATGACTGTCTATTTTTCCAGTGGTTGCGGGGCGATTGTGCCGCGCGTTTTTTATCTTAGCGCCGCGCATTTCGCTATAATGGCGTGTACCTAATTCCCGCGGCAAACCTCTAAGGCGAGAGTGCCCGATGGCGACCCAGATCAAAGCGAAAATTGCGAACTTCGACGCGGCCAAATATCAAGGCCTCGACCGTGAAACGCTGATTCGCGTCTATCGCACCATGTTTTTATCGCGGCGGCTCGACGACCGCGAGATCCAGCTGAAACGCCAGAACCGCCTGTTCTTCCAGATCAGCGGAGCGGGCCATGAAGGCGTTCTAGCCGCTGCCGGACTGGTCCTGAAACCCGGGTATGATTGGTTTTTCCCGCATTATCGCGATCGCGCGCTGATGCTGATGCTGGGCGTCACGCCCTACGAAATGCTGTTGCAAGGAGTCGGCGCGAAAGCCGATCCCGCATCCGGCGGCCGCCAGATGCCTTCGCACTGGGGCCATCGCGAACTAAACGTGGTCACGCGATCTTCGCCCACCGGCACACAATTCCTGCAAGCCATCGGCGCTGCGGAATGTTCTGCTTATTTCGAAGAATTTCCCAAGGCTTTCGATCAGGCGCGCAAAGCTCCGGCGGGCGCCGCGGTTGCCTTTCATTCCGACGAGGTTATTTACGTTTCCGCCGGCGATGGCACCACCAGCGAGGGCGAATTTTACGAATCGCTGAATACCGCGAGCAACAAACGCCTCCCGGTTCTCTACCTGATCGAAGACAACGGCTACGCGATTTCCGTCCCGGTGGAAGTGCAAACTCCCGGCGGCAGCATTTCCAAGCTGGTGCGGAATTATCCGAACTTGTACGTCGAGGAATGTGACGGCACCGAGCCCCTGGAAAGTTATGCCGCGCTCAGACGCGCCGCCGAACATTGCCGCGCCCGCAAGGGCCCCGCGCTGATCCACGCGCACGTCATTCGCCCCTATTCGCATTCGCTCTCCGACGACGAAAAGCTTTACAAATGTGAAGCCGAGCGCTCCGCCGAGGCCCAGCGCGATCCGCTGCCGAAATTTGCGTTGTTCCTGGTGCGCGAAGGCATCCTGGAAGAGAGTGAAATCGAAGCTCTGGAAACCGAAGTGGACCGCGAAATCGTCGCCGCCACCGATCGCGCCCTCGCCGCCGAACTTCCGACGCCGGACTCGATTTACAAGTGGGTTTACTCGCCAGATGTCGATCCCGCTTCTCGCGATTTCGAAGCCACTCCGAAAAAAGAAGGCCATCCGAAAACGATGGTCGAAATGGTTTCCGTTACCCTGCTGGACGAGATGAAACGCGACGAGCGCATCGTCGTCTTCGGCGAAGACGTTGCCGATTGCAGCCGCGAAGAAAGTCTGGCCACGGTAAAAGGGAAGGGCGGCGTCTTCAAAGCCACGGCGGGCCTGCAGCGGAAATTTGGCGCGCAACGCGTTTTCAATTCACCGCTGGCCGAAGCGAATATCGTCGGCCGTTCCATCGGTATGGCCATCCGCGGCTTGAAACCAGTCCCCGAAATCCAGTTCTTCGATTACATCTGGCCGGCCATGATGCAACTGCGCAACGAAATGGCCACCATTCGCTGGCGCTCCGCCGGACATTTCAAATCGCCCGTCGTGGTCCGCGTTGCAATCGGTGGCTACCTGACCGGTGGCGCGATTTATCACAGCCAGTGCGGCGAAGTTACCTTCACGCACATCCCCGGCCTGCGTGTGGTGATGCCTTCCACCGCTCTCGATGTCTGCGGCCTGCTGCGCACCGCGATCCGCTCCGACGATCCGGTGCTGTTCCTCGAGCACAAGCATCTGTACCGCCAACCCTACAATCGCTCGGAATATCCCGGACCGGATTTCACCATTCCTTTCGGCAAAGCGCGCATGGTCCGCGAAGGCACCGACGTAAGCGTGATTACTTACGGCGCAGTGGTGCATCGCGCGGAAGTGGCCGCAGCGGAACTGGCGCGCAACGGCATCTCCGCCGAAATTCTGGATCTGCGTACGCTCAGCCCCTACGATTGGGAAGCCATTGCCGCAACCGTCCGTAAGACCAATCGCGTCCTGGTGGCATACGAAGACACGCGCTCGTGGGGCTACGGCGCAGAAATCGCCGCGCGCATCGCGGACGAACTATTCGACGAGCTCGCCGCTCCGGTGCGCCGCGTTGCCGCGACCGACACGTTCGTCGCCTACCAGCCTAAGCTCGAAGACGCGATTCTGCCGCAAACCGAGGACATCGCTCGCGCCATCCGCGACCTGATGACCTATTAGCTTGGCCGCCAGGCCGGGCGGTCGGGAAACCCATGAAACCTTTGCATCACTCCATTCGTATAGTTAGAGTAGGCGGATTAAGCTCGGGCAACGACCGCTCGGGAGGATAAAATCATGAATTGCCCGCAATGCCACAAGGAAATCGCCGAATATTCGAATTTCTGCTACTACTGCGGCGCGCGGCAGATCAACGCGCCCAGCGCCGCGCCGCGTCCGCAGAAGCGCCTGATGCGCTCTTCGACAGATTGCAAATTGGGCGGCGTCTGCGGCGGCCTCGCCGAATATCTGGACGTGGATTCCACCATCGTGCGCCTGATCTGGGTGGTGCTGATTCTTTTCCCGTTTCCGCTGATTCCGGCGGTGCTGGGATACTTCGTCGCCTGGCTGGTGATCCCGCAAGCGCCCCCACCGATCCCGGTGGAAGTGTCGGCCCAGTCCGCCGCGCCATCCGCGCCCGGACACGGCTCTGCCCAGACGGCATAAAAGTAAGATTTTTCGGAAAGCGTTGCTGGCGGTGTTGAGCGTCAAGCATCGAGCACGGCAGGCGACGCGCGCTTGCAATTAGTCGCGGTCTTTACCTTTTGCTCTGCGCGAAAATGATCCACGCCGCTCGCCGTAAATCGCCTGGTCAATGGATATGAATCCCGCGCCCAGCGCAGCCAAAGTAAACGCGCCCACTGCTATCGCAAGGGGAAATTGATAGTTTTCCACCTTCATCGGGTTTGAAATCAGTCCGTGCACCCTCACCAGCGCTACCGCCATTTCGCCCGCCACCAGCAATCCCGCAATCCGTGTGAACAACCCCACGATCAGCAGGCATCCGCCAAAAAATTCCACCACTCCCGCGATATAAACGAAATAACCGGGGAATCCCATGTGCTCGAAGCCCTGCATGGTTTCGTGCGTGTGCGTAAACAGCTTCGGATAGCCGTGATACACCAGAATAATTCCCAATCCCAAACGCAGCAGCAAAAGGGCCAGCGGCTTTAATTTTTCCAGGCTCTGCATTTCACTCCTTCCGCGGCTGCTCTGCGATTGTTCTCGCCGCGTGTTCCGCATTGTACCAGAACAGAAAAAGGCTCCCGTCCGGGCGCATGGAAACTTTCCGCAGGTCCCTTGCAGGGTTGCGTAGCGCGGTTAGTGTAGAATCTTTAATCACCTATTTCATATGACGCCGCTATCGAAACCAATAAATACAGGAAGCAATCCCATCTGCATCGTGCGCGCCGCGAGCGTTAGTTTGGGAGTTCGTCCGTGATTCGGAAAGTCCTGTTGGGTTCCGCGCTGCTTCTGGTGCTGGTGGTGGCGCTCTACGTTCGTTATCATCATTCCGCTCCGCCGCTGGAAACGGCCTATGCCGGCAGCCGCAGCGTCACTTTATTCAGCACTTCGGCGCAAGTGCGCGAACCCGTCACTACCGTCAATTTCGGAGATCGCCTGGAAGTTCTGCAGAGATTTCAAAATCAGGTGAAGGTGCGCACGGCCGCCGGAGTCGTCGGCTGGATCGAGGAAAACGATTTGCTGTCCGCGGATCTGTGGGAAACCCTGAAAGATTTGGAAGCAAAGTCGGCCACCATGCCGCTAGTGGCGCGCGGCCATACCAGGGTTCTCAGCAATCTGCACATCGAACCGGGGCGCGATTCGCCGCGCGTCCGCCAGTTGAACAAAGACATTCCCTTGGACATGATGGCGCGCCAGCCGGAGTTAGTCGTAGCCGCGTCCATTTCCAGCCCGGGGTCGGAGTCCTCGGACGACGCCCCGGCGCCAGACGATCGCAAACCAGACGACCGTAAATCCCGCGACCGCAAATCCAAGGACCGCAAGTCCAAGGGCAAGGCGAATGCCAAGTTAGACGCGAATCCAGACGCCAAGCCCGAGCCGAAAAAAGAAGACTGGTGGCTGGTTCGCGCGCACATGCCCGACCAAACCATCCTGGCGGGATGGATGCTGGGCCGCTTCGTCGAACTGGATGTTCCGGCGCCCCTGCCCGACTACGCGACTTCCGCCGGAATGCGTATCGTGGCTTGGACGGAATTGAACCGCGTCACATCCAGCGCCGGAAAACCCATGCCGCAATACCTGCTGCTCGGCACGCACGGGCCCGAGGGCCAGCCCTGCGATTTCACCGCACTGCGCGTGTACACCTGGGGCAAGCAGAAGGAGCGCTACGAGACCGCGTTCGTCGAGAGCAATGTGTGCGGCAAATTTCCGATTCTAAAATCGCAGACGGCAGGCCCCGAAGCCGACCTCACTTTTACCTTTCTGGATTACAGCAACGGAGCGGCGGATCGCCGCACCTACCAGATGCATCAGACCATAGTTCGCCTGGCGAAAGATGGCAACGCTGCCAAACCGCGCAAGCACAGCCATTAATCACCGCGTTTCATCCGCCATCATTTGCAGCCGCGCCCGCCGCCGAATGCGCTAAATTTGTTAGATGGCGAATCGTGCGGCGATTTTCGGTGCAGCCTTGCTTCTATATTGTTCCGTGGTGCTGTCCGGCTGCTCGCAAGCCACTTCCCAGCCCGTGCCTCCGCCGCAGACTTCCCTGGCGCCCACGCTGCACTTCATCGGCCAATGGGGTTCCCCGGGCAATGGACCGGGCCAATTGCAGCAGCCCTCCGGCATTGCCACGAATTCCTTGGGTGACATATTCATCGTGGATGCTGCCAGCGCCTTCATTTCCAAATTTGCGCCGGAAGGGAAGCCGCTGCTCTCCTTCCAGCAAGACGGCTTGAATCATCCGCAATCCGTTGCCGTGGACCGTGGCGGCGCGCTCTACGTCACCGATCCCGTGCGCAATAGCGTCTTCATTTTCATGCCCAGCGGCGATGCTTATCGTGAGCTGCGCCTGCGCACGCGTCCGCTCGCCGGAAATCCACTCAGCGCGGCTGTAGGCGATGACGGCTTGATCCACGTGCTCGACCCGCATGCGGGCAAAGTTTTCAGCTACACGCCACGCATGCGCCTGGTGCAGACCTGGGAGCCGCGCGAAACTTTCCCCGGCACGCACCCCTTCGGCCCGCTCGTTGAAGGTCCCGACAATTTTCTGTACCTCGGAACTCCCTCCGGCGGCATCATGAAGCTCACGCGCGAAGGCCACCTGATTTCGGAGATCACTCCCGGCCCGACCGGCACCACGTGGAATCCCGGCGCTGGATTCGCGGTGTGGAACAATTGCGTGTTCGTGATGGATTCCGGTGGGCGCATGCTGCACATCGCCGCCACGGCCGATGGCGCCGCAAAAGCGGACATCGATCTCGCGCCGGAACTCGGTCAAGCCTCGCGCCAAGCGCCGGCGCTGGCCGTCAGCCCCCACGGCGAATTGCTGGTCCTCGACGCGCCGGAATCGCGCGTGCTGCGCTACCGCATCACCTTCTGACATTCCCCCTTCACGCGCTATGATTGCTGTTCTGAAATAACGAGGTGTGTCTGATGGCCCTTTTGCTTTCCGAAGCGGACGTGCAGCAAATCCTCACCATGCCCATGGCGCTCGCAGCCGTCGAAGATTCCTTTCGCCGCCTTGCCGACGGCTCCGCGCTGCTACATTCCCGCCAGCGCCTGCACATTCCCGGCAAAAGCTATCTTCATTACATGGCGGCGGCCGATGGCACGGGCAATTACATGGGCATGAAGATTTATACCAGTGCGAAGGTGGGATTGCGGTTCCTGGTTCCGCTATTCCAGGTGGATTCCGGCGAGCTGCTGGCGCTGATCGAAGCCGATTATCTTGGGCAGATTCGCACCGGCGCGGCTAGCGGGCTGGCGACCAAGCTGCTCTCTCGCGCCAATGCCAGCAAAATTGGAATCATCGGCACCGGATTGCAATCGCGCACGCAGTTGCAAGCCCTGGCGCTGGTGCGAACCATTACCGGGGTCCGCGCGTTCAGCCGCACCCCCGAGCATCGGGAAAACTTCGCCAAAGAAATGACCGCGCAGCTCGGCTTTCCGGTCGTGGCCGTCGCGTCCGCCCAGGAAGCAGTTCGCGGCGCTGATATCATCGTCAAGATCGATGCCGACGGACAGATGGACCCGGCCCAGGTGCCGGCGGCCGGCGCCCGCGGCCGGGAGCTGACGCTGTTCCTGATCGACGAGGCGGCCGCGGCCAAGCTCCCGGCCGAGT
>Ga0209116_1000139_pt1 | contig 14386 bp, 13 predicted proteins | sample BlaSpr_A8_OM2_O1_FD_187975 | JGI IMG/M metagenome (GOLD analysis project Ga0209116, IMG submission 187975) | Forest soil microbial communities from Thunder Bay, Ontario, Canada - Black Spruce, Ontario site 2_A8_OM2_O1 (SPAdes) (version 2) | ecosystem: Environmental > Terrestrial > Soil > Boreal...
CCCGCTTCATTTGCGTTCCTGCAGATAGGCGAAAAGGCCCGCGACCATCACCACCACCACGATCAGCGTGCCCTGGATCACCTGGCCGTAATTCGGGTCGATGCCGAGGAAGACCAAGACCATGGGCGCCAGCGTCAGGAGCAGCGCGGCAATGACCGGGCCAACCATTCCGCCGCGGCCGCCCGCGAGGCTCACGCCGCCGATAACGACGGCGGCGACGCTGCTCAGCGTGTAATACGCGCCCGCCAGCGGAGCCCCAATTCCGGTCGTCATGGTCAACGCCATGCCTCCGACCGCGCAGGCGATTCCGCTGAAGACATAGGCGATTGTGCGTGCTCTCATAACGTCGACGCCGCTCCGAAACGCGGCGACTGGATCGCTGCCGGCGGCGTAGATCAGAAGGCCGATGCGGCTCAATCGGATCGGCAGCCAGATCGCGGCGATGGCGACGATCATCATCACGAGTGCGTTCGGCAGCCATGGCCAGAAATCAGCGCCGGCGCCGATGTTGAGATAAGCCGCCGGCGCGCCTCCGCCCCGGCCACGACCTCGAAGCTGAGCCCTTGCTCCCGGCCTGCCCGCAGCAGCGCCGCATGATCGGGATGGTCGTGATCCATCACCGTCACGACGCCGGTGATCGTGAGCAGCTCGGTTCCGCTGGCTGCTTCCAGCTCGCGCCACAGGTCGCGGGCGCGCTGCAGCAGGGGCGTGTAATGCCCGCCCTCGGCGTACACCATGCGGAACACCCGGGACTCGCCGGCGTAGGCGGAAAACGGTCCGGGCACGGGGAACCGGTCGATGCCGACGACCCGGTGAGCCTTCTCCGCTTCGTCAACGAGTTCTTGGTGGCCGGCCTGCGCTGAAGCTTTTCCGGTGGGCGAGCCTCTCACCAGGGCGGGTGACGGGCGGCAGCGCGCCGCCGCGACACCGCATGGCTCGCGGCGGCGTGGGCCGACCCGCGGACCAGAGTGCTCGTGGTCGATGAGGGGAAGGCCCTGATCCGTTCCGGCGATGGCCGCGAGGAGCTTGTCTTCGTGTCCCCGGCGCAGGCGCCGGACGGCGTCAGGTTCCTGCTGGGGGTCGACGCCGGCGGCGTCGTCTACTTCGGCGTGGCCGGGTCGCTGCCGTCCGCGGATGCGGTGGCTGTTCCCGGCTCCGAGGTCCGGTCGGCCGGCCTGCGGCAGGCGGGCCCGCAGCTGTCCGACCGCGACGTCGGGCTGATGACCCACGCAGTGGCGCTGGGCAACTGGCACGCCGTGCACGGGCACTGCCCGCGGTGCGGGGCTGTCACCGAACCCGAACTGGCCGGCCACGCGCGGCGCTGCGTGGTGGATGCTAGCGAGCACTTCCCGCGGCTGGACCCGGCGGTCATCATGCTGGTGACCGATCCCGAGGACCGGTGCCTGCTGGCCAGGAACGCGATGTGGCCGGAGAAGCGGGTGTCGATCCTGGCCGGGTTCGTCGAGCCGGGGGAGTCCGCGGAGCAGGCGGTCGCGCGCGAGGTGTGCGAGGAGACCGGGATCACCGTCGGCGACGTGCGCTACGTGGGCAGCCAGCCCTGGCCGATGCCGCACAGCCTGATGCTCGGCTTCCGCGCCAGCGCCACCGGCAGCCTGGAGATCAGGGTCGACTCCGAGGAGATCGTCGAGGCGCACTGGTTCAGCCGGGACGAGCTGCGCGCCGCCGTCGCCAGCGGCGAGATCCGGCTGCCGCCGCCGCCGTCGATCGCGCACCGGATCATCGGGTCCTGGTACGGCGACACCATCGCCGGCAGCTGGTAGGCCGGGCGGGCCCGCCCGATGAGCTAAGACAAGGCATTTCGACAGGCAAATCCCATACCGCTGGGGACCCTTGGCGCTAGCATTGCCGTTGCTTTACTTCACTATTGCCAGCCCAACACCATAAGAGTGCTGGTGCGCCATCATCGGGTCAGGTGTCAGGTTGACATCGCGCGCTACCTCGGGCCGGGTTCCGGCCGGACGGGAACTACGGGTGCCAGGTGCCCGCCGTCCCCGTGTTTACTTGCACATCGGCGAGCCCAAGACGGGCACGACGTTCCTGCAACGCGCCATGTGGGGCAACCGCGCCCGGCTCGCGGGCCAGGGTGTCCTGCTGCCTGGCTACAAGCGAGGGGATCATTCCCGGGCCAGCCGGGATCTGCGTGAGGCTGAGCGACCGGACTCCGATCCGGCCGATCCGTGGATTGGCGAGTGGGACGTCCTGGTGGGCCAGGCGCTGCAGGCTCCCCAGGCAGCCGTCATCTCGGATGAGGTGCTGGCGGCGTGCACCCCGGAGCAGGCCGATCGCGCCGTCCGGTCGCTGCTCTCGGCCGAGGTGCACGTCATCCTTGCCGTGCGCGACTTCACGACCCTGCTGCCCGCCGAATGGCAGGAGACCGTTAAGACCCTCGGCACGGCCGGGTGGGAGGAATGGCTCGGCACCGTGATCGACGTCGAGTCGGTTGCCGCCGACCGGCACCTGTCGCGGTTCTGGTCGTTCCATGACACCCTGGCCAGCCTCGACATGTGGTCGCGGCATATCCCGCCCGACCAGGTCCACGTCATCACCGTGCCGCGGCAGGGCGAACCCGACGAGCTCTGGACGCGGTTCGCGTCTGTTCTCGGTGTCGATCCCGGGAGCATCGAGCTGACCGGGCTCCGTTCGAACTCCTCGCTCGGGCTTGCCGAGACTGAGTTCCTGCGGTTGTTGAATGAGGCGCTGCCGGAGGACCTGCCCTACTGGTTCTACACCCGGTACATCAAGCACCTCCTGGCGCACAACATCCTCGACGCCCGCTCGCGCCGGGAGCGGCTTGTGCTGCCCCCCGACCGGGAGGCCTGGGCCAGGCAACAGTCGGAGGCCGTGGTCGCGGGCTTGCGCGAGTCGAAGTTCCACATTGTCGGCGATCTGGACGAGCTCCTGACCCGACCGGTGGCCGGGCGCTACCTGAGGCCGGCTGACCAGCCTGCCGAGCACATCCTCGACGCCGCCGTGGCAGCCGCGGTCGCTCTGGGAGAGCGGATGTACCGGGAGAAGTGCCCCGCGCCGCGGCGGCGGAAGGAACGGCGGGGCCTGCGGCAGAAGGCCAGCGAGCTCGAGTGGACGATCCTGAACGGGCCCTGGATAAAGCGGGTGCTGCGCAGCGCGAGTCGCATCCGGGCGGTGCGGCGGCTGCGGGTCGCCATCTGGCGCCTGCTCATGCATCCGGCACGCATTCCAGGCCAAATCCAGGCCAGCCACGCAGACGAGGACGACATGACAGAGAGCAACTGACGCCCGGCGCATAGTCAGGCTCTGGTCAGCCGCTCACCAAGTTTCGGTCAAGGTCCGTGGGTAAGTTGACCTCTCATGTCGACAGCGCCCGCAGGGGACCGGGCGACCGCCACCGCGGCCGCGCCAGCCCGAGATGACCGGCCCGCACCGGCCCGCGGCGAACCGCAGCCGGCGGCGCAGGATCGCGCAAAGGCCGGCGGCCGCAGGCTGGCCTGGCTCGACGCGCTCCGGGGGATCGCGGCCCTCTGCGTGGTGTACAGCCACTTCGGCACCCGCGTGCTGCCCGCAGTCCATCGCGCGGTGTACAACGTGTTCGATCCCGGGCTGTACGGCGTGCTGGTCTTCTTCATGGTCAGCGGGTACATCGTGCCGGCGTCGCTGGAGCGCAGGGGGAGCGTCCGGAGCTTCTGGCTCAGCCGGCTGTTCCGGCTGTTCCCGCTCTTCGTGTTCGCCATCGGGGCCGTGCTGCTGCTGCACGAGTTCGGCTGGGCCAGCGTGCGGCAAACGAACCAGAACGTGACCGCGTCGGTGTTCTCGCACCTGTTCATGCTCAATGAGCTGCTCGGCCAGACCAACGTCATCGTCGTGCTCTGGACGCTGTCCTACGAGATGATCTTTTATGTGCTGCTCACCGCGCTTTTCACGGCCGGCCTGCACAAGCGCAGCGGGTGGTACGCCGGCGCGTTCGCCGTTGGCGCGCTGCTGCTCGGCGGGCTGCTGCCCACCGTCTGGATCTCCTTCAGCTCCCTCGGCCTCACCCCGGTCGCGCTGGCCGGCGACGTCCTGATCATGGGCGGCATCGCGGTCGCGGTGGTCGGCCGCGGGCTGCCCCGGGCAGTTGGCGCATGGGTCGCCGCGGCCGCCGGCCTGGTCCTGGTCGCGGTCAACGGCCGGAAGAGCCCCTACGAAGGGCTGACGATCCTGGCCCTCATGTTCACCGGCACGATGCTGTACCGCGCCGAGCAAGGGCAGTTCGGCCGCTGGCGGGCGACGCTCGTGGCGACCGGCATCTTCGCGGCCGCGATCGTCGCGGGCGCCTGGCACATCCCGGGGACCGTGCCGCAGGATCAGACGGTGCTCGTGCAGCGCGAATGGGTCATGTCCGTCGCGCTGGCCGGCCTGACGTTCGCGATCGGCATGGCGCTGCGGAACCTGCGGGTGCCGGCGGTACTGGCCTGGCTGGGTGTGGTGAGCTACTCGGTCTACCTGCTGCACCCGCTCTTCCTCGATGCGTACGACAACCTCCCGTTCGCCCCCGGCGACCATCAGCCGATCTGGCTGCAGCTGGGGGCGGCCGCAGTGTTCCTCGCCGTGCTGCTGGCGTGCTGCGCGGGCACCTATTACCTGCTGGAGGCGCCGATGCAGCGGCTCGGCCGAAGGGTCGCCGCGCGGCTCGATGCCCGCTTCGGACCCGACCGGCATGCCCGCTTGGGGCCCGACCGGCAGAACACGCCCCGGGCGTCGGTCCCCGCGTGAGGAGTGCCGATTCCCGGGGTCAGCGCAGCAGCAGGCGGGCGGCCAGCTCGAGGTGGTTGCTCACGTCGTCCGCTGACGCGCGCCTGGTCACCCACGCGACCAGGTTGGACAGGAAGACGTCGCCGATTACCCGGGCTACCGCCTTGTCGTCGTTTGACGGCTCGCCCTCGTGCATGGCTCTGGTCAGCATCTGCTCCATCAGCCGGGCTACCGCGTTGACCTCGGCCGCCGCGCTCGGGTCCGCGAACATGAACGCCCGGGTCATCGCCTCGGTGAGCATCGGCTCGCGCTGCATGGTCCGGGTTATCCGGCCGAGCACATACAGCATCCGGTCGTAGGGCGTGTCGCCAGGGATCGGCCTGCGGTCCAGCCGCTCCTGGGTCCGCTCGAACTCGCGCACCAGCCCGGATACGAGCAGGTGGATCTTGGATGGGAAGTACCGGTACAGGGTGCCGAGCGCCACGTCGGCTCGTTCCGCCACCGTCCGCATCTGCACCGCGTCGTATCCGCCCTTGGACGCCAGCGCCAGCGTGGCGTCCAGGATCCGCTTCCTGCGGTCACGCTGCGCGGCCGAGCCGAACTCGGCGGCAGGTGCGTTCGGTGCGACCGTTCCGCTGATACGTGTTCTCGCTGCTGCCATCAAAGGCCCCTCGCGGTATCAACAAGCCGGAGTCGGTCCTTCGGCCTCCGGCAGGCCATTCGCGCGGGCCAGGATGGTGCAACGGTCCGCGCCACCATCCAGCGTACCAATGCAGCGCGCCTGGCCAGGCCCGCTGCGCTGGCCGACGGCAGGTAAAACGTGTTCTAATTTTGCGAGCCGCCGCCCTAGGAGGACCGGTGTCGATCGGGATGGACTTCACCCTCGGTGAGACCGAGCAAGCGGTCGCCAGCGCCACCGCCGAGGTGCTCGACCATGCCCAGCCGCCCGCTGAGCCGGGGGCCGATGACACCGCGCTGTGGAAGGAACTCAGCCGGGCGGGGCTGCTGTCGCTCGCGTTGCCGGCCTTTCTCGGCGGGGACGAGCTCGGCGTGATGGCCGTGGCCACGGCGCTGACCGAGATCGGCAGGCGGGCCGCTCCGGTGCCCGCCCTGCCCACGCTGGCCCTCGGCGTGCTGCCCGTCGTCCGTTGGGGTGACCGCGACCTGCAACAGGCGGTGCTGGACGGCGTGGCGTCCGGTGACACCCTGCTCACCGCCGCGGTGCGCGAGCCATCGCGGGTGATGCCCGTCGTCCCGGCCACGACGGCCAGCCTGGCCGACGGGTCCGGCACGGTCTCCGGCGTAAAGATCGGCGTGCCCTGCGGCGCGGCCGCCGACTGGATCCTGGTGCCGGCCAGAGTCATCGCGGGCGGCACCGGCACCGCGGTCATGGTCGTCGCGAGGTCGGCGAGCGGGCTGTCCTGGCGGCGCACACACAGCGCGTCCGGCCAGCCCGAGTACACGCTGCGGCTGGACGCGGCGCCGGTCAGCCACGTGCTCGGCGCGGGCACCGCAGGCCGCGTGGTGACCGACCTCTACCAGCTCGCGAGCGCCGGAGCGTGCTGCCTGGCCGACGGCGCGGTCGCCGGCGCGCTGTCGCTGACCACGGAGTACGTTGCGGCGCGGGAGCAGTTCGGCCGGCCACTCGCCACGTTCCAGGCCGCTGCGGAGAAGATCGCCGACGTCTACATCACCTCGCGCACCCTGCACCTCGCGACGCTCTCGGCCTGCTGGCGGCTGGACACGGACCGCGGCGCTGCGGCCGACCTGGACGTGGCGGCGTACTGGCTCGCCGACCGGGCGCCGTCGGCGCTGCAGACCTGTCATCACCTGCACGGCGGGATCGGCATGGACGTCAGCTACCCGCTGCACCGCTACTCGTCGCTGGTAAAGGACCTGGTCAGGTTCGTGGGCGGCGCCGACCACCGGCTGGACCGGCTCGGCGCCAGGGCGTGTGATCAGCCGAGGGTGTTTGGCGGGGCCGTCACCCCGGGCCAGCCCGAAACGGAGGGGTCCTCTCTCCAGGAGCCAGCGCCGGGGGCCGGTCATGTTTCTTGACCTCACCCCGGAGCAGCTCGCGCTGCGCGACGAGCTGCGGGCGTACTTCGCCACGCTGATCTCACCCGGCGAGCGCGCGGCGATGCTCACCGAGCGGCACGGACCCGTCTACCGCGAGATCGTGCGCCGGATGGGCCGCGACGGCTGGCTCGGGGTCGGCTGGCCCGCCGAGTTCGGCGGCCGCGGGCTGGGCCAGGTGGAGCACCAGATCTTTGTCAGCGAGGCGGCCCGGGCCGACGTGCCCTTGCCGCTGGTCACCTTGCAGACCGTCGGCCCGACGCTGCAGGCGCACGGAACCGCCGAGCAGAAGGACTTGTTCCTGCCTGAGATCCTGGCCGGCGAGGTGCACTTCGCGATCGGGTATACCGAGCCCGAGGCAGGCACCGACCTGGCCGCGCTGCGGACCAGGGCGGTCCGCGACGGAGACAGCTACGTGGTCAACGGGCAGAAGATCTTCACCACCGGGGCGCACGACGCCGACTACATCTGGCTCGCCTGCCGGACAGACCCCGAAGCGCCGCGGCACAAGGGAATCTCCATCCTCATCGTCGACACCACCGACCCCGGATTCTCCTGGACGCCGATCATCACCCACGACGGGGCGCATCACGTCAACGCGACCTACTACTCCGACGTGCGGGTGCCGGTCACGATGCGGGTCGGCGAGGAGAACGCCGGCTGGCGGCTGGTCACCACGCAGCTCAACCATGAGCGGGTGGCGCTCGGCCCGGCGGGCCGGATCGCCGCTCTGTATGACCGGGTGCGTGACTGGGCGGATGACCGCAGCAGCCCGGATGGCCGCCCGCTGCTCGGCATGCCGGACGTGCGCCGTGCCCTGGCCGAGACCTATGCGTGCCTGCGCATCAACGAGCTGCTGAACTGGCAGGTCGCGGTCGCGCCCACGCTCGACGTTGCCGACGCGTCGGCCACCAAGGTATTCGGCTCGGAGCGGCTGCAGCGAATCGGCCAGCTGCTCGAGGACGTGGTCGGGCGGCACGGCGACCCGGCCGACGAGGATACGGCCGAGCTGCTCCGGTGGCTCGACATCCAGGCCAAGCGCAACACGGTGCTGACCTTCGGCGGCGGGGTCAACGAGATCCAGCGCGAGCTGATCGCGACCGCCGGACTCGGCCTGCCGCGGGTACCCAGATGAAGGGAGGGGCGTGACCGTTCAGGCCGGCAACGCGGGTTCGGACGGCGCGGCGGCCGGGATCGCCGAGGCCGCGGCGCGTATCGCGGCGAGGGGCGAGTCCCGCCCGCGCCAGGCGCGGGATCCGGTGAACCTGCCGATGATCCGCAACTGGGCCGAGGCGATCGGCGACGCAAACCCGGTGTACACCGACGCCGACGCGGCCACGCGCTCGGCGCACGGCGGCCTTGTCGCGCCGCCGGCCATGGCGCAGGTGTGGACCATGCGCGGGCTGCATCCGCAGGCCGACGACGACGATCCGCTCGGCCTGATGTCCGCCGTGCTCGACGAGGCGGGTTTCACGTCGGTCGTCGCCACGAACTGCGAGCAGGAGTATCGCCGCTACCTGCGGCATGGCGAGCAGGTCGAGGTGCGGTCCCGGCTGGAGAACGTCACCGGGCCGAAGCGGACGTCGCTCGGCGAGGGCTGGTTCGTCACGACGATCAGCACGTGGTACGCGGGCACCGAGCCGGTCGCCACGATGCTGTTCCGGATCCTGAAGTTCCGGCCGGCCCCGCCGCCCCCGCTGCCCCCGCTGGCGAGCGACGTGCTGCGGCCGGTCGTGTCGCGCGACACGGCGTTCTTCTGGGAGGGCACGGCAGCGGGCGAGTTGCGGATCCAGCGCTGCGGCGGCTGCGGCGCGCTGCGCCATCCGCCGGGCCCGATGTGCCCCGGCTGCGGCGCGGCGAAGCCCGAGTACATCGTCGCCGCGGGCACCGGCGAGGTGTACAGCTACGTGGTGCAGCACCACCCGCCGGTTCCCGGCAAGTCGCTGCCGATCGTGGTCGCGCTGGTGCAGCTGACCGAGGGCGTCCGGATGGTCGGCGAGCTGCAGGCCAGCCCGGAGCGGGTGCGGGTCGGCCTGCCGGTCCGGGTCGAGTTCGCCCGGGTGGACGACACGCTGACGCTGCCGGCCTGGCGAGAGGATCCGCGGTGACCGATCTGGTGCTGCCGGAGCTGGTGATCGACGTCACGCCGACGTTCGTGGTCGCCTCCGCGATCGCGACCAGGGACTTCCAGGACGTGCACCACGACAGGGACCGGGCCGTCGAGCGGGGCAGCAAGGACATCTTCATCAACATCCTCACCACCACTGGCCTCGTGCAGCGCTACGTCACCGACTGGGCCGGACCGGAGGCGCTGGTGCGAAAGGTCGCGATCCGGCTCGGCGTGCCTTGCTACGCCGGCGACACGCTCACGTTCTCCGGCCGCGCCGCCACCGGAACCGCCGACGGCGAGGTCGAGGTGACGGTGACCGGGCGGTGCAGCCTCGGCGACCACGTCACCGGCACGGTTCGCGTGGTGCTGCCGTCCGGGAATGAGGAGCTTGGCTCGTCGATGTACCAAAGGGCTCCTTCTATGCGGCCCGAAGGTACATCCATACAGTCGGCCGGTGAGGTGGCTGCGGCCGGTGAGGTGGCTGCGGCCGAAGTTGCGGATGCGGCGGGGGAGACCGCGTGATCTCCGGGGCAGCGGCGATCGTCGGCATCGGGGCGACCGAGTTCTCGAAGGACTCGGGCCGCAGCGAGCTGCGGCTGGCCGCCGAGGCGGCCTCGGCAGCGCTGGCCGACGCTGGGCTGAGCCCGTCCGACGTGAACGGCCTGGTGACGTTCACGATGGATAGCACAGCCGAGATTGCGCTCGCGCGTGAGCTCGGCGTTCCCGAGCTCACGTTCTTCAGCCAGGTCGGCTACGGCGGCGGCGCCGCCTGCGCGATCGTGCAGCAGGCCGCGATGGCGGTCGCGACCGGGATCGCCGACGTGGTGGTCTGCTACCGGGCGCTGAACGAGCGGTCCGGCCACCGGTTCGGCCAGGTCTCCCGCGCCGCGGTGGCGGCACCGACCTCCGGCGGCGTCGACAACGGCTGGCACTACCCGATGGGCCTGGCCGTCCCGGCGGCGACCGTCGCCATGATCGCCCGGCGCTACATGCACGACTACGGCGCGACCAGCGAGGACTTCGGGCTGGTCACGGTCGCCGACCGGCGGCACGCCGCCACCAACCCGCACGCCTGGTTCTACCAGCGGCCGGCGACGCTGGCCGAGCACCAGGCCTCCCGGTGGATCGTCGAGCCGCTGCGGCTGCTCGACTGCTGCCAGGAGAGCGACGGCGCCGTCGCTGTCGTCGTGACCAGCGCGCAGCGGGCCCGCGACCTCGCCCGGCCGCCCGCGGTCATCCGCGCCGCCGCGCAGGGCGCCGGCCGGGACCAGTACGTGATGACCAGCTACTACCGCGACGAGCTCGGGCTGCCCGAGATGGGTGTGGTGGCCAGGCAGCTGTGGCGCCAGGCGGGGATCGGGCCACGGGATGTGCGGACCGCGGTGCTCTACGACCACTTCACGCCGTACGTGCTGCTGCAGCTCGAGGAGCTCGGCTTCTGCCCGCGCGGGGAGGCCAGGCAGTTCATCGCCGACGGGATGATCGAGCTCGGCGGGCGGCTCCCGGTCAACCCGCACGGCGGCCAGCTTGGCGAGGCATACATCCACGGCATGAACGGCATCGCCGAGGGCGTGCGGCAGGTCCGCGGCACCTCGGTGAACCAGGTCGGCGGCGACGGCCCGGTGCTGGTCACGGCCGGCACCGGCGTGCCGACCAGCGGCCTGATCCTCGGCCCGGCCTGATCTTCCCGAGCGGGCCCAGGCCGGGCGATCCGGGCAAGTCGGCGTATTCTTTCGGCGTGAGCCGCGCGGCTGCGATCCCCACGGGAACGGTTACGCTGCTGTTCACCGACGTCGAGGGGTCCACCAGGCTCTGGGAGGCCGAGCCGGAGCAGATGGCCCAGGCGCTGCGCCGACATGACGAGCTACTCCGCGCGGCCATCGACGAGGCCGGCGGCTACGTGTTCAAGACCGTCGGCGACGCCTTCTGCGCTGCCTTCGCCACACCCCAGGAGGCGCTGGAGGCCGTGCTCGCCGCCCAGCACGCGCTCGGCGCCGAGACATGGCCGACCCACCGGCCGATCCGGGTGCGGATGGGCCTGCACACCGGCGCGTGCGAGGAGCGCGACAACGACTACTTCGGGCCCGTGGTCAACCGGGCAGCACGGCTCGAGGCCGTGGCCCATGGCGGGCAGGTGCTCTTCTCCGGCGCCACGGCTGAGCTGCTGTCGGAGACCCTGCCCGAGGGCGTGACGTTGCGGGATCTCGGGCTGCACCGGCTGAAGGACCTCGGCCGTGCCGAGCACGTCTATCAGCTGGAAGCAGGCTTCCTGCAGCCGAGCTTCCCCCCGCTGGCGTCGCTTGACAACCCGGAGCTGCCGAACAACCTGCCCGGTCAGCTCAGCGCGTTCGTCGGCCGGGAGCCCGAGCTGAACCAGGTGCGTTCGCTCGCTGGATCCTCCCGCTTGGTCACCCTCACCGGGGCGGGCGGCTGCGGGAAGACCCGCCTCGCGCTCCAGGTCGCGGCCGAGCTCCTGGATACGGCCAGGGACGGGGTGTGGTTCGTCGGGCTCGCCCACCTGACCGAGGCCGAAGCGATCCCGGAGGCGATTGCTGCCGTCCTGGGGCTAGCAGACCAGCGCGGGCAGCGGCCGCTGCTCGAGTCGCTGATCGACGCACTGCGTGAGCAGGACACGCTCATCCTGCTCGACAACTGTGAGCACGTGATCGACGGCGCCGCCAAGCTCTGCGGCCAGCTCGTTCGCGAGTGTCCGGGGCTGCGCATCCTGGCGACCTCGAGGGAACCGCTCGGCATCGACGGTGAGCACGTCTACCGCGTGCCATCGCTTTCGCTGCCGCGGCCCGAGGCCGACGCGGCCGACGAGGTCGGCGCCTCGGACGCCGTCCAGCTCTTCGTGGAGCGGGCGCAGGCGCACGGCCCGGGATTCGTCCTCGACGACGCCTCCGCGCCGCTCGTCGCGTCGGTGTGCCGCCGCCTCGACGGCATACCGCTTGCGCTCGAACTCGCGGCGGCCCGGCTGTCGTCCATGTCGCTGCAGCAGGTCAGCGACCGGCTGGGCCAGCGCTTCCGGCTGCTGACCGGCGGCAGCCGCAACGCGATGCCGCGGCAGCAGACGTTGCAGGCCACGGTCGACTGGTCGTTTGGGCTGCTCACCGAGCCCGAACGGGACGTGCTGCGGCGGCTGTCGGTGTTCGCCGGCGGCTTCGAGCTGGAAGCCGCCGAGGCGATCTGCGCGGCCGACAGCGTGGACGCCTTCGACGTGCTGGACCTGGTCGGCTCGCTGGTCAGCAAGAGTCTCGTCACCGCGGAGCGGACACCCGAGTCCGTCCGCTACCGGATGCTGGAGACGATCCGGCAGTACGCCGCGCAGGAGCTGCTGAGGTCGGGCGGCGAGGACGAGGTTCTGGCGACCAGGGACCGGCACGCCAGCTACTTGATGGGTCTCGCCGAGGAGGCGGCGCCCGCGCTCTCCGGTCCCGGGCAGGGTCACTGGCTGCGGCGGCTGGACACCGAATGGGAGAACCTGTGCGCCGCGGCCAGCCACCTGGCGGACGAGAACCGCACCGATGACGTGCTCCGGCTCGGAGTCTGGCTGCAGCGGTTCGCCGTCAGCCGGGGACACTACGAGGTGCTCAGCTGGCTGCAGAGCGCCGTGGAGCCGGCAGGCTCGCCACCGGGCATCCTGCTGGCCAGCGCCCTGGTCGCGATCGGCTGGATGAGCGACACCCTGCTGCGGATGGACGCCGAAGCGCATGCCACAGCCGGGCGGTGCGGCGAACGCGGTCTGGCCATGGCGCGCGAGCTCGGCGACCGTCGTCTGGAGGCGCGAGCGCTGCTGGTCCTCGCCGGGGTGGCCTACTTCCAGCGCGACCTGGACCGGCTGCGGCGGCTGGGCGAGGAGGGCGTGGCGATCGCCCGCGAGATCGGCGACGTGCACCTGCGCGGCACGCTGCTGGCCTGCCTGTGCGTCAATGGCCCGGAGCCCGAGAACCGGCGGATGCGCCTGGAGGCGCTGGACTGCTTCCGGCAGACCGGCGACGACATGTTCGCAGCGAACGAGATGCACATGATTTACGGCCTGGATCTCCGGGACAGGCTGTTCGACGACGCCAGGGCGCACATCACCGCGGCGATCGCGACAGCGGAGAAGCTCGGTGCCAAGGTCTTCCTTTACTTCATGCAGACCGACTACGCGATCCTGCTGCTGATCGAGGGCAAGCACGAGGAGGCGGCGCCCGTGGTCAGGAGCTGTCTGCTCACGGCGCGGCGGATCGGCCTGCATCTCGACGTCAGCGAGCTGCTGTTCGGCGCGGCGTGCTGCACCGCGTGGCAGGGGGATTACCCCAGGGCGGCCCGGCTGCACGGCGCGGCCGACACGGAGATGAGCGCCGCGCTGGAGGTGGGTACTATCTCGTGGTCAGGCCCTGAGCAGGAACTCCGCGAGCAGGAGCAGGCCAGCCTGCGGCGGCTGATGGGCGACGAGGCGTACGAGGCTGGGTTTCGCTCGGGCGCCAAGCTGTCCCGGTCGCAGGGTGTGGATCTGGCGCTCGGCCGGGAGCCGGCCGGAAGAGCGCGGGACCTGGACGGACGATTCAGCTAAAGTTCAGCCCAGATCACGCAAAATACCCGGGAAGCGCCTGGCGTGACGCTCCCGCCCAACGGAAGAAGGCGCCTGGTGTTCGAGACAGTGGTAGTGGGGGCAGACGGGTCGGACACGGCGGCTGAGGCGGCCCGGGTGGCGACCGAGCTGGTCAAGCTCAGCAACGGGAACCTGCACATCGTGACCGCCTACCGGCCGGCGCAACTGCGTTCGGATGCGGGCGGCGAGTTCTCCGATTCGCTGACCTCCGACGACCTGGCTCAGTCCGTGCTGAGCGACCTGGCGTCCCGGGCGCGGACGAGTGGCGTCGCCGTGGACACGCACCTCAAGAACGGCGCTGCAGCCGACGTCATCTGCGAGGTCGCGACCCAGGTGAAGGCCGACGTTATCGTCGTCGGCAACAAGGGCATGACCGGGCTGCGGCGGGTCCTGGGCAGCGTGCCCAATTCCGTGGCGCACCAGGCGCCGTGCGCGGTGCTGATCGCCTTCACGACCTGACCGCCTTCACGACCTGGCCGGCCCGACCTGCGGCAGAGGCCGGCTTGGATACCGCGCGTCAAGTTCCGTGGTGACGCGTCCCGTGGCGAGGTCGTACACGTGGCCGGAGACGCTCACCTTCGGTGAGATCGAGGGCGAGGCGAGCAGCCGCTCCACGTCGGCGCGGACGGTGGCGTGCGGGTCGGCGACGGCGGCCGCTCCCAGTGCTGCCTCGGAAAGCCCGGTCGCCTCGGCGGCCTGGCGCCGGAAGCCTGGATCGGCGAGGAACCCGGTTCCGCACTGTGTGTGGTGCACGACCGCGATCTCGAAGAGCGCGTCGGCCGCGAGCTGGCTGCCGAAGAGCTGCTCGGCCAGGAAGGCGAGGTACGCGATGTCGTCGATGACGGCGGGGGTGACGCGCCCCCCGGCGTTGC
>Ga0209116_1000140_pt1 | contig 14374 bp, 9 predicted proteins | sample BlaSpr_A8_OM2_O1_FD_187975 | JGI IMG/M metagenome (GOLD analysis project Ga0209116, IMG submission 187975) | Forest soil microbial communities from Thunder Bay, Ontario, Canada - Black Spruce, Ontario site 2_A8_OM2_O1 (SPAdes) (version 2) | ecosystem: Environmental > Terrestrial > Soil > Boreal...
GGCGGCTGATCGACGAGGGCGAGCTGCCGCCGGGCGAGCCGCTGCCGCCGGACCGGGCCCTCGCGCTGGCTCTCGCGGTCGGCCGAAGCACCGTGGTCGCCGCGTACGACCTGCTCCGTCAGGACGGCCGGATCATCCGGCGCCAGGGCAGCGGCACCCGGGTCGCGGGGGCCGAGCCGGCCGGCCCGCGCCAGACCACCAGCGCGCCGATGTTCCTGTACCTGCTGGAGCCCGGTGACGACGTGATCCCGCTCGCGTGTGCCGCCCCGGACACGCCACCGCCCGAGGTGGCCGAGGCGTACGCCGGGGTCGCGGTTGCGCTGGCGCACACCGCCGGGGATATCGGCTACTACCCGGCCGGCCACCCGGCGCTGCGCCGGGCCATCGCGGACCGGTACACCGGGCGCGGAATCCGCACCGGGCCGGAACAGATCGTGGTCACCAACGGCGGCCAGCAGGCGCTGTCGCTGCTGGCCCGCGCGCTGCTGGCGCCCGGCGACCGGGTGCTGGTGGAAGGGCCCACCTACCCGGGAGCGCTCGAGGCGTTCCGGGAGCAGGCGGCGGTGCCGTGTTCGCTTCCGGTCGGGCTCGCCGGCCTCGCCGCCGCGACGCGCGGGCAGCGCGCCGCGATGGCGTATGTGATCTCCACCTTCCACAACCCGACCGGCTCGGTGCTGTCGCCGCTGGACCGGCAGGCACTGGTGCACGCGGCCGCCGCGGCCGGGGTCTCGTTGGTCGACGACGAGGTGCCGAGCGATCTGGGGTTTCCCGGGGCGCCGGTTCCGCCGGCGCTGGCCAGCTATGACCGCGCCGTGATCTCGGTCGGCTCGCTCAGCAAGAGCATCTGGGGCGGCCTGCGCATCGGGTGGGTGCGCGCCACCGAGCCGCTGATCGCCCGGCTGGCCCGGCTGCTCGCCGTGTATGACCTCGGCGGCAACGTCCCCGCGCAGCTCGCGGCGGCCGAGCTGGTGCCCCGGCTGGATGCGCTGTCGCTGCGCCAGGCCGCCGGGCGGCAAGCCCGGCACGACCACCTGCGCGCCGAGCTGGCCGGCCGCCTGCCAGACTGGGACGCGCCGCCGGTGCCCGGCGGCCAGACCCTGTGGGTGCGCCTGCCCTACGGCGACGGGACCTCGTTCGCGCAGACGGCGCTGCGGCACCGCATCGCGGTGCTGCCGGGAAGCGGGCTCGACGCCTCCGGGCAATGCCAGGACCACCTGCGGCTGCACTTTGTGGCGCCGGAGGACGTGCTGACCGAGGCCGTCAGGCGGCTTGCCGAGGCGTGGCGCGCCTACCATCCGCCGTCCGCCCCGGCCACCGCGCCGCCCGCGATGTCCGTCTGACCCGCGGTTGCGGCCCGGCATGGCGCAGCCGACAATGGAGCCAATGTCTAGGTCCAATCGGTTCAGTCTTGGCCTGTCATCGCCGGTGGAGCTGCAGGACGCCCTTGACGGGTGGCGGCGTGGCAGCGGTCCGCTGCACCAGCGCCTTGCTACGGCGCTGGCCGGCGCGGCGGAACGCGGGGAGCTGCTCCCCGGCACCAGGCTGCCGCCCGAACGCGACCTCGCCGCCCACCTCGGCGTGGCCAGAACCACCGTGTCAGCGGCCTACAAGCAGCTCGAGCACGGCGGCCTGGTCGACCGCCGGCAGGGCAGGGGCACGCACGTGACCGGCGCCGACGGCGTGCTTGCCGGGGGCCGGGCCGCGGAACTGACCACCTCGCTGCAGCGCAACGTGCTGTTCCGCCGGCTCGGCGAGGACCCGCCGGACGCGGTCGACCTGCTCGGCAGCTACGAGGTACCTGGCCCGGCCATCCGGGAGGCGCTGGCCTGCGCCGGGGCCGCGGTCAACGTCGGGGAGCTGGCTGAAGGGCGCGGCTACCTGCCGCTCGGCTACCCGCCGCTGCGCCGGGCGATCGCGGCCCACCTGACCGCACGGGGCCTGGCGACCGACGAGGAGGAGACCCTCGTCACGGCCGGGGCCCAGCAGGCGCTCAGCCTTCTGGCCAGCTACTACGTCACCCCTGGCGCGGTGGTCGTGGTCGAGGATCCGACGTTCCCGGGCGCGATCGACGCGTTCCGGACCGCGGGCGCCAGGATCCTGACCGTGCCGGTAGGCCAGGCGGGTGCCGACGCCGGGCTGCTCGCCGCGACGGTCTCGCAGAGCCCGGTGCGGGCCGTCTACCTGATGCCGACCTTCCAGAATCCGACCGGATCCGTGGTGCCGGCCCAGGCCAGGCGCGAGCTGGCCCGGCTGTGCCAGGTCAGCGGGATCCCGTTCATCGAAGACAACACCGTGGCCGACCTGGCGCTGGGCAGCGAGCCGCCGCTTCCGCTGGCGGCCTACGCACGTGATGCCCCGATCGTGTCGGTCGGCTCACTGAGCAAGGTGTTCTGGGCCGGGCTGAGGGTGGGCTGGATCCGCGCCCCGCGGCCGGTGATCGCGCAGCTCGGTCGGCTCAAGGCCGTCACCGACCTGGGCACGTCGCTGGTCAGCCAAGCGATCGCGGTCAACCTGCTCGCCGACGCCGACCGCATCCGGGATCTGCGCCGCCGCGAGCTCGCCGAGCGGCTCGCGCTGCTGCAGGGCCTGCTCGGGCGCCACCTGCCCGGGTGGACGTGGCGGACCCCGGGCGGCGGCCTGTGCCTGTGGGCCAGGCTGCCGGACGGCAGCGCAACCGACCTGGCCCAGATCGCGAGCAGGCACGGTGTGCTGATCGCGCCCGGCCCGGTCATGTCCCCCACCGGCCGGTTCGATGAATACGTCCGGCTGCCGTTCGGCTATCGCCAGGAAACGCTCGAGCAGGGCATCAGCCGCCTCGGCCTGGCGTGGCACGCCTACCGCGGCGTGCTCGACGCGCATGGGCCGCAGCGGATCGACGTGATCGTTTAGCCGCTGACGGTGCAGGCCAATCCCGAGTTGATTGGCATGCTCAAAACGCGCGACAGTGCGACCGTGGGCAGGGAGCGCGTCACCATCCGCCCGGCCGCCGTGGGCGACATCAGCCAGATGAGTGGCGTCCTTGAGCGCGCCGGGCTCTCCTCGGGCCGGCCGAAGCTCCTCGAGTTCAATCTGGCCAGCCCCGATACCCAGATGTTCGTGGGCTGCCAGGGCGACCGCGTGGTCGGCGTTGCCTGCTGCGTCTGTTTCGGCCGCACCGGCTGGATCGGCAACGTCGCGGTCGAGGATGACGTACGCGGCCAGGGGCTCGGCCGGGAGCTGAGCCAGCAGGCCGTGGACTGTGTGCAGCAGGCCGGGGCGCAAACGGTGCTGCTCACCGCCACGGATCTGGGCAAGCCCATCTACGAGCGGCTCGGATTTACCGACGAAGGCGTTTCCTACGGCATCTGGGAGCAGCGCGCCGTGCCCACCCTCGCCTGCGATCGCTCGGCAACGGTCCAGCCCAGCGGGATGGACGACGTCCTCAGGCAGGACACCGCGGCAACCGGCGAGGACCGCCGCAGCTACCTGGCTCCCTTTGCCGACGAGGCCCGGGTGCCGGCCGGGCCCGCGCAGGACGGGTACCGGGTGGGCCTGCCGTGGGGCGGCGGGCCAATCATCGCGGCCAGCCCGGCGTCCGCACGGCCACTGATCGTCGACATGATCCGGGCCAGCCCGGAGTCGAGGCTCGCGTTCCCCGAGGTGAACGCCCACGGTGGCGCTCTCGCGGTGTCGCTCGGATTTCAGCTGGCCCGGCGCGTGCGCCGGATGCGCCTCGGCCCGCCCGTCCCTGGCTACCGGCCGGGGACGATCTACAACGTGTTCAGCCTCGGGATCGGTTAGCGGTCCCGCAGCCCAGCGGAGGTTCACATGGCAGTCCCCTACTCCCCCACTACTCCCTCCACTCCCGTCGGTCCCACAACTTCTTCCATCTCCGCCCGGCCGGATGTCGAGAGCGGCACGCAGCGGGTGAAGCGGGGGATGGCTGACATGCTCAAGGGTGGCGTGATCATGGATGTGGTCACGCCGGAGCAGGCGAAGATCGCCGAGGACGCGGGTGCGGTGGCGGTGATGGCGCTGGAGCGGGTGCCGGCCGATATCCGGGCGCAGGGCGGGGTGGCCCGGATGAGTGACCCGGACATGATCGATTCGATCATTGCGGCGGTGTCGGTCCCGGTGATGGCCAAGTGCCGGATCGGTCACTTCGCTGAGGCGCAGGTTCTGCAGGCCATCGGGGTGGATTACATCGATGAGTCGGAGGTGCTGACCCCGGCTGATGAGGCGCATCACGTGGATAAGTGGGCGTTCACGGTGCCGTTTGTGTGCGGGGCGACCAGCCTGGGTGAGGCGCTGCGGCGGATCGGTGAGGGCGCGGCGATGATCCGGTCCAAGGGGGAGGCGGGCACCGGCAACGTGGTGGAGGCGACCCGGCACATGCGCCGTATCCGCGGTGAGATCGCCGGGCTGTCGGTGCTGGCGGCGGATGAGCTGTTCACCGCGGCGAAGGATCTGCAGGCGCCCTATGAGCTGGTGGCTGAGGTGGCGGCGGCGGGGCGGCTGCCGGTGGTGTTGTTTACGGCGGGCGGGATTGCGACCCCGGCGGATGCGGCGATGATGATGGGGCTGGGTGCCGACGGGGTGTTTGTGGGGTCGGGGATTTTTAAGTCAGGTGACCCCGCTGCCCGGGCTGCCGCGATCGTGAAGGCGACCACGTTCCACGACGACCCCGACGTCATCGCCAAGGTGTCGCGGGGGCTTGGCGAGGCCATGGTGGGGATCAGCCTGGACACGCTCGCGCCCGAGCAGCGCTACGCCGGACGCGGCTGGTGACTGCCGCGGCCCGACCAGCGCTACGCCGGGCCGCGGCTGGTGACCAGGCGCTGCGCTAGCCGCCGACCGCCTCGCGCGCGGCCTGCACAATGTGGTTGGCGGATATCCCGGCCGCATCCATCAGCTCGGCCGGGGTCCCGGAACCGGGCAGGCTCTGGACCGCGAGGTGGTGGATGCGGGCCGGGTGGCCAGCGTCGCTGAGCGCCTCGAGGACAGCGCCGCCGAGGCCGCCTTGCGGATAGTGGTCCTCGACGACCACCAGCCGGTCGCTGGTCAGGTCCGCCGCGTCCAGCAGGGCCTGGGTGTCGATCGGCTTGACCGAGTACAAGTCGATGACCCGGGCGCTGATGCCGTCGCCGGCCAGCTCGTCGGCTGCAGCCAGGCAGTTGTGCACGGTCACGCCCGCGCCGATGAGCGTCACCTGGTCGTCCGCACTGGCCCGGAGGACCTTCGAACCGCCGATCGGGAACTCCTCGTCCAGCCCGTACAGGACCGGGTAGGCGCCGCGGGTGGTGCGCATGTAGACGATGCCGGCGGTCTCGGCCATCTGCGCCACCAGGTACGCCGTGCTGTTGGGGTCGCTGGGGTACAGGACCGTCGAGCCGTGCACGGCGCGCATCATGGCCAGGTCCTCCAGGGCCATCTGCGACGGGCCGTCCGCGCCGATCTCGACGCCCGAGTGGGACCCGCACAGCCGGATGTTCGCCTGAGAGATGGCCGACATCCGGATGAAGTCGTAGGCGCGGGTGAAGAACGCGGCGAACGTGGAGGCGAAGGGGACGTATCCGCGGACCTGCACGCCGACAGCGGCGGCAACGAGCTGCTGCTCGGCGATGAACATCTCGAAGTACTTCTCGGGATACGCCTTGGAGAACTCCTCCATGTGCGTGGAGTTGCCCACCTCGCCGTCCATGCCGACGACGTCGCCTCGGGCGCCGACCGCCGCCAGCGCCTGACCGAACGCCAGCCGGGTGGCTACCTTGTCGTCGGGCCCGTATTGGGGCAGGCTCACCTCGCCCTGGGGCCATTCCCGGGGCGACCCGCCTTCGGGCTTCAGCCCGGTTACCCTCAGGTCGCGCTGGCCGCCGAGCTCGATGATGGCGCGTTCGGCCATCGGTTCGGGCAGCGGTTTGCCGTGCCAGTTCTCGCGGTCTTCGACCTCGTCGAAACCGCGGCCCTTTCGGGTACGTGCCACGACCACCGTGGGCCGGTCAGCACTGGCCGCGCCGGAGAACGCCTTGTCGATCGCCCCGAGGTCGTGCCCGTCGATGACGACCGCGTGGCATCCGAACGCCTCCACCCGCTTGGCGTAGGTGTCGGTGTCCCAGCTCAGCTCCGTCGGGCCGCGCTGGCCCAGGCGGTTGACGTCCACGATCGCGGTCAGGTTGCTGAGCCCGTAATGGGACGCCTTGTCCAGTGCCTCCCAGATCGACCCCTCGGCGGTCTCGCTGTCCCCGCACAGCACCCACACCCGGTACGGCAGCTCGTCCAGGAACTTGCCGGCCAGCGCGACGCCGACCCCGTCCGGCAGCCCCTGGCCCAGCGAGCCGGTGGCCACGTCGACCCACGGCAGCACCGGGGTGGGGTGGCCCTCCAGCCGCGAGCCAAACCGCCGGTACCCGTTCATCAGCTCCTCGTCGGAGACGACGCCGGCCGCCTTGAACATCGAGTACAGCAGCGGGGACGCGTGCCCCTTGGAGAAGATCAGGTGGTCGTTGGCCGGGTTGTCCGGCTGCTGCCAGTCGTAGCGGAAATGGCGGGCCATCAGCACCGCCATGAGATCCGCGGCCGACATGCTCGAGGTTGGATGGCCGGACCCGGCCGAGGTGCTGCAGCGGATCGAGTCGACCCGAAGCTGCTGGGCCAGTTCGTGGATGTCAGCGAGGCTCTGCACGGTCATGGCAATCCTCCGGGCTCGACTGCGGTCAGTTCCAACTGTGCCACGGGACAAATCTTCCGCCGATAGGGGTAGCCCGACGCGCCGAACGGAGCAGGCCGGGGCCCAGGGGTAGCCGACCGGCTAGACGCGCCCGGGCTGCTCCTCAATGCCGGGCATTACCCATGGGTCCGGCATCTTCGCCGAAAAGCTGAGCCCCGGGCGGTCGGCGAGCGTGCCGGTGATCGTCAGCCGGAACGGGCGGACGTACTCGACCTCACCAGCCGAGGTCAGCCGGAACGCCTGGTCGTGACCTGGGTAGATGACGTCAGCCATCGCGACCACGCGGTCGATGCTGGCCCGGGCCTCGTCGGCACTCCAGAACACGAGCGGGCTCTGCCTGCTCAGCGCCACGCTCGAGCGGTGCACGGCGTCGCCGGTGATCAGCGACAGACCCTGCTCATTCTGCACGGTGATGCCGATGCTGCCGGGCGAGTGGCCGGGGAGGTCCAGCACGCCGACGCCCGGGATGAGCTCGTCCCCCTCGGCGATCTCGCGGACCTGCATCCGTTCCAGGATGGCGCCGGTCCAGGCGGGGGTCGCCCAGTCGTTCGGGTGCGGGCCGTCGCTGTAGCGGCGCTCACGCGGATGCAGGCACACCGGCGCGTGCGCGAACACGTCGACGTTCTGCACGTGATCCCAGTGCGCGTGCGTCAGCACCACCATGTCGATGTCGGCCGGGGTCAGTCCCCGGCTGGCCAGCGCCTCGACCAGGACTACCCGCCTGCCCACGTGCGCCGGGTCGACCAGGATCCGCACCGGCTCCCCGTTCAGGCCAGGTCCCTCGATGAGCGTGACCTGGCACATCGCGATGCGGCCTGCGCTGGTGCTGATCCCGAAACCCTCGAGGAGAACTTCGACGTGCGGAGGTGATTGCATGCTGGTGCTCCCTTCCGGGGCAGGTGTACCCAACCGAGCATGGCATCCGCGCCCGCGCGATACTTGCCTCGTGGGTGCCGAGGCTGACCGCGTGCTGCCGGGCAGCCCATTCCCGCTGGGCGCGACGCCCGAGGCCGGTGGCACGAACTTCGCCGTGGCGTCCGGGGTGGCCGACGCGGTGACGCTGTGCCTGTTCGACGGCGCAGGCACCGAGACCCGGCTCCCGCTGCCGAGCTATGACGCGGGCGTCTGGTACGGCTTCGTCCCGGGCGTCGACCCCGGGCAGGCATACGGATATCGCGTGACGGGCCCGTACGACGCAGCCCGTGGCCTGCGTTGCAACCCGGCGAAACTGCTGCTCGATCCGTACGCCAGGGAGATCAGCGGACACGTCGCGTTCGGGCCGGAGGTGTTCGGCTACGCCGTGGACGACCCCGACCAGCCGAGCGCGCTGGATTCCGCCGGGCACGTACCGCGCAGCATCGTCGTGGATGGGGCGTTCGACTGGACCGACGGCGGGCCGATGCGGCGCCGCTACTCCGACACGATCATCTACGAGGTGCACGTCAAGGGGTTCACCGAACGCCACCCAGGGGTGCCGGCCGGCCTGCGCGGCAGCTACGCCGGGCTGGCGCACGAGGCCGCGATCGCGCACCTGGTGGACCTCGGGGTGACCGCGGTCGAGCTGCTGCCCGTGCACCAGAGCGTGCCCGAGTCCTTTCTGGTGGCGCAGGGCCTGACGAACTACTGGGGCTACAACACGATCGGGTACTTCGCGCCGCACAACGGCTACTCGGCGGCGGCGCGCGCCGGGCCGGGCGGGCAGGGCGGGCAGGGTCGGCAGGGTGACGGCCAGGTAGCCGAGTTCAAGGCCATGGTGAACGCGCTGCACGCGGCGGGCCTCGAGGTGCTGCTCGACGTCGTGTTCAACCACACCGCCGAGGCGGATCACCGCGGTCCGACGCTCTGCTTCCGCGGCCTGGACAACGCCGCGTACTACCGGCTCGCGGCCGGCGACCCCAGCCGCTACTTCGACACCACGGGAACCGGGAACTCGCTCAACGCCGCAGACCCGGTGACCCTTCAGCTGATCATGGATTCGCTGCGGTACTGGATCACCGAGATGCACGTCGACGGCTACCGCTTCGACCTCGCGCCGACTCTCGCCCGGGACGGCCGCGGCTTCGACCAGGTGTCCGCGTTCTTCGACCTCGTCTCGCAGGACCCGGTGGTGTCCCGGGCGAAGCTCATCGCCGAGCCGTGGGACGTGGGCCAGATGGACAGCTATGAGCTCGGGCGTTTCCCGCCGCTGTGGCGGGAGTGGAACGGGAAGTACCGCGACAGCATGCGCGACTTCTGGCGCAGCCACCCCATTGGGATCGGCGAGTTCGCCACCCGGTTCGCCGGCTCGTCGGATCTGTACGGCGGCACGGACCGGCGCAAGCCGACCGCGTCGGTGAACCTGCTGACCGTGCACGACGGGTTCACCATGGCCGACCTGGTCTCCTATGACGGCAAGCACAACGAGGCCAACGGCGAGGCCAACCGCGACGGGACCGACGACAACCGCTCCTGGAACTGCGGCACCGAGGGCCCGGCCACCGACCCGGCCATCCTGGCGCTGCGCGGGCGACAGCGCCGGGCGATGCTCAGCACCCTGCTGCTGTCGTTCGGCGTGCCGCTGCTGCTCGGCGGGGACGAGATCGGCCGCACCCAGCAGGGCAACAACAACGCGTACTGCCAGGACAACGAGATCACCTGGTTCGACTGGTCGGCGGTGGATGAGGACCTGCTCGCCTTCACCCGGCGGCTGATCGCGCTCCGCACGCAGCACCCGGTGTTCCGGCGCCGCCGCTACCTCGCCGGTGCCGAGGCCTCCGAGCTCCGCTGGTTCACCCCGGCGGGGACGCCGATGACCGCCGCCGACTGGGCCGACAACAGCGCGCTGTCGCTGGGCATCTACCTCGACGGGTCCGACGACCCCGACCCGGCACGGGACGGCACGTTGCTGCTCGATGACGACTTCCTGGTGTTCTTCAACGCGTGGTGGGAGCCGCTGGACTTCGTCATCCCCACCACCCGCGACGGGCAGGCATGGCGGGCCGAGATCGACAGCTACGATCCGGCCGCGTCGGCCGGGGAGCGTCACGCCGGCGATCGCGTCACCGTCGGCCCCCGGTCGGTGACCGTGCTCCGCAGCCCGCGTCCCGGGCGGTAATCCAGTAGGCCCGACTCGCTGCGGAAAGAAGGGGCCCCCTCAGGATTCGTTCAGCCTTGTGCTGCAAGGCTTGCACATCATGGGGACCGTTCTGTCATCGAAGTTCCGGACGAGGCCCTCGGATGCGCCCCAGACGCGGGCGCTCGGACGCTGGCGGCGCGGCGACGTCTGGGCCGTCACCATCCTCGTTGCGCTGCCGGTCCTCGTCTTCGGCGTTCCCGCGCTGCTCGGGCATTCGGTGCTGCCCGGCGACGACCTCTCGCAGAACTTCCCGCTGCGGGTTCTTGCCGGGCGGGAGATCCGGAGCGGCCACCTCCCGCTGTATGACCCGTACATCTGGAGCGGCGCCCCGTTGCTGGCCGGCTGGAACGCCGGCGCCGCGTACCCGCTCACGTTCCTGTTCGCCGTGCTGCCGGCGACTGCGGCGTGGACGGTCAACATGATCATCACCTGGGCGGTCGCCGGGCTCGGCATGTTCTGCTTCCTGCGGGCGCTGCGCCTCGGCAGCCTGCCGAGCCTGCTCGGCGGCCTCTCGTTCGCGTTTGCCGGAGCGATGTCGGCGCAGGTATCTCATTTCGGCCTGGTCGCGGGCATGAGCTGGGTCCCGGTCGCGCTGCTGAGCGTGCTCCGGCTGTCCGAGACCCGGAGCATGCCCTCCCGGCTCCGGTGGACCGGCGTGCTGGCCGGCGCGACCGGCCTGGTGATCCTGGCCGGTGAGCCGCGCGCCGTCGACGACGCCTGCGTGACCGTCGTCATCTACGCCGTGTGGCGCGTCGCGCGCCTCGGCCGCCGCTGGAGGCCGGCGGCCGTCTCGGTCGCGGCGGGCGGCGCGCTGGGCGCCTGCCTCGGCGCCGTTCAGTGGCTGCCGGGGCTGGCCGCGGTCGCCACCTCCCAGCGCGGGGCGGTCTCGATGGCGCTGTTCGAGTCCGGCTCGCTATCCACCAAGTGGCTGCTGCTGATGCTGGTGCCGGACCTGCTGGGCGGGTCCGGCTCGTTCGGCCAGCCCAGTTTCTTTGCGACCTACAACCTGACCGAAGTGACCGACTACGTCGGCATCCTGCCGCTCGTGGCCGCGGCCGTGCTCCTGGGCCGCGTGCGGCTGCGGCGCAGGCCACCCGAGTGGCTGGTGTGGCACGTGATAGCGCTGGTCGGGGTGCTCCTCGCGCTCGGCGGCCGGACGCCGCTCGGGCATCTGCTCATTCATCTGCCGCTCTTCGGCGATCAGCGACTGCAGAGCCGGAACATCCTCGTGACCGATCTCGCGCTCGCCGTTCTCCTCGCGTACTGGGCCAACAACCCGCTCACCGAGAAGAGCCGGCGGTTCCTCCGGGTCCGCCTCATGCGCCGGATCGACCTGGAGACGGTCCTCGGCGTGCTGCCCCCGCTCGCCATGATCGCTGTCGTCGTCATCGGGCTGTGCTGGGGCGCGGGCCTGCTGCGCTGGCTGGGGGTCGGCCTGGCCGTGACGCACGTCGACGGGCAGCTCAAGCCGTGGCTCGTCCCCTACGCGCTGATCGGCGCCGCGGCCATCGCGTTCGTGATCTGGGGGCGCCGCGTCGCCCCGCGGCTGCGCTCGCGGGTGCTCGGCGCGTTCGTCGTGATGGACCTGGTGATCTTCACGATCCTCGGGGTGGTCGCGGTCGACGCCGGCCTCGGCCAGGGCGGGTCCGCCAGCGGTCACGCCGAGACAGCCGGTGAGATCCTGTCGGGCCAGCCGTCGGGGCTGGCGGCCCGCACACCGGCCACGCGCCCGGTCAAGACGCTGGGCTTTGGCGGACGTTTCGCGATCTACGATCCGAACGAGATCGACGCTCGCCAGCTGCCCACGCTCGGCTCGCCCGATCTCAACGACATCGACGGCGCGCCATCGGTGCAGGGATACTCGTCGATCGTTGACGGCACGTACGCGTCCGCGACAGGCTCACATCAGGCGATGGGCGAGGGGCAGGACGAGCTCTCCCCGAAGGCCGTGGCCAGCGGGATCCTCGATCAGCTGGACACGTCGGTGCTGCTCACCGTGCCCGCATACCTCATCACGTCGAGCGGATCCACGGCGCCTCCGGGTCCGCCGGGCACCGGCGACCGCGACATCGCCGCGCACGACCGGACCACCTGGAACTTCGGCACGTCGCTGACTGTGTCCAGGCTCGACGTGCCCGACGCGGACGCGAGGAAGGCCGCCGGGATCCGGATCGGCCTGGAGACGCCGGGCGGGACGACGCGCTGGTTCCCGGCACGGGCCGCGAGCGCGTCGGTGCTCACGATCGACCTCCGCCGCCCGGTAACCGCCGTCGCGGTGATCGGGCAGGCGGGCGGCGATCCGGCCCGCCTCGGCGCGCCGTCGGTCACCGAGGCGGGAGGAACCGTGTTCGTGGCGAACGGCCAGCTGCAGGACGCGCTCACGGCGCCGCAGTGGGGACTGGCCGGGCACGACGGCTCGTTCACCGTGTTCGTCAACCACTTCGCCCGCGCCATGTTCAGCCTCGAGGCACTCCCGGGCCGGTCCACGACGGGCGCGTCGATTCGGCGGGTGGGCGCCGCCACAGACTCGGCCGCCGGGTCGGCCGCTGTCGCCGTGCGCTCCCCGCACGGCGTGCGCGTGGTCCGCTCGGTCGCGGCGATTCCCGGCTGGACCGCCACCTGGCATCCCGTGGACGGCACGCCGACCAAACTGGACGTCGGGCGCTCCGGCCTGGTCCAGGTGGTGGACGTTCCGGCCGGACAAGGGATCCTGACCTGGAGCTACGTGTCGCCGGGGTTCCGGGCCGGGCTGGTGCTGTCCGCCGGGGGAGCCGTGCTGCTGCTACTGCTGCTCGCGGCCGCTCGCTGGTCACGCGTTAAGATCGGCCACCCCGAGCGCGTGCTGACGAGCTCGGCCAGCCTCACTTAGACGAACCGCCGGGCCAGCGGGAGACTGCCGGAGTTTCCTGGCACCGCCGTGCGGCACGGTGACGCAGGCGAGCCGCAACTGCTGGTTACGGGCGGCGGGTGCCGAGGATGACGCCGGAGCCGTGGCTGAGCTCGACGGCGGTGAGCCGCGGCGTGGTGAGCAGCGCCTGCCTGACCCCGGCCTGCTTGGCGTGCTGCTCGGCCGGCCAGTCCGGCAGCGGCGTCATGTCGTCGACGACGAGCAGGCCGCCTGGACGGAGCGCGGCGATCGTGCGGTCGAGCCCGTCCCACTTCCCGCCCTGCGCGTCGGCGAAGATCAGGTCGAAGCTGCCGCCCTCGCCCAGGACGTCAAGCGCGTCCGCCAGCCGCAGGTCGACAAAGCCGGGCCAGTCGCCCTGCGCGGCGAGCAGGGCGGTGCGCGCGTCCCGTTCCACCGTGGTCACTGTCACGTCAGTCCTGGGCAGCAGCCCCGACACGATCCAGGCTGTGCCGACCCCGGCGCCGGTGCCGAGCTCGAGCACGCGGCTGCCGGCGGGCAGGTGCGCCGCAAGGACGGCCAGCAAGCCGCCGACAGCTGGGTCGCACGAAAGGCCGAACTTGGCCGAGGCCGCTCGGGCGACTGCCGCCGCGACCAGTTCCGGGACTGTGGGTTCCATCAAGCGGTCAAGGTAGCAGGGCTCGCGGCAGGGGAGGGCAGCTGGACCTAGCCGCGTCGCCGAGCGCCCAGCAGGAGCCTGCGGAGGAGGGAGACGAGCTGATCCTGCTCGTCCGGCCGGAGGACGTCGACGAGCTGCCGCTCCACCCGGTCCTGCAGGCTGATCGTGTTTTCCCAGGCGTGCATGCCCGCTTGGGTGAGCGTGATCAGCACCCTGCGCCGGTCGGCATCGTCGTGGCTGCGGCGCAGGTACCCGTCCTGCTCCAGGTTGTCCAGCCGCTTGGTCATGGCCGCGGGCGACAGATCGAGCGCGGTGGCGAGCTCGGTCGCGGTCGCCCGGTACGGCGGGCCGCCGCGGCGCAAGATGTGCAGCGTCTTGAACTCCCACATCTTGAGCGACTGGGTGGCGAGCGCCTGCTCGAGCTCATGCCGCAGGTGCCGGTCGAGCACCTGCAGCCTGGTCACGATGCCCTCAACGCGCGGATCCAGGTCGGGCAGCTCGCGGGACCACAGCTCGATGTGCTCGTCGACCAGATCCCGCATCGGGCAAGCCTAACGAAAATGCTTCGATAGACGAAATTTTTCCGGCGAAGTATCGTGCCGCTCATGACAGCAACCAGGCTCGTTACGGAGCCAGATGAGCGGGATGGGGCACGTGTCTCGGTGGGTGTCGACGCGATCATCGCCGCCGCAACCGCCCTGACCTGGACCGCGAGATATGACGTTGCCCGCCGGCTGCTGGACTCGGCGGTTTCCGCGGCCGACGGTGACGCGGCCGCTCGGCAACTCGCGCTGGCCGCCGCGGCAACCGCAGTCCACCACGACTTCCGTACCGTTGGCCCGCGCTGGGCGCCGGGAGCGATCGCCGCCGCCGAGGCCGTCACCGATACCCGGGACCGGTGGCGGCTGGACTTCCTGGAACTGCAGCACGACTACGGCCGCGAGCTGATCGGGCCTGACGGCAGCCCGGCCGTCGAGGGCTGCGACCCGGCCCGCGCCGCGGCCCTCGCGCGGCGGGCGGAGGCACTGG
>Ga0209116_1000145_pt1 | contig 14211 bp, 8 predicted proteins | sample BlaSpr_A8_OM2_O1_FD_187975 | JGI IMG/M metagenome (GOLD analysis project Ga0209116, IMG submission 187975) | Forest soil microbial communities from Thunder Bay, Ontario, Canada - Black Spruce, Ontario site 2_A8_OM2_O1 (SPAdes) (version 2) | ecosystem: Environmental > Terrestrial > Soil > Boreal...
GGCGCGGAACAGTACCAGGTCACATACTGTGGGGCCTCCGCTGATCCGGAGGACGACGCCGGTCCCGGGGTCCAGGTCCATCACGTCAAAGAAGTCCGCGGAAATCGCCGGGTGCCGGACGGGCATCTCCTGCACGCGGTCACGGCCGAGCTTTATCGGGTGGCCATCGATCACCATATCGACGTCATAAACACCTATTATATCGATCCGCATGCGTCGCTCGCGAATAGGGCCGCCGACGCACTCGGACTGCTCGGTCGGCGGCCAATAGTTATCCACAGCATTGAGGGCAGCGATGTCCTCGATTCGGTCTGCGAGCACCTCGGCGACGGCTCCGCCGCGGTGCTGTTCGGCGACGTTCTGCGGGCGGACGTGCTCTGCACCGTCTCGGACTACACGGCGCGGGAGTTCCTGGCCGGGGCCGAGGCGATCGGCGGGGCGAGGCTGGCGGACTCGCTGGCGGCGATGATCGCGCCGCGCGCCACGTCCGGCGCCAGGGTTCCCACCGCCGCGCTGGCCAGGTCGGCGACCGTTGCGGTCAGGGCGGTCTGCGCGGCTGTGGCCCGGCTGTTCAGCTCCGCGACGTCGATGCCGTCCGGCACGGTCACGTTCGGTGCCGCGAGGTCACTGGCGGCCAGCGGCCGAGCACCGGCGATCAGGTCGGCGGCGCAGCGAGCCACGTTGATCAGGTCGGCGAAGCCCACCGCCGGCGGCGCGGCCGCCGGGTAGCTGACCGTCACGTCCGTGGCCGTTACGGGCGCGGCCTGGTAGATGATCCGGGCGTCGAGCTCCGAGCGGCCGCCCTGGGTGTTCGTCCGGCTCATCGCCAGCACGTCGAGCGGCCCGGCGCCCAGGTCGCTGAGCCGCACGGTGGCCGTGACCGGCGGAGCGGGAGCCACCGTGTAGGTCACCGTGGCCTCGATCGCGGACGGATCGGGAAGCAGCGCGGAGACCCAGGCGTCCAGCCACGGCTCCGCCAGCGACCGCGGAGTCGCCGGGATGGCCGCCCAGGCGGCCGCGCGGGCGGGCGGCCCGGCGAGCAGCGCGCACACCCGCTGGATGTGGTCGGTTCCGCCGCGCGGAGTGACCACGACCTGCGGATTGGGCATCTGCTGCGCCTGCGAGAGGCCGTCGAACGTGCCGCCGGTCCGCACCGGGTTCCCGCGCATGGCCTGGTACACAGCCTCGGCGACGCCCACATCGCTGACCGCGTCCACGGTGTCGTCCAGGACGGCGAAGAGCGCCAGCAGCTTGTCCCGGTCGCTGCCGGGGGCGGGCAGGCCGGGGCCCCAGGCGCCGGTCGCTGCCAGGGCACCGGCCTGGCGCGCCCGGTCCAGCGCCAGCGCGTCGACAACCTGGGAGGCGCCTGCCGCCGCATCGTCCGGCGAGGTGGGCGTCAGCTTGCCGGCGACCAGCGGGTAGGCGTCGCGCAGCGGCTGTATGTACTGGTCGAGGCCCGCGGAATGCATGCTGGTTTCCAGCTGATACCCCAGCAGCGCGCCGAGTTGCTGTCCCTGCTGGACGCCTTCCAGCAGGTAGAGGGCTGACCGGACCCGGTCGGAAGAAAGGTCGATGGCGAGCAGCCCGTCCTCGTCCCCGCCCTGGTGCGAGAGGTAGCCGCTGCGCAGCACCGCGCCTGCCGCGGCCTGGGACATCGAAGGCGCGTGGATGAAACCGCCGTTGCCGGCCGGCGCCTGCAGCGGCGGCGCCGGTTTCGGGGCGCCGGGGAACAGCCGGGCGCGCCGCTCGTCCAGCTCTGCGACCAGCTTGGCGCCGGCCGGGCTGGCCGGCGCGGACGCCGCCGCCGGGCGCAGGTTCTGCACGAAGCCGTACGCTCCGGCCAGCACGCCACCCGAGCCGCCCGAGCCGCCCGCGCCGCCCTTGGCGTCGCCGTCGCCGGACGCCGTCCGCTGCGCTGTCAGCCGCGCGGTGGCCAGGGCGGTCACCCAGGCGTCCAGCCGGTGGCTGCAGATGTCGAGCGTTTCGGTCAGCAGGCGGTCCAGCTCCGCGGTCGGCAGCGCGGCGAGCCGGTCCATGCTGGCCTGCAGGTCGGCGAGCCGCTCAAACGGTGACCCGGGCTCAGGATGCAGCGTGACCAGGTAGTCCGCCCAGCTAACGGCGGAGCCGGCGGACACCGGCCTGGCCAGCACCTGCCACGGCGTGACCACGGCCGTGTCGATCCCGACCAGCTCCTGTTCCCTGGTCTGCTCAACCTCCAGTTCCCCGGAGGCAACCTGGGCGGACTGGGCCAGCGTCACGTAGTCGAGCAGGACCGACTGGCGCAGGATCTTGTAGAGCAGGCTGTCCGGCACCGCCGGGCCCGGGTAGTTGTTCGCCTGGATGTCGGCGATCGCCGCCGAGCGCAGCCAGGTGATGTAGTTGACCTGCTGCCCGCCCAGGTCCGCGTCGGCGGGCAGCGGATCGGTCTCGGACAGCGGGCCGTCGGTGACCGTCGGCGCGGAGACCGGGAAGTCCAGCGGGATCAGGCCGGTGTGGATGACCCGGGGGTCCCACGTCGTGTAGCCGACCGCGTCGAGCTGCGTCCGCCCGGCCGCCAGGTGCAGCTGCCACCACTCCGAAGCCCCGTTGGACGGCACGGCGAGGAAGCTCATCAGGTTCCACAGCAGCTTGTCGCCGAGGACGTGCCGGCCGCGGAACGCCATCGAACTGGCGTCCATGCCGAGCACGTGCAGCAGGTCGGCGTCGGGGTCGCCGGGGGTCGCGCCGACGTGCGGTGCCGCGGAGGCGCTCCCGATCCAGGTCGGCAGCAGCCGCCGCGCCATCTGCAGCACCGCGGCCTCGACAGGATCGTCCGGGTCAGGAATCCACAGCGCGGTGGAGGTGACCGGCAGGATGCCGTACGGCGTCTGGCCGGCGGCAATCGCGGGCAGCGGGCCGCGCGGCCGGACGTTCGCGACCGTCCAGGTGCGGGCCAGCTCGATTTGCGCCTCGGTCAGCCCGCCGTCGCCGAGCTGACCCAGGAAGTACCCGAGCGTGGCCGGCCACAGCGCGGTGACCATGTCCTGGCCGTCGCGCATGTCGTATCGGCCGGCGAACCTGACGTGATCGAAGGTCGCCGCCGGCACGCCGAGCAGGGTGGCCGCGACCGGCCCGTCGGCGGCCGGATCCGAGGTCAGCGGGGGACCGAGTTCGACCGCGTAGCTGATCTGCTCGCCCGGGTCGTCCCGCGAGTAGAACGACGGCGCGTCCGCCGTGTTCTTGGTCGGCGAGCCCTGCGGCACGAACGTCAGCCCGTCGCAGTAGTGGTGATCGTTCAGCAGCGCCGCCACGGCGGCGGAGTCGTCCGCCTCGCCCGAGAGCCCGTAGACCAGGACCCGGTCGAAGCCGGCCGCTCGCTGGTCGGACGTGATCGGGATCCGTATCGCCATCCCGGCTGCCTCCGCGGCCTCGAAGTCCACCAGCCAGCGCATGCCCGCATCCACCGGCAGGCCATCTGGGAAGCCGGACGCCAGCGACGAGTCCGCGGGGGACAGGGACACCGCGAGATCGCTGGTGATGGCGGGCCCGGGGCACGTCGTGACCGTTCCCGAGCTCTCCAGGACGACGGTCCAGGCCCGGGGGAGCATTGCAGCGGTGGACGGCGCATCCCAGGCGCTGCCGGACAGCGGCGGGCTTGGCGGCTGTGGCGGCGGGTCCGGCGTGCCACCGGGCGGGGTGGGCGCCGTCGGGCGCTGCGCGATGTTGACCGGCGTGGTCTGCAGCACGATCCACGCGGCGCGGGGCGCGCCGTAGCGGCCGGCCAGGCCGCGCCACGGCGCCTGCGCGTCGTCCGGCGACGGCGGCGGGTTCCCGGCCAGCCAGACCGCGTTCCAGTAGTCGTTGCCCGCTGCCTGCTCGGCCGAGGTCAGCTCGGGGTGATGCCCGTTGACCATGATCTGGTCGGGGTAGATGCGGACCCACAGCTCGCTTGTGCCGCCGGTGTCCGCGAAGCGGGTCTCGATCCGGACCGGGTACAGCAGCAGCGGCGTCGCGCTGTTCACAACCGCGTCCCCGGTAGTCACGACCGGATCCCGGGCGGTCATGACCGCGTCCCCGGCAGCAGCGTGTCGGCGTGCACCATGATCCGGAACGGCATCCGGATCGTGATCGCGGCCGTCTGCGCGGCGTCCACGCCCCAGGCGAGCGCCGAGTCCTCCGGGTTCGCCCCGCTCAGCGCGACCCCGCCCGGCTGGTCGGACGCGCTGAGGAACGCGGGCAGGCTGAAGCTGGCGAGCACCCCCGCGAATACCGTGGAGGCGACCCGGTACCGGGAGATCTCGGTGGGGGCCAGGTCCGGGAACACGCTGCTGACCGCGGACGCAGACAGCGTGCCCTGGCCAACGCCGAACCCGCCAGCGGCGGACAGCACCGCAGGCGCCACGGCGGGCCGCAGCGCAGTCTCCCCGGCGCCGTCGGCCGCTTCGGCGAAGTTCGTCCAGGCCAGGTCCTCCCACTGGGTGACCGGGTCGGTTGACTGCGGCTCGAGGCCGAACCGCGGCTCGGTCGGCTGCTCCTGGAACACGAAGAAAAAGCCGAGCGGTGACGCCGCTGTGCCGCCCACGGCGTCGGCGACCGACAGGTTGAAGCCGAAGAACGTGATGTCCGGGGTCAGCGTGCCGCGGAAGATCGGGAACCGCTCGTCGGTCTCGTCGAGTACGCGGCCGTTGTCTCCGCCGTCCCCGGCCTTCGCCTTGCCCGCGAAGATCACCGTGTTCGGGTAGCGGCGCAGCAGCTCACCGCGGACCAGCAGCACCACGTTGTCCGCGACCACGCTGGTCTGGTTCTCGTTGTCGCCCAGCGCCCGCGACAGCGGCCAGGTGTTGATCGGCGGTATGTCCAGCAGCGCCTCGGCGAGCTGAGCCGGGTTGGTGGGGTCGCCCGCCTGCGGGAGGTATCCCGACACGTCCCAGAACTGCCGGAAGTAGCTGCCCCGCTGGTCGGTCGGGTAGCCGTTCCACAGCAGCTGGCGGGCCATCTCGTGGTTGAGGCCGACCATGTACGACTCGATGAACGCGTGGTTGCCGACCACGGCCCCGAGCGTGTCCGGCGGGATGAGCTCGACCCCGGGCAGCAGGTAGTCCTGATTGAGGTCGCGCAGCGGCTCGTACATCGGCTCCGGGAACGACGGCGCGGCCATGATCGGCTGGAGAGGATCCGCCGGGTACCAGGGCCCGCCCGGCATCCGGACGATGGATCCCAGCCGGGCGGCAACGGTGCTGGCCGGGTTGAGCCGGCTCAGCACGGTCGCCGACAGCGCGGCGATGTCGAGCGCCGGGCCGGCCGGCGGGTCCGCCGGGATGTCATGCAACGCACCGAAGGCCGGCCCGGCGGCCACCCGGAACTCCCCTCCGGCCTGGGTGTCCCCCGGCACGGTGCCGCCCGTCACCGGCGGCGCGGCCGGCGCCCCGGGCACCGTATCGGCCAGCGTGCCGAACCCGCCGAGCCCAGATGGCGGGGCCATTACCTTGAACGCGGTAGCAGCCGGCGCGGCCTGAATGGCAGCCTCGGTCAGCCCGGCGAAACTCAGCGCCGCCCCGGCCGAGTAGACCTGCTGCACTCTGGCCAGCCAGAAGGCGGCCGCCAAAAGCGCGGTCGCCAGGATGATGGCCACGACGATGATCGGGACGACGGCGGCCAGCGACGCCGTGACCAGGGCGAGCACCACGCCGAGCGCCAGCACGGCCAGCCCGAGTACCGCGACCAGCGCGGGGAGCCAGCGCCCCAGGTGCGCGGTGAGCCAGGTGATCGCCGCGGCGAGCCAGCCCGGCAGGGTCGCGGGCAGGGCCGCCGCCTCGGTGGCGGCGCTGACCTGGTCGATCGAGGTCATGTGGCCCGGCGGCGGGGCCGGCGGAACCACCCGGACCTCGCCCGAGTTGACCCGCCCGAGCAGCGGGGTCCTGGCGGCGGGCGGCCCGGTCAGCCCGGAAAGTGTGGCCGCGCGCCGGCCGACCGGGCCGAGCGGCCGGGTGACCTGGCGGTACGCGGCGGAGACCATGCGCTGCGGCACGAGGCTGTCCGTGATCGTGGCGTAGACCGTGCGCGGGCTTGCCAGCATCCGGGCCTGCACCGGAGCGGTGAGCGTGAGCAGCGTGGGAGCGATCGCCGTGGCCAGGTGACCGGTCCAGATCGAGGACATCGCGGAGCGGGACAGCTGGGCAGCCCGCAGCTGCTGGTTCGCCGCCTCGACCCCGGCGACCTGATCCCAGGCCGATGCCATCAGCGCGGTCCGCTGCGCCTGCACGATCTGGGTGCCCATGCCGGCGCCCGCGCGGTTGCGCGGATCCAGGTTGAGCGTGCCCAGCCAGCCGGGCTGCCCGGGACTGACGGACGCGGCGGCCGCCTGCCACTTGCCGTAGAACGGCGGCACGATGTGCGGGTCCTGCGGCGCGGGATTGTCGGGGTCGTCGGGCCCGGCGGCCGCGGTGAGGTTGACTAGCCCGGCCATGGCGGTCTGGAACGCCTGCTGGTCCGGGCCACTCCACGGCGTCGCGGTGGCCGACGCGCTGCACAGCGCGCCCTGCAGGCCGAGCGGGCCGCCCGCGCTCGGGATGCCGGCGCCCGGCTGGTCGACCGCCATCGGCGCGGAGCCCACGTCCGCCGGCAGGATCGTCGGGGTCAGCTTGCGCACCAGCGACTCGAAGTCCCCGGCGTCGCTGGTGCTGAACGAGAACTGGTAGTACACCGGCAGCCGCAGCGGGGCCGCGGTCTGGCTGGTCCATGCCGGATCCGAGCTGTGCAGCCCGCTAACGTCCATCCCGAGGCCGGCCTGGCGGCCGATCTCGAACGCGGGGACGAGGAACGCGGTGTAGCTCGTCTCGGGATCGAGCCGCCGCGGGCACAGCACCCGGGAGATCACCGCGGCCGGGTTCGACGAGATCGTGGCGGTGAGGTCGCCGTCCCCGCTGACCTGTGTGTGCGCCCAGTTCCACGCGTCGTCGAGCGGCTGCAGCGCGCTCATGTCCTGCACGTCGATGGCGGGCAGCGGGTTCGGCGGCACGCTCGGCGTGGTGTACTCGCTGGCCTTGAGCACGATCAGCGTGACGAACGGGCGTAGCCGGTCACCGTTCGGGAGCGCGGGGGTGAACAGCCAGGGGAAGTCGGGGTAGTCGAACTCGATCCCGGCCAGGTAGTTCGGCTCGAAGTTCACGGTCTGGTCGCGCGGCTCGGTCCGGATGACGTGCCGGGGATCGATGCCGATGATGTCGCCGGGTCCGTACAGGTGGACGGTCATCTGCGGCGGACTCGGCTCGCTCTGGGCGGTGCCGCCGACGACGGCCGTCACGTCGATGGTGACGTCCAGCGCCGAGCGGTCGGGCAGGCTGGCGCCGTCCGGCTGGCCTGCGTCGGCGCCGATGCCGCGGCGCAGCCAGGGGTGGAAGTGGAACCTGCCGCCGGGTGACGTCGTCGGTGTGGTCACGCCGCCTGCCCTTCGGGAAGTTCGCAGGCGAGCATGACCTGCAGGCTGCCGCTCTCCGCGGGGTTGGCCGCGAGATAGCTGGCCAGCGCCGCGCTGGCAGCGGCGTGGCTGGCCCCGGCCGCCGGGACGATGTCGGCACGGACCGAGAGGTCGCCGGTGCTGGTGATCACGTAGCTGGCCTGGCCGACGGCCAGGATGCTGGTCGTCGCCGGGGTGACGAACCTGGCCAGCCCGGTGTTCTTCACCAGCGACCGCGCGCCGGCGCCGAACTGGGCGCACGCGCTGAGCAGCTCGGGCGACAGCGCCTCGAACCGGTCGAGCACCGAGGCGTGCTGCGGGTCCGGGATGTAGCGCCATTGCATGGTGACCGTCCGCGGCGCGTCGTCGCCGCCCTGCACAGACGAGTTCCCGATGTGCACCCCGCAGTCGAACTCCTGGAAGGCGGGGTCGGAGATCTGGTCGCTGTCGGAGAGCTGCTGGAACTGCCCGGGCGCGAAGAAGTCCGGCACGGAGGAGATCGTCGCCGGGCTGCCGCCGAGCGTGACCCCCGCTATGGAGAACTGGCTGCCGTCGGAGGGCGCGGAGTTGCCGATCTTGGTGACCGGGATGTCCAACGGCACGACCTTCTGGCGCACGGTCAGCTGGCCCATGGGGTGCACGATGATGTCGGTGTCCGCCGGTGGCAGCCCGCGGAGCGTGACCGCCTGCTCGGTGCCCGGCGGGAGCTGCGCCGACCAGCTTCCCGGCGTGGTCAGCGCCGTGTTCAGCTGGGGCAGCACGGCGACCGCTGGCTCGCTGACCCCGTTCTCCGGACCCCAGGTCGCGCTCACGTTCACGCCGACCGAGAAGAACAGGAAGTGGAGGGACGCGGTGCCGTTCAGGTGCCAGGGGCTGACCCCGGACAGCTCGGCGTCGAGCTCGATGCCGAGCAGGGTCGCGCCGTCGTACTGGACGTCCACGCCGGCCGAGAAGTCGATGTCGAAGCCGAACGGGTTGAACGTGAACAGCGCGTCGTAGCCGACGTGGCCGCGCACGGTGAACCCGCCCGCCGAGGCGTAGGCCTGCATCGCCGCGCCGAACTGGAAGCTGTTGGAGGTGACGGCCAGGTACGAGGTGCAGCTGAGCTGCACGACGTCGCCGTCCCCGATGCTCACCGTCAGCGGCTGCATGGCCGGGAACCCGGGCGGGGGCTGGTAGCCGGGGAAGAACCCGCCCATCGACAGCGCGAAGTCCGGGTTGGCGCCCCAGTTCAGCTGCAGCGCCATCGAGCCGGAGAGCTCGTACGCCAGGATGTAGGAGTCATACAGCAGGCCCTCGATCGACAGCTCGTCGGTGCCGAAGTCCAGCGTGCCGAGGATGTCGATCTGGATCTGGATGAGCGCGGCGGTGTCGTCGGGCAGCGCCATGTGCAGGCTGCCGAGCAGCGCGATCCGGACCGGGTCCGGCACCTCCATGAGCACGCCGAGTTCCATCGTGATCAGCGTCGGCGTGCCCCAGCCCACCTCGAGCATCGGGCCGAACACGTAGTGGCCGGCCATCGGCGGGAAGATCGTGCGGATGTCGCTGATGATCTGCGGGGCGTCCGCGACCGGGTCGGGCGGGAAGAGGATCGAGTCGAGGTGATGCGCCTGCAGCGCGGCCTGCAGGGCGTCAATCACCATCGTGCGGTTGATCCCGCACAGCCCGCCGACCCCGTTCAGCGTGAACCCGAAGCCGAGCTGGATCGGCGGCAGGTCGAACGTCAGGATGATCAGGAAGGAGAACCCGGGCGTGCCGTCGGGGAGCTTGGTGTCCAGCACGCCGATCGCCTTGATCGAGAGCCCGAGCAGGGACAGCTCGACCGCACCCGAATACTCGCCCGTGGCCGGGTCAAAGGAGATGAACCCGCCACCGGTGACGACGCCCGCGTCGACCAGGATGCCGAGCCCGGTGGGTGGCTTGAACGCCAGGTCGAGCTGCGCGGGCCCGAGGTTGCCGGGTGTCAGGCCGAGCGTGGTGATCGCGCCGATCCGCTCGACGGACGCCGAGATCGGGCCGAGCGATCCGCTGCCGGTGACGCTGGTCTCCAGCGCGAGCCCGGTGCCCGACGCAGTGAGCTCCAGGCTGACGCTGTCGAGGACGAACGGGCCGATCGTGGCGTGCACGCCGATGGTGGTGGACAGACCCGCGTTCCCGCCGATGTAGAAGCCGCGGTCGCCAGCCCAGCCGAGCTGCAGGTCGAAGTCGAGCTCGATGTCCAGCCCGGACAGCAGGCTGGCGACGAACCCGTCCGCGTTGGACACCCCGACGGTGAACTTGCCGCCGGTGACCGATGTGCCGATCACGAACGCGCCGCGGCCGAGGCCCGAGCCGGGATCCCAGTGGTACTGAGCGCCGATCGAGGTTGCCAGCGACGCCGCGGCCAGCGTCGCGACGCCGGGGATGCCGATGATTGTCAGCTGCTGGCCAGGGTCCGCCGTCCGGGTGGCCGAGATCTGCAGCGACCCGTTCACGGTGGCTGTCGCGTGTACCTCGAGCTGGCCGGGCGGCAGGATGTCCAGCTCAATGCCCGCGTCGAGCGCGCCGGAGGCGATGAGCTGGAGGTTCCACCCCGGCGGCAGCATGGAGGGAAGTGTGACCGTGGTGCCGTCCGCGATCGCCACGCCCAGCACCGCGGCCAGCCCCTGCGGATTCTGGCCGGTGGTGGGTGAGAACACGAAGGGCAGCACGGTGAGCGTCGTCGTCGCCTGGTCGTAGGAGGACGCGACGCCGAACTCGGTGAACAGGTTGCTGATCCGCTGGAGCATGTCCGCGGCGTTGAGGCTGGCGGTGTTCCAGCCGTACAGGGTGAGCAGATAGCTGGCGGGGTCAGAGAGCAGGCTTCCCGCATTGGACAGGGTCAGGTCGTGCCGCTGGTAGGCGACCTTGGCCGGATCGGCCGGGTCGGGCGGCACGTAATCGAGGTCGGCGATCCCGAGCAGGGTCAGCACCCGCAGCAGCACCGGGCGGTAGCCGTCGAGGAACTCGATGATCACGTACTCGAGCAGCTTCTCGCCGAGCGTCTCGGCAAAGGCGGTCACGTCGCCGGGGCTGACCCCGGACAGCTCGGTGGCCACATCATCCAGCGCGGTGTGCAGGTTCTGCAGCGCGGTGATCACGGCGCCGATCGCCTGCAGCAGCGTGGTGGTGGCGGCGACGATCGCGGCGACGTCCTCGCCCTCGACCGCGCTGGCCAGCGCGGCCAGCGGCGCGGCCAGGCCCTCCACCGCGGTGATTGCCGCGCTGGCGGCCTGGCTGAACTGCGGCAGGCCGCTCAGCGACGACGGCAGGCTGAGGCCGAGGTCGGCGAGCAGGCCGGTGACGTCGCCTGCGGCCAGCCTGGTCTGCAGCGGCTGCAGGGCGTCGGTCAGGGCGCTGGCGAGTCCCTGCAGGGTGCCGCCGTCCTCGGCCGTCATCGCAGCATCACCAGCGCGGCGATCAGCACGACGAGCACGATGAGGACGGAGGCGGCCGAACTGCGGCAGCCCGAGCCGGAACCGGCTGGTGGCGGCGGCGCCTCGGGCTGCACGAAGTTCGTGCCCGCAGCCATCGAAAGGAACGTCCACGCGGCGACGTGGATCTCCCGCTCCAGCTTCGGGTACTGCGTCACGTAGTTGGGCGTGAACCGGCCCTCGTCGTGGTCGGGCCCGTCGGCGGGGTCGCCGCCGACCTCCAGCGTGAAGGCCTGCACCGGGCTGATCGCGGCGCCGCCCGTGGACGGGGCGAACCAGCGGCTGAAGCAGTAGTCATCGCTCGCCCCGGTGGTGACGTACAGCGCGGCGCTCTGCTTCACCGTGTACGTCGACCGCGCCTGCGCGTTCGGGCTGGAGCCGCCGGCCTTGGCCAGGATCTGGTCGCTGATGTGCTGGGCCGCCGCCTCGACGGCCTTTGCGGTGATGGCCGGGATGTACTCCGCGTACCCGGACTCATGCGTGCCGTCGCGCTTGCTTTTCCACGTCGCCTGATTGGTGAAGGTCATGTTCTGGTCGGTGGACTGATCGGTCTCGGTGCCCCACGAATAGAGCACGTCCCGCGAGTACGCGTGAACGTCGAGGAAGTAGCTGATGTCCTTGGCGCGCATCAGGTTCGCGACGTTCTGCGTCTCCGGCTCCGACTCGGCTGACGGCCCGATGTAGCTGTAATCCAGCGGATTTGTCGAGGAATGCACGTCGACATCGGGCAGGCTCATGTTGTAGAAGTCCGGGAAATTCCAGACGACGTCAAAATTCCGGTTGAGGTCGACGCCGATCCCATTCGGGTCGGTCACGCCGGACGGGGCTGGGCGCCGGTTCTTGCGCCACAGCTTTGCCTCACTCTGCTGGTCGTATTGAACGGGGTTCGGCAGGGTGGCCAGGACGTAGTCGCGGCCGTCGTCGTTGACCAGCGGGACGACGTAGATGTCGAGGCTCTCGACGGCCTTGCGCACCCACGGCCAGGGAATGGTGAACGAGTCGTACACAATCCCGGCCACCGGGTCGGTCCATGACGGGTAGGTGATGGCGCTGCTGCCGGCGTAGGCGGCAAGCAGCTTCTCCAGGAAGCTGACCAGCGCGTCCGGCGGCGCCAGTTCCCGCGCGTGCACCCCTCCGGTGATCAGCACGGCCCAGCGCTGCGACGGGCTGGCCGCGGTGGTCACGCCGATCTTCAGGTACCCGCTCGTGGCGCCTGCCCAGCCGGGCTTCCAGTCGCCGGGCGCGGACCGGGTGCACAGCGTCGGGTAGCTGGATGCCAGCGCGTCCAGGTGCGCGGACACCACGGCCGACTTCATGTAGCCCGCCACGGCTACGCCACCCCAGGGCCGCTGTCGATCTGGTCATCGATCGCCTGCCACTGGGCCACTTCGTCGGCGTCGGTCACCAGGATCTGCACGGTGCAGCCGAGCCCCTCCAGGTCAGGGATGTTCGCCTCGGCGATGTGCCCGGTGACTCTCCAGGTCCCGTCCGCGTTCTCGGTTGCGGTATCGGGCGCCAGGGCAAGCGGGAAACTGTCCCCGGTGGCCGGCAGCTGGCCAAGGACGGCCGTGGACCCAGTGATGGAGACCGTAGCCATGGCGCCGTCCTTTAATCAAACGCAACGGATATATCTGAACTTGTACCTGAAATGACCGATTCAAGGTAGAACAAGAACGGCGCCGGTCCGTGGATGGAGCAACGCAGGTAATGGTAAACGAGATTGGCTACCCGTGGAAGATGCCGTGTGCGGCGGCACCGATGCTTGCTTTGGCACAACTAATCATTCTTAACGGCCACCGGCCCGGGTTCTGGGTCTGCATCGGGGAGCGGGTTCGCCAAGCCAGGGACGGTCCGGTACAGGAGAAAGAGGAGCGGTACGAGTGACACCACAGAGACCCATGCCACGGTGACCGCAAATATCACGCGCACTCCGGGATAGGCGGGATTCCACAAACGGGCCGATATGCTGGCCGTGGCGGCAGTCATGAGCGCGCTGAGCACCGTGTAGATGATCGAAGCCCAGATGGCAAAACTCATCGCCTTCGTGAGCTGTTCCTTGGTGTCCACCCGCAGGGTTTTAGCTATGCGGTTGTCCACGCCGGCCAGTGCCGTCACCACGGTCATCACCACCACGGCGGCGCCGCCGATTATGACGTACCCATACAGAAATAGTTTTCCCAGGATCGGCACATGGCCGGTGAAGACGGCCTGCGTGATGGCCCTATCGTCCCCGGCCTTCGGCGGTGGTGGCGAAGAGCTTGCCGAGGGTGGCGGCGAGCTGCCGCTGTTCCCGCCCGGTGAGCGGGCTGAGGACGCGCTCGTTGTACTCACCGACGGCCTGGCGCAGGTCTGCGAGGGCCGACCGCCCGGCCGGGGTGATCGTCACCACGTACCTGCGGCGGTCATGGGGATCGCGGGCGCGCTGCGCGTACCGCAGTGCCTCCAGCCCGTCGAGCAGCTCCACCATGTTGCCGCTGTTGATGCGCGCGGCCGTGCACAGCTCCTGCTGGGAGGCCCCGCCGCGGGCGTCGAGGATCATCAGGATCAGGTACTGCTGGGGGCGGATGCCCCAGCCCGCCAGCACGTCCTTGAAGCCGGCGCGCACGGCGGCGCCCACCCGGGACAGCAGGAATCCGGGGTCGGTCATGAGCTGCGCAGGTCCCGCCTGTTTCTCCATCGGATATATGCTATGTCCAACAGTAGCTGTTACTGACAGCGATTAGCATCTAGCTCCGGGAGGCGACCGTGAGCCCCGACAGCAAACCCGCCGAGCCCGGGGGCAGCCTGGTGCGCGCATCGGACGCCGACCGTGACCGGGTGGTCGAGGCCCTCGCCGCCGCCAGCGCGGAGGGGCGGCTCACCCTGGAGGAGTATTCGGAACGCAGCGATGCCGCGCTGGTCGCGCGAACGCTCGGTGATCTGGCCGGCCTCACCGCCGACCTGCCCGCTGCCAGCGTGCCCGCGGTAGCCCACGGCGATGCCGGGGCGGTCCCCGAGGAGATCACCGCGGTACTGGGCAACGAGTCACGCAAGGGCCGCTGGGTCGTGCCGGCCCGCATGAACGTCCGCTCGGTGCTGGGCGACTGCCACCTGGAGATGCAGAAGGCAATCATCGGGCAGCACGTCACGACCATCGATGCGACCGTCCGGTTCGGGTCCGTGACCATCTTCGTGCCCGACGGGATCGACGTGCGCATGAGCGGCCGGGCCGTGCTCGGGGCCAAGTCCTAGTAATACCTCGTAGCGGTTGAGGCCAAGACGTCCTCCTGGTGTGATGACGGGCTTGGTATCCCAGCACACGAGGAGGACGTCCGTGGATCAGGG
>Ga0209116_1000146_pt1 | contig 14193 bp, 8 predicted proteins | sample BlaSpr_A8_OM2_O1_FD_187975 | JGI IMG/M metagenome (GOLD analysis project Ga0209116, IMG submission 187975) | Forest soil microbial communities from Thunder Bay, Ontario, Canada - Black Spruce, Ontario site 2_A8_OM2_O1 (SPAdes) (version 2) | ecosystem: Environmental > Terrestrial > Soil > Boreal...
GCACCCTTAAGACATACTAGTGCTTTAGTAGCTAATGTAGCAAATTTATCTAAAGGAGAGTTTCTAGTTTCTAGTTTCTAAATCACCACTCTTAAGTAAATAAAAAATATGTTTAATTCGGTAGAATGTAAGTATAAAATGATAAATTAAAAAAAGTAAAGCTATCAAAAATGCTATAACCTTAATAGTTAACGATACATTAATAAAATCTTTACCTAATAATGTTAAATAACTTAAACCACCTAATACTCTAAATATTCTTACGAAAGGATGGTTATTAAAAATTAATCATCTATCTGGAAATGTTGGTGTATTTCAACCTTTTGACACTCCTATTATAAAACGTTTAAATACACTTTTTTGTGTATTTTGATCTTTTTTTGAATTCATTATTAATTTTTTTTGTTGTTAGTGTTAATTTTCTCTTGTGTGTACTATTAATTATTCCATATTAATTTTTTAAATAATAGTAAATCGATGAATACTTGAAATGAATAAAATTGTCCCAAGTAATTTATTCCTACTTTTAATGAAGCAAAAGGGTAGTTTATAGATAATCTTATCTTTGTTATGTGTAAAAAAACTACCCTACCCTTTTCAAAAAGGGAGGGGTATGGGTGAACATTAAATAAGGTTTTCCATTGGAAATGGGGTTAAATGTTATATTTTTTAAATAATGGTTGGATTAAATTTTATTAATAAGCTATAATAAAAATATTACTTTTGTGTTGTTTTTTTTTTTAACTAATGTATAACTATAATAAAATTAGAACTGAAAAATTTAAATTAAAACAGTTATTATTATTATACTAACATAAAGATATATTTCTCTATAACACATATCTTTAAAGTATTTAGCAATCTCATTTCTTTGACTTAATTCTTCAATTTCTTTTAACCAGTTGATAATAAATTCCGGATAAAATTCAGATATTTTAGTTTCTTGTTGACTAAATTTAGAAATTAAATATATATTTAATAATTGATAAAGAATTATTAGTGAACATAAAATATAACAATATAATTTTATATAAATTACATTGTTAAGAAAATCTAAAATAATAGTTATTATAAAACCGAATAATAAACTTAACCAAAAAGGTATTTTTTTTTTTATATTATTACATAATACAAAAAAAACTACTTGAACTATTTAAAATTTTAGTTTTATTATTTTCGGTTAATAAATCTGAATCAGTAGAATTAGCTAAATTTATATTTTTAATTGCATCTATCAATTACTGACATAAATATTGTATTAACATAACAATTGTACTATTTAAATTATATGTATTCAAATTATAATATTTTAAATTATATATCAATATAGAAAAAAAGAAAATAAAGTATAAATTTTTATTATTTAAATTATTTTAACTAAAAACTAAAATTATAAATTCGAATAACATATTTTAACTAAACAGATAAATGCACTCCCTCTCCTAATCCTAATCCTAATCCTAAATATAAAATAAATATAAAAATAAAATAAAAATAAAGATAAAAATAAACATAATCCTTTGTCCATTTTATGTTTATCTAACCTTTCCCAAAGACAAATAAATTGGAGGTTATTTTAATTATAAATTAATATACCCTTTGTTGATATATGATAAAGGGGTAAACACATTTTTGTTAATTAATGATTATGTTATAGTAGAAAGTAAACAAGATGTGTAAAGGGGTTAATGTTTAAATAGTTTAATTAATTGTAACATTTAAAATATAAATTAATGTAAATCAATTGCATCTTTTATATAGCTTAATAATAATAAAGTAAATACATAAGCTTGTATAAAGGAAACAGCTAATTCTAGTCCAATAATTGCTAAAAATAAAGCAAAAGGTATTAAAGTTATTATAGCTATTAGTATACCACCTGTAAACATTTGATATAAGAAAGTTGATAGTATTTTAAGTAGTGTATGACCAGCTGTAATATTACTAAAAAGTCGAATACCTAGTGAGAAAGCTCTAGCAATGTAACTTATTAATTCGATTAAAACTAATAATGGAACTAAAGCTAAAGGAGTACCAGTTGGTATAAAGAATGAGAAGAAATGAATTTTATGTATTGATAATCCTAATATTGTAACCCCAATAACAATAGTAAATGATAAACCGATAGAAACTATTAAAGAAGAAGTTATAGCATAAGAATAAGGAACATTACCAATTAAATTAGCTACTAAAATAAAGCAAAATATTGAATAAATAAAAGGTAAATAAATTTCTTTACCTAATTGTTCTCTTACCATTGAATTTATACTAGCAAATATACTTTCTAATAATAAAGATCATTTTGAAGGTAATAATTTTATATCATTATTAGCAGAATAATGTAAACCAATAATTATAAATCCAATTAATAAAGAATATAAAGATAAATTAGTTAAAGTAATGTTTATATGACCTAATAATGGGATATTAAAACCTAATAAAGAAGTTATTTCAAATTGTTCTAACGGTGAATTAATAAATGAATTAGATTGGTTAATATAGTTATACATATTAAAATTATTTGTTTGTGTGTTAATTTTCTCTATTGTGTACTATTAATTATTCCATCTGAATCTTTTAAAAAACAGTAAATCGTTGAATACTTGAAATGAATAAAATTGTCCCAAGTAACTTATATCTACTTTTAAGGCATAAAATGTAGTTTATAGATAAACTTGTTTGTTACGGTTAACTAAATAAAATACCCTCTTTGGTTTACATCAATTAAGGTTTTCCATTGGAAAAGGGGTTAAATATTATATATTTTAAATTATGGTTGGATTAAATTTTATTTTTTATTAATAAGCTATAATAAATTATTACTTTTGTGTTGTTTTTTTTTTTAACTAATGTATAACTATAATAAAATTAGAATTGAAAAATTTAAATTAAAACAGCTATTATTATTAGAATAAAATAAAGATATATTTCTCTATAATACATATCTTTAAAGTATTTAGCAATCTCTTTACTTTTACCTATTTCTTCAAATTCTTTTAACCAATTTATAATAAATTCAGGATAAAATTCAAATATTTTAGTTTCTGGTTGACTAAATTTATATATTAAATATATATTTAATAATTGATAAAGAATTACTAGTGAACATGAAATATAACAATATAATTTAAAATAAACTACATTGTTAAAAATATCTAAAATACTATTAACCCCTAGTAATTTTAATACTAATATAATTAATAATATTAATCTGAATGATAATTTTAACCAATGAGGTATTATTTTTATAATTTTATTAAATAATAAAAATAAACTACTTGAACTATTTAAAACTTCAGAATTATTATTATTATTTTCGGTTAATAAATCTGAATCAGTAGAATTAGCTAATGGTAAATTAATTGAAAAAACGTCCTTAAATGCAATTGAGCCTAGTTTAAAAGCACCAATAACAATAGGAGCTCCTAAAATAGAAAATAGAGCTAATTGTCTTTTTCTAGAGGCATCTTCTATTAATTTTTGATAGTGAGTAATATTAACAGGATATGGTCTGTTATGTACAATTTTAATATAACTCTTCAAAATTAAACCATAAGTAAGTAAATGCGAAGCTGCAGGTAGAACATTTATAATTAATTGGCTTTTGTTTAATATAACTGGTAATTTTAAATCTTTTAAGTAAACAATAGCATTATTTAAAGTAACTTCACCAATTTCACCTAAAGGTTTAGAATTGTCAAAATTAATATTCGAAAGAACTGGATTATCAGAAGAAGAAGGAGAAGAAACATTACTAGCATCATGATTTATTTTGTCATTTAATGAATTTAAAAAATCCTTATCATTTAAATATTTATTGCTTATATAATTAAATAAATCTAAAACACTAATATCTTTACCCTCAATAAAAGGATTAATTAGTTCACTTAGTTTCACATCTGAAAGAAGTGAAACATCCGCACCATATCTTGTTTCTAAATAACGAGAGATTAATTTAATACCTTCAAATAATCTAATAGATTTATTATAATCTATTGGTCTTCCTTCTTCATCACATAACCAAGGAAAGGATTCAGAAAATGAATTTGAATTATCATTAGGTAATACTTCTTCTGTTTTAGGATTAGATCTTAAATGAATAACAGCCAAATCATTATTAACTTCATTCTCAGGTGCCAATGCTTCATTTATATTTTTATTGATTTTGACTCTTTCAACAGTTACATTAGAATAAAAAACTCCACTGGTATGAATAAAGTTAACACCAAATAAATTGTTTTTAGTTATAATTTTTTTATAACATATTTTGTAATTAGACATCATAATAATAAAAAATTTTTTGTTTGTTTAATATGCTCTTGTGTGTACTATTATTTATTTATATGAATGTTTTAAATAATAGTAAATCGATGAATACTTGAAATGAATAAAATTGTCCCAAGTAACTTATTCCTACTTTTAATAAATCAAATGTAGTTTATAGATAAACTGTTTGTTACGGTTACGGTTAGCTAAATTAACTACCCTACCCTTTTTTTTAAGTGAGGGTATGGGTGAACATTAAATAAGGTTTTCCATTGGAAAGGGGGTTAAATATTATATATTTTAAAATTTTTGGTTATTTTTTTTATATATTTTTTTTTATTATTATTGTTGGTATAAAAAGAACAATTAACAAAGAACAAAAAGTATATAACTTACTTTTTTGTTTTCAACTAAAAATACAAAATACAACGATCTTATTTTAATTTATATAATCTATAGTATATAATCAATAGAGCGATCTAAAATAAATATAATAATTTAATGTGGATTAAATATATATTATTATTTTATTTTTTATCTTATTTTTGGTTTTATTTATCAATAAATTTATTACTTTTTTTTAGTAAATCATCATTATTATTGTTTAAGCCATATTCTGAGGTACTTTGAGCTTCTTTCATAGCTTCTAATTCTTCTTTTAATTCATAATCAAAAGCAGTATCAGGTGTGTATGGTAATACACTAGAATAATAAGATGTACTAGAATTGTTTAATAGAAAAGGTCTATATCTAACAAAAGAATGTTGATTTAATTGTAAATTTCTTTGATCATTCATTATAGTGTTTAAGTTTGTATTAAGAAAATTATCAACATCCATCTTATTACCAGTTGTATTTTTTAAAATAGCTCCAATAAAATAATCTATTAAAAATTGATTAATTTGTAGTCCTTTTGATTTCATCATATTACTAATATATTTTATCTGATCTTGAACTGTTATACTTATAAAATTAATTTTATGATCAGATCATAATTTATTTTCATTATTGGTAGATTCTGATTCAGAATTAGATTCAGATTCACTTCCCCCAATAGCAATACCAAGACCCTCCCCTCCCTTTGACCCAAGGGGCCCTGTGGTAGGTTCTTGGAGAAGAGGAGTAATATTATTATCTTCATTTAATAAAGATAATGGAAGTACAGAAAACATATATATAATGAAAGGATTTAATCTTATAATTATTCATATAAATATTAATAGAATAAAAATTAAAATAAATAAATTTACTTCTTCTAATTCTAATCCAAAGTTTAAATTGTTAAATTTTATAATGTTAAATTGTAAATGTAAGTATAAATTGAAGTTTAACCAAATATAATTGAGTATAGGTAAAATAAATGGTCAAACATATGTAAATAAAAAAAGTAAAATTGAAAAATAACATAAAATACCTAATATTAAATATTTTAATTTATAATAATTTGAAATAAAATTAAATATTATAGTAGATAATCTACTAAAAAATTGATTTGTTAATAATAGATTATTACTATTGTTATTATTAGTATTATTACTAATTATATTCTTATTATTAGTATTATATGTAAATAATTTTAATAAATAGTTAATAATTTTATTTAAATTATGAATAAATGTTATAATAATTATATTTATAATTGTTTTAATTATTAATTTAATAAATATTTTTATTTTAAATTTTATTTTTATTAATATATATGAAATTAAAATTGTATAATTAAATAAGTTACTCAAATTTAAACTCAAATGAATATATTCATCAAAATATAAATATAATTTACTTAATAAAGTTATAAAGGGTGCTATAATTTCAATATTTAATTTATAAATATAATAGCTTAAACTTGATAGAGGTAATTGAGTTATAATTAATTCTAATCAGTCTATTATATTCATCAAATATAAATACATATATATTAAAACTATATTATGATATTCTAAATATAAATCTATTCATTTATATTGAATAATAGATAATATGTTAGTTAAATCAAAAAATGTTAAATCATATAAGTCAAATTTATAAAAAATGGTTTTAAAATAAAATAGTATATAGAATGGTTTTAAAAATAAAGCTCACATAATTACTTCTATTGTAGATTTACATATATATAATTGATTAATAATATTGGATAATAAATTATAAAGAATCAGTATATAATTTAAAAACCATAATTTAAAAAGAATTAATATATTTTTTATTAGGATGAAATTATCGTAAATATTATAATTGTTTAGATAGTCTATGTCTATAAAATAGACAATATAAATTAATAAGTTGCCTAATAATACCCCTAACCCATTTGACCAATTTAATAACTTATACACAGTTAACAAAGTTGACAAAAACAAATTTGAAAGTAAAATACTATTAGCGTATATTGAAATTGAAAAATAAGCGTATAGTAAATAATTTCCTCAATAACCAAACCAAAATATATTTCATACCTTAAAATCATCCTTCCCCTCCCCACTTTAGATCTTCTCAACCCATACCCTCCCCTCCCTTCCCTCCCCTTTGGGGTATGGGTAAGGAGGAAGGGGTAAGGGAATGAATAAGTTGCTCTGTAAATAAGTCAACTTGAAAATTGAGGTAACATATATCATAAAGAGCATAAAAATTGAAATAAGTTGGTAGACAAAGTGATAAAAGGCAATAACAGTAATTCATATATTATTTAATTTAAATACTTTATAAATATCGTAAATTTTATTATATATGAGTAGATTAACACTATAAATAGTGAAAAGTAATTAAGATAATTAGAATTATAATTTTAGGTTGTTTCATATTTTATTCTTTTATTTTTAATATTTAAAAAGGAGGGGAAAACCATTTTTATTTTATGTCTTATAAAGACTTAAACTAATAGATATTATATAAATGAATTATATATTATATTCCAAATCGAACCTTAACAATTTAACAGATAAAGTATAAAATATGTTTAATTTAAGAATACATTCTATTAGCTAAAACTACATTATTTTTATAAAGATGTTTAAAATATAATGTTTAAATATAGTTTTAATTTATAGTTAAATATAAGGAATAGTATTCTTATATAGTATTAGATTTAGATATAAAATAGCTAAAAAAAAAAGTGTGTACTAACTTTAAATTATTTAAATAAAAGTTAGTAATAATATGAATTAATAACTTTAATTAAATAATTTTTTTTTATATAGCTATTTACGAGTAACCAGATTCGAACTGATGATATCTACTTGGAAGGAAGAGGTTATACCAATTTAACTATACTCGTTATATTATTTTTTATTACTCTTTTAATTAATTTACATTAACAAATACAAACACAAATACCCTTTTTTATTTTATAATACAATACTATTAATATTAATCAAGTGTTAAAAAAACAAAAATAAGTTTATACTTATATTTATTATTATACTAATTGTATGTATTTAATTAAAATAAAAAATAAATCTAATAAAAAATGTAAAACAAATAATTTATTAAATTAAAGTTGTGGATATCAATCCTGTTATATTGATTGTAATTAAATAAAAAAATACTATATTTTTTTACTTTATTACCAAATTATACTCTTTAAGATATAAATAAATTAAATAGTATTATTAATACTAACTATAACTAATTATATTAAAAATAAATGTGCGTATTTAAATAATAGTAAAATATTTTTTTATTTAAACGTAAACATTTTGTATAATTATAAAATAATAATAATACAATAAAAAAAAAAGTGTACATTTTGTTATATTAAGTAATCAATAAAAATGAATTTAAGATATTTATATTTGTATTTTTATTTGTTAATGGTAAAAATATAAAAAAATAACAATGAATAATATATATATATAAATCTATCTATTATAATAAACAAAAATGTAAATTAAGTCCTATTACAATTCCTATTCCTATTCCTATTCCTAATCCTATTCCTATTCATATTCATATTCATATTCATATTCATATTCCTATTCCGATTCATTTGGTAAATAATACATTGGTATTTTGAGAATAATAATCCATTGGCTCGTTAGTTAATTAAATCTAAAAATATTAAAAAAGGGGGTTAAATTTTTAATAATGATATAATTATGTTATGATTAGAAATATATAAAATTATAATATATAAAAAATTTTTTGATATTTCTAATTATTTGTTTTAAATATGTAATAGATTGATTATGTTAAATATCTATATTTTTTTAATATTGTAATTAACTTTATTTACTTTAATATTATTTAATTAATAGTATAAATTTAGAACTTTATATTCACGTTTAGTTAAATATTAATATATATTTTATTTAACTTTGATTTATTTTAGTTTATTTATTTCTATTTTAATTTATTTTAAAATTATTTTATTTGTAACGTAAAAGATTTAAATAAAAATATTATTCACTTAATATAATTAAGAAGTAATAGAATTTTGATATAAAACAAATATTGATGAAGCAATATATATTATGATTAATCGAATTTCAAATAATAAAGATGAATTTATTAACATAGGAGCAAATACTATAAATATTAAACATAAAGTATTAAATATTATATATGTTGAATATGTACTTATTACTCTATTATCTGATCTAGATATACTTAAAGCTGTTTTATTTAAAGCTGTTGATAATCCGTAAGGTCCTACTAATTCAATAACACCTCTATCTAATACTTTAGAAATAGTATAACCTATTTTTAAACCTAACGCAATAATATAATGATTATAGATTACATCAAAGAAATATTTACCATTTAAAAATGTATATATTTGACGTCCTATTTTTGTATTAGTAAGTTCAATAATAAATTCCGGATTTAAATGATATATATATAGAGCAAATGTAGCTCCCAATAATGATAATAGAGCAGGTAATAATTTAATTAATATAGGTAAAGAAAACTCTGCTTCTACAATTGATATATTATTGGGACTTATATATAATGAATTACCAAAAAAATCTGTTCCTACTCCTACAAATAAATCTGAGAATATATAACCAAAGAATATACTAAATATAGCTAATATACATAGTGGTATTATAACTAATATATTTGCTTCATGAGTATTAGAATATACAGATTTTATATTATTAGGTACAGTTAAGAATACTAAACTTATTAATCTAAAACTATAAAAAGCTGTTAGACCTGCTGTTATACTTCCTAGTATATATGCATAAGTACCACTAAAACTGTATGCACCATAAGCTAGTTCTAAAATTAAATCTTTGCTGTAGAATCCTGTTAATCATGGTGTTGCTAATAATGATAATGATCCAATCAATATTATTGTATAAGTAAATGGTAAGAATTTAATTAAACCTCCCATTTTTCTTATATCCTGTTGATCAGATAAACTGTGTATTACACCACCTGCGGCAAGGAATAATAAAGCTTTAAAAAAACTATGACCTAAAGTATGCATTAAAGCTACATTGTATTGACTAAGACCTATTGCTAATACCATATCAATTTTTAATTCTTTACTTATGTAAAGTTTGGACTATTTCATCTTAAAAAAAAAATTATTTTAAAGTTTAATGTATAGTCTCTAAAGTTTTATAATATATTTTTTTTTTTACTTGCTAATAATTCATTATTTATTTATTTTAAATTATTTTAATATTTTTAACTTAAAATTAAGTAATTAAAATTTTTAGGGATTTTTAGGCATATAATTAAATTTTACTAAGTCATATGGTTTTATTTATTTATTATTATTAAATTTTTTTAATAGATGTTCACATCATTTTTATAATTTACATTTTTTTTAAGAACAGAGATAAAGAATAGTACAGTTAAATATAAATAATTTGTTTTTATCTAAACAATATTTTATATAATTAGAATATTGTTTTTAATATTTATTGCCATTATTCGCATACCAGCAAATTCTATTAAATATTTACCAGTTTCTTTATAATAATTATATTCAACTAACAGTTTCTAAAATATATACCTGGTACTTTATTATATTTTTATTAATTTTCTACTATAATAAGATAAAATATAAATATTTATCTTTAAATTTTAATTGTATATTTTTTAGCTAAAATGTTTTTTCTTAAAGAAGTGTAATGATGTTTTAAACCGTTTAATTTATATGGGTAAAAGTTAAAACATAACTATATAAAATTTTAAATGTACTATTTTTTTATTTCAATATAAAAGATAAACATAATTATAATAACAAATAATAGTTGAAAATAACCTAGTTGAGATATTGTTGACATAGCTATTATTCTTTTTAAGTCATTACTTACTAATCCTACAGTTGCACCAAAGAATGCAGTAGAAGCACCAATTAAAGTAATAACTAATAAAGCGGTTGGACTAAATTCTAATATAGGTGAAGATCTTAATAGTAAATATATACCTGCTGTAACTAGAGTAGCAGCATGTAATAGAGCTGAAACAGGTGTTGGCTCTTTTTTTTTTTTTACATAATACAAAAATAATAATCTATATATTTTATTATATTTATTTTGATCAAATTATGTTATAGTTATAGTTATAGTTATAGTTATGTTCAAAAAAAAAATGGGACTTTATATTTATTAAATAATTTGTATTAATTTTGTTAACGTAAAGTCTCTGAAGATAATTTTTTAATCTTACTGGTTTTTATTATTATAAAATGAAAGATGTTCTATCATTAAGCATCATTAATATGATATTTTTACTTTTTAATTTATAACACTAAGTCTCTATTAGTTAATGAATCTATAAAATAATAAAAATAAATAAACATATTATTTTAATAATTTATAGATCTTGTATATTATTATATTAATTTTTATTTAAGTAATCATATACTTCATAATTATCCCAGTATATAGTTAATTGTTTTATGTGTTAACATAAGGAAGCCCCTCACCCAACTTATATTTTAAACCTTATTATTATTTATTATTTTTTTTTTTACTATGTTTTATCATATATATAACAAATCCAAATGCAAATCTAAATATTTAATTTATAAAACATGCAGGGTATAAAATAGGGTTTAACTATCGATAATAGTTTATCTCTATTTTCAGATTCACCGCTTATTCTTATTCTTCAACCTATAAGTTTACCCTTCTTAGCTTTTCTGTTTATAGTAGCAATTAAATCAAAATTATCTTTTAATACACTAACTAATAAGTTTACTTCATCTAACGTGAAGCTATCTGTACATAATACTACTCCATTATCGCTTTTGTAACCATCATCCATTATCCAATAAGCTAAACCAATAGGCGTCAACAAATCGCATATATTAATAGGTACTATTTTTATATATTTTTTTAATTCGTCAGATCATCTATACCATAGTTTATGTAAATAACTTAATTCTGGATAAGATTTAGTTTGAAATGTGTACTGTTTTACCGGTAGTCCTGTTTTAGGATTTGGTCAAGGTCTTGGTAAATTTTTAGTACAAATAGTAAAATAATATTTAGACCATAAATGCATAATATATTCGTAAGATTTAGAAGTCATTGAATAGTAAGCATTCCTATTTGTTTGAGGTCTACCCAATTGATCTTTTTTTTGTGAATTGTTTTCTTAAATGACCATCACCTAACATATTACCTATTAAAGTATCATGAAGATTCTGAGGTAAACAAGTTAAAATAGTAGCAAATGTTAAATAATTGGTATCTAAGAATGGATTATAAATATAAAATGATAATACATTCGTCCATCCCTCAACCTTACTGATAAGGAGATAAACTCAACAATTATCCATTAGTAGATAAATAATTAATATATAAACTAAAAAATTATAAAAATAAATAGGTATTAAAATTTTATTAAGTGCTTTTTTTCAAGCTTCCATTGCTGTCTATTCAATATAATTTAAATAATATATATTTTTTTTTATTATAAAATAAAAAAGTTATTTATTTACCATAAAATTTAAAGGTATAGGTATATAATTAATATTAATATTAATATTAAACTCAACTATACTCCAAATTGAAATTGCTCCCCCTTTTCCCTTTAAAGAGGGGAAAAGGGACAACTTTATCCCACTATTTAAAGAAGGCAAATTAAATAAGAGAATGGTTTTTTTTCTAAATTAAAAACCTAATTTAACTAGTTGAAGGAGTAAAGTAGAATACAAATATCAAATTTAATCCTCAATTTTAAATTTTTTTTTTAATTAAAAACTGAGATGTTATTATACTAAATAGAAAAGACTATCTCTTTACATTATCTTAAAAAAAACACCTATTAATAAATGATTGAATGTAGAGTCTTTGAGGAATATTAATAATCCTGCTGATTTTAAAATTTAAAATATATATTTTTAATATTAGTAATTTCAGCATATAATTCAATTTTAAGTTTATTTTAAACTTAGTCCAATCTTTATAGATAATCTGAACCTGGTAATCAACTGTGTAATCCTAATTGAGAGCTTTTAGCTGCAGCACCAGTTAGAAGAAGTAACGCAATTATTGTTATTGCTGTTTCATTCATAAAAGGTGCTAAAGAATAAATAGTTGCATAATTTAGTGAACCAAATAAGGCGAATAAAGCAAAGAAAGCAATGCTAAGACCAAAATCACCTACTCTATTCATTGTTAAAGCAAGTATAGCAGCTTTATTGGATTGAATTCTTGTAAAGTAAAAATTAATTAGAAGATATGAAACAATTCCTATTCCTTCTCACTTTCGTTAAAGTGTTGACTTATTATAATAAATTATATTTAATACATAATAATAATTATATAATATTAATTTTTATGTATAATTATTAATTTATATTAATATTATAAATTATAGTCCAATTTTATATAACATATCAGGGTGCATATGAGATTTAACTAAATTTCTAACTTTATTCATTTGTGATTGCGTTATATTGATTCTTCATCCATTAACACCTCTTTTTTGAGTATTAGATTGAATATCAAACTTAGTTTTAAGCATATCTATTAAAATTAAAATATCTGAATATGTAAATGATTCACTACAGAGTCTTAACGATCCAGCTTATTTTACCCCATCATCCATTATTCTCCCCTACCCCTTTGGGTTATTGGGGAGGGGTAAAAAGCAAAACTAATCTCAGTAAAATAATCAGAAATATTTTTAGGAACCAATGTTATTCCTGTAGTATAAAATAATTCATGAAACATATTTAAAAAAGGGAAAGATAAAGTTGAAAATCTTAAACTAGCATACATTTTACCTTTTTATTTTATGCGGTTTTATTTTAGGTGACATATAAGGTGTATCAACTAAGTTTTTAAAAATACCATAAAGGTAAAATAAATAAGATTCATGAAATAATGATTGTTCAAAAAATATACTAGTATTAGAAGTTGGTTTTCGTCTTATTACATGTACATCACCTAATATTAAACCTATCAATGCTTGAAACTGATATTGTGATAATTGTTGATTTTTTTATATTCAGCTGAATATTTATCACTTGATGCTTTAATATCATCTAATAAAATTGTACTTACCATTATAAATATTAAAGATAAATTTATTATATTGTTAAAGTATCACTTAATTGGGCTCTATCTTTCTTATAATTTATAATATAAAATATCACGTATAGCCTCGGAGTAAAATTATGTTTATCTATTAAATAAATAAATATGTTTTTTACAGCTGGTTATTTTTTTATGTTTATGAATACACTAATTAGTAAATCATCTAGGTAAATATTTCCATTATAACCTTATTTTAATATAAAGGTAAGAAATAAAAATTTATATTATAATCTTTACAATAAATAATAATTTATAAAGTTAATAATTTATTAAAAAAAACAAAAATTCCAGCTTTTAGTGATGTGCGAAATATTAATTAAAGAGCTGAGATTCAACCAATAAACATTACAAAGTAATTTCCAGCTGAAACTAAAAATAACATGAAAAAAGTAAATAATGATAGATATGAAAAGAACCGTTGATTGTG
>Ga0209116_1000151_pt1 | contig 14072 bp, 15 predicted proteins | sample BlaSpr_A8_OM2_O1_FD_187975 | JGI IMG/M metagenome (GOLD analysis project Ga0209116, IMG submission 187975) | Forest soil microbial communities from Thunder Bay, Ontario, Canada - Black Spruce, Ontario site 2_A8_OM2_O1 (SPAdes) (version 2) | ecosystem: Environmental > Terrestrial > Soil > Boreal...
CTCGAGATCCCGGGATTGATCGCGAGGCCGGAAGCCAGACTGGCTTTTGCGAACTTTTCCTCCCAGCGGATTCGCCCTGTGGCTTGCATCACCACGAACAGCGTGACAATCGAGCCAATCGTAATCGCCAGGCCGGTGAAGCCCTTGAAGAAAAATGCGTACGAAAAGAGCACCAGGTAAATCAACTGGGCGAGACCAGCCTCCACAGCCGCAAATCGCAGACCCACCACCAGCCGCAGATAGCTCACCACAAGAAAAATCGAGACCAGCGAGCAGATTGCAAATGCAACGTGGATCGAAACGTGGTCCACCAGGTAGGCCAATAAAAGATGGAAGGCAAAGAACGCTGCCGCCAGGAAAAAGTAGTTCATGGGATGCAAGTCGATGCCGCGCAACGTGGTGATGATGAACATCAGGAAGAAAAAGAAAAACAGCGAAACGGGAGCAAAGAAGCTGATCTGTCCCGCCAGCGGCCCGGGCTGCAGCTTTTGCGGCAAGGCAATTCCGATGGCATATCCGGAAACCAAATTGGTGTAGTTCCAGGAGAGGTCCCAGCCTTTGCCGGTTTCGTGCTTCGTTGTGGGCGAGAGAGTATTTTCAGGAAAGTCCATGTCTTTGAAATTGGTATGAACGTTCAGCGTGAAGTTGCGAATCTGCGAGACGCCGTCTCCAAAATTGTATCCCCACGTGTCCAGGCCCTGCGAACGATAGCCGGCATGCAGCACGACGGTCTTCCCTGCCGGCACCCGGAGACTTCCGAGCGCGCTGTCGTTTGCATTTTTTACCGCCAGCGGCTCGTTGTCCACGGACATCAATAGGTCGTCATAAACCGCCTGCTTGGAAGGAAAACAAAGCTGAAACGTTACGTCCTGGTCCTGTCCGCTCGAATTTGTGAAATTGTAATCGCCCGCGAATGCGACAGTGTATGTGCTGTACCAGAGCAGTCCTTTCTGGCGGTGCTCCAGGTCCAGCGTCACATCAGCTTTCGTCGCTTCCAGTGTTAGCGGGACAACTTCGCTTGTATTTATCTGTTTCGCGTCTTTTCCACTTCCCACCAAGCTGACGACTTCGCGCCGGTAGCTCGCCTTGGGCGGCAATTGTTCCTGCGCCGTTCCCCAATTTGATGCCACGCGCGATTTCAGTTCGTTCGACAACGGCGAGTCCGTGCGGGAAACAATTGTGGCGCCCAGAATGAGCCAGGCAATTGACGTACAGCCAAAGATGAACACCAGCGCACCAATGCGCTTGATCATGATTCTCTCCTATGAGGAATTACTTCCGAGTGACGAGAGAAGCAAGCAAGGCACCAAACATTTGCGGTAGCGAGACTAAAAACGAAAAGCAGGCAAACCACTTACGCTGCGTGTTGATTTTGAATCGTGTTTCGCGAGACGCGCGTGCGGCAAACCTGACACTCGGAGAAACCCACTCGGGCAGGCAGCCTTTCGGCGGGAACAGCTTTACCGCGCGCCGGGCACTGCGCAACCCGGGCAAGACGAGGCAGCTTGGGCATCAGACAGCGACTTCTACGGTCGAAAGGCTTACGGACAGGTGCTCGGGTATTTCCTCGCCGTCGGCGATGCGGTCTTCGATATGAAGGCGGATGGCGTCCTTGATATTCTCGACCGCTTCTTCGTAGGTCTCCCCCTGGCTATAACATCCCTGAAGCGCGGGGCAAGAAACGAAGTAGCCGTCCGAATCCCCTTCTACGATGATGGGAAGCGTAAGGTGTTTCATAACTGAATTATAGGCTCGACCCTGCTCTTTCTGCCAGTCGAAACCTCATTTCAATAGTGTGCGAATTAGAACAGCGCCCACGATGCGCTCTGAGTAGCATTCTTGCTAGGTGCACTCGTCTGCGATGGCAGCGTTTTGCCGCGAGCGGCGCTACAAGGGAGAATCGAAATGAAGAGATCGTTGATTATGAGTACGTTTTTGCTGGTGTTTCTGGCTGCCGGGTGCTCTACGGGACCGCAGGGACAGCCTGGACCACAAGGCGCGGCCGCCCCGGCCAACGATCATGACCGGGACGCGCAGCGAGAGCGCGACGCACAACGCGAACGCGACGCACAGGCGGAGCGCGACCGGCAGGGCAACACCCCGTCGTGCCCGGCAGGTGAGCATGCCGCGACAGACCGCGATGGCCGAACGAGTTGCGTTCGAGACTAATGTCTCAGGCTAATGCCCTGGCCGGGAACACCTGATTCCCGGCCCGCGGCATTGCAAGTTTCTACCGCGCGTGCGTTGCAGCGTCTTCGATCAGAGCCGCAACCTCCTTCGGATGGGAGATGAAAACGCAGTGGCTCGCGCCGGCGACTTCGACCTTGTGGCTCTTGGCTCGTTCGGCGTACCAGCGTTCGAGATCGGGGTTGATGGTTCTGTCGCTTCCGGCTACCAGCATCCAGCTTGGTTTGGTTCTCCACGCAGCCGCAGTGATGGTTGCGCTGAAATTGTCGCCAAAATTGAAGACCTGCGAACGCGCCATGAAAGCAGCTTGCTCCGCGGGCAGGTCCGCTGCAAATAGCTCGTGAAATCGCGCCGGGTCGATATAAGTGAAACCGTCCGGCGTCTTCTTGATCGCGCCAGACTTGCCTAGGTCACTCGGAAAGCGATTCCCGTCTTCGGACTCTTTCTCTCCGGCGTCCGGCATGTGCGCCGCGATGTACACCAAACCGACGACAGATGGATCCGTCCCCGCTTCGGTGATTACGGCACCGCCATAGCTGTGCGCGACAAGAATGGTCGGCCCATCTTGTAACGCAAGAATGCGCTTCGTAGCCGCGACATCTTCTGCAAACGTGGTCTCCGGCTCTTGAACCATGCTGACGTTGTAGCCGTCTTTCACCAGAATGTCGTACACGCCTCTCCACCCGGAACCATCCGCCCAAGCGCCGTGCACCAAAACAATATTCTTAACGCGATTGTCTTTGGTCTGCGCGGAGAGCCCGCCGCAGGTCAACAGCAATAATGCGATGCCAAAGAATTGAGACATTTTCCGTGCTACTCGCATAGCTACCTCCATCCACTCAGAATGTGGTGTGATTTTAGATTTGGCCCGAAACTCAGCGCATTGTAGCCGAACGGCAGATTGACGTTCAACTTTCCTGTGAGTGAAGCCGCTCCGCGATTGGTGATAGTTCAGTGGGCGGACGCGATCATGTCGTTGAACTGGGCGACAAATACGAATTCATTAGGGCCTGGGTTATTCCGGAGCATTTTCACCCGCTCCACCATCACCTCTTCCGCATCCGTTCCGAGGACCGTTACCGCTTCCTCGATGAATGCCGCCAGCGGCATGGCGCGAGGCTCGTCCTTGCTGTTCAACAGGTCGGTCTGCACCCACGGCGGAATTAATTCCAAAACTCTCACCGAGCTGCCTTTCAGTCTGTAGCGCATCGATTGCGTATAGGAATGAATCGCCGCCTTCGTGGCGGAATACACCGCAGTGCTGGCCAGCGGCACGAACGCCAGTCCCGACGACACATTGATGACCGTAGCGGAAGGCTGTTTCTTTAGGTGCTCGATCAGCGCCGAAGTCATCCGTATCGGCCCCAGCAGGTTCGTGGTGACGATGGACACCAGCACGCTGTCATCAATCGCGCCGGCGGCATCGTCTATCTGCATGATGCCCGCGTTGTTGATCAACACATTCAGCTTCGGATACTCCGCAATCAGCTTCTTCGCCACCGCTGCGATGCTCGCGGGGTCCTCCACGTTCAGCTCAAGCGACTGCATTCCGGGATTCGCCTTGGTCACTTCAGCCAAATGCCCTTTGCGCCGCCCGGATATGATTACCTGGTTCCCGCGCTTGTGCAGCGCCTCGGCCAGGCTGCGGCCAATTCCAGAAGTCCCGCCGGTAATGAAGACTGTGTTCCCGCTTAGTTTCATCTCTTCTCCCTTTGTTCTGGACTCCCATCATTGCCAACAACTACAAAACGAATTGGACACCAAATGGCTTCCTTCAAAGCTCTGCTCCCCGATGTATTGATAAACTGTGTATCAGAGGTGGTTCTGCTGCCACGCAACCTGAAAATATTTTGGAGCGGACTGTTCGTTTATTTCTTTAGTTTTCTTCTCTTAGCCACTCGTTCTTCTCCTCCTGGGGATGGACGAATGCCGGGCTTCCTGTGTGCGTTTTTCGCCTTTGTCGAGCCACTAAACGAAGCTAAACTCGCACTGTTTCACAACGTTCCTTTTTCGCTCCATCCTGTCCCATATTTCTCTCTCCTGATCGCAGGTTGGATTAATCCGGTTTTTCTGGTTACCGCATTTCTAATGCTCACTGACACTCATCAGCGACTAGTAGTTATCCTTAGAGTTGCCGTGATCCTAATGATTCCGTTCAGCTGGTTGTTCTTCGCAACCTTTCAGTTGTCTTACCCTCGTGAAGGACATTTCGTGTGGGTGATTGGCATGCTCCTCGTTTTATTTTCGGAGCGCCTGGCCCGTGCACACTTTAATAGATGATTGTCTTGCAAGGACGATGCGACAAAGCGCAAACCATCCGGCATCATCGCTTCAATTGCAATGGTCCCAATCAGTACCTGTGTAAAACTGGGCAGCGTACCAGTTGCTCTCCAGACGAAACACACGATCGACTTCGCAGGGTAATCCGTTGAACTTGCCGGGTTGATGGCTTCCGGCTGCCGCCGCCAGCGAATCTGTCGGATCGAAAACAAGATACACTTCGGTGTTTTCTCCGCCCCAGCCCCAACCATCCCAATCGAGATGTTTCAAATCTCCATTTGCTGGCGCTGGTTGTGCCACAACCCTGGCCTTGTAATCGTCCGACCAGATCAACCATCTGGCGGCAGAGCGAACCGCCAAGTAGTTCTTAAACAGTGGTACCGAAAGAACCCAAAAGATGGCGAGCATCGACAGTATCGACACGGAACGGAGCTTTTTCCTCGCAATCGCGCTATACACCGCGAATACGATCAGGACAACGCTGATGATGGGGACCATAAAAAACAGATAGACGAGTGATTCCGATTGGCAGATCGCCAGTATGAGGAAGATGAGAGGCGTACTCAACAATGCGGCAAACGGCAGCCGCCAGTTAAACCGGTGCTCTTGATTTGTTTTGTCGACCATTGGCTCGCTCTCGCTACTTGTTTAATGCGGACCCGTCAAGAACTCGCGGCGACCAGATTGCGCCCAATCCCGAAGTTCCGCCAGTCGTTTTGCTCTGGCTACGTCGGCCATGCAGGCCGCTCTGCGGAGCACAAACCAGACTATTGTTCCACAGATAACAACAGGAAATAGCACTCCATAAATGAGTGAAGCGCCGGTTTTTGATGAAACCAAGAAACAGTACATTCCAAGTGCAAACAGAACGGCAATTGAGAATATTACCAGTCAAAATAGAGCAGACGGGCCATGCGCCGGTTGCCGTTTTGAACTTGCACCAACGGCGATACTCGTTACGTATTCCTTCTATTGCTGACCACCACATGATCTCGGATTCTAGCCCATTTGCAAACGCTTTCGATGAACTCGAATCCCGGGTGGGGAGCCAAAGTGAACAGTCCCCGCGTTTGCCGAGCGCAGGAAACTCCTCTCAGTTTTGAATTTGGGCAGGCGGCTTCGCGGCTTAGGCTTATGGCATACTATGCTTATACTGAATCGGCGAGACGTTTGGAGCCTGGAAGAAATGACAGGATTGCTGGAGGCACGATGAAGTTCCACCTGGCGGCACTGGGTATGGGCCTTTGCTTTGGAGCTTTTCTCGGATTGCTGCTGCATAACGTCCTGTTCGGAATCAGCATCGGAGCCGCCCTCGGCCTAGCCTATGAGAGACGGAACCGAAGTTCAAACTGACACACTGGCGAAGACTCCGCTTAATTCCCTTCCAACCATGGCTGAATTACTGGCGCTTCGCGGATTCGAGCTCTGCCTTTGTAGCGCGCGGCTTTAGCCCGGCATCGCAGCTTATTCATTGGTTTTGATGTTCGCGCGAATCCACGGAAAAACAAAAATCAAGATGCCGCATTAAAGTGCGGCCTGCCTCAGGCAGTGGGCGCTACAAAGTGAAACCGAGTTCGCGGTCAACGACACAACATCGATTCGGTTCAATTCCCTGCCAACCGTTATAATACATCTATGACGGATGCGCCCGCGCAGCACATGCAGTGCATGGAAGTTTGGGGCGGCAGCCAACTCACTTCCAGCGGCGTCGAACTGGGCGGCTTGGACGTTTGGGTTTACAGCAAGCCGTTCGGCGAAGCGCAGCGCGGCGGCGATGTGTATTACGTTTCCAGTTGCGCCAGCGGACGCATCAGCCGCCTGCTTCTCGCCGACGTTTCCGGCCACGGCAACGCCGTCGCTTCCACCGCAGCCGACCTGCGCACGCTGATGCGGCGCTTCGTCAATCGCCTGGACCAGAAAGAAGTCGTGCGCCTGCTCAACGAGCAGTTTACCGAGCTTTCGCGCCACGGCAGTTTCGCCACCGCCGTTCTCACCACTTTCTTCGAGCCCACTCGCCGTCTCTCTCTTTGCAACGCAGGCCATCCGCGCCCGCTTCTGTATCGCGCAGCCGATAGCCGCTGGTCGCTCCTCGGCCATGCAGACCATCCCGAAAAAAAAGGCCTGAGAAACATTCCGCTCGGAATGTTTCAGATCGCGGATTACGAGCAGCTCGACGTGGAACTCGAGCCCGGCGATTGCCTGGTCAGCTATACCGACGCGCTGATGGAGTCCTGCGACGCCGACGGCCAAATGCTCGGCGAAGACGGCCTGCTGCGCATCGTGAATCTGCTCGGCGACGTCCCCGCTGAAAAGCTTATCCCCTCGCTGCTGCAGGAAATCGGCGAGCGCTTTCCGCAAAACCTTTCAGCCGACGACGTCACCGTCCTCGTCGTGCGCGCCAACGGCCGCGCCCTAGAGTTTACTTTCGCGGAAAAGTTCGCAGCTTTCGGCCGTTTCGTGAAGACTTTCTTCCAGTCGCTGCGCCCCGGCGCCGATCGCGCCCCGTTCCCCGACGCAAATCTCGCCAACCTCGGCGGCGCCCTCATTCCGGCATTCAACCGCCGCTGGCGCGCCCCTCGCCCCTCCGCAAAGTAACTTCACTTTGGGACCTAAATCCTATTCATATCGCAGGGCGATCATGGGGTCCACGCGGGTGGCGCGGCGGGCCGGAAAATAGGACGCCGCGACCGCAACGAGTGTCAGGAGAAGCGAAACCGCAATAAACGTCAGCGGATCGTACGCGCTGATGCCGAAGAGAAAGCTTTGCAGCAGGCGCGTCAGTACCAAAGCTGCTACCAAGCCAACGCCCACACCAAACAGCGCGAGCCGCAGCCCTTCGCCAACGATGATGCGGAATACATCCTTCGGCTGCGCGCCAAGCGCCACACGGACGCCAATTTCACTGGTTCGCTGCGTCACGGTATAAGACATCACACCGTAAACGCCGACCGCCGCGAGCACCAGAGCCAGCATCGCCAGGATTCCGATGAGCCAGGTACGAAAACGCGGCTGTGCCACCGTGGTGGCCATGTTCTCTTCCATGGTGCGAACCTTCACGAGCGGCTGATTAGGATCAATCTCCGCGAGTGCGCTGCGCAGTGCCGCCGTTTGAAGCGCGGGGTCGCCTGCTGTGCGCAGTACCACCGAAAGCTGGAACACCGGCAAAAGCAAATCCGCCTGGCGATAGGGCAAGTACATTTCGGCCTGCGGGTCAGTGCCCAGGCCGAAGTGAACATCACCGACTACGCCGACGATTTCCATGGTCGGCACTTCTTGTTCGGGCAACGCGCCTAGCTGCAGCCGCTTTCCGAGCGGATTCTCATTGGGGAAAAAAGTGTGGGCCATCGTTGCGTTGATTATCACGACCGCAGGCGACTTTTCATTGTCCCCGCGTGTAAAGAATCTGCCTTGCAGGAGTGGCACACCTAATGTCTCGAGATAATTGGGCGTTATGGTGCGGTACCCTGCGGCGACAAACTCGTGCGGCGATTTCGGCGGACGCCCGGTGATATTGAAGTGGATGATGGAACCGCCCCCGCTGACGGGAAGAAAAGAAGCCGCAGCGGCAGATCGAACGCCAGGGAGCGATTTGGCGCGTTCGACTAGACGGTCGAAAAACTGGTAGCGATCTTGCGGCTTGGCATAGGCCGTCGGCGATAGAGGAATGTCAGCGACCAGAAGATGATCGGGCTGAAAACCCGGCGGAACTTCTTGCAAGCGGGAAAAGCTTCGCAAGAGCAGCCCAGAGCCAACGAGCAGCAGCATCGCCAGGGCAATTTCCATGGCGACCAGCGCGCCGCGAAGGACATGCTGGCCGGGCCCGGCCGTCGAGCCACGCGAGCCCTCATTAAGCGTCCCGCGCAAATCCAGATTCGCCGTGCGGAGTGCGGGCACGATGCCGAAGAGCAATCCGGTGAACAGCGAAACTACCGCAGTAAAAGCCAGGACCCACGGATCCAATCCAATCGGCGCGCCCTGCGGGATGCTGTCACCCGCAATCTTAGGCAAGAGTCCAACTGCAGCCAATGCGACGATTACGCCGAGCAAGCCGCCTGCCAGGGAAAGAAGAACGCTCTCGGTGAGAAGTTGCCGAATAACCCGGCCACGGCTCGCGCCCATCGCCGTGCGGATGGCGACTTCCCTGCCGCGAGAGGCTGCCCGGGCCAGCAGGAGGTTGGCGACATTGGCGCAGGCGATCAAAAGAACAAAACTCACGGCGCCAAGGAGGAGTAGGAGCGCGGGACGCGAGTTCTGCACGATCTCGTCCTGCAGACCGACAACATCCGCGCTGGTCCCCGTGTTGTAATCCGGATACTGCTGCTCGAGCCGCTTCGTGATTCCCACCATTTCGCCACGGGCTTGTTCCTTGGACACGCCCTGCTTGAGCCGCGCGAGCGGAATGATGCCGGGATGCCAGTTGCGATCGGCAGGGAGCGTTTTCGCCCAAGGCGTAAAAGGCAAGTACAGATCCGCGGGCTGCAGAATCTGGAAGCCGCTCGGCAAAATGCCAACGACGGTGTAAGGCTGCAAGTCCAGGTTGACGGTTTTGCCGATGATGTCTGCGGAGCCGCCGAAGCGCCGTTGCCACAAACCGTAGCTAAGCAACGCCACGGGCGTGCCGCCGGCGCGATCCTCCTCCGGGAGAAAAGTTCGGCCGATCTGCGCGTTAATTCCGAGCATCGAAAAAAGGCCCGCCGTGGCCATCCGAACATTCAGGCGCTCGGGTTCTCCGGCGCCTGTCAGCGTGATGGAGCTGCCGCGGGTCGCTTCCATTGATTCAAAGCTGTGGCTCTGGTCGCGCCAATCCAGGTAATTTTCATAGGAGGTGGAAATAATGGGAAAGGAACTCTTTTCCGCTATCAGAACCAGTCGGGATGGGTCGCGAAAAGGAAGCGGGCGAAGGAGTACGCCGTTCACCACGCTGAAGATGGCGGTGTTCGCGCCGATGCCAAGCGCAAGCGTGAGTACGGCGACGATTGTAAATCCCGGACTCTTCCACAACATCCGAACGCCGTAGCGCAGGTCTTGAATCAACGTACCCATGCTGCCTCCCGTCGCTCAGTCGAGATGCGACGCGTGCCAATCTTACTGCAAGAAGCTTGCGCCGTTCCACCTCGTCCGCCCTGCCGACAAGTGGTCACCTGCTCGGAATTTATCGCCGGACTGTCCAGCTCCTGATCAGTCGGGCGGTCTCAATTAGTCGACGAAACACTGACTCGAATGGCCGCGTTATTTAGAAGTTGTGCGCTCGGTTCCCCGACGCCACCCTCGCCAACATCGGCGGCGCCCTCATCCCCCGCGTTCAACCGCGGCTGGCGCGGTCCTCGCCCCTCCGCGAAGTAACTCCGCGTCACCGCACACCTGAAATCCAATTGTCCGGTTACCGTGGTGGTCTCAATGGGTCGATGCAACACCATCTAGTATAAAACTTCTGTTCAAGGTGGTGCGTATGACCCAAGGGAAACGGGTGGCGCTTTCTCCGGCGCAGCGGACCGAGCTGTGGAGCCGGTGGAAAGCGGGGCAGTCGCTGCACGTGATTGGGCGCGCCTTCGGCAAGCCCCATAACTCCATTCATGGTTTTTCATCGCAGCACGGTGGCATTGTTCCGCCAGTCCGTCGTCGCTCACTTCTGGTACTCACTGCCGTTGAACGAGAGGACATTTCTCGAGGGCTGGCTTCCGGCTCGTCCATTCGCGATATAGCCAAAGGTCTGGAGCGCGCGGCGTCGACAGTAAGCCGGGAAGTCGCACGCCATGGCGGCCGCCCTGAGTATCGAGCTCAGGAAGCGGATCATCAAGCCTGGGAATCAGCCCTGCGGCCCAAGCGCTGCCTTCTGGCCATTCATGTGAAGTTGCGGAAGCTGGTTGCGAGTAAACTGATTCTGGATTGGTCGCCGGAACAGATTTCTGGATGGCTGAAAGAACGAACGAAAACACCAACCGCTTGCTGCGTCAATACTTGCCCAAGAGAACCGACCTTTCCGGCTACACGCAATCCGAGCTGGACAAGATCGCGCTGCGTCTAAACCAACGTCCGCGAAAAACTTTGGGCTTTCAGACTCCTGCGAGTAAACTTCGCGCAAGTGTTGCGCCGACCCTCTGAACCCGCAGCGTTAATCAGGAGTTATCCAACGATTCGACCTTTTACAAATGTCGCAGTCCTTCTGCTACCCTTAGCCATAAATGGGCGGTTGGTTTGCAGACATTTTTGTTGAGTATCTGTTTAGAGTATTCGTCCGTGCAGTTAGGTTACTCCGTAGTCGCGGTTGGCCGGTCGTTGTGGGGACCGTGTTAAGCGCCGACTGTCCGCATGCTTCGTATGGTTGCACAGTCGCTTCCGTTTACTACGAATATCTGGTCGCCGATGAAAAGTATGGGGCGGCTTACGAGAAGCCCTTCATCTCTCACGATTCCGGGGTAGAATTCGCAGCTCAGTTCGTAAAAGGAATGGATTTTAGGATTCACCTGAAGCCTGACGAGCCGTCAACATCCGTGCCTTGCGATTGAAATATAGAATGGGCGAGCCAACTCCTGATGAGTCGGGTTAACCGGACTTTTGACGCACTAGGACTTCACTTGTCAGTTAGCGCGTCAATCAGGCACTGAGGCGTTACTTGTGATAACGCCTGTTTTCAACACGTATCTGAAAAGAGTCAGTTTCTGCGAATGCGGCAACCGGAAGTTAGCTGCTAGTCATCTCAAAAACACAAGTGATGGGCTGGTGCTCCGGCTCCAAAAGCAAAATGCGCCACCGGAAGTTATCCGGCAGCGCATTGGAAGTTACTTTCGACGCTGGAAGCTTTGGGTGGTGAGTCGGGTGCGTGATGTAACAGTGAGCGACGGGTCTAACTGACGCCCGAAACACCGTGTCCGATCCGTTTCCGCGCCATCAATAGTAAACCGACCCCAAGCAGCATGAGGACGCTTGAACTCGGCTCGGGCATGGTGGGCGTGGACACGACGCCAAATCCCAAGGTGCCACAACCAGTATACCCCTGACACCCATCAGGGTAGCCGGGTCCGACGACGTCAACAAGGTAGAAGGTAAGTGATGAGCCGACGGACGCATACCAGACGTAATTATCGGTGGTCTTGTCCCCCAAGGGGATGGTCACCACAGCGGACAAGCTGTCGAATGTGACGTCCATGGTCGTGGGTGCCGGAAATACCACGTCGGTCGCAGTGGGGAGGGCGCATACGCCGACGCACCCCATGGTCGTAAAAAACGGCTCGTAGGAGTCGGCGTGCGCGATGGGCGCACCAACGGCCAGCACTAGCACGGTGAGAATAATCCACAATAATTTTCGCATTGTCGCCATTCCTCTAACCAAGATTTGCACTTCGCAAAATGGGCCGAATTGAGGGCCAGTATCAACGAACGCCGCGTGAACGCAAGTACAAAATAAACTTTGTGAGTACTAGAACCGGCCTCTGCTTGGGCGCGGGGGCAAGCTCCCCGGAATAACGCTAGTTTCCGATTAGCTCGTTGTACGCCAACGATTCCCTCTCTCGCTCAAGAACCTGCCTGGAGCATTGCCTACGGATGGAGGTGGGTGTACGTTAACGGTCGGCCGGGAAGGCGAAACTCAAATTCCGGCTGACCCGTCGGGTTATTGACGCTCTAGCTGCCAGCGCGTAGGCTGAACCCGTGTTCCAACAGGAACGCGGGAGGCTTACATGAGTAAGAAGCTAGCGGTGGCAGTTCTAGGGATGTCTGTGGTGGTGGCTGGAGTAGCGTGGAAAAGGACGCTTGAAAATTCGCTGCCCGGGCACACGCTCTCGGCAACGATGACGGCGCAGGGCGGTGATCCGGTTCCGCGACCCGTGCCTCCCATACCACCGGCCAACTAACCTGAAATCGGTACGGGCCAAGGTGGTTTGCTAATCAGAATGCTTGGCTCGTTCGACTATGCGCTCTGGCTCACCAGCTTCCTCGCGGAAGTTTTCGTGGTGGTCTGGGCGCTTCGCCGCGGCGATTTCTTTCGTTACCTCACGCTTAACATTTATGTACTCGGCTTGGCCGCGGACACCGTAATCCGCTATGTCGTGTACAAAACCTACGGCGTTTCCTCCACGCAATACGCCTATTGCTACTACTACACCGACGCCCTGCTTACCGTCGTGATGTTTGGCGCCATCATCAGTCTCTATTCGCATGCCTTCCGGGAGAGTAAAGTTCCAAGCTACATCCGCATCCTGGCATTTGTCTCCCTGGCCGCCACCGCCGCGTATTCGCTGCTCGTCATTCAACAGAAACGCCAACTGCTTGCCACCGATTTCGCCGCCGAATTCTCGGCGAATTTGTATTTCGTTGGAATGGTTCTCACCTATGTCTTGTGGACCATCGTGCTAAGACGCCATCACGCGCGCACGCGTCTAGTCCTGATCGTCACCGCTTTTGGCGTCTTCTTCGCAGGTCACACGGTCACCTATGGTCTGCATAGTTTTTTCCCCAGCGTCGCGGCCTGGCAATATATTCCACCTCTTTTGGGTACCTGGCTCCCCCTCTCTCTTGCCTACACATTTGCAAGAGTCTCCGATGAACATCGCATGCCGGTCGCGGCCGTAGCGGGAGTTTCTTAGTGCTCCTCGCTCTGATCGTTGCGCTCGCGGTAGGCTTCACCATACATTGGGGCATCTCCTATTGCCGTGCAGCGATTTGGTCCGCGTACAACAGAGAACTCTCCGAAGAAGTCCGCAGTCTGGCTGGTTTGGACAAAGAAGGAAATGATCCGAACTCTTGTTCCCGTCTTTGGATGCTCCTGGACCTGTGTCCTCGGATCGGAGCGCAGGATTCCACCAGGCTCCGGTTGGTGCGCTTTTACTGCAGGATTCTTACCTCGCTGAACTTTCTCGCCCGTCGCCTCGGGGCTCGTTTCAGCGGCCGGTTTCAGCGCGAGCGCATGGCATGCACCCATTTCGCTGCCGTCGTGCTCGATCGCAGGCTAGCAAGCGCCCGCCAATCTCGCTCAAGATCGCACCTGTAGCCTTGCACTCCGAATCGTCGATCAAGTTTGCACTCACAGTTTTGATTGCCGACGGTGCGGTTGCCTGTATGCTTGCTTGGTGGTGATACGCTTTCGCGACTACGGCAAAGGATTGCCTCGGGACGTGCGTAAGCCACATACGTGTACGATGAAAACTCGCACCTCTTGCTGAGGGAGATGCTATGCGATTTGGTTTGTTTCTGGGAATAGCATTAGTTTTGCTAGTTTTGTGGGTCGGTAGCTTCGTGATATTTCACGTGGCGGGTGCCCTCATTCACCTGCTTCTTCTGTTCGCGATCATCGCTTTAGTGATTCACTTATTTAGCGGTGCAAAAGCGCGTTCGAACCGGCCATGATCGCGTGTAAGCTATCGCTGTCTTAGCCTTCCAACGAGCTACAGGAGCGGAATCAAGTATTCACCCGATAGCCGAGATCCGGCCGCTCATTTTAATCTAGCGTCCGTCGATGAAAAAGAAAGAACTTACACTCAGCAAGATATTATCCGTTCCTTGTCCCACATGCGGCGTCGCTTGCGGAAAGCGTTGTGTACTGCTTGCAGGCACTCCCCGCTTAGAGCCGCACGTAGACCGGAAGTTCGCCGCTATTGAGGCAATAAAGA
>Ga0209116_1000157_pt1 | contig 13958 bp, 10 predicted proteins | sample BlaSpr_A8_OM2_O1_FD_187975 | JGI IMG/M metagenome (GOLD analysis project Ga0209116, IMG submission 187975) | Forest soil microbial communities from Thunder Bay, Ontario, Canada - Black Spruce, Ontario site 2_A8_OM2_O1 (SPAdes) (version 2) | ecosystem: Environmental > Terrestrial > Soil > Boreal...
GCGGCCCCGGTGGTCTCCCCCGGCCCGCACACCAGCTGCAGGAACCCGGGCGGCAGCCCCGCGTCGAGCAGGATCTGCGCCAGCGCGACCGAGCACAGTGGGGTCTGCTCGGCGGGCTTGAGCACCACCGCGTTGCCGGCCGCGAGGGCCGGCCCGACCTTGTGCACCACCGTGTTCAGCGGGGCGTTGAACGGGGTGATCGCCGCGACCACGCCGACCGGTACCCGGATGGTGAACGCCAGCCGCCCCTCGCTGCCCGCGGTGGCCGCGACCGGGATCTCGTCTCCGGCGATCCGCACGGCCTCGTCGGCGGACAGCCGCAGGGTGGCCACCGCGCGGGTCATCTCGGTGGCCGCGTCGGCCGGGGTAAAGCCGGTCTCGGCCACGTAGAGCGCGCAGATCTCGTCCTTCCGCGCCTCGAGCAACCCGGCCGCGTCGCCAAGAATGGCCTGCCGCCGGGCCGGCGGCAGCGGGCTGGCGGCTGCCCTCGCCGCGCCCGCGACGGCCCGCCCCACGTCGGCCGGGGCGGCCCGGGCGACCACCGAAAATGGCTGCCGCGTGTACTTGTCCAGCACCTCGAGCCCGGTGCCGACCGGCTCCCACCGCCCATCGATGAGCAGCCCGGTAGCGCCCTGCAGCAGCCCTTGCATGCGTGCCAGCTCCCTCTTGACGGGGACATCAGGCTGCCATACCGTCGCGCATTATGCAATGGATTGCTTAATGCGCAAGCAGTACCGACGGAGGGTTCCTGTCGTGAAGGGCGCGGACATCATCGCCGAATACCTCATCCGGGAGCGGGTGCCATACGCGGTGGGGTTGTGCGGGCACGGTGATCTCGGCTTGCTGGATGCGCTGTACGAGCGGCGCGAGCAGATCGGCACGCTGTCGGTGCACCACGAGTCGGCCGCCGGCTTCATCGCCGATGCGTACTACCGGATCCGGCACCGGCCGCTGGCGACGTTCACCTCGGTCGGCCCCGGGTCGGCCAACCTGCCGGTCGCGCTCGGCTCCGCGCTCATGGACTCCTCAGCCTTCCTGGCGATCACCGGCAACGTGCCGACCACGCAGTTCAACCGGGCACCATTCCAGGAGACCGGGCGGCACTACCAGGCCGACGCCCCCGGCGCGCTGCGCCCCTACGTCAAGCGCAGCTTCCAGGCGACCCGGGCCGACCAGCTCCCGCTGATGCTCCGGCAGGCGTTCGCGGTCATGCTCACCGGACGGCCCGGGCCGGTGCACCTGGACGTGCCGCTCGACGTGTTCGTGGAGACCTCCGACGAGCCGGTGCCCGACCCCGGCCTGTGGCGGCGGGGCATCTCCGCCCGGTGCGCCGCCGCCGATGCCGACGTGGCCGCGATCTTGACTCTGCTGGCCGCGGCCCGGCGGCCGCTCATCGTGGCCGGGTACGGCGTGCTGAACGCCGAGGGCGCCGCGGAACTCGACGCGTTCGCCGCCGCGGCCCGCATCCCGGTGGTCACCTCCCCGCTGGGCAAGGGCGCCGCCGACGCACGGTCGCCGCTGTATCTCGGCGCCACCGGGCGCAACGGCACCTACCAGGCCAACCGGGCAGCCCGCAGCGCCGACGTGATCCTCGCCCTCGGCACCCGCTTCGACGACCGGTCCACCAGTTCCTGGCTGCCCGGCTACACCTACACGATCCCGCCCACCCGGCTGATCCAGATCGACGCCGACCCGGCCGAGCTGGGCCGCAACTACCCGGTCACGCTGGGCGTGGTGGCCAGCCCGCGGGATGTGCTCGGCCAGTTGCGCGAGGCGCTGGTGGTCACGCCGGACACCGGCCAGTGGCGGGCCGACATCGCGGCCTGGGCGCAGGCATGGGAACGGCACACCGCACCTGACCACACCTCGGAAGCCACCCCGCTGCGGCCGCAGCGGGTGCTCGCCGACCTGCGGGCGGTCCTGCCCGACGACGGCATCCTGCTCAGCGACGTGGGCGTGCACCACAACTGGATCGTCCAGGAATGGCGGCCCGGGGGGCCCGGCACGCTGCTGCAGAGCTGGGGCTTCGCGTCCATGTGCTTCGGCATGGCCGGCGTGCTCGGCGCCCGGCTGGCCGCCCCGGACACGCCCGCGGTGGCGGTGGTCGGCGACGGCGGCTTCCTGATGCTGCCCGGCGTGGTCGCCACCGCGGTCGAGTACGGCATCCCGGCGATCTGGCTGGTCTGGAACAACGGGGGCTACATCTCCATCCGCGACCAGCAGCGCGGCTACTTCGGCGCCGGGCGCGAGCTGGCCACCACGTTCAGCTACGCCGCGACGGGCGCGCCGTACTCGGCGGACTACGCGGCGATGGCCCGGTCCATGGGAGCGCAGGGCCTGCGGGTGGAGACCGCGGGCGACCTCGGCCCCGCGCTGAAGACGGCGCTCGACTCCGGGCTGCCGACCGTCATCGACGTGCCGGTGGCCGCGGCGGCCCAGCCGTCCGCGGCCACCTGGGACCTGCCCCCACTGCCTCACCCGGAGCCCAGCTTTGGCTGGCCCGACCCGGCTAACCCCGCCACTGAGCAACTGGCCCGACCCGCCACTGAGTAAGGAGCCGACGATGACCGAGGCGTCCAACTCGCAGGATCCTTCGCCGCCCGGCCTGATCCATCCGACCACCACCGACCGCAGCCCGTGGAACTGGCTGCTGCTGCTGCCGATCCTGCTGCCGCTGATCACCGTCATCTACAACCGGGACAACCCGCACCTGCTCGGATTCCCGTTCTTCTTCTGGTTCCAGCTGCTGTTCACCCTGCTCGCGGCGGCGGTCAGCGGCATCGTCTTCGTGATGACCAGGCGGAGGAGCTGACATGCCCCTGCAAGGCACCGAGCTCGCCATCGTCATCGTCTTGTTCGCCGCGGTCAGCGTCCTGGGTTTCATGGCCAGCCGCTGGCGCAAGGCCACCAGCGTCTCGCTCGATGAGTGGGCCCTGGCTGGCCGCGGGTTCCGCAGCTGGGTCAGCTGGTTCGTCGTCGGCGGCGACCTGTACACCGCCTATACGTACGTCGCGGTGCCCGCGCTGCTCTTCGGGTCCGGGGCGATCGGCTTCTACGCGCTGCCGTACGTGGCCATCGAGTACCCGCTCGTGTTCCTGATCATGATCAGGCTCTGGTCGGTGTGCAAGACCCACGGCTACGTGACGGCGGCGGACTTCGTCCGGGCCCGGTTTGGCTCGCCCACCCTGGCCCTGGCCGTGGCCATCACCGGGGTCGTGGCCACGATGCCGTACATCGCTCTCAACCTGCTCGGCATCCAGGCGGTGCTGGCCACGATGGGGATCAGCGGCTCGTGGCCGCTGATCATCGCGTTCGTGGTGCTGGCCGCGTTCACCTACAAGTCCGGCGTCCGGGCCCCCGCGCTGATCTCGTTCGTCAAGGACATCCTGGTCTACATCGTGATCGGGGTGGCCATCTTCTACATCCCGATCCGGCTGGGCGGCTGGGGACACATCTTCGGCAGCTACAACGCCCACTTCAAGGCCACCCCTCCGGGCACCGCCAGCCTGCTCACCGGGGCCAACCAGTGGCAGTACATCACGCTGGCGCTCGGCTCGGCCTTCGCCATCTTCCTGTACCCGCACTCGGTCACCGGGGTGCTGACCACACGCAACCGGGCCGTGGTCAAGCGAACCCTGGCCGCGCTGCCCATCTACAGCTTCGTCCTCGGGCTGATCGCGCTGTTCGGCGTGATGGCCATCGCGGGCAAGATAAAGCCGCTGACCGGGACCAACGGCAAGCCGAACACTAATACCGTGGTGCCGAGCCTGTTCCAGCACATGTTCCCGTCCTGGTTCACTGGCCTCGCCTTCGCGATGATCGTCATCGGGGCGCTGGTCCCGGCCGCGTTCATGTCGATCGCCTCGGCCAACCTGTTCACCCGCAACATCTACAAGGAGTACCTGCGGCCGCAGGCCTCGGAGCAGGAGCAAACCCAGGTCAGCAAAATCGTCTCGCTGCTGGTGAAGGCCGGCGCGCTGCTGTTCATCCTGCTGATCAACCCGCAGTTCTCCATCAACCTGCAGCTGCTCGGCGGCGCGATCATCCTGCAGACCCTGCCCTCGGTGATGATCGGCCTGTACTCCCGGTGGCTGCACCGCGGCGCCCTCATCACCGGCTGGGCGGCCGGGATGATCGCCTCCATCTGGACCTTCTACCTCACCCCCGACCCGGCGCTGAACGAGGCGCACTGGGGTGGCACCGCGTTCGCGCTCAGCCATCTCGGCCTGCACACCGACGTCGAGATCTACATTGGCTTCATCGGCGTGGTCGTCAACCTGCTCGTGTCGTACGGCGTCACGACGGCGCTCAAGGCGCTCAAGACGCGGGAAGGCACCGACCAGACCGCGCCGGCCGACTACTTCACCGACGTCGCCGACCGGGCTCCGGCCGCACCGGCCGAGCCCGCCGTGCCCACGGGAGCCTGACCTGGCCGATAGCGAAGCGTGGGACGTGGTGGTGATCGGCGGCGGCAACGCGGGGCTTGCCGCCGCCCTCACCGCTGCCCGGCTGACCGGCCGGGTGCTCGTTCTGGACCGCGGGCAGGCGGCGATGCGCGGCGGCAACACCCGGCATACCCGCAACCTCCGCTGCGTGCACGGCCAGGCGGACCGCTACAGCCCGGGCACGTACCCGTTCGAAGAGCTGTGGCGGGACCTGTGCGGGGTCGGCACCGGACCGGGCAACGAGAAGCTCGCCGAGCTGACCGTGCGGGAGTCCGAGACCCTGCCGCAGTGGATGACCGAGCACGGGGTCCGCTGGCAGCCGCCGCTGACCGGCACGCTGCACCTGGGCCGGACCAACCGGTTCTTCCTCGGCGGCGGCAAGGCCCTGATCAACACCTACCATCGGACCGCGGCACGGCTTGGCATAGCGGTCCGCTACGGCACCACCGTCGGCGACCTGGTCATGGACGGCGACCTGTGCACGGCGGTGGTCACCGGGGACGGCACGCTGCGGGCCCGGGCCGTGGTCTGCGCCAGCGGCGGGTTCGAGGCCAACATCGCCTGGCTCCGGCGGTACTGGGGGGACGCCGCCGACAACTACCTCATCCGTGGTTCCAGGGACAACGATGGATTGGTGCTCGCCGCCCTTTACGCGCACGGCGCGGCCCGGGCTGGCGAGGAACGGGGCTTTCACTCGGTCGCCATCGACGCGAGGTCACCCCGGTTCGACGGCGGCATCGCCACCCGGCTCGACTCGATCCCGTTCGGCATCGTGCTCAACTCCCGTGGCAGCCGGTTCTACGACGAGGGCGAGGATCTCTGGCCAAAGCGGTACGCGATCTGGGGCCGCAACATCGCCGGCCAGCCCGGCCAGATCGCGTACTCGATCTGGGACGCGAAGGTCCGGCGGCTGTTCCTGCCGCCCATGTACCGGCCGGCCGAGGCCGGCTCGGTCGGGGACCTCGCGGTCGCCCTCGGCCTCGACTCCGGCGCCGTCACGAGCACGGTCCGCGAATTCAACGCGGCGATCCGGCCGGGCGGCACGTTCGATCCCGGCGGCCTGGACGACTGCGCGACCGAGGGCATCAGACCGGCCAAGAGCCACTGGGCCCAGCCCCTCGACACGCCGCCCTACTACGGCGTGGCCATGCGCCCCGGCATCACGTTCACCTACCTGGGCGTCGCGGTCAGCGAGCAGGCCCGCGTGCTGCGCACCGACGGCACGCCGATGCGCAACGTGTTCGCGGCCGGGGAAATCATGTCCGGCAACATCCTGTCCACCGGCTACCTCGCGGGCTTCGGGCTGACCATCGGGCACGTCTGGGGCCGCATCGCCGGAGCGGAGGCGGCGCGTCATGCCCACGCCTGATGACCTGTTCGCCGAGGCGGACCGGCAGCTCAACATCTGCAACTCATGCCGGTACTGCGAAGGCTATTGCGCGGTGTTCCCCGCGCTGGAGCGCCGCACCGTGCTGGAGACCGGCGACATCACCCAGCTCGCCAGCCTCTGCCATGACTGCCGGGCCTGCTTCCAGGCCTGCATGTACGCGCCGCCGCACGAGTTCGCCGTCGACCTGCCGGCCATCCTCACCGCGGTGCGGCAGGCCAGCTATCGCCGCTACCTTCCGTCGCCGGGCTGGCTGCGGCCGGCCTGGCTGCGGCCTGTCTGGCGGGACGGGCGGGGCGCCCGGGCAACGGCCGCCATCGGTGTCGGCGCCGCCCTGCTGGCCCTCGTCGCGGTCACCGAAGGCATCGGCGCACTGCTGCGCCACCGCGGCCCGTATCAGGTCATCCCTTACCCGGCCCTGCTCGTGACCGTGGTGCTGCCGACGGCCTGGAGCGCGGCGGTCATGCTCCGCGCGGTCACCGGGTACTGGCACGACACGCACGGGCCGCTGCGGGATCTCGCCAACTGGAGGGCGCTGGCCACGGCGCTGCGCCGCGCGGCCCGCCTGGAGTACCTGCGCGGCGGCGGCGCCGAATGCCCCTACCCCGGCGACGACCCGTCGCCGGCCAGGCGGCGGCTGCACGGGGCCGTCGCCTGGGGTTTCGCAACCTGCTTCGCCGCCACGCTGGCGGCCGCGTTCCTGCAGGACGTCCTCGGCATCGGCCCGCCCTACCCGCTGCTGTCCGCCCCGGTCATCCTGGGCACGGCCGGCGGGATCAGCATGCTGGCCGGGTGCGCCGGGCTGATGATGCTCAAGCGGCGCGGCGACCCGCCACCCAGCGTGGGAGATTACGGCCTGATTATCGGCCTCGGCCTGCTGGCGCTGACCGGCATGCTCACCCTCGTGTTCCGGGACACCCCCGCCTACGGCCTGATCCTGATCGCCCACCTGGCGACGATCGTGATCTGCTTCGCCATCGCGCCCTACACCAGGATGGTGCACGCCGTGTACCGCTTCCTGGCGATCGTCGCGGACGTCATCGAGCAGGCTTAGCCCGTCAGGCCGCCGGGTCGCAGGTCGAGTACGACTCAAACAGACGTCTGACGTCTGTTGTCTATTGACTGATGGCTCGCGGAGCTTTTAGGCTCGGGGCGTGAGTTCCCGCAGGCAGAGCAGCCGACCATGAAGATCGCAATTCTGGGCGGCAGCGGCATAGCCACCCCGCAGCTGATTGACGAGCTGGCCGGCCGGCTGGGCCCGGACCTGAGCGCCTGCCTGATCGGCCGCAGTCACGACAAGCTGCAGATCGTGGCGGCAGCCGCGGCCAGACGGAATCCCGGTGTGCGGATCGTCACCGCCAGCAGCGTGGCAGACGGGGTCCGCGGCGCTGATCTGGTGCTGAACCAGGTCCGGGTCGGTGGCCTGGACGGCCGGGCCTGGGACGAGAAGGCCCCGACCGAGTTCGGGATGATCGGCGAGGAGACCGTGGGGGCCGGGGGGTTCGCCCTCGGCTACCGCACCCTGCCGGTTGTCAGAGCGATGGCCAGAGCCGTCAGTGAGGTGGCCCCCGATGCCTGGTTCGTCAACCTGACGAACCCGGCCGGGCTGGTGCTGTCCGCGCTCGCGGCGGAAACGTCGCTTCGCGCGATCTCGCTCTGCGACATCCCGGTCTCGATGACCCTGGCCATCGACCGGATCATGCCAGCGGTGCGCCCGCACTTCTTCGGCACGAACCACGCAAGCGCCGTGGTCGCCGCCGAGGACGCCGGCGGGCGTGATCGCCTGCCCGAGCTCGCCGGCCAGGCCGCCGGCGGCGGGCCCGCCGCGGAGTGGGCACGGCGTGCCGGGGTCGTCGCCAGCCCGTACCTGCGCTACTACGTTGATCCGTCGCTGCGGCCCACCGCGCCTGCGGTCCGCTCGCGTGCCGACGACCTGCTGAATCTGCAAGCCGCGGTGCTCGACCGGTACCGCGCCGGGGATGCCGCCAGCGGCGACGCCGCGGTCGCTGAACGCAACCCGCACTGGTACGCCGAGGTCGTGGCGCCGGTGATCGCGACCCTGCTGGGCGGCAGCGAGCCGGGGAGGTTCGTCGTTCAGCTCCCGAACAACGGCCTGGTGCCCTTTCTGCGCCCGTCCGCCGCCGTCGAGGTGACCGCCGAGGTTGGCAGGGACGGCGTCAAGCCGCTGCCGGTTCCCGACATCCCGGCCGAGCTCAAGGTGCTGACCCTGCAGCTCACCGAGGCAGACGAGCTCACGCGGCGCGCATCGCAGTCCGCGGACCCGGAACTGGCCGTCCGTGCGCTGGCCCTTAATCCGCTGGTCCCCGATGAGCGGTCCGCCCGGTCCTTCTGGCAGGCCGTGGCCGGCCGCTGGCCCGGCCCCAACCGCCAGGACAGCCAGCGATCAGGAAGTGAGGATTCACCATGACAAGGCGCGTTGTCCCGCTCGACGACCTCGAGCGGCTCTACGCCGAGCAGGCCGACGAGATCCGCTCCGCGGTAGAGAAGGTGCTGGCCTCCGGCCGGTACACCTTCACCAAAGGAAAGGAAGTCGAGTCCTTCGAGCGGGCCTTCGCCGATTACATCGGCACCGCCGACTGTGTTGGCGTCAGCTCCGGGACGGCCGCTCTCTGGCTGGCCCTCGACGCCCTGGGTATCGGGCCAGGCGACGAGGTCATCGTGCCCGCTAACACGTATGTGGCCAGCGTCTTTGTCATCTCCTACCTGGGCGCCACTCCGGTGCTCGCCGACGTCGGTGAAGCCACGTTCACGCTGGACCCCGCCGTGGTCGAGACGGTCATCACGCCGCGCACCGCGGCGCTGCTGCCGGTTCACCTGTTCGGTGCGCCGTGTGACATGGACGCGCTGAGCCGGATCGCGGCGTCGGCTGGGCTCGCGATCGTCGAGGACGCCGCGCAGGCGCACGGCGCCACGCTGCACGGCAAGCGGGTCGGCACCTTCGGCGCGGCCGGCTGCTTCAGCTTCTACCCGACCAAGAACCTGGGCGCGATGGGGGACGGCGGCGCGCTCATGACCGATGACCCGGCCGTGGCGGCGTCGGTGCGGCGGCAGCGGTACATGGGCCAGGAGAGCAAGTACACCCACCTGACCATCGGCTACCAGGAACGGCTGGACGAGATCCAGGCCGCGGTGCTGGCCACCCGGCTGCCGCGGCTCGACGCCTGGAACGCGCAGCGGCGGCACCAGGCCCATCTGTACAACGAGCTGCTGGCCGGCACCCCGGTGGTGGCCCAGGCCGAACCGGACGATTCCGAGTGCGTCTACTACGTCTACACGGTGCGGACGCCGCGCCGGGACGAGCTTGCCGAGTACCTCTCCGCCCGCGGAGTGGAAACCGGCCTCTTCTACCCGAAGGCGATCTACGAACAGCCGGCATACGAAGGCACGTGGCAGGCCGGGGACTACCCCGTCACCCAGCGCCTGCAACCGGAGATCCTCTCGCTGCCTGTCTTCCCCGGCTACTCCGACGACGACATTGCCTACGTCGCCGACGCCGTAAGGCAGTTCTTTACCGCCAGTTAGGTGGCCAGATCCCTACCTCTTAGAAGGGCGGTCCGGATGGGCGCCGAACCTCACGCTGGGAAACCTGCCGGCCGGCCGGAAGCGGAACCGGGCAAGCTGCGCGCCGGATCTATCGGCGTGCCATCGGCGATGGTGATGTCCATCGCCATCATGGCCCCCGCGGCCGGGATGATCTTCCTGCCGCAGGTCGTGGCCAGCCATGCCGGCGCCGCTGTGCCGCTGGTCTACCTGATGTCGCTGATCGCGTGCTTGTTCATCGCGGGCACCATCACCCAGTTCGCCCGGCTGGTGCCGCACGCGGGCTCCTTCTACGCCTATGACGCCGTCGGGCTCGGCCGGACCACCGGGTTCGTGTCCGGGTGGCTGCTGATGGCGGGCTACTTCGTCTTCTACCCGCAGAACCTGCTGGCAGCGGCGTACTTCACGTCGTCAACGCTGCGCGAGGAACTGGGCTGGAACGTCAACTGGTCGGTCTGGGCCGTGCTGTTCGCGATAGCGATCTGGCTGCTGTCCACCCGGGGCATCCGCACATCCATGCGCACCGACCTGACCGTGGTCGGAGCGGAAAGCCTGATCATCCTCATCGTGGTCATCGGCATCCTGGTCGCGGGCGGCGCGCACGGCAACACCGCGGCGGTGTTCACCCCGTCGGCGACCGACGGGAAGGGCTGGAACGGGATCTTCCTCGGCATGGTGTTCGCGATGCTGACGTTCGTGGGCTTCGAGGGTGCCGCCACGCTGGGCGAGGAGACCGGCGACGCGCGGCGGAACGTGCCCAGGGCGATCTGGGCCGCGGTGATCGGCTGCGGCCTGTTCTTCCTGCTGACCTCCTACGCCCTGGCCATCGGCTACGGGCCGCACGGCGGGGCGGCGTTCGCCACCGCGTCCGGCACCCCGATGTACGACCTGGCCGTCAAGTACGTGGGGTCCGGGCTAGGTGTCGCGGTCAACATCGCCGGCATCGTCAGCGCCTTCGCCGTGTGCCTGGCCTGCAACAACGCCTCCACGCGGGTGCTGTTCGCGATGGGCCGCGACGACGTGCTGCCCGGCGGCCTCGGCCGGACCCACAAGGTATTCCGGACGCCGGCGCGGGCAATCAACCTGGTCGGCTTCGCCGCGCTGGCGCTGTCGCTCCTGGTTGGCCTGGCCGTCGGCCCCTATCCCAGCGGCTACGCCGACGTCGGGCAGTTCGGCACGATCCCGATCCTGATCCTCTACATCCTGGCCTGCCTGTCACTGATTGTGTACATGCGCCGGCTGCGCGCTGCCGGGAAGGTCCGGTATAACCTGTTCAAACACCTGATCGCGCCGGTGATCGGCATCGTCATCGTCTTCCTTCCGATCTACGGCTCGGTCTGGCCGTGGCCGCCGTGGCCGCTGAACCTGATCACGATCCTGATCTTCGTGTTCCTCGTGGCCGGCATCGGAATCGGGCTGGCACTCCGCAGCCGGCCGGATCACCTGGGTGACCGGATCGCGTTCCTGCTGGCCACCGGCGGTGACGCCGAGGCCGAGAGCGTCGAGGGAGAGGGGCCGGCCGCGACGACCGCAACGGGCAGGACATGACCGAGGCCAACATGGACAGCAGCGCACCCTGGGACATGACTCCCCGGCAGAGCGTCGAGCAGGAGTGCGCCCGCCGCGGCGAGGCCGACGTGGTGGCCGCCTGCGTCGTGCTGCTCGCGGGCGGCGACGTGGACCGCCCGTTCATCTTCGCCATCGGCGGCCCGGCCGCCGAGTCGGTACTCGGCCCGCACCCGCGCCAGGACCAGCGCTACTTCCTCCGGGTATGGGCGGCGCGCGCCCTGCTGTACGCGTGGGACGACAGCGCGCAGCCCGCCGTGCTGGGCGCGCTGGCCGACGAATCGTGGCGGGTGCGCGAGATGGCCGCCAAGGTGGCTGCCAAGCGCAAGATCGGCGATGCGCTCTCCGTCGTTACGGAGATGAGCACCGACCCGGTGCCGCGGGTGCGGGCCGCCGCGGCCCGGGCAACGGCGATCCTGACCGCGGCCGGAGCCTGAACGGATAGCGTGGCCCCGACGGCGGCGGGAGGCAGTCCCGCCGGGGCGGGATCGGGAGCGACGAATGGCACTGCACCGCAAGGTGGACGAGTCCGAAGCAGACTCCGAGCTTGACATCAACCCCGTGTACGTCCGCGAGTTGCACCTGCACGTGCCGCGCAACCGGATCCCGGAGCACGGCATGCTGCCGGACACGGCGCTGCAGACGGTCCACGACGAGCTGATCCTGGACGGCAACGCCAGGCTGAACCTGGCCACGTTCGTGACCACTTGGATGGAGCCGCAGGCCCGGCAGCTGATGGCCGAGTGCTTCGACAAGAACATGATCGACAAGGACGAGTACCCGCAGACAGCCGAGCTCGAGCGGCGCTGCGTGAACATCCTTGCTGAACTGTGGCACGCGCCCGGCTGCGAGCCCCGACCCGATGGGACCACGATCGCTACCGGCGTCGGCTGCTCGACCACCGGCTCGAGCGAGGCGTGCATGCTCGGCGGGATGGCCCTGCTGTGGCGCTGGCGGGCCCGCCGTGCCGCAGCAGGAGCGGACGCCACCAAGCCGAACCTGGTGATGGGCTCGAACGTCCAGGTCTGCTGGGAGAAGTTCTGCCGCTACTGGCAGGTCGAGCCCAGGCTGGTGCCGATGGCGCCGGGCCGACTCCACCTGACCGGTCCCGAGGCGGCGGCCCGTTGCGACGAGAACACGATCGGCGTGGTCGCCGTGATGGGGTCCACGATGGACGGCAGCTACGAACCGGTGCTGCAGATCAATGAGGAGCTTGACAAGCTCAAGGCCGCCAACGGCCCGGACATCCCGATTCATGTGGACGGCGCGTCGGGTGGGTTCGTGGCGCCTTTCCTGCACCCGGGCCTGCTGTGGGATTTCCGGGTGCCGAGGGTGGCCTCGATCAACGCCTCGGGCCACAAGTACGGCCTGGTCTACCCCGGGGTCGGCTGGGTGGTGTGGCGGGACTCCGAGGCGCTGCCCGAGGACCTGATCTTCAAGGTCAACTACCTGGGCGGGGAGATGCCGACGTTCGCGCTGAACTTCTCCAGGCCTGGCGGCCAGGTCGCCGCCCAGTACTACAACTTCCTCAGGCTCGGCTTCTCCGGCTACCGGAGCATCCAGCAAGCATGCCAGGACGTGGCCAAGTACCTGTCCAGCGAGATCGCGGCGATCGGTCCGTTCGAGCTGCTCACCGACGGCAGTGACCTGCCCGTGTTCGCGTTCAGGCTGCGGGACCCGGTTGCCGCCGGCTACACGGTCTTCGACGTGTCCGAGCGGCTGCGGCAGCGAGGATGGCTGGTGCCGGCCTACACGTTCCCCGAGGACATGCAGGACACCGCCGTGCTGCGGATCGTGGTCAGGAACGGCTTCAGCCAGGACCTGGCTGAGTCCCTGATCGATGACCTCAAGGTGCAAGTGCAGCTACTCGAGTCACAGCCGCACCCAGCGGCACCACTGATGCCGGGATCAACGCAGGACCGCAGCGGCTTCGCCCACTAGCGCCGTCCCACCGGGTCTAGTCATGGTCTAGCCCGCACCACCCGCACCACCCGCCCCATCCGTGCCCATCGAGGCTCGGCCCGGCCGCATCACCCACTCAGCGGCCCGCGCCACGTCGAGGCTCGGCCCAGCCGCATCACTCACCCGGCGGCCCGCGCCACGTCGAGGCTCGGCCCGGCCGCGGGTTCGGTAAGTCATACCGCCTTGCGGGCTACACCAGGCTAGCGAAATAAGTTTCGAGCAACTTCGCCCGACGTCTGATATCTTCGATCGTTTTGTCGGTACCGGGCGATAGCGTGGTTATTGACCAAGGCTGCCCGAGCGCCCTGGGAGGAGGTGGAGCCGATGGCCGCCGCGACGCCGGAACCCGCTCCGGAGCGAGAGCCGGAACCTGGCCCGAAGGGAGGGCCGGAGCCGGACGAGCCGCAGCCGCGTGGCGAGGGTGGCGGGCCGCGGTTTTCCTGGGTGCCGGGCAGTGAGCTGGATGGTGTTGAGCTGTCGGGTCCGGTACCGCCCGAGGCACTGCCCGGTTGCGATCGGGCGGGTGGTGCTCCGGCCGGGCTGGATTGGCAGGCGCTGCTGAATGCGCTGGCTGCCAGCGGCCTGCTCGACGGCGACCCGGAGAACCAGGACGCCGAGCTTGCCGAGGAGCTAGCCGCCGAGGCCGACGGGCGGATGGGCCCGGCTATGGATCCGGCCCGGCTGGCTGCCTTCGCGGTTGAGTACATGGAGCCCGGCCCGGCGCTGGGTGGGTGGCTGGAGGTTGCCGCGGGCGGGGCGGGGTCGCTGGATGAGAACGGGCTGACCGGGCTGGTGATTGCCGCTCGCAAGCAGGCGGCGCACGCGAACGGGGTCGAGCTCGCCGCGGTCGCCCAGATCACCTCGCGTGCCGCGGCTGCGGACCGGCGGGTCGGTGTGAGCGGTGCGGGCCGCCCGGCGCGGGTGTGCCGCGACGCGGTGGGGCAGGTTGAGATGGCGTTGCGGCTGTCGCATGACGCAGCGCAGACGTGGGCGGATCTGGCGTTGACCTTGACCTGGCGGCTGCCGAGGACGCTCGC